>Ga0335078_10010772_pt1 | contig 13539 bp, 13 predicted proteins | sample Lox_Sample_32_FD_206711 | JGI IMG/M metagenome (GOLD analysis project Ga0335078, IMG submission 206711) | Soil microbial communities from Loxahatchee National Wildlife Refuge, Florida, United States - Lox_Sample_3.2 | ecosystem: Environmental > Terrestrial > Soil > Wetlands | place: USA...
CGTCTGCTCCGAATGCGGCCAGTGCATCGCGGTCTGCGAGGCCGACGCGATCGACCTGACCATGCGCGACACCGAGGTCGAGGTCAACGTCGGGGCGATCATCGCGGCCACCGGCTACCAGACGTTCGACGCGAGGCGGATCCCCCAGTACGGCTACGGCAAGTACCCGAACGTCTACACCGCCCCCGAGGTGGAACGCCTGCTCAACGCCTCCGGTCCCACCCAGGGCGAGATCGTGCTGCGCACCGGGAAACGCCCGCAGACGGTGGGCATCATCCACTGCGTCGGCTCGCGCGACGCCAGGTACAACCCCTACTGCTCCGCCGTGTGCTGCATGTACTCGCTGAAGCTGGCCCATCTCGTCAAGGAGCACACCGGGGCGGAGGTGTACAGCTTCTACATCGACATGCGGACACCCGGCAAGGGCTACGAGGAGTTCTACGAGAAGGTGATGAAGGAAGGGGTGCACCTCATCCGCGGTCGCGTCGCCGAGGTGAGCGACGAGGTCGACTCGCCCGGGGACGAGGGGAAGCTGGTCCTGCACGCGGAGGACACGCTGGCCGGCCGCGTGCGGCAGATCCCGGTGGACATGGTCGTGCTCGCGGTGGCCCTGGAGCCGCAGGCCGACGCCGACAATGTCCGCCGGCTGCTGAACATCAGCTGCAGCTCGGAGGGCTTCTTCACCGAACGCCACCCGAAGCTCGCCCCCGTGTCCACGTTCACCGACGGGGTCTTCCTGGCCGGTGCCTGCCAGGGGCCGAAGGACATCCCGGGCACCGTGGCCCAGGCCGGGGCGGCCGCCGCGGAGGCCCTCGTGATGATCGACCGCGGCTCCATGGAACTCGAGCCGAGCACGGCCTTCGTCGATGCGGCCAAGTGCTCCGGCTGCCGTACCTGCATCGGCCTGTGTCCGTTCGGGGCGCTGACCTACGACGCCCAGGGGAACGTCGCGGTGGCCAATGAGGTGCTCTGCAAGGGATGCGGAGTGTGCGTCGCCGCCTGCCCGTCCGGCGCGATGCAGCAGCACCTGTTCACCGACGAGCAGGTCCTCGCCGAGCTCGAGGGGGTGCTCAAGAGTGTCTGAGAATCAGTTCCAGCCGAAGATCGTCGCCTTCTTCTGCACCTGGTGCACGTATACGGCGGCCGACCTGACCGGCATCTCCCGGCTGACGTACGCGCCGAACGTGCGGGTGATACGCCTGATGTGCTCGGGCAGGCTCGATCCGCAGTTCGTGCTCGCGGCCTTCCACCACGGCGCGGACGGGGTGCTGGTCGGCGGCTGCCACCCTGGTGACTGTCACTACCAGGAGGGCAACTACAAGGCCCGCCGCCGGATCGAGCTGCTGCGGGCGGTGCTCCGCGACCTGGGCGTCGAGGACCAGCGGCTCCGGCTCGAGTGGATCTCGGCGTCCGAAGGCGAGAAGGTCCAGCGGGTCTGCAACGAGATGACCGAGGAGCTGCGCGGGCTCGGGCCGCTCCGCCTGGAGCGCCCCCGGCGCCAGGCCGCGGCGCTCGCTGGGGAGGCGTGATGACCAAGCCGAAAATTGCCTTCTACTGGTGCTCCTCCTGCGGCGGCTGCGAGGAGGCCGTCGTCGACCTCGGCGAGGACCTGCTCGCCGTGGCCGGGCTCGTGGAGATCGCGTTCTGGCCGGTCGCGCTCGACTTCAAGCGCGCGGATGTTGCGGCGCTGGACGACGGCGAGCTGTCGGCGGCGTTCATCAATGGCGCCGTCGGCACGCCGGAGCAGGAGGAGATGGCCCGGCTGCTGCGGCGCAAGTCCGCCGCGGTGGTCGCGTTCGGCGCCTGCGCAGCGACCGGCGGTGTCCCTGGCCTCGCCAACCTGTACGAGAGCAGCGACATCCTCGACGTCGTCTACCGCGAAGCGCCCAGCGTCCAGAACAGCGACGGGACGCTGCCTGCGGAGGAAAGCCGGGTCGCGGAAGGAGAGCTGACGCTGCCCGCGTTCGGCGCCTCGGTCCGCACGCTCGATCAGGTCATCGACGTCGACTACTACCTCCCCGGCTGCCCGCCGCCCGCGGGCCTGATTGCCGCGGCCGTGACCGCTCTCGTGGAGGGGAAGCTGCCCGGGAAGGGAGCCGTGCTCGCGCCGGACGTGGCGCTCTGCTCCGAGTGCCCGCGGGCCGCGACGAAGCCGGACGAGCTTCTGGTGCAGGCCTTCCGGCGGCCGCACCAGGTGCTCATCGATCCGGAGCTCTGCCTGCTCGCGCAGGGCCTGGTCTGCCTTGGCCCGGCCACCCGCGCGGGCTGCGCCGCCGCCTGCCCCGGCGGCAACATGCCGTGCACCGGCTGCATGGGGCCCACGAGCCGGGTTGTCGATTACGGGGCGAAGGCGCTGTCCGCCATCGCCTCACTTCTCGACGCGGACGCCGAGGACGAGATCGCCGCTCGCGTCGCCGAGATCGCCGACCCGGTCGGCACCTTCTACCGCTACAGCCTGCCGGCTTCTTTGCTGCACCGTCGCGTGCGGCCGGCGGCGCGGGCGGAAGCGAACGAGCAAGAGGTGGCGCCATGAGCCGCGAGATCCTCATCGACCCCATAACACGGCTCGAGGGACACGGGAGGATACACATCTTCCTCGACGCCGGCGGCGGTGTCGACCGGGCCTACCTCCAGGTCCCGGAGCTGCGCGGCTTCGAGAAGTTCGCCCAGGGGCGGCGCGCCGAGGACATGCCGCAGATCACCTCGCGCATCTGCGGCGTCTGCCCGATGGCACACCACATGGCCGCGGCGAAAGCCCTCGACGACCTCTACCAGGTAGACCCTCCGCCCGCGGGCCGGAAGATCCGCGAACTCCTCTACAGCGCCTTCATGGTCGAAGACCACGCGCTGCACTTCTTCTTCCTCGGCGGGCCCGATTTCATCGTCGGCCCGGACGCGCCCCGGCAGCAGCGGAACATCCTCGGCGTCGTCGACGCCGTGGGCCTCGAAGTGGGCAAGGAGGTGATCGGCGTCCGCAAACAGCTTCGCGACCTGATGGCCGCGGTGGCGGGCAAGGCGGTCCATCCCGTCTTCGGCCTCCCCGGGGGGGTGTCGCGCTCCCTGAGCAGCGACGTGCGGCAGCAGGCGGCGGCGGCCGCCGCCCGCGCCATCGAGTTCAGCCAGTTCGCACTGGGCGCGTTCCGCACGATCGTGCTCGGCAATCCCGGCTACGTCGATCTCGTTACCTCCGAGGCCTACACCCACCGCACGTACTACATGGGGCTGGTCGACGCGGCGAACAAGGTCGCCTTCTATGACGGCACGCTCAGGGTCGTCGGCCCGGCCGGGAAGGAACTGCTCAGCTTCGCCGGGCAGGACTACCTCAGCCATATCGCCGAGCACGTCGAGCCGTGGACGTATATGAAGTTCTGCTTCCTGAAGGACGTCGGCTGGAACGGGTTCGCCGACGGAGCCGGCAGCGGCGTCTACAGTGTCGCGCCGCTGGCCAGGCTGAACGTCGCCGACGGGATGGCGACGCCGCGCGCGCAGGAAGCCTACGAGGAGTTCGTCACGACCCTCGGCCCCACGCCCGTCCACCACACGCTCGCCAACCACTGGGCCAGAATCATCGAGCTCATGTACGCGGCGGAGCGGATGGCCGAACTCGCCGCCGACCCGGAGATCACCGACCCGCAGGTGCGTACGCTGCCGACCGCCGCGCCGCGTGAGGGCATCGGCGTCGTCGAGGCGCCACGGGGGACCCTCTTCCACCACTACCAGACCGACGAGCACGGGCTCATCACGGCCGCGAACATGATCGTCGCCACCCAGAACAACGCGGCGAGGATCGCCTTGTCCGTCGACAAGGCGGCGCACGCGCTGATCAGGAACGGCCACGTCGACGACGCGCTGCTGAACCAGGTCGAGATGGCATTCCGGGCCTATGACCCGTGCTTCGGCTGCTCCACGCACAGCCTGCCGGGCCACATGCCGCTGATCGTCGACGTCCGGGACCCCGGCGGCGCGCTGCTGAGTGAGATCCGGCGGGACTGACAGTGCGAACGCTCGTCCTGGGCCTGGGCAACGAGTACGCGGGAGACGACGCCGCCGGCGTCCTCGCGGTGCGGGCGCTGCGCGGGGCACTGGCCGGGATGGCCGACGTGGTGGAGAGCGCCGCGTCGGGCCTGGCCCTGATCGAGGTTTTCGCCGGGTATGAGCGCGCGGTGATCGTCGACTCGATCCGCACCGGCCGCAGCCCGGCCGGCACCATCATCGAGCCAGGGCTCGGCGAGTTGGGCCGGGCGACGGCACCCAGCCTGCACCAGGCCGGCATACCCGAGCTTGCTGCGGTGGCCAGGCGGCTCGGCATGGGCTTCCCTGACCGGACCCGGGTGCTCGCCGTCGAGGTCGCAGGGCCGCTGATGTTCGGCACGCCGCTGAGCGAACCGGTGGCGGCGGCGGTAGTGCCGCTCGCCCGGCGCATCCTGGATCAGATCCGGCTCTGGGCGTCGGAGGACTCCGGGGACGGGCTGCCGGAGGGGGCCCGGGTGCGGGCCCCTCGCACCCGCCATCGAGGCGCTGCGCGCAGTCCCGGCCGATCCGGCCCAACCGCTGGTCCCGCCCCCAATCCGGACGATATCCGCGGAATCGTCCCGAATGACGAGCGCTCCGGCCCTACCTGATTCCGGGCGGTCCGGTACATTGCGCATCATTGAATCATCGGCGTACACCGTCACCAGTGCATAGTGCCCGCCGTCGGCCGCATGTTTCAGCTGCGGGGGCGTCCACGCCCCAAACTGCCAAACCACACAGGTCACAGACCCTGCCCGGAATTCTGGAGCGGTACAGGCCACAGACTCAAAGCGGGCGACGCCATCGCGGCAGCCGCCCTTCGGCTCGCCACTTCGAGCCGGGGCGTCCGGGCAGCAAGACGACGATCAGCAGTCCCACGGCTGACAGCAGCAGGCCCAGCGTCAAGCCAACCCGTTCGCCGTAGCCTTTGCGTTCCGACATCCACGACCCTGCCGCTCCCGAGATCAGCCACACGAACAGCAGATAGATGGCTTTGCCGCCGATCGCGGCCCCGGTGTTCACGAATTGTGCTGCGTTGCCGGTCATGTCCCTAGATACGCCTTCTGGACAGCGGGGTCGCTGCGGAGGCTCGCCGAATCGTTGGCCAGGACCACGCGCCCGGTCTCCAGCACGTAGCCGCTGCGGGCGGCGTCAAGCGCGTAATTGGCGTTCTGCTCGACCAGGAGGATCGCGACCCCGGACCGGTTGATCTCGCCGATGGTCTGGTAGATCCGCTGCACCAGGACCGGGGCGATCCCGAGTGACGGCTCGTCCAGCATCAGCAGCTTTGGCCGGGCCATGAGAGCACGCCCAATCGCGAGCATCTGCTGCTCACCGCCGGACATCGTGCCTGCCTTCTGGCGCTCGCGCTCCTTAAGCCGGGGGAACAGCTCATAGACGTCATCGAGATCTTTGGAGATCTCGGAGCCGCGCCGCCGGTGAGCACCCAGGTCCAGGTTCTCGCGCACGGTCATCCGGGGGAAGCAGTGGCGGCCCTCGGGCGCGAGCGCGATGCCGCGGATGACGATGTCGTGCGCCGGCACGCGCGTGATGTCCTCACCGGCGAAGATGATCTTCCCTGCGCTGGCCGGGGTGAGGCCGGAGATCGAGCGCAGGGTGGTCGACTTCCCGGCCCCGTTGGAGCCGATCAGCGTCACCACCTCGCCCGCATCGACCGTCAGCGAGACACCTTTCAGCGCCTCGATCGAGCCGTAGTGGGCATGCAGGTCTGAGACCTCGAGCAGGGCCATCACTCCTGCCTTCCGAGATACGCCTCGATGACACGCGGGTCCGCACGGACCTCGTCCGGATCACCCTCGGCGATCTTCTCGCCATAGTCGAGCACCGTGACGCGCTCGGAGACACCCATGACGACCTTCATGTCGTGCTCGATGAGCAGAATGGTCAGCCTCAGCTCGTCTCGCAGCTTGCGGATGAACTCCGTCAGCGCCTGGGTTTCGTGCGGGTTCATGCCGGCGGTCGGCTCGTCGAGCAGCAGGACTGCCGGCTCCGACGCCAGCGCCCGTGCGATCTCCACGCGCCGCTGGTCCCCGTACGACAGCTGCGAGGCGAGCCGGCCGAAGACCGCCTCGCGCAGGCCGACATACGCGAGAAGCTCGCCGGCGCGCCCACGTGTTTCCCGCTCTTCGCGGCGGACCCGGGGCGGCTTCACAATCGACCCGAACAACCCGGCCCGCATCCGCGCGTGGTGCCCAATCATCACGTTCTCGACGGCTGTCATCGCGCCGAACAGGCGGATGTTCTGGAAGGTCCGCGCGACACCGTACCCGGTGATCACGTCGGCGCGGGCGCGCGTGATATCTCGCTCGCCGAAAAGGATACTCCCCTGGGTCGGCCGGGACAGCCCCGTCAGCATGTTGAACAAGGTGGTCTTTCCGGCACCATTCGGCCCGATCAGCGACACGATCCCGTACTGCGGGACGTCGATCGAGACGTCTTTGACGGCATCCAGCCCACCGAACCTCTTCGTGATGTGAATCGCGCGCAGGGCGGCGGGCGCAGGCGGCGCTGAAGCCCCGGCCGGGCTCACGTCGCACCCCCGGCGGTGCCCGGCGCCTCAGCGAGCTGGGCATCCTCCGCCGCGATCTCGGCCGTGAGTTCAAGCCGGCGCCGCCGCTCGGGGATCAGGCCCTGCGGGCGGAGTACCATCACGATCACCAGCAGGAACCCGAAGATCCCGAACTCCACCTGGGTCAGCTGGAAGTTCAGCCCGAACTTGCTGGGGAGGTCGTTCAGGACGTCGGGAATCAGGTAGTTGTTGATGTACCCCAGCGCGAGTCCGCCGACGACTGCGCCCCAGATCGACCCGATCCCGCCGATGATCACCATGGCGAGGATGAAGATCGAGAACCCGAACTGGAACTGCGCGGCGTTGACCTCGGTGTAGTACGTGCCGAAGAAGGCACCCGACATGCCGCCGAACGCGGCGCCGATCGCGTACGCGACCAGCTTCGTCTTCACCAGCGGGATGCCCATCGACACGGCCGCCACCTCGTCCTCGCGCAGCGCGATCCAGGCCCGGCCCAGCCGGGAGTCGCGCAGCCGCAGGTTGACGAACAGGACGACGAGCAGGATGGCGAAGATCAGCCAGTACCACGGCCGCAGGTTCAGCAGGTTGAATGACCCGATCCCCGGGAAGTACGGCGTGTCGACCGCGCTGATGCCGAGATTGCCGGCGGTCAGCGTCATGCCGCCGCCTATGTGGATGCTCTGCCCGTTGACCGCCAGCGTCGCGATGATCTCGCCGAACGCGAGCGTGACGATCGCGATGTAGTCGCCGCGCAGGCGCAGCGTCGGCAGCCCGATCACCACTCCGGCCGCAGCGCAGATCAGCGCGGCGCCGATCAGGATCAGGATGAAGTTGAGGTGGACGCCCGGCAGCGTGCCCGCGACCGGCGAGACGAGCACGTGGATGTGAGCCTTGAACAAGAACCCGGATCCGAACCAGCCGAGCGAGTACGCGCCCAGCGCGTAGAAGGCGACATAGCCGAGATCGAGCAGCCCGGCAAAGCCCACCACGACGTTCAGGCCCAGCGCCATCACCGCATAGGCGACCGCGATGATCGTCGCGTTCATGAACCCGCTGTTCGGCGGGAAGAAGAACGGCAGCACGATCCCGATGAGGATGAACGCCCCCGCCAGCCCGCGGTTCCACCACGGCGGGAGCCGCTTGCGCACGGCATCGCGCCACTCCCGGAGCTGCAGGCGCAATTCGTTCATCCCGCCTCCCTCGTCTCCTCACCGAGCAGGCCGCGCGGGCGCAGGACCATGATGGCGATCAGGTAGCCGAACACGACCGCCTCGGTCCACTGCGGGCCCATCCGCGAATCGGCCAGCGCCTGGATCACGCCGATGATCAGCCCGCCGAGCACCGCACCGCGGACGTTGCCGATGCCGCCCATCACCGCCGCCGTGAACGCGATCAGCCCGGCCTTGAAACCCTGGAAGAACCAGACGTTCGTCTCATACAGCGCGTACACAAGCCCCGCAGCGCCGGCCAGCATGCCGCCGAGCAGGAAGGTGAGCGAGATGGTGGCGTCGACGTTGATGCCCATCAGGCGGGCAGCCTCCGGGTCCTGGGCGGTGGCGCGCATCGCCCGCCCGGCCCGGGTCCGGCCGATGAACCAGCCCAGCGCGAAGACGAGCGGGATCATCACGGCGAAGGCGAGGATATAGCCGCGCTGGATCGGCACGCCGGCGATGGTGAACACCGTTTGCTGCACATGGATAAGGTCCGGCACGCTCTGCGGGGTGCCGCCGCGCCAGAGCAGGCCGACGTTCTGCAGAATGAACGAGAAGCCGACCGCGGTGATCAGCGCGGCGAGCTTGGGCGCGTTCCGCAGCGGCCGGTAGGCGACCCGCTCGATCAGGACGTTCAGCGCCCCCGTCACGATCATCGTGATGACCAGCGTCGCCAGCAGGCCGAAGGTCAGCCCCAGGGCACCGATGGTGAGCCCGAGCCCGAACGGCCCCCACAGGCCGACGGCGGTGAAGGAGCCGATCATGAACACGTCGCCGTGCGCGAAGTTGATCAGCTCGATGATCCCGTACACGAGCGTGTACCCGATGGCGATCAGCGCCCAGATCGCGCCGTTGGACAGTCCCTGGGCGAGGTCGTAGCCCAGCATCGACAAATCGTGATGGATCACCACATGACCTGCCACGTAGCCCGCCTGATAGCCGTACGTCAGGTCGTGGATGCCGTAGTAGACGGGCAGGGCGGCGAGCGCCGCGATCAGACCCCAACGGCCGGCGTAGCGGCGGATAGCCAGCAGCGGGCGTAGCGGCGCGGCAGGCAAGCTTGGCGAAATTGTTCTGGCTTCCACGGTTCCGGGTGGGTGTCGGGCGGCGCGGGTGCACCCTGACAGAGGTGGAGGGGCGCAATGCGCCCCTCCACCTCTGTAACTACTTGACGGTCTGGGTCGGTGTGAGCGTCTGGATGAAGACGGGCTCACCGTTGGAACCGACCTTATACAGGCCGTAGGATTTCAGCGTCGTGTCGCCGTCCTTGTTGAACCCGTAGGTGCCGAGTACTGACGGACGCGCGGTGATCGAGAACAGGGCCGCCAGCACGGCTGACCTGCTGTCGCCCTGAGCCCCCAGGCCCTTGATCGTGTCGAGCCCGAGCTTCATTGTCTCGTAGCCGTAGATCGCGTACGGGTCGGGATTGGAAACACCATACTTGGCCTTGTACGCGGCGAGGAAGGCCGTGCCGCCCGGATACGTGGCCAGGTCCCGTGTCGCGACCGTGCACTGGGTCAGCGGGTAGAGCGCGGCCGGGATGCCGCCCTTCGCCGCGTTTGTGTAGGTGTCCGTGCAGATCCCGTCGCCGCCGAAAATCTTGGCGCTGGGGATCGCCGAGTGGACGTCCTTGGTGATCTGGACGGCGCCGTTGGCGGCGATGCCTGCGAAGAAGAAGCAGTTCGCGCCCTGGCCGCTGATCGTGGACGCGTAGGAGCGGAAGTTGGGCGCGGTCGGGTCAATTCCGGTGTTGCTCGTGATCGTGACCCCGTAAAAGCCTTTCTCCTCCTCGAGCAGCTGCGCCAGGCCAGCACCGTAAGCCTCCTTGTCATTGGCGACGGCGACCTTGGTGCAGCCGGCCTGCTTCATCGCCATCAGGTCGGCGGCAGCCTGGATCGAGTCGATCGGCACGATCCGCAGGTAGGTGCGCTTCCCGGTCGGGTAGTACTTCTGCGGCTCGCCGGGGGCGCTGCCCGGCAGGCTCGTCGTCAGGCCAACGTACGTGTTCCCCGGGCTCACCTGCGGGATTCCCGCCTGGTTGAGGATCGGGATCGACACCTCGCTGGCGCCCGAGTTGAACTCGCCCATGTAGTAGACGGCCTTCGGGTCCGCGGCCACCTTTCGCGCGTTGGCCGCCGTCTGGCCTGGGTCCCATTTCCCGGCCGCTGCCGTCGAGTCATCGAGCGACTGGTAGTGCACGGTCCACTGCCCGGCCTTGCCGCCGGCCTCAGCGAGCGCGAGCTTCATTCCATTGGCGAAGGCGTTGCCCTGCACCCCCGTGGCTCCCTGCAACGGGAGGCTCGAGTAGATGTCGACCGTGTTCGCGCCGCTACTGCTTGATGAGCTGCTGCTACTGCAGGCGGCAACTGCCAGGGCGATCGCGGCCAAGCCCGCGATCGCGGTGGTACGTCTCATTGTCTTCCTTTCGTTGATCAGGCGGCGACCCGCTGTAAACGATCGCCACCCACGCCGAGGCCAGGCAGCAGTCCACGCGGATACCGGCCAGCGCAGCTCGGGTCCGCGATGAATAGACTTCGCTGCCCGCACCATTACCGAAACCACAGCCAAGCGCCGCGCCGGGCCGGATAACGAGTGCTTAACACAGAGCTTTCATCGGGTCTGGGCTTCTTGAATCTGCAATGCATGGATGGTTTGGGTGAGCTGGCCTTCATTGCCCGGCAGGCGCGATCGGCCTATGCTCACTCCGCCGATCTAAGAAACGATCCACCCGGGCACTGGCTCGGCCCATGGCTTGCTGATGATGACGCCCGTGTCGGCCGCCTTCCTGGTCCGCCACCTTGATGATGCTGGCACCGATCTGCAGCGCCCATAGCCAGCGCAACAGCAAAAACTTCGCATTCACGTCTGAACTCGGGAGAGAGTGACGCGGAAGATATATCACTGCCCGGCGTCAATGACTGCCTGGAATCTCGCGGCCAGGTCCGCCTGTGCTGACACGTCCCAAGTCCGCGATCGCCCCCACTCCTCCGAATTACATGGCAGAAAGCGCAGCCCACGCCGCCACGACACAGGCCCGATGTCTCCTGTGCATCGGGCCCTCTGAGCGGCAGTCGTTAGAATCTAGCCTCGACGCTGTAGACCGTCAACTGGCAGTATTCTCGAACGTTGCACCACGCAAATTATTGAATTGTAAAATAAAGCGTCGCGCGCGCCGCCCAGCCCGGCTTCATTCGGCCTGCACGGCGTGCGTTCTTCGCACATCCGCCCGCTCAGCGGACACGGCGACTTGCTCATGGCCTCCATCTGCGGAAAGGCCGGCCAGATGACCGGCGATCCACCAGTTGGCCGGCGGTAAACCATCCGGTCTGCTCGCATGCAAATCCTCGAATCGCCGGGCATCAACTGCGGGAACCAGGTAAGTTAATCTGCCGCGCGCTGACGAATCGGTGCGGATGGCGGTGCCCGCGGCTGCCCGTCGCCGCCGCCGGTACTGCCGGGACCCGTAAATCTGCCACCCTGTTGCGGCGGGGTTTACCCTTATGTAACCGAGGGCGGTACCGGCCGAAGTACTGGAGCGCCGCGGGGTCGGCTAGCGCGTTTGGGTCTGCGGCCTGCTCCGGGTCCGTTCCGAGCATGATCTTGCGGACCGGGACCTCCAGCTTCTTGCCGCTGAGGGTCCGCGGGATCGCGGGGACCTGGTGGATCTCGTCGGGCACGTGCCTGGTTTCCCGCTTGTGCTTCAGCCCGGCTCGTCGTAGAAGCCCCGGCCGCTCTTGACGCCGAGCCGGCCCTGTTCGAGGTAGGACCGCAAGAGCTTGCGGGGGCCTTCGGGGATGCCGGGACGCACCGAGGCGTAGTGCTCCTCGATGGCCAGGACGACGTCGAGGCCGACCCGGTCCATGAGGCGGAATGGCGGGATGCCCGGGCGGGTGAAGATCTTCCACATCTCATCGACGTCCTCCGGGGCTGCGACACCCTCCTCGACGACCATCAGGCACTCGCGTTTGATGGCGGCCCAGATGCGGTTGAAGATGAAGCCGTCGCTCTCCCGGCGTACGCGGAATGGCACCAGCCCGTACCGGGGGATCCTGGCCATCAGGGCGTCGATGATGCCTGGATCCGTCCTGCCGCATGACATGAGTTCGACGCAGTTGAGTTCGGGAGGCTGATAGTAGTGGGTGTTCAGCACGCGTTCGGGATGCCCGACGCTGCTGATCAGCTGGCTGCTCGGCAGCGACGAGGAGTTGCTCGCGAGGATCGCGTCGGCCTCGGCGAGCCGATCCAGTTCGCCGAAGACCTCGGTCTTGAGCCCGGCGTTCTCGGGGACCGCCTCGATCACCATCCACGCGCCCGCCACCGCGTCCTGCAGCCGGCCGGTATCCTCCACCCGCCCGGCGCGGTCTGGGCGGAGCCCGAGTGTCTGCTGTATTTCGCCGATGTGCGCCTCGGCGTAGCCGCGGGCTGCCTGGCGCTGCCCGGCGGATACGTCAAAGATGCGCACATTACTTCCTGCAGCCGCATAAACGGCGGCGATCCGGCGGCCCAGCGTCCCTGCGCCGTCGATGGTCACCGGACGCTGATCGGCATCGGAAGGCAAGGTATATGCCATCGAAGACTCCCCACTTGAACTGGACAGCATCGATCACGCCCGGATCGACGCTGAGCACATATCCGCCCCGGCGCGCCGGCAACGCGGCGTCCGGCGGCCGTAGCGCCCGCAGGCGCGACACATAAGATCGCAGCGTGCTGGCCACCCCGGCGGCGGGTTGCCTGCCAGACCTCCTCCACCAGCCGTCCGGCGGGCACCCGACGTGGAGCCGACCCTTCAGGTACATCTAATAATGATCTGCCTGCCACACAGGCCCGGCAATACAACACCCGCGCAACAACACCCGCGCACGACGCATGACCGGTTGACTCGATACGCCTCACCAGGGCGCATTTCTATCTGGCTGCCGCTCATAACGACCTTCGGCGCGGCGCCAAAGGCTCGTTCGGCCCTGGAAGCGCACGGCGCGGGTGCATGACCGGCCGAGATCGAAGCGCACGGGAGGCCGGAAGGACCATGTCGCACACCGCTGATGGCAAAGCTGACGTTCGGCCCGTGTAGGCGGGACCTCCTGCCCTGGGCAGCCTCCGTGACGCCATCGATCATGAGGATGTCTGCGAGGCGAGAGAGGGAGCTGGACCGCACGAACTGCCCGGGGTGACCGGACTCGCGGCGGGAAGGCTGAGAAGCCAGGCAGCCAGAAGGCTGAAGGGCGGCCCCCAAGACCTGGTCCGGGCAATGCCGGCGAAGGGACATCGCCCCGCAGACCATTATTTATTTCCCGGGACATGGCGCGCGCCGTCGCGGCTGTCCTGCCTCCGTCCCGGCGCGGTCGCATGCTATCTCTGACCATGGTGCCCAGGGCGGGCCCGCTGCCCGCGTGCCGGCCGGGCACCGGCCCTGTGACCACGGCCAGCCGGTACCCGGTGGCGGTCCGGTACAGCACGCTGTCCTGGCCGGTCGTGCGATCGGTGAACAAATAAAAGTCGTAGCCGAGCAGTTCCAGTTCGGTGATGGCCTCGCCGGGGGTCTGGCGGGCCGGCGTGTAGGCCTTGTGCCGGATGACCGTGGCTCCCCTTTCATCGCTATGAAACACCGTCATCCGGCTTCGACGGATGAGGAGATCCGCATAGAACTCCGGGCAGGATGAACGTCAGATCTCAGCGCCGGGCGCCCCGGTGGCCGGATGCAGGATGCAGGACGTCGCCGCTGGCGGGACCGCTCACCGCGCCAGGACGTAGGTACCTGGCGCGGGA
>Ga0335078_10010773_pt1 | contig 13538 bp, 12 predicted proteins | sample Lox_Sample_32_FD_206711 | JGI IMG/M metagenome (GOLD analysis project Ga0335078, IMG submission 206711) | Soil microbial communities from Loxahatchee National Wildlife Refuge, Florida, United States - Lox_Sample_3.2 | ecosystem: Environmental > Terrestrial > Soil > Wetlands | place: USA...
CGCGGCGGTGTTGGAATCGGGCGCGGACCTGGGAGTGGCATTCGATGGCGATGCCGACCGCGCGATCTTCGTGGCGCGGGACGGCCGCATTGTGGACGGCGACGCGGTGCTGCTGATCGCGGCGCGGGCGCTGAAGGCCGCAGGCAGGCTGGACGGCGACCTGGTGGTGGCCACGGTAATGTCCAACCTGGGGCTGGAGCGGGCGCTCGAACGCGAAGGCATCCGCCTGGCGCGCACGCCGGTGGGCGACAAATACGTGCTGGAAGAGATGCTGCGGACGGGCGCGGTGCTGGGGGGGGAACAATCGGGCCACGTGATCTTCCGCCAGTTCGCCACCACGGGCGACGGCCTGCTGACGGCGCTGCGCATTCTAGAGATCGCGCGGGCGGCGGGCGCGCGGCTGGAAGAGCTGACGGACGGGCTTGAGATCTATCCGCAGCGCCTCGAGAATGTGCGCGTGCGCGAGAAGCGGCCGCTCGGCGAGCTGGCCGCGGTGACGCGCGAAATCGAAGCGTGCCGGCGGGCGTTCGGCGCTTCCGGGCGCGTGCTGGTGAGGTTTTCGGGCACCGAGCCGCTGGCGCGCGTGATGGTGGAAGGCCCCGACCACGCGCAGGTGGACGAATTCACGCGCCGCATCGCGGCGGCCATTCGCAACGAGATAGGAGCATGAACATGCGCAGCTTGCTGGTGGCGCTGCTGGCGGTTTCGGCCGCCGCCGCCCAGGAAGCCCGCCTTCCGGTGTCGCAGGAAGGGTGGGTTTCGCTCTTCAACGGCAAAGACCTCACCGGTTGGGTGAAGGTGGGCCAGGAACACTGGACCGTGGAGGACGGCGCCATCCACGGCGTCGGCGTGACCAAGGGCTACGGCTACCTGATGACGGAAAAGCATTACAAGGATTTCGAGCTGGCCATCCGCTTCCAATGCGTGACCGGGGGCAACAGCGGCGTGTTTTTCCGCACCAGCTTCAAGCCGGGCACGGCGGACGTGGCGGAGGGATACCAGTTCGAGATCGACCGCAATCTGTATCACCATACGGGCGGGATCTACACGGCGCGGCGAGGCTGGATCGTGTGGCCTTCGCCCGAGAACGAGTTTGTGATCAAGCCCACGGAATGGAACGATTATGTTTTGACGGTGGTGGGCAACCACTTCCGGTCGCGGTTGAACGGCGTCGAGGTGGTGGACTTCACCGACCCGTTGGACGAGGTGGATGACGGCGCCATCGCGCTGCAGTTGCACGCCGGCGGGCAGGCCAACATGAAGTTCAAGGACATTTTCATACGGGATCTATCGCGGCGGTGAGAGATAGCCAGGAGGCGAAGGAAAGGGTCTCGACAAGATCAGCTCACGCGCCGGCGTGGAACATGGTTGCCGCGCCTTACGTATCTTCTAGTGAACGAGGCCAGGCGGTATGTTCTGTACACGGTGCGGGATCGAGATTGACGAGAAGGCGCGCTATTGCTCGGCGTGCGGCCGCGCGACGAAGCTGGGGGAAGCCGAGGCAAACCCATACACGGCGCCCAGGCTGACGCTGGACACGGAGCACAAGAAGATCGCGGGCGTGTGCGCGGGTTTTGCCCGCTACCTGGGGGTGGAGGTCTTACTGGTGCGCATTGTGTGGCTGGCGCTGGCGCTGGGCGCGGGGTTCGGGTTTGTGGCGTATTTGATTGCGTGGATCCTGATGCCTAGGGACGCGCCGCAGGCGAGCGCGGCAGGGGGTTACGCGCGCCAGAACGGGTAGCCGGACGGCGGTCGCCAATCGCCCCGGCGTCACGATGGTTCGTTCCTGGATATCCATTTGCCCGTGGCGGAGACCAGGGCATCGATGCGTTCGCCCAACTGGCGGTCGGCGGCCCGCGACTCTTCCGCCAGGCGAGTGATTGCGTCGTTGGTGTCGGCCACTTTCAGCGTGAGATCGTTTACGCGAAGCGTCAGATCGTTCATGCGCACAGCCAGTTCGTTGATCTGCCGTTGCGTGTCGCGCCACAACTGGCGGTTCTCCTCACGGTCCCTGCGATGCTCCGCGGCAAGGCCGGCGGTGACTTGTTCGATCCTTTCGAACCGCTCTTCGATGGTGATAGAGATTCCGTTCAGTGGCGGCCGGCAATCTGCACGATGGCATCGGCGTCGGCGGCGGTGAACTCCTCCACCTTGGCCGAGATATTCATGGAGCAGAACTTCGGCCCGCACATGGAACAGAAGTGGGCGTCCTTGAAGCCCTCATCGGGCAGGGTTTCGTCGTGCATGGAGCGCGCGGTCTCGGGGTCGAGCGAAAGATCGAACTGCCGTTTCCAGTCGAACGTGTAGCGGGCGCGGGAGAGGTCGTCGTCGCGGTCGCGGGCGCCGGGGCGATGGCGGGCGATATCGGCGGCGTGCGCGGCGATCTTGTAGGCGATGATGCCGGCCTTCACATCGTCGCGGTTGGGCAGCCCCAGATGCTCCTTGGGGGTGACGTAGCAGAGCATGGAAGCGCCGTACCAGCCGATCATGGCGGCGCCGATGGCGGAGGTGATGTGGTCGTAGCCGGGGGCGAAATCGGTCACCAGCGGGCCGAGCGTATAGAAGGGCGCTTCGGAGCACATCTCCTTCTCTTTCTCAACCTGGAGCTGGATTTGATCCATGGGGATATGACCTGGACCTTCAATCATTACTTGAACATCGTACTCCCAGGCGCGGCGGGTCAGTTCGCCGAGGGTTTTCAGTTCGGCGAACTGCGCTTCGTCGCTGGCGTCGGCCAGGCTGCCGGGGCGCAGGCCGTCGCCGAGTGAGAAGCTGACGTCGTACTTCTGGAAGATCTTGCAGATGTCATCGAAGCGCTCGTAGAGCATGTTCTGGCGATGGTTTTTGACCATCCACTCGGCCAGGATGGAGCCGCCGCGGCTGACGATGCCGGTGACGCGGCGGGCGGCCAAGGGGATATGCTGCACAAGCACGCCTGCGTGGATGGTCATATAATCCACGCCCTGCGCGGCCTGCTCCTCGATGACTTCGAGCATGACAGAGGCGGTCAGATCTTCGACGCGGCGCACGCGAGTGAGCGCTTCGTAGATGGGCACGGTGCCGATGGGGACGGGCGAGGCATCGATGATGGCCTGGCGGATGCGGGGTATGTCGCCGCCGGTGGAAAGGTCCATCACGGTATCTGCGCCGAACTTAATGGCGTAGCGCAGCTTTTCGAGCTCCTCGTCAATATTGGAAGTCACCGCGGAGTTACCGATGTTGGCGTTGATCTTGCACGTGGAGGCGACGCCGATGCACATGGGTTCCAGGTTGACGTGGCGGATGTTGGCGGGGATGATCATGCGGCCGCGGGCCACTTCGGAACGCACTTCCTCGGGCGGGAGATTCTCGCGGCGCGCCACGTGTTGCATTTCGCCGGTGACGGCGCCGCGGCGGGCATAGTGCAACTGCGTGCGAATCGCGTCACTCTGGCGTAGAGCTATCCATTCTGAACGCATGGTATTGGATCCTGAGTGCGGGGTGCTGGGCCGGAACCCAGCACCGCGGCATTACTTCTTCTTTTTGGGCTTCTTCACTTCTTTGTTGCCACGATCCCTGCTTTTTGCCATATGGGTAATTATACCCTGCACAGCAAGCTCCAGCGTGCTGTGCAGGCTAGGGGCTGGGGTCCCGGCGCGCGAAGCGCGCCCAATGCTATGCTGGCCTGCGGATGCATCTGTTACCCACGCAAGAGGAAGTAGTCCGCGTGCTCCGCGAAACCGGCGCCCTGCGCGAGGGCCATTTTGAATATAGCAACGGCTTGCACTCGAATGAGTATCTGCAGGTGCCGTTGGCGATGCGGCATTACCAGCACGCGCGCATGTTGAGCGTGGGGCTGAGCCGCCTGCTGCGCGAAAACGCCGAGATTCGCGCCCTGGTAGGGGATCTCTCCATCGTGACGCCGGCCAACGCGGGGCTGCCGGTGGCCTACGGCGTGTGTGAAGCGCTGCGGGCGCGGCAGGTTTACTGGGCCGAGCGGGAGGACGAAGGGCAGCCGTTGCGCTTCCGCCAGTTCCTGGAACAGCAGCCCGGCGAGCCGGTAGTGCTGGTGGACGATATTCTGCGCAGCGGGCGGAAGCTGGGCGAGATGCGGCAACTGCTGGAATCGCGGGGGGCGCGCGTGGTGGCGCTGGCAGTGATCGTGTATCAGCCCACGCCGCACACCATGGATTTCGGGGCGTTGCCGCTCCATTACCTGGCCCGGTTGAGCGCCAGCTACTACGCCGACACGGCGCATTGCGATCTGTGCAAGCGCGGCGTGGAGGTGCAGAAGGTGTGGGTGTAGGCGGTTAGACTGGAAATAGGAGTTGAGGTATGGAATTTCTTACGGGCAGTCTGCTGGAATTGATTACGCAGACATCCACGAATCTGCCTCCCGATGTGCGGGCGGCGATGTCGATCGCGGCGGCCGGCGAGCGGCCTGCCACGCAGTCTTCGCAGGCGCTCAGCATCATCCTGTCGAATATCGACATGGCTTCGGACGACGAGGGACCGATCTGCCAGGATACGGGGATGCCCACGTTCGTGGTGCACACGCCGGTGGGCGTGAATCAGATCGAGATCCGGAAGGCGATCCACGCGGCCATCGCAGAAGCCACCCGGCTGGGCAAGCTGCGGCCGAACTCGGTGGATTCGCTGACGGGCAAGAACAGCGGGAACAACCTGGGCGAAGAAACGCCCGTGATGCACTTCGAACAATGGGAAGAAGATGACATTGAAGTGCGGCTGATCCTGAAGGGCGGGGGGTGTGAGAACAAGAACATCCAGTATTCGCTGCCCTGTGAGCTCGAGCACCTGGGGCGCGCGGACCGCAACCTGGAGGGCGTGCGCAAATGCATTCTGCACGGCGTTTGGCAGGCGCAGGGGCAAGGCTGCTCGCCGGGCGCGCTGGGAGTGTGCATCGGCAGCGATCGCGCGCACGGATACGAGCTGGCCAAGGGCCAGTTGTTTCGCACGCTTGACGATGTGAATCCGAATCCGGAGCTGGCGAAGCTGGAAGCCGGAATCATGGAAGAGGCCAACCGGCTGGGGGTGGGGGCCATGGGCTTCGGCGGGAAGGCGTCGCTGATCGGCTGCAAGATTACCGCTGCGAACCGGCTGCCGGCCAGCTTCTTCGTTTCGGTGGCATACGATTGCTGGGCGTTCCGTCGGCTGGGTGTGCGGCTGGATGCGTCGAGCGGCGCGATTACGCGGTGGCTGTATCGCGATCCGAGCCGCCCGGTGGAACGCATGACCAAGGGCGAGGGATTCCCGCTGACGGGACGCGAAGCGGTGTTGAAGGCGCCGCTTACCGAAGCCATGGTGCGGGCGCTGCGGGTCGGCGACGTGGTGCTGATCAACGGCGAAATGTTCACGGGACGGGACAACGTGCACGCCTACCTGATGAAGAATCCGCCGCCGGTGGATCTGCACGGCGCGGTGCTCTATCACTGCGGGCCAGTGATGCTGAAGGAGGGCGACCGCTGGACGGTGAAGGCGGCGGGTCCGACCACCAGCATCCGCGAGGAGCCGTACGAGGCGGAGGTGATCCGGCGGTACGGCGTGCGGGCGGTGATGGGCAAGGGCGGCATGGGTCCGAAGACGCTGGCCGCGCTCCAGGAGTATGGGGGGGTGTACCTGAACGCCATCGGCGGCGCGGCGCAGTATTACGCGCGCACGGTGGAGAAAGTGGCCGGGGCGTTTCTGATGGAATTCGGCATTCCGGAAGCCATGTGGCGGCTGTGGGTGAACGGATTCGTGGCCATCGTAACGATGGACGCGCACGGCAACAGCCTGCACGCGGACGTGGAGAAGGCCAGCGGAGAGGAACTCGCGGCGCTGCAAAGTGTGTAGGCCCTACGGCGCGGTGGCCTCGACCGGCGCTGATGGCTTGCTTTCCATTCCGTTCTTCTTGACCGTGGTGACGGCATAGCGATAGGTTTTGCCGGACTGGATCTGGCGGTCGCTGTACGCAGGCAGGTTCTGGGTGCCGGCGATCTGCTGGAGCGGTCCGTTGTCCAGGGCGCGATAGACGCGGTATCCAGCAATAGTGGCACCGGCCTCGGGCTGCCAGGCCAACTCGATACTGGCCGCGGAAGGCACGGCCGTCAGGCCCGTCGGTGGGGGGGGTGGAAAAGTATCCTGCGGGGTGATAGTCACTTCGCCGGAGAGTTCGCTTTCAGCTTCTCCTTTTCCGGCTTTCACAAGCGCCTGGACACGGTAGCTGTATGGGCTGCCGAACTGCGCGGTAGTGTCGGTCCAGGCGGGCTTCTCGGAGCGGGCCAGGGCCTGGAATTCCTTCTCTTCCGGTCCTCGCCGGAAGACGGTGAAAGCGTTGCCGGCGCCCTGCCAGGTGAGATGCACACCCTCAGGCACGGCGGTGGCGATCAGATCGTGCGGCTGCGTGGGGGGGGGAACCACGGTGAGCGTGGCGGGATTGGACCAGCCGGCGTCGCGCCCGTTCTTGCCGATCATCTTGACCGCCAGCGCGACCTGTTTGCCGACCCACTCCGCGGCGGGAATCTGATAATCCGCGACCCCGTTGGCGACGGCGCCTCCCGGAACCGGCTGGGCGGTGGCGGCCCACGCCTGAGCATTGAACTCGGCGCCGGGCTGCGGGCCGATGCGCAGGTCCATGCGCGGGACTTGTTTCAGCACGACACCTTCGGTGGTCAACTTAGGCAAGGTGAAGCGCACCCAGATGCGCGGCCCGAGCTGGAACGCCGCCAGGTCGCCCACACGCTGGGGGATGTTCAACAGGGGAGGCAGCGGCTCGCCGATATAGCCGCAGCCGCTTAAGACAAGAATCAGGGCCGAAGCAGGGATGCATTCGAAGATACGCGACATGTGTTCCGGGTTATGGTTTCAGGGCAATGGGCTCGGGCTGGCTGCAATAAGACTGGTTGCCGGGCCCGGTAGCACAGATGATCAGGTCGGAAGTTACAGGCTTGAGATCCGCCGGGACCATCACGTTCACCTGTTGGAGTCCGGGCAGATCGGGCGCGGCGCCGGCGTATAAGGGGACCAGGTTCACGCGATTCTGCAAAGTGACGGTGATGCCCGCGCCGTTATCCGGCATGCCGGTGCCGAAGATCTGAAGAACGGTGCCCAGCGGCGCGGGGGCGGCGGGCGAGTTCACGGTGTTGTCCTGATTCAACACGCCGGGCGTGAAGATGGCGGGCGCTACCGCGGTGAGCTGCACTGTGAATGGCGGGCTGCTCAAGCCATCCGCGGTGACAATCACCTGCGCGGAAGACGCGCCGCTCAGGGCAGGCGGAATCCGCAGATTGATCTGTCCCGCGGAGGTGTAGAACAGGGTCGCCGGGATGCCATTGAAGGTAACGGTCACATTGCTGCCCGAAAGGTGGGTTCCCCAGACGGTGGCGATGGAGCCTGCCACCACGGGGCCGGGATGGAAGTCCGCCGCATTGGTGATGGAGTTGATGGTGACCGCGGGCACGGCCGGCGCGGGGTTCACGGTGAGATTGAGCGGGATCGTCTGGCTGCCGGCGACCATTCCCGCATCGATCGAGAGGGTGGCCTGGTAAGTGCCGGGGGCGAGGGCGGACGGATCCACCACGACTTGAACTTGCGCTAAGTTGATGCCAACCGATTGGGTCAGGAAAATCCAGTTAGCGCCATTCGTGTAAGCGATATTGATCGACCATCCCATCAAACCTCCGCCGGCGTTCTTGATGGTGATATTGCCGGCGCCCACGCGTTTGCCGCCCGCCACGGCGGTGACTTGCATGGGCTGCGCGGTAACTTCGAGGAGCGGGTAGAAGGAAGCGTCACAATTCCCGAGAGCGCTGCAATCAGAGGGCGGCTGGACGGCGGCGAAGCGCGGGATGGGCGCGTCCGTGGACGCAGCGGTTACGGTGGAGACCGGGGCCAGGGAGACACCGCCACTGGCCGCCGCGGGGGGGGTGCCTGGAGCGATGGCGAAAAAGTTCGGAATCTGGGCGGTCTCGGCGGCGGCCGGGTTGGCGTCCACCACTTCATAGACGGCGTAGCCGGCTCCATCCGTTAAAGTAACGGGATTGGCTCCGTCGAGCACGAGCGCGCCGGAACCACTCGGCGCGGGAAGAGCCGCCAGAGTGCCGCCGGCGCCGGTGGAATCCGCATTCAGCACGCGCAGCAGCAGCAAGGTATGGCTGCCGGAAGTGTATTGCCCGACGGCCGCGGGTGTGCCGAGGTCGCCGCCTGAGGTGGGCACAGCGGCTCCGGAGCCGGCCACGGCATCAGGAACGTAGATGGCCGCTCCGGTGGGGAAGTTCGAATAAGACAGCAGGAAGCGCGTGCCGGTATCGGTGGTGGCGTCTTTAGGCTGGAAGGCATTTGGGAAGCCCTCAGTGACGCGGGTGGTCTGCTCGGCGGTGCCGGCCGCAAACAGGTTGCTCAGGGTGACGCTGGCGGGCGAGGGAGATCCCACGCAGGTCACGCCCGAATCCATGCTGGTGGCGAGCAGCCCTTGTTGCGGGTAAGCTACGGTCACCACGTCGGGGGCCAGCGCGAGGGAGCCGCTGAGATAGGCCTGGATGGGCGCCCGCTGCACGAGGCCGAGTTGGTTGACGTCGGCGCGCAGATCGTCGATGGCGAGGGTCACGAGGCCGCTGGGGGGAAAAGTGAAACTCAAGCCGGCGAAGGTGATGCTCTGGTTCGTGACCAGTCCTGAAATGGCTGACGGCACGGGGCCGGCGCCGGTATCGATGGTGATTTGGGCGCCTTCAGCGAATCCGATGGAATCCACGCGGTTGGTGATGGCGACAGGAAGGAGCACGCCGAGATTGGTGGTGATTGCGGTTCCTGGCGTGCCGGTGCATTTCAGAATAATGTCGCCCAGACGTTCCGCCAGGCCCTCGGAATATACGATCGGGGGAACAGCGGTGACCACGCAGGTAGTGGGAGTTTGGGCGAAGGCCGTCGAGCTTAGGAAAACGAAGAAGATAGCCGGTAGAAAAAGCCGGGTAAAACGAAGTGCCATGTGCGCTATTGTAGCGCCGCGTGGATCACCAATCCGCGTAGGGAGTACCGTCAAGTCCTGTCTTATCAGACCCGCTTTTCACATCAAAGATGCCGGGCTCGGTTTGATCCACGGCTTGCAGGGCGTCTTCGTCGATGACGCGCCAGGTGGTGTTGGAGCCGGTCATGGGGTCGATGGGAACCTCGCGCAGGTATCCGGCGGAAACCAGATCGTCCAGGGACTGGGGCGCCTTCTTCTTGTCGTAAGTATACTCGTCAATCACCTGGCGCAAGGTGAACAAGTTATTCTTCAGCACGCTCTCTTTGGAGCGAAGGATGGCTTTCTGATACTGGGGGATGGCGATGGAGATGAGGATCACGATGATGGCCATGACGACCATCAGCTCGATGAGCGTAAAGCCGAACTCGCGGCGGCGAATTTTGTTACCAATCCGAATAGCTGGTGCCATCGGGCGCCTTGTCGGTGGTTTTGGTGTAAACATCAAAGACATTCTGCCCTCCCCAGCTGGTGGAATCGGGGTCGTCCTGAACGCTGCGCAGGCCCCAGTCGGTGGTATTCGTGAACGGGTCGGTGGGGATGCGCCTCAGGAAGCGGATCTTCTTATCCACCTGGCCTTGCAGCTTGACGCCCTTGACCAGGGTTTCCAGCGAATCCGGGTAATTGTCGGAATCCAGTTTCTGGGGGCCGAGATAGCCGGCATCGGCGTAATCCTTGTACTTGTCGATGGCGGCGCGCATTTCACGCAGGTCCCAGCGGAGCTCCTTTTCGCGCTCGATGCGCACACGGACACGCGCCAGCGGGATCGCCATGGTGGTGAGGATCATCATGATGGTGAAGGCCACGATCAATTCCACCAGCGTCAGCCCTCTTTGATTTTTCCGCTGCATGACTACCTCACTGCTACGGTCAACAACGGCGAAGCGTTGGCAATCGGCTGGCCTTGCGAGTTGGTGGGACTGAAGGCCGGCGCGGTGACGTTCGTGCTGCCGCGCGCGGTGGCGGTAAAGGACAGCGTGACCAGGTTGCCCGAGCCGGTGATGCCGCCGCTGCCCGGCATGCGGTTCAAAGTGATATCCGCTTCGCCGGTGTCGTTCAAAATGTTTTTGGTAAACGAGGCCCGCTGGCCATCGCTGGTCATCAGGGGGCCTTGTTCGACGTCGTTGAGCTTCAACGCCCGGGGATCGAAGCGGATCTGCAGGGGCGCGGAGAACAGGTCGGTAGCGTTGCTGACCGCCAGGGTCACGTTGAATGTTTTGCCCACCGTGGTAGTGACCAGTGTGGGCACGAAGCTGACGGCCGCGTTAGCCTGAGGGGGAGCCGGGGGAGTGGGCGGCGCGGTGGTGGGCGGAGCCGGAGCCACGGGCGGTGTCGCGGGCGTGCCGGGCGCGACGGGAGCGGCGCCCGGGGCCTGCGGCGGGGCAGCCGGCTTTTCGGGTGCGTAATTCAGTTTTACGACATTGGAGGTGCCCACGGCGACGCCGCGCAACTCTTCGGCGGTGTATACGGGCCGCCGCACGATGTGCGGAACCAGTGCGATGAGCAACTCCTGCGCCGACTTATTCACCTGCTTATTGCTGAACAGCCATTTGATGACCGGGATGCTCGACAGGCCGGGGATGCCGCTGATGGTGGTGCTCTCCTGGGTCTGGCGCAGACCGCCCAGCAGGTTCACCTCTCCGTCGCGCATGCGGATATCGTGAACTACGTCTTCCTCGGAGATGATGGGCTGCTGGATGCCGCCCAGGTTCACGTAACTCAGGACGCTGGAGATCTCCACCTCGATGTGCATGGAAATCTCGCCATCCTCGTGAACTTTCGGTGTGAGATCCAGTTTGACGCCCACATCGATGAAGGTGAACTGGGTGTTCACCAGCGGGTTGATCCCTACGCCGCCGATGCCGGGCTGGAAGCTGCCGGAGGCAATGGGTTCCTTTTCGCCGACCTTGAGCGTGGCCTTCTGGTTATCGATCGAGCGGACTTCCGGAGCTTGCAGGACGCGCGTGGCGCTGTCGCTCAGGACCGCCTCTAACAGCCCGGACGGCAGAACAGTCGAGAAATCTTCGGTGTTCACCTTGCCGATGTAGGCGAGCGGGATGGAAGTGGCGGTCGAGGTTCCGGTGGTCCCCGTAGTGCCCGTGATGCCGGTGGTGGAATTGTTGGTCGTCGAGGTATTGGACGTGGTGCTGGTGGACGAGGTGGGGGTCGAGATGCTGGTGCGCGGCGAAAAGTTGATGGGAATATTCAAGCTGCTCAACGCGGCGCCCAGCGTGCGGGTCATGTCACTGCTGACCTGCATGACCAGCACATCCACGACGACTTCGGATTTCGGCCGGTCCAGATCGTGGACGATCTTGTCGGCCAACGCAATCTGATCGGCTGTCCCGCGTGCGATGATGGCGTTCTGCGCGTTATCCAGGAACACGCGTTGGATGTTGCACACCGAGCGCATGGCGGTCACGATCTCCTGGAGTTCCTGCGGCGTGGTCGCGTTGGTCACGTAAAAGATCTTCATGACCTCCTCTTCGTAGTCGCGCCGCTTAGTGGTGTTGTCCTGGGTGACGAAGATAGCGTTCGAGGAAAGAGGCTTCCAGAATGTCTTGGTGACGATGCTCAAATAATCGAGCGCCTGGCGGAGTGTGGCGTTGGTGAGTTCGATGGACCGGGGTTGGTTATCGCGGAAGTCGGGGTCAAACAGGACATTGATGCCGGCCAGCTTGCCCACGGTTTCGAAGAGGATTTTGGCGGGCTGGTTGTTCATCTTGACGTTGATGGGCTGCGGGTTCAGCGGCTTGAGCTCCGGCACCGGCAGCATGGAGTCCAGCCTCTCCAGGTTTTCCTTGGCGGCCAGTTGGCCAGGAGTCAGGGAGCGGGTGCTGGAGTCAGGGCCTTTCTTTTTCTCCCGCTCGATCATCTGGCGGGTGACCTCAATCTCCTGCCGGGCAATGTCGGAAGAGGGGTCGATCCCGTAGGCTTTTTGGAATTCGAGCAAGGCCGGGCCCAGGTCGCCGTGGTCGCGCAGTTTCCTGCCCTTGTCCACGTGCGCCTGCGAAGTCTGAAAGCGCGCACGATTCACTTCGAGCTGATAGCCTGGGTCGGTCGGGTCCTCGGCCAGGGCCTTTTGGTAGAGATCCAGCGCGGCGTCCCAATTTTTCTGCGCCTCCTGCTGCTTGCCCTGGGCAATGAGCCGGTCGCCTTTGCGAGTGCGCGCCGCCAGGGGAACCGCCCCGCATCCAACCACGGCCGCCAGCGCGAGCCAGATTGTCAAGCGACTGAAGACGCTGCGGCTCGTGAGTAACCGCCCAAAACGGGGCGACCCGCGCCGCTTCATTCTAGCGAGTTCCTTCCTCCCTGGCGGGGCGGGAAGCAGTGCCCCTTTGCGCTTCTATGGGTTAGGGGTATCGAGACAGGCATATGGTAAGATATCAGGCAACCGGGTGCTCCACGCTACATTTAGGATGACGCTGCTGGGGTTAGCAGCGTTGAGAGCAAAATTTGGCCGGAAAAGACGCCGAGTTCAAGATCCTCAGTGACAACCGCCAGGCGGGACATAATTACTTTCTCATGGAGCGCTTCGAGGCCGGCCTGGTGCTGACGGGCACGGAAGTGAAGGCCGCCCGCGCGGGCAAGGTGCAGCTCAAAGACGCCTACGCCACGGTGGAAAAGAACGAGGCCTGGCTGGTGAATGCCCACATCAGCCAATACGCCTTTGGCAATCGCGAGAACCATCCGCCGGTGCGGAGTCGCAAGCTGCTGCTGCACCGGCAGGAGATCGATAAACTGCTGGGAAAGACCCGCGAGCGCGGACTGGCGTTGATTCCCACCAAGGTTTATTTGAAGCACGGCCTGATCAAGTGCGAAGTGGCCCTGGCGCGAGGCAAGAAGCTGCACGACAAGCGCGCCGCCGAACGCACCCGCACGGCCGAAAACGAAGCGCGCGCCGCCGTGCGGGCGAGCAAAGCCAAACAATACGGAGAGCGATAGAAGCGATGCAAATCAGCCTGTTACGCCAGCCAATCGAGAACGTGGAAACCGAAGCCCTGATGGTGCTCGTGTTCGAGGAACGCCGGGAGGAACGCCTGGGCCTGGGTGAATTGTATGATTCCGGCGAGATTACCGGGAAGGCCCTCGAAATGACGATGCTGCACCGGGCGCCGGGGGTGCGCGCGAAGCGTGTGCTGGCAGCGGGGGCAGGGAAGCCGGACAAGTTCAGCAGCGCGGAACTGCGGCGCACGGTGGGGGCTGCGGTGCGCCACCTGAAATCCAGGTCTATTACCGAGGCCACGCTGTTTCTGGACGGCTCCGGCGCCGATGCGGAGCGCGTGGCAGCTGCGGCGGAGGGCGCCATTCTAGGCGGCTTTGAGCCGGACCGGTACAAGACTGAAAAGAAAGATGCGAAGACCTTCGAGCGCTTTACGGTGGCGGTGGCAGGCGGCGGCGCGGACCTGGATGCCGCGCTGGAGCGGGGCCGTATCACGGCCGAGTCGCAGAACTTCACCCGCGGCCTGGTGAACGAGCCGGCCAATCGGCTCACGCCGCTGCTAATGGCCGAGCACGCCCGCCGCATGGCCGAAGAAGT
>Ga0335078_10010774_pt1 | contig 13538 bp, 10 predicted proteins | sample Lox_Sample_32_FD_206711 | JGI IMG/M metagenome (GOLD analysis project Ga0335078, IMG submission 206711) | Soil microbial communities from Loxahatchee National Wildlife Refuge, Florida, United States - Lox_Sample_3.2 | ecosystem: Environmental > Terrestrial > Soil > Wetlands | place: USA...
GTTGACGATCCATTCGAGCGCCCGGTCGGCATGCGGCAGCAGCTCGTCGGCGGCCTCGGCCGGCAGGCCCCACCGGGCCAGCTCACCGAGCAGCATGACGAACAGCGGCGTCGCGTCCGCGGTGCCGTAGTACACGCTCCCGCCGCCGAGCGCCAGCGAGGCGTCCCGGCCGGAACGGGTTTCGTGCAGGATCTTGCCCGGCTCCTCCTCGGTCAGCGGGTTCACGTGCTCGCCCTGCAGGCTGGCCAGCGTGCGCAGGGTGCCGAGGGCCAGCGACAGGTCCAGCGGCAGCAGCATCCACGCGGTGAGCAGCGAGTCCCGGCCGAACAGCGTCATGAACCAGGGCGCGCCGGCGGCGATGACCGCGTGGTCATCCTTATCGCCTTGCTCGTCCGGGCCGCGCCCGAAGATCCGCAGCGAGCCCACGTCCTCGGTCGAAGTGGTGAAGGTGTTCGTGAGACGCTCGTCCGAGGTGATCAGCAGCGGGCTGCGGCGGCGCCAGTCGGCCAGCCGCTTGGCCGGGATCGTGCTCTCCAGCGGCTCGTCGTCGCCGTAGTGGGGCACCACGTCGGTGCCGTCCAGGGACGGCGTGACCTGCATCGACCCGATCCACGAGGCACCGGGGTCGATCACGGTCTGCCAGGCCAGCAGGCCTGGCGCCGCGGTCGGCTCGCCGGTGCCAGTTATTGCCACCACGCCCACGTTGGCGCCGCGGCGGCAGCGCAGTCGCAGCGCCCCGTCGGCGGCGCTGACGTCGACGTCGTCGTCGTGGTAGTGGGCCCGGCCCTCCTTGACCTCGAACAGGTCGGCGAAGTCGCACTCCACCGCGACCGTGAGGTGTGCCGCCACTGGTTCGTGGCCGAGGTTGCGCAGGGTGATCTCGTCCCGCATCCCGTTGCCCACATAGCGTCTGCGGATCAGCAGCAGGGTGCTGTCCGCCTTGAACGGGCCGGGCGGCCTCCGGGCCAGGAACGTGCAGCGGAACGGGTCATTCGGCTGCACGGCCACCGGCTCGGGCAGTTCCCCGTCGAGCCGGAGTTCGAGCCTGCTGATGAATCTGGTGTCCCGGAAGAACAGGCCCTGGGCGCCGCCCGGCGCGATGTCGCCGGACGCGTCGCTGATGCAGAACGTCGTCTCTTCCAGCAGGGTGACCAGGCCGCTGCCGGGCCTCCCGATCATCGGAGGGCCCCCGCTCGGCGTCCACGCATGTGTCATGGCCGTATGTTTGCCCACGGAAGCCCGCAGGGAAGAGCGCGACGGATGATCGCGTTGATTAGTGCAGTTAATGTCGGTTGAGGCCCCCATCCGTACCTGGAGTGCTTGGTGACCGTGCCCGGTGACGCCGCCCCGGCCATCGGCGTGCTCGCGCTGCAGGGCGACGTCGCGGAGCATCTGAGGGCGCTGACCGCCGCGGGGGCCCGCCCGGTGCCGGTGCGCCGGCCTGCAGAGCTCGACGACGTGGCCGGGCTGGTGATCCCCGGGGGCGAGTCCACCACGATCTGGAAGCTCGCGGTGATCTTCGACCTGATGGAGCCGCTGCGCAAGCGGCTCGGCTCGGGCATGCCCGCGTTCGGCTCGTGCGCCGGGATGATCATGCTGGCGGACCGGGTCGAGGACGGGATCGAGGGTCAGGAGACCTTCGGCGGGATCGACATGACGGTGCGGCGGAACGCGTTCGGCCGGCAGGTCGATTCGTTCGAGAGCGACATCACGCTGACCGGGCTCGGCGGCCCGGAATTCCGCGCGGTGTTCATCCGGGCGCCGTGGGTGGAGCAGACCGGCGACGGCGTCGAGATCATCGGGACCGAGTCACGCACCGGTAGGATCGTCGCGGTCCGCCAGGGTCCGGCGCTCGCCACCGCGTTCCACCCCGAGCTCACGCCGGACCCGCGTATTCACAAGATCTTTGTAGACATGGTAAGGGAACGATCATGAGCGGCCACTCAAAGTGGGCAACCACCAAGCACAAGAAGGCCGTCGTCGACGCCAAGCGGGGCAAGCTGTTCGCCAAGCTGATCAAGAACGTTGAGGTGGCGGCGCGGACCGGTGGCGGCGATCCGGCCGGGAACCCGACGCTGTTTGACGCCATCCAGAAGGCGAAGAAGAGCTCGGTCCCGAACGAGAACATCGACCGGGCCGTCCGCCGCGGCGCCGGGCTCGAGGCCGGCGGCGCGACCTACGAGACCGTCACGTACGAGGGTTACGCGCCCGGTGGAGTGGCCGTGCTGGTGCAGACCCTCACCGACAACCGGAACCGGGCCGCCGCCGACGTGCGAACCGCGCTGACCCGAAACGGCGGCTCCATGGCCGACCCGGGCTCGGTGTCGTACTTGTTCAACCGCAAGGGCGTGGTGATCGTCGGCAAGGACAGCGGGGTGACCGAGGACGACGTGCTCTTCGCGGTCCTTGACGCCGGCGCCGAGGAGGTCAACGACCTCGGTGACTCCTTCGAGGTGGTCAGCGAAGCCACCGATCTGGTCGCGGTGCGCACCGCGCTGCAGGAAGCGGGGATCGACTATGAGTCGGCCGACGCCGCCTTCCTCCCATCGGTCGAGGTTCCGCTGGACGAGGACCAGGCCAAGCGGGTGTTCCGGCTGATCGAGGCGCTCGAGGACTCCGACGACGTGCAGGACGTCTACGCGAACTACTCGGTCCCCGACGAGGTAATGGAGCGCCTGGACTGACTGGCAGGCCCTTTCATCCGTCGATGTCACGCCAGGGTATGCAGGCAGTCGCGGGGAGGATGAAAAGGCTTGTTGGAAATCCGGCAACTGGAGCCCGATGACGATCTCGAGGCCGAGATCGACCTGGCTCGCCGGGCGTTCGGCCCTGCCCCCCAGCGCGGTCAGGCATTCTGGCTAGCCGAGGCCAGGGAAACCACCGCGGACGGCAGGTACTTCGCGGCCTTCGACGGGCCGCAGCCCGTCGGCATGGCGCTGTATCACGACATGCGGCAGTGGTGGCACGGCCGGGCCGTGCCGATGGCGGGTGTCGGCGGGGTCAAGGTCGCACCCGAGCAGCGTGGCCGCGGCACAGGCCGTGCGCTGATGACCGAGCTGCTGCGGGTGATCTCCGATCGCGGTTATCCGCTCTCCGTGCTCTATCCAGCCACCGCTCCGCTGTACCGGTCGCTGGGCTGGGAGCTGGCGGGAGGACTGTACCGGGGGGTGATCAGGGCCCGCTCCATCGCCTCGCTGCTGCCGCCGGACGACCCCGCGCAGCCGCTGCGGGATCTGCCGAGCCTGCGGCGGGCAGAACCGGGTGACGCTGAAGAGGTGGTCGCGGTCCTCGGGGCCGTCCACCAGGCGGCCAGGCACTGCGGCCCGGCAACGTTCGACGCGGCCACGGTCCGGCGCTGGTGGCTGACTGACGAGAACCTCTTCTGCTACCTGGCAGACGACGGTTTCCTCGCCTACGGCTGGAACGAGGCTGACCACCACGAGCTGTCCGTCCGGGTGGCGCTCGCCGGATCGCCGGAGACCACCCGGGCCCTGTGGTCGATCGTGGGCTCGCACGCCCCGCTGGCCAAGCAGGTTCGCACCGTGATGAGCCTGGACGATCCGCTCGCCTGGCTGACCCGCGAGCCCGACCTCGGCCTGGCCAGCCGATGGCAGTGGATGCTGCGGGTCGTCGACGCGCCAGCGGCGATAGCCGGACGGGGCTTTCCCGCCGCGGCCGGTGTCGCGGCCGAGCTGCAGATCGAGGACACGCAACTGCCGGGCAACGCAGGCCGCTGGATGCTGGAAGTCAGCGAAGGCAAAGGCGCCCTAACGCGTCGCCACCCGGCTGGTTCCGCAACGCCGGTCCGGCTCGGTGCCCGCGGCTTCGCCGCGCTCTACGGAGGCGTGCCCATGGCCACGCTGCGCCGCGCCGGGCTGGCCGCGGGCGGCGACACCGGCGCAGACGAGGCGCTGGACGCGGCATTCGCCGGGAAGGCGTTCCTGCTCGACAGCTTCTGACCGGCGACACGCCGCGCGGCATCGGAGTGAGCCGGCCGGTGACCCGGTAGTGTCACGTCCGAACACGTGTTCGTCCGGACCGGGATGGTGAGCCGCATGCGGGTGCTCGGCGTGGATCCCGGGCTCACCCGGTGCGGGTTCGGCGTGATCGACGGCGAGCCGGGCCGGAAGCTGACGCTGGTGGCCACCGGCATGGTCAGCACCAGCGCGCACGACGAGATCGGGCTGCGGCTGCTCGCCCTCGAGCAGCATGCCGAGCGCTGGCTGAGCGACTACCAGCCGGACGCCGTCGCGGTCGAGCGGGTGTTCAGCCAGCACAACGTGCGCACGGTGATGGGCACGGCCCAGGCGGGCGCGGTCGCGATCGTGTGCGCGGCCCGCCGCGGCCTGCCGGTCGCGCTGCACACGCCCAGCGAGGTGAAGGCGGCGGTCACCGGCAGCGGCCGTGCGGACAAGGCCCAGGTGACGCTCATGGTGACGCGCCTGCTCGCGCTCAGTAACCCCCCGCGGCCCGCTGATGCCGCCGATGCCCTCGCGCTCGCGATCTGCCACCTGTGGCGGGGTGGCGCCCAGCGCCGCCTTGCCGCCGCGCTCGCCGCCCAAAGAACCGGAGGATGGAGATGATCGCGCACCTGGATGGGACCGTGTCCGGCGTGGCGCCCGACGGCGCGGTGATCGACGTCGGCGGTGTCGGGCTGCTGGTGCAGTGCACGCCGGGCACGCTGGCCGGGCTGCGCACCGGCGAGCGGGCCCGGGTCGCGACCTCGCTGGTGGTCCGGGAGGATTCGCTGACCCTGTACGGCTTCGGCACCGAGGACGAGCGGAACACGTTCGAGCTGCTGCAGACTGCCAGCGGGGTCGGGCCCCGGCTGGCCCTGGCAATGCTCGCCGTATTCACCCCCGACGCGCTGCGCCGGGCGGTGGCCACCGAGGACCTGACCGCGCTGACCACGGTGCCCGGCATCGGCCGGAAGGGCGCGCAGCGGATCGTGCTCGAGCTGGCCGGGCGGCTGGGCCCGGCGGGGGAGGCAGGCTCCGGCGTACTGGCCGGTGGCGCCCCGAACGGCGCGGCGGCGCCGTGGCGCGAGCAGGTACGGGCGGGCCTGGTGAGCCTCGGCTGGCAGGCCCGCGAGGCCGAGCAGGCCATCGCGGCGGTGGAACCGGAGCTGAGCGGGGCGCCCGACGGCCAGGCCGTTGACGTCTCCGTGGCGTTGCGGGCAGCCCTGCGGGTGCTGGGGCGGTAATGAGGGAGGAGGGCGAGGTGGCTGGGGGCGCCGCCCCCGCCGGGCGCGCCGGGTCCGCCGACGAGGAGCGCGTGGTGTCAGCGATCGCCGGCGAGGACGACCGGGTGATCGAGGGCGCACTGCGCCCCAAGCGGCTGAGCGAGCTCGTCGGCCAGAACCGGGTGCGCGAGCAGCTCTCCCTGGTCCTCGAGGGCGCGCTGCGCCGCGGCAGGCCGCCGGATCACGTGCTGATGTCGGGACCGCCCGGCCTGGGCAAGACCACCCTCGCGATGATCATTGCCGCCGAGCTCGGCGCGCCGCTGCGGATCACCAGCGGCCCGGCCATCGAGCGGGCCGGCGACCTCGCTGCCGTGCTGTCCACGCTCAGCGAGGGCGAGGTCGTGTTCATCGACGAGATACACCGGGTGGCCAGGCCCGCCGAGGAGATGCTGTACCTGGCGATGGAGGACTTCCGGGTCGACGTCGTGGTCGGCAAGGGCCCGGGGGCGACCACGATCCCGCTGCAGATCGCGCCGTTCACGCTCGTCGGGGCGACCACGCGGGCCGGGCTGCTGCCCGCGCCGCTGCGCGACAGGTTCGGCTTCACCGCGCACCTGGACTTCTACGACCCCGAGGAGCTCGGGGTCATCGTGCGGCGCTCGGCCGGCCTGCTCGGGGTGGCCCTGCGCGACGACGGCGCCGACGAGATCGCGGGCCGGTCTCGCGGCACCCCCCGGATCGCCAACCGGCTGCTTCGCCGGGTCCGTGACTATGCCGAGGTCCGCGCCGACGGCGTGGTCAACCGCGATGTGGCCCGTGCGGCGCTCGAGCTGTACGAGGTGGACGACAATGGCCTCGACCGGCTGGACCGCGCGGTCCTCTTCGCGCTCGTGCGCAGGTTCGCCGGCGGGCCGGTGGGCCTGTCCACCCTCGCCGTGGCCGTGGGCGAGGAGGCGGAGACCGTCGAGGTCGTGGTCGAGCCGTTCCTGGTCCGGCTCGGCCTGATGGCAAGGACCCCGCGTGGCCGGGTGGCAACCCCAGCCGCCTGGGAGCAGCTCGGCTTTGCCCCCCCGGCGCCAGACCATGCCGGGCCGGCGACGCTATTCGGCTGAAGACGTGGCGTAACGGGCGCTCTTACAGGTAACGGCCGGTCGCAGCATGGTCACGATCACTCCTCAGACCCCGTAGCCTGTTGGTGCGTCGGTTGTGCGCCGCTACACTTCGGCAGTTGGTCAACAACAGCCGAAAGCGCCGGTGCGGACCCCTGCGCCGGGCCCGGTGTGTCGGCCACCGCGCACCCCAAACTGAAGGGAAGCCCCGCCATGGGGATCAATGATCTCGCGGCCGCATCGAAGTCGGGCGGCACCAGCCTTTTGCCCATCATCATCATAGTCGTCCTGTTCATGCTCATATATATGACGATGACCCGGCGGTCTCGGGCGCGCCGAGCCCAGCAGATGCAGACCGACTTGGTGCCCGGGACCGCGGTCCGGACGACGGCTGGCATGTACGGCACCGTGACGTCGGTGCTGGACAACGACGACGTCATGATCGAGGTCGCGCCCGGCGTGAACATCCGGATGATGAAGCGCGCGGTGGTCCCGGTGCCGCCGGACGCCGCCACCGGCGTCCCGCCCCAGCCCGCCCCGGAGGAGGAGCCCGCCGAGGAGGAGCCCGCCACCACTTCGGCCGACGACCACGAACAGCGTGCCGATGACTGGAATCCTCAGGACAGGAACATCTAGCAGCGGCCCCAGGCCGGCCCGACCTAAGGGAATCAGCGGAAAGTGGCACCCCCGAAAACCACGTCCAGGCCAGGACGGTACCTCGCAGCGCTGGCCGTCCTGATCGTCATCATGCTGCTCGGCGTCCTGGCCGGCACGGTGGCGCAGCCGTCCAACTGGCACAAGCGGTTCAAGGTCGGCCTCGGCCTGGACCTGTCCAGCGGCACCACGGTGACGCTGAAGGCGGTGCCGCCCAAGGGGACGAGCGCCACCCAGCTCGCGAACGACATGGCCACTGCGCAGTCGATCATGCTAAGTCGGGTCAACGGGGCCGGCTTCAGCGGCCCGTCGGTGACCACGCAGGGCACCAACCTGATCAACGTCACGGTCCCCGGCCAGGGATCGAAGCAGGTCGTCAACCTGGTCGGCACCACCGCGCTGCTGCGGTTCCGCCAGGTGCTGCTGGAGGCGGAAAACGAGACACCGGCGGGGGCGACGCCCACCCCCACGCCGACACCCAGCTCTTCCCCGTCGCCCACGCCGAGCCCGTCGCCGTCCACCAGCGCGAGCTCGTCACCGACCCCGTCGTCTGGGGCGCTCGGCGCCCCCGGCCCGTCAGGCCACGGCCTCGCGGTGAGCGCGGCCGAGCTGGGCGCCAAGGCCAAGCCGAAGGCCTCGGCATCGCCATCGCCGAGCCCGTCTCCGAGCTCCTCGCCGTCGTCGTCGGAGAAGCTGTCCACAACGGCGGACGGGGAGGGCGACGCCAGCGCGCTCAGCGCCAGGACCAAGGCCCTGTTCAACAAGCTGAACTGCGCGGACAGCAACTGGAAGTCAAAAATCTACGGGAACAACCCGAACAACTACGACAACACGAACGACCAGGTCGTCAGCTGCTACGGCGGGCTCAAGTACGCACTGGGCAAGGCGGTCGTGACCGGCTCGGACCTGAAGCTGGGCGGGGCGTCGGCCGTGCTGCAGAGCAACGGCGACTGGTACGTCGACCTGACCTTCAACGGCACGGGCACCAAGAAGTTCGCCACGTTCACCTCCGACCTGTACAGCAAGTACGCCGGCTCCAGCACCGAGCCGCTGAACTATTTCGCGGTCGTGCTGGACGGCGTGCCGGCATCGGTGGCCTACATACAGAGCGCGATCACCACGGGCAGCGGCGAGATCTCGGGCCAGTTCACCGAGACCCAGGCCGACCGGCTGGTGAACGTCCTGAACTACGGCGCGCTCCCGCTGGCCTTCCAGGAGGTGTCGCAGCAGACGGTCAGCGCCGAGCTCGGCTCGACCCAGCTGCATGCCGGATTGCTCGCCGGAGCCGCCGGGCTGTTCCTCGTCGTGGTGTACGCATTCCTCTACTACCGAGGTCTGGGCATCGTCGCAATTTCCAGCCTGGCGATCTCGGCGCTGCTCACCTATACGTCGGTGGTGCTGCTCAGCGATTACGAGAAATTCACGATCTCGCTGGCGGGCGTCGCTGGCCTGATCGTCGCGATCGGCATAACCGCCGACTCCTTCGTCGTGTTCTTCGAGCGATTGCGTGACGAGGTCAGAGACGGCAAGTCGCTGCGGACCGCGGTGGAACGCGGCTGGCAGCGGGCCCGGCGGACGATCCTGGTCTCCGACTCGGTGTCGTTCATCGCCGCCGCCGTGCTGTACAAGTTCGCGGTCACCGACGTGCAGAACTTCGCGTTCACCCTGGGCCTGACCACGCTGATCGACGTGGTCGTCGTGTTCCTGTTCACCAAGCCGATGATCACGCTGCTGGCCCGGACCAAGTTCTACGGCGGCGGGCACCGGCTGTCCGGGCTCGACCCGGCCAGGCTCGGCGCGCGTTCACCGTGGCGGTCCGTCAGGCGCCCGGCCGGCAGACCGCAGACCAGGGAGACGCCGGGCGGGGCCGCACAGGCCGCCCAGTCCCGGACCAACCCGAAGGAGGCGTGATGTCCCGGCTCGGCGAGATCGGTGGCCGGCTGTATCGCGGCGAGGTCTCCTTCGACTTCGTCAGCAGGAAGAAGCTCTGGTACACGATCTCCGGGCTGATCCTGGTGATCAGCATCGCCGCGCTGGCGTTCCGTGGGCTGAACTACAGCGTGGACTTCAAGGGCGGCAACCTCTTCATCTTCAAGGCGCCGCACACCACCAGCGCCCAGATCAGCTCCCTGGTGAAGAGCGAGGGCGGCGGCGACGACCCGACCGTGACCCAGCTCGGCCTTGGCGGTAATGCCAAGTGGCAGGTGCAGACCGACAAGCTGGGCTTCAACGAGCAGACCAAGCTCCAGGACGCGCTGGCCAGCAACTTCCACGTGAACGGCGGCGCGAACGCGGTCAGCGTCAGCTTCACGAGCGCGACCTGGGGGTCCCAGATCACGCACAAGGCGCTCGAGGGCCTGATCGTTTTCCTGATCCTGATCGTGGCCTACCTCTCGATCGCGTTCGAGTGGAAGATGGCCGTGGCCGCGTTCGTCGCGCTCATCCACGACATCGTGATCACGACGGGCGTGTACGCGCTGGCCGGGTTCCAGGTGAGCCCGGCCACGGTGATCGGGCTGCTCACGATCCTCGGCTACTCGCTGTACGACACGGTGGTGGTCTTCGACAAGGTCCGGGAGAATACCGCCGGCCTGCTCGCCACCGGCCGGAGTACCTACAGCCAGGCGGCCAACCTGGCCCTGAACCAGACCCTGGTCCGGTCGATCAACACCTCGCTGATCGCGCTGCTGCCGGTCGCCGCGATCCTCGTGGTGGCGGTCGCCTATCTGGGCACCGGCGAGCTGCAGGACCTGGCGCTGGTGCTGTTCGTCGGCATGCTCTCCGGCACGTACTCCTCGATCTTCATCGCCACGCCGGTGCTCGCCAGCCTGAAGGAACGCGAGCCGCAGTACAAGCAGCTGACGCGTCGTGTCGCGCTGCGCGCCTCGGGTGGCCGCGCAGCCCAGCGCGCCAGGGCGAAGGCGGCGAAGGCAGACCGGGCCGCGGGCGCCATGCGGGGCGCCGGTGCCGACTCCGACGCCGGGGCTGAGCCCGCAGACGACGCCCCGCTGACGGACGCCGAGCTGGCCGCCGAGCTGGTCGAAGAGTACGACGAGGTCGCGGACCGCACCGAAGGCGGCACCGCGGACGCCGGGACGGACGATCGCGTCCCCGCCGGCCGGACGGCCTCTGGCAGCACGACGCCGCGAACGCCAGCGCCGGGGGCCAGAACGGGACCACGGCAGCAGCCGCGAAGGAGCAACGCGGCCAAGCGCCGTCCCGCTGGCAAGAAGAAGCGCCGGTAGGCCTCGACCGTGTCCAGCGGCCTTTCGCCGTCGGCGGACCCCGACCTGCCCGGCCTGATCAGCGCCAGGATCCGGGACATACCCGACTATCCTCAACCCGGCGTCTTGTTCAAGGACATCACCCCGTTGCTGGCCGATGGCGACGCGTTCGCTGCGGTCGTGTCCGCCATGGCGGATGGCTGCCGAGGGGCGGGCGGGCTGGGTCAAGGGGCGGGCGGCGAGCTGGGAAGAAGGGCGGGCGGGCTGGGGCGGATAGATAAAGTCGTCGGCATCGAGGCGCGCGGTTTCATCCTGGCCGCCCCGGTGGCGTGCTGTCTGGGCGCTGGCTTCATCCCCGTCCGCAAGCAGGGCAAGCTGCCTGCCGAGACGCTGGCCGAGTCGTACCAGCTCGAGTACGGCGCCGCCACGGTCGAGGTGCACGTGGACGCGTTCCACCCGGGCGACCGGGTGCTGATCGTCGACGATGTGCTGGCCACCGGCGGTACTGCGGCATCGTCCGTCAGCCTGGTCCGGCGCAGCGGCGCGGAGGTCGCCGGGGTCTCGGTCCTGCTGGAACTCGGCTTCCTCGGCGGCCGCACCAGGCTGCCCGACGTAGAAGTCCGCTCGCTGCTGGTGGTGTGAACGGCGTCACGGGCCGCAAGGAGCCGGACACGTCATGGATCGCCCGCCGATAGACTGGTTACTTCGGTGGACGTGAGGAGCGCATGTGGCCCGTGACGTAGCGACGGCTGGAACAGCCGGAACCGACGTCACCCGGGTCCACGCTGGGCAGCAGGAACAGTCCGAGTCAGAGCTGCAGGCGGCGGAGAACGGGGTGGCGTCCCTCCCGGCTGCGCCCGACGAGGCGCGGCCCGCGGCTGCCCCTGCGCCCGACAACGGCCGGCCTCGCACCAAGGCCGGCCAACCGGAAGCCGGCTCGGGCCCCGCGGACTCAGCCGACGCCGGCGCATCGGATGCTGGCACGCCGGAAGCCGACTCCACAGAGCCTAGCCCCAAGGGCGGCGAGTCGTCGGCTGCTGCGGAGCCGCAAGAGGCCGGGCCGCCAGCGAAGGCTCGCCCCGCCAGAAACCGGCCCGCCAAGGGTTCCTCCGGCCGTACCCGCAACGGCGCGTCGGCCCGCGCGGGCATCGGCGGCGTCCTGCCGGTACGGACAAGCCCCTCGGGCGACACGAGCGCGGCGGCCGCCGGAACCGCCGCCGTCCGCCGCAGGCTGGCCAGGCTCGGGGCGCCCCGGGGCGGCGGGGCCAACCCGGTGCTCGAGCCGCTGATCAAGACCGTCCGCGCCACGCACCCCAAGGCCGACGTGCGGCTCATCGAGCGTGCCTACGAGGTCGCCGCTCAGCAGCACGCCGGTCAGTTCCGCAAGAGCGGCGACCCGTTTATCACGCACCCGCTCGCGGTGACCACGATCCTCGCCGAGCTGGGCATGAACTCGGAGACGCTGTGCGCGGCCCTGCTGCACGACACCGTCGAAGACACCGACTACACGCTGACCGAACTGCGCAAGGAGTTCGGCGACGACGTCGCCACCCTCGTCGACGGGGTGACCAAGCTCGACAAGGTCAAGTACGGCGACGCGGCGCAGGCTGAAACGGTCCGCAAGATGGTGGTCGCGATGTCCCGCGACATCAGGGTCCTCGTGATCAAGCTGGCGGACCGGCTGCATAACATGCGCACGCTGCGCTACCTGCCGCGCGAGAAGCAGGAGCAGAAATCGCGCGAGGTGCTCGAGATCTTCGCGCCGCTGGCGCACCGGCTCGGCATGAACAACGTGAAGTGGGAGCTCGAGGACCTCGCGTTCTCCACGCTGTTCCCCAAGCGCTACGACGAGATCGCCCGCCTGGTGTCCGAGCGGGCGCCGCGGCGGGACGTGTTCATGCAGGACGTCATCGAACTCGTCTCGGCGGACATGGGCGACGCGAAGATCAAGGCGTTCGTGACCGGCAGGCCGAAGCACTACTACTCGGTCTACCAGAAGATGATTGCCCGGAATGTTGGCTTCGACGACATCTACGACCTAGTCGGCATCCGCGTTCTCGTCGACTCGGTTCGCGACTGCTACGCGGCACTCGGCACGGTGCACGCCCGGTGGAACCCCGTACCCGGGCGGTTCAAGGACTACATCGCGATGCCGAAGTTCAACCTGTACCAGTCGCTGCATACCACGGTGATAGGGCCCGAGGGTAAGCCCGTCGAGCTGCAGATCAGGACCTGGGGCATGCACCGCCGGGCCGAGTACGGCGTGGCCGCGCACTGGAAGTACAAGGAAGAGACCACCGCCGCCGGCGGCCGCGGCACCGCGGACCTGGCGTGGCTGCGGCAGCTCGTCGACTGGCAGCGCGAGACCGCCGATCCGGCCGAGTTCCTCGACTCGCTGCGGTTCGACCTCGGCGCCGCCGAGGTGTACGTGTTCACGCCGCGGGGCGAGGTGATCGCGCTGCCGCAGGGCGCCTCGCCGGTGGACTTCGCGTACGCGATCCACACGGAGGTGGGCCACCGGACGATCGGCGCGCGGGTCAACGGCCGCCTGGTCGCGCTGGAGAGCCAGCTGAACAACGGCGACACGGTGGAGATCTTCACCTCCAAAGCCCAGGACGCCGCGCCCAGCCGGGACTGGCTGCAGTTCGTCAAGAGCGCCCGCGCCAGGAACAAGATCAGGCACTGGTTCTCCAAGGAGCGCAGGGAAGCGGCGGCCGAGACCGGCAAGGCCGCGATCGCGCGGGCCATGCGCAAGCAGAACCTGCCGTTGCAGCGGCTGGCCACCGCCGACGCGCTGCTCTCGGTCGCGCACGATCTGCGCTACACGGATCTGACGGCGCTGTACACGGCGGTCGGCGAGAGCCACGTCAGCGCCCAGTCGGTGGTGACCAAGCTGGTCAAGTCGGCTGGCGGCATCGCGGGCGCGCAGGAGGACCTGGCCGAGACGACGCTGCTCACCCGCGCGCCCAAACCGCCTCCCGCTGGTGACTCTGGCGTGGTCGTCGAGGGCGCCGCCGACGTGTGGGCACGCCTGTCCAAGTGCTGCACGCCGGTGCCGGGCGATCCCATCACCGGCTTCGTGACCCGCGGCAACGGCGTGTCCGTGCATCGCGCGGACTGCATCAACCTCCACCACCTGCTCGAGTCCGAACCGCAGCGGCTGGTGGACGTGCACTGGTCGCCGCGCGAGGGCTCGTTGTTCCTCGTGGCCATCCAGACCGAGGCCCTGGACCGTACCGGCCTGCTGTCCGATGTCACCCGCGCGATCTCGGACCAGCACGTCAACATCCTGTCCGCGTCGGTGACCACGACCAGGGACCGGGTCGCGGTCAGCAGGTTCACCTTTGAGATGGGCGACCCCAAGCACCT
>Ga0335078_10010776_pt1 | contig 13537 bp, 11 predicted proteins | sample Lox_Sample_32_FD_206711 | JGI IMG/M metagenome (GOLD analysis project Ga0335078, IMG submission 206711) | Soil microbial communities from Loxahatchee National Wildlife Refuge, Florida, United States - Lox_Sample_3.2 | ecosystem: Environmental > Terrestrial > Soil > Wetlands | place: USA...
CCAATGCGTAGCCCGCCGCCATATGCCCGGCGGTATTCTCGTGCGGGCAGCGCACGACCTTGGGCATCGCTTCGCCGCGTTGGCGGCGGTGCGCCATTTCCTCGATGATCGGCGCGTGGTCGGTGCCGAGGTTGCAAAACAAATACTCGATACCGATTTCCTGGAGGCCTTCGAGAAGATAATAGGCGGTAGAGAAATCGCGGACATTGCCGCCGCGAGCGACTGACGTATCCATGGTGCGACCGATCGTCCTTTGATGAAGGCTATACGTTATCGCCCCAGCATAACACGCCAATGCCGGGCCGCGCCCCGGCAAAGTTCTTTTGCCGCAACGCTTTGCGCCGACGAAAAACCGCTATGTGGGGAATATTGCGCACGCGACCCGGGTTCCATTTGCGCGAACAAACTTTGTTCTTTCCGAACTGTCGCCACAATGGCAAAAGATAAGGCCGGGCGGAACGGGGAAAGGACTTAAGCAGATGAAATGGCAGGCAGCCTTGGTCGGCGCATTTGCGTCGGCCCTCATCACTTCTGCGGCCTGCGCAGAGGTGCGCGTTACCAATGATCCGGGAGGCGAAATCACCTCCTATGTGAGCAAGTTCGAAAATATGCGCGCCTCGGGCGAACGTTTGGTCATCGACGGGCCGTGTCTCTCGGCGTGCACGCTGTTCACGGCCTTCTTGCCGCGGCGGCAGGTCTGCGTGACGCCGCGAGCTATACTTGGCTTCCATGCCGCGTCCTATTACGACGACGCGAGCCGCTCGCTGGTGCCGACGCGCGCCGGCACCAGGCTGGTCATGCGGCTCTATCCGCCGGCGATCCGCAACTGGATTGTGCGCCATGGCGGCTTGACGCCGCGACTGATCGGGCTGCGCGGCGCCGAGCTTGCTTCGCTGTACGACATCTGCCACTAAGTAAGTCTTGCGGATGCGCGCGACTGTCGCACCGCACCCGATGTCGCGGCAGCTGCGGGAAACGCGCGCTGCCTTTATATTAGCGGTCGCGGCGGCGGCCTCGCCTTCGGCCGAATACCTCGTCTCATCGTAAGGCGCGTCATTGTTGAGCTTGCCTGCCGCACGGGCTTCGCTTCTCGTGACTAGAGGTTTGGCTTGAGTTCGCTCAGGGCATCGCGCACGCTGCCGATATTGGGGGCTTTCGTCTGCGGCCTTGCGCTCGTCGTCGCGATCATCGTCTATGTCGGTGTCAAGTCCCCGATCGGACCGGCGATCGCCGCCGTCGGTGGACCGTTTCGTCTCGAGGACGAAAATGGCCATCCGGTCACCGATCAGGACATGAGAGGCCGGCCTTTCCTGGTCTTCTTTGGCTACACACACTGCCCTGATATTTGTCCGACGACTCTGTTCGACATTTCCCAAGTGCTGCAGAAACTCGGTCCGGACGCCGACCGTACCGGGGCACTCTTCATCACTGTGGATCCGGAACGAGATACGCCAGCCGTATTGAAGGATTACCTGTCGAATTTCGACCCGCACCTGCGCGGGCTCACGGGCGACCCGAACGCGGTCAATGCGGCCGCCAAGGCGTATCGCGTCTATGCCAAGAAGGTTCCCCTCGATCACGGCGACTACACCATGGACCATACCGCGATGGTGTACCTCATGGATAAAGAGGGCCGCTTCGTCGGGCCATTCAACCTAAAACAAACGCCGGAAGCAGCCGCCGCCGAGTTAAAGCGCTATCTCTGAAAGCCGTATGTCGGACAGCCGCGATGTTTTCAATCGGCGAAAAGCGCGCTCAATGTTCGCGCATGGCATTGCGCAGGCGGTTTTGTAAAGGGCGAGTGAGGTATTGCAGCACGGTCCGTTCGCCTGTCGGCACCACGACATCCGCAGGCATTCCCGCAGTCAGCCGCTCCCGCACGTAATCGGGAACGCTTTGCTCATCTACAATTATCTGCGCGAGGAAATAGGGCTGTCTGGAATCATCAAGCATGTGGTCGCGTGAGATGCTTTCAATGCTGCCACTCATAATAGGCAGGATGTCGCCGTGAAAGGATGGAAAGCGTATCTCCGCGTGCATGCCCGGCATAATCTTGTCAATCTCAATAGGCGAAATGTGCGCCTGCACGATAAGGTTGTCATGCTCAGGAACGATATCAAGAAGTGGTTCGCCCGATTTAACAACTCCGCCTAATGTGAACACCTTGAGGTTTTGTACAACACCGGACCTCGGAGCTACCACTTCGATGCGCCGCAAAACATCCTTCGCCATTGTAACTTTCTGGCGCAGCTCGGCGATCTTTTGTCTCACCTCGAGAATAGCTCCCGCGACCTGTTCTTGGAATTTTTGTCGCAATTCCCGAACCTGCAATTCCGCTTCTTGAATGCTGTTCTCGGTCTTAGCAATCTCCGCAGTATCGTGACCGGTGGTCCCGTCGATACGACTCCTTTCGCGTTCCAAATTGAGCACCCGGCTCTTCGGCACAAGGTTTTTGGCCAACAGGACCTGAAGATCGGAAAGCTCCTGGTCGATTAGTGCCAGCTGTTCCTGGTTGGCCTTTCGCTCCGCCGTCAATCCGTCGATCTCGTTCTTGTATTGCGCGACTTTTGCTTCGAGCACGTCGGTCTGCCCGGAAAGTGAGCTGCGCCGCTCAGCGAATTGCTTAAGCTGGTCAGCCATGGCACTGGCGACGTAGGGGTCGTCTTTTCCCGCCAATAAGTCGTCAGGAAAACTTATCGTTTCCGACCCCTCGCGCTCCGCAATCAGCCGCGCTTCGATGGCGAGGTTATAATCCAGTTGGTTGCGCTGACTATCGAAATTAGCCTGCGATTGCGTCGTATCGAGGCGGAACAAAACTTGTCCTTGTTGGACCCGATCACCTTCATGAACATTGATTTCCCTGATAATGCCGCCTTCGAAGTGCTGCACCGTCTTGCGATTGGACTCTAATGCAATGACGCCTTGAGCAAGCACAGCGCTGTCTAATTTTGCCAACGCCGACCAGCCTCCAAGCACGCCAAACGCAAGGAATACGACCCAATAGCCAAATTTAGCGGGGCGACGCCAATCGAGAAGGTCGCCGGGCACGGTCGCAGCTTTCATCGACAGCGGCAACGCGCTGTCGGAACCAGCCGCCGGAGTGTTTGTCACGCTCGGCGGATGCTTTTCAAAATCTGATCTTCGCGGGACGAGATTCATATTCGTCGCCATCAGCCGGCTAACGCCACTGGACCGAGCGAAGTGACTTTAGGCACTTTGGACGTCGCCGACTCGGAACTTACATTCGGCGCCGGTCCGGAGATGGAAACGACCTCATCGAAAGTTCCGAATGCGTGAATCTTGCCCCCCTTGAGGACGAGCAGCCGGTCCACCGTAGCGAGGAGGCTCGTCTTGTGGGTGATGAGAACGACCGTCTGGCCGTTCTTGCGAAGCTGCTCCAACGCGGCGATCAAAGCTGCCTCTCCCTCGGCATCGAGGTTGGCGTTCGGCTCGTCGAGCACGATGAAGGCAGGATTTCCGTACAGGGCGCGTGCCAAACCAATCCTCTGGCGTTGGCCTCCGGAAAGGGCATGGCCGCCCTCACCGATCTGGGTGTCGTAGCCCTCCGGCAGTCGCTGCACCATTTCGTGCACCCCGGCACTCATCGCGGCGGCGATTATCTTGTCTTCGTGAAAAGGCCCAAAGCGTGAAATATTTTCAGCAACGGATCCTGAGAATAGCTCCACGTCCTGCGGGAGGTATCCGATGTGAGGGCCCAGCTGATCGATGTTCCAGTGCGAAAGGTCGGAACCGTCAATCCGCATTTTGCCGCTGACCGGGCGCCATACCCCGACCAGTACGCGGGCAAGCGATGACTTGCCGGCCGCGCTCGGTCCAATCATCCCCAATACCTCACCGGACTGAAGCGAAAACGAAATGTTGGCAAGCACCGCGTGCTTGCCGCCCGGGGTTACGGCAGACACATTCTCGACGGAAATCTCTCCGCGCGGAGCCGGCAACCGCATCCGTAGCGGCTCTGCGGGGATTACCCTTAGCAACGTGGCGATGCCGTCATAGGCAGCGCGTGCCGCCAAGAATCGGCTCCAGTTAGACACCGAGGTTTCCACCGGCGCGAGCGCTCGGCCCATGATGATGGAAGCGGCGATCATCGCGCCTGGAGAGACCTCCTGTTCGATGGCCAGATAGGCCCCCGCGCCAAGGATAGCGACCTGCAGAAGCGTGCGAACCAACTTGGCAGCGGAAATGAATGTTCCGGACCGAGCGGCTGCCGCCGCTTGGCGGTCGAGAGCCCATTTTTGTCTCGTGAGCCACCTTTCGCGCAAGGCTTCCAGCATACCCATTGCGTGCAGGACCTCCGCATTGCGGACCGTCGCCGTGGCATAATTCGCCGCCGCCGCATTGCCGCGGGCCGCATCTTTGGCGTGCGCTCGCGTGAACAATTCGTTGACAATAGCCAAAGCGAAGATGAGGACGCCTCCTGCCGTCGCAATCAACCCGAACCAAACGTGCAAAATAAAACATGCGGCAATAAACAGCGGAATCCACGGTGCGTCGCAAAATGCCAAAGGCCCGGATCCAATCAGGAACTCGCGGACGCTGTCGAGCGCGCGCAGTGCCTGACTATGTCCGCTGGCCGGCTCAAGGAGTGTCCCGCGGGCGACGGTATTGAACACCGAGCCGCGTACCTTGGCGTCGAACAACAAGCCCAAGCTGAGCAGTATCTTCGATCGTACTTTGTCCAGAATACCGTAAACGACCAGCATTACGAAGGCGATCGCCGTCAGCGCCACCAATGTCGAAACGTTTCTGCTGGAGATCACCCGGTCATAGATCTGCAGCATGTACAAAGGCCCGACCAGGGCAAGCAAATTGATAAAGAAGCTAAAGAAGATCGCGCTCGCGTATCCCGGTCTCGCCTCTGCTAGCGCCTCAGACAGAATATTTTTGGAAACCTGGCTCATTGCGGATACCATGGCGTGTCAAGCCCTGTCGCTCGCCGCGATAGGGAAATCTGTCAGCCCTGGTGTTTTCCGAGGCGCAAAGCGCTCAGGCAGCTCTGACCCGCGGCCGAGCTACTTGCAACAATATGAAGCAAAGGATGGAGGTTTGCATTCGCAAACCTCCTTCGTGGTTAGCCCGCTGCCCCGCAGCAACTCAAGGAGTTCGTCTCGCACAAGATTTCCGCGGTAGTGGACTGCAAGCATGCGTCGTTCGCTTGGACCTCACACCAATCGATTTCACACGGGCACTGACTCAATTCGCACGACAGAGTGCCGTCGAGACATTCGGCCTTCTGAATTTCACATTCGATGCCCGAGATCGAGACGTTGCAGTTGGGGACGCAGACCTCATTGAGGTTACACCCAAGCGTTTGAAGCAGCGAATCGAGCTGACACAGCTCTTTCTCTATGTGACAGGTAGAAGGATGACAGCTCTCAAGCTGGCATGAGATCGTGTCGGCGAGATGGTTGATTAGTGCCGCTTCTTTCTGGACTTGGCAAACGCTCACTCTACTCATTAAAGCTCTCCCTCTTGTTTAGCGCGCCAGCCCATTTTTTAATTTTACCGCTTCCATGTGTCGGCTAACCGGAAGATTTGTTTGTTTTTCGACTTTGATTTGTTAAGGTTAATTGTTAAGGTTAATGGCCGCTTCGTTTTCGTCGTCCACACCCTAAAGCGAACGCTGAAGCGGACCCCGCTGAGTTAAAGCGCCGCCTCGGAAAGCCTGCACGCCAGACAAGCGAGATGTCTTCGCCAATCCGTGCTCGGTCTTTTCCCAGCGTTGCGGATCGCGAACAAGCTGATACAGCGCCCGCCAGGCGGCGAGCGAGAGCAACAGCCAGTAGAACGGCGTGAGCGCAAGAACCCAACCGTGCCGAAGCAGTCTCCGCCGCTTCAGCCCGATCAAGTCGAGCGGAATCGTCGAGGCGTAGCCACAGAGAAAGGCCGCCGTGAAAATCGGCCACGATTCCATACCGGCCACCGTCGCCAACGGCTGACCCGCGAACAACCAATAGCCAAGCGCCAGCGCAAATAGCGGATGAACCAACGCTGCGAGGACGTTGCACGCGAGGAACAGCTGGACCGCAATCGCGCCAGCCGGCCCTAGGTCCCGCACCATCCTGCCCGGGCGACGCATGTGCACGAGCCACGTCTGCATCCAGCCCTTGTACCAGCGGCTGCGCTGTTTCAACCACGCGCGTAATCGCGCGGGTGCTTCCTCGTAGGTGGCGGCGGAAATCGCAACTGATCGGAAGCCGAGCCGATGCAGCCGAATGCCAAGATCAGCGTCTTCGGTGACGTTATAAGGATCCCAGCCGCCGACTAGGCGCAGCGCCTCGGTGCGGAAATGATTCGATGATCCGCCAAGCGGGAGCGGCAGGCCGAGCGCGGCGAGTCCCGGCAGAAAGGCATCGAACTGACCAGCATAGCCGGCGGTGAACATGCGGGCGAGCCAGCCGTCGGCAGTATTGTCGACGGTGAGGGAGGCTTGCACACAAGCGAGGCGATCATCGGCCGTCGCAAACGCATCGAGCGCGCGACGAAGTTGATCCGGCTCCGGTACATCTTCGGCATCATAGACGACGGTAAAGGAGCCATAGACGAATGGGAGTGCAACGTTGAGCGCTTTCGGCTTGGTTCGCGGTCCGATCGGCGGTGCCGTTATGACCGCAAAGGGCTGACCGAGGTCAAGTGCTGCAAGCGCCTGTTGGGTCTCCCGATCATCGGCCTCGACAATGAATTTGACGTCGAGCTTTTCCAGCGGGTAGTCAAGCGCGCGAATGGCGGCGACCAACCGGCGAACCACTTTCGCCTCGCGGTAAAGCGGGCAAATTATGGTGTAAACTGGTAGCTCATGGTCGGCGATGCGCGGACGATGCGATGGCTGTGGCGGCCCCGCGCGAGCCGCGCAAAGAAGCCGCAAGACGGCCGCAGCTAAAAAGGCCGCGCAGCAAGACGTCCCGACTGCGCTGATCGCTGCGCCCGGAGCGGCAGCGAAGACCGCGCCGCAAAGGGCGACAATTGCCGGCATCGCAATCCAACCCGACCCCCCGGTCCGCGGCGCGTTGGAGAGGTGTGGCTGTAAGCGCTTAAGTTCCCCGGCGGCGCGCCGTCCCAGCGCCGTATGCGCGTGCCGCGCAGCAAAGCGCGACAATCGTTCCGGCGACGTCAAGCGAAACGAACGCGGCCATTGTCGTTTGGAGCGTCCCGGATCGGCAAGGTTACGGGCGGTGAGACAGCGGGGAGCGATGATCCAGCAAAGCTCGCCGCCGTCGTTCAAAGGCAATAGACCGACGGCGGCGGCCTGGATCAGTTGATCGTCGCTGAGGGGACAGTCGTCGCGCGAAACATTCTCGAGCGGATCGAAGAAGGTGCCGAGCGACGTGGCAAGGGCCGTAAGGTATCCTTCCTCGGTCATAACGTCGGCACAGATCAGAACGCGATCGGCGCCCAGTCCGATGGACAAGGCGCGCCACTCCGCTGCCGCGATCACCCGGTCCGGCAACAGACCGCGCACACAGTCGATTTCCGGATAAGCACCACGGGTTTGGACGGGTTTATGGCGGGCAAAAGGAACCGCCGGCCGAAATCCGGTGGACGCCCTCGGCGTGGTTGATCGCCGAACCGCGACGCCTACACCACTCAACACCGCCTCCGCACCGATACGCGAAAATCGAGCACGGCGCGCAACGGCGACAGGCCTTCAGGCGCCGCAGTACATCGTGGGCTATTGCCGGGCCGATGGCAATACAGGCCAGCTTTCCTCCGGCCGGACTGCGGCAAATCCCTTCTGCCCTAAGCGTTGACGCAAGCCGAGCGCGCCCCTATAAGCCCCGCTTCGTCAGCCGTTATTCGCAGGTCATGGCCAACACAAAGTCTGCCAAGAAGGCCGCGCGGCAAAGCGCGCGGCGTACCGCAATCAACCGGACACGGCGTTCGCGTTTGCGCAGCGCGGTGCGAAAGGTCGAGGAAGCGATTGCCGCCGGCGACCGGTCGCGCGCGCTCGCGGCTATGGCAGAAGCCGAGCCGGTGATCACTCGCGCAGCGCAAAAGAACGTCGTGCACCGCAACGCGGCGCGCCGCAAAGTCTCGCGCCTTGCTCACCGTATCGCCGAACTCGGCAAATCATAATCCTTGGTGACACTCGCCCGCTGCCGCGTCGCGGTTTCACGGCCGTGGATTGCCATGAGTCTGTTGCAGAATTGTCACGTCACATCGCAAAATTAATTGGTTGACTGCCGTTTCTCTGCTCAAGGCATCGTCCCGGGTGAATCTTTATTTGCTCCGCAACGACGCGCGCGGGGCACCCCTGGAATCTTGATCAAAAGAATTGATGCGCCATGAAAGGGTTATGGCGCATAAGCACCTATGGAGTTTGAATCTGCGCTGAATCGGGCCATGCGATTTTTATTTGCTCGGCAGCCCCATTTCATCGGCTTTGCGCCGAAGACAATTGTGCAGGAATTGTGAATTGACTCGATGAGTCAAAGCGTTGTCGCGAGTGGTGGCGCGCCAGCGCTGCCCTGGCCTGCGAAAGCCCAATGTACGCGCAGTGTTTTTGCGGTTGCGGGTCGGAATCCGCGTGCTAGCGTTTTTCCCACTTCGGCTTCCGAAGGTCTTCAACAATCGGGCCCGATCGAACTCATGGTGACGTGGGTGCGAGAAAATCGTTGCGCAATTGTGTGTCGAGTTTCCGAGCAGGAACGACGTGGTCTTTGGCGACATCGATCATGACCGATAACGCGCTTTGAGATCTCGCAAAAAAGATTTTGCCGGGACGGCGGCAGTCGCCATCGGGTTTGGGAGCGATGGAGGTGGGGGATGAACGCGGCAATCCAGCTAGCGCTGACGGCGAAGAGGATGTGGTCATCCGGCGCGTTTCCGCCGCCTGCATCCCGTTATTCGGGCTACAGCACAATCGTCATCCTCAGCGGTTGATGCGGCCCGTTCAATCGGCGTCGCATTGGCTCCCGTTCTTGCCGCCGATTTTTTCCGTCCATGCGTGTGTGGCGCTCGCCCAGTAGCGGGCATGGTGGGTGTACCTCGTCTTTAGTTGCTCAGTCTCTTTCCAGGCGAACAAGCAGGCGAACATGACGAGCACCGATCTAGAGCGCTGGCAGCGGGTAAAGAACCGGCTGCGCATTGAGCTCGGCGAAGACGTTTATTCGAGTTGGTTCGCGCGCATGGAACTGGATGCGATCGGCGAAGGTATGGTCCGACTGTCGGTCCCGACGCGCTTTCTCCGCAATTGGATACAGTCACACTACAGTGAGAAAGTGCTTGGCAATTGGCAGGCGGAAGAGCCGACCGTTACGCGCCTGGAATTGACCGTTCGCTCCGCGGCTATCCGGCCGCTTCCCGTCAAACCCAAGCATTTGATGGATGCGCCGTCGGCGCGCGAGACCCGTGACACAAATCTGAATGGGGCGGACGTGCGCCCGAGCGTTCCGTTCATGAGCGTGCACGAAGCGCTCGGCGGCTCACCGCTCGATCCGCGCCTTGCCTTTGAGACCTTTATCGTCGGCCGTTCAAACACACTGGCGCATGCCGCCGCGAAGCAAGTCGCAGGGAGCCGCCGGGGCGACCCTCTGATGTTTAACCCCCTCTACATCCATGCCGGAGTCGGGCTTGGGAAAACCCATCTCTTGCAGGCGATTGCCTGGGCAGGCACCGGCGGCGATCGCAAGGTGCTGTATCTGACCGCCGAAAGATTCATGTACGGCTTCGTGTCCGCGCTCCGCACACAGACGACGCTGGCTTTCAAGGAAGCCTTGCGCGCTATCGACGTTCTCATCATTGACGATCTGCAGTTCCTTCAAGGCCGATCGACCCAAGCGGAATTCTGCCACACGCTCAACGCGCTGATCGACGCCGGCCGGCAAGTGGTGATCGCCAGCGACCGGCCGCCGGCCGACCTGGAAAGTCTCGATGACCGCGTGCGCTCGCGGCTTGCCGGCGGGCTCGTGGTCGAGATTGGCTCGCTGGGAGAGGAATTACGGCTGGAAATCCTCAAAAGCCGGATTGCCGCCGCTTGCGCGCATCACCCCGGATTTGAGGTGCCCGGACCGGTGCTGGTCTTTATCGCCAAATCGGTGACGCATAACGGCCGCGACCTTGAAGGCGCCGTCAATCGCCTATTGGCGCACAACAAGCTCACGGGCCAGCCGGTAACGCTGGAAATGGCCGAGCGGGAAATGCGCGATCTCATTCGGCCGGCCGAACCGAAACGCGTGCGCATCGAAGACATTCAGCGCATTGTCGCGCGCCAATACAATGTGAGCCGCGCGGATTTGTTGTCGTCGCGCCGCACGGCTAACGTGGTGCGGCCCCGCCAAGTGGCCATGTATCTCGCCAAAATATTGACCCTGCGCTCGTTGCCGGAAATCGGCCGGCGCTTCGGCGGACGCGACCACACCACCGTGCTGCACGCGGTGCGCAAGATCGAGACGCTCGCCAGCAACGACAGCTCGTTTGCCGAGGAGATTGAGTCGCTGAAGCGGCAATTGCAGGATTGACGCTTTTAGTCCGCCCTGCCGACCATTGATCTTGGTGCGCGGCCGCCAAGGCTAACGTCAGGATATTTTATGGCTGGGCGCGTAAAGCCCTAGATGCCCTTCTTGGGCTGCGTCATTGCTGTGTGAAACGCCTGAAAAAGACCCGCCCTGCCCGGCTGTACCCTTGCCGAAAGGCCGCCGCCGCGCCACTTTTGTCGTCCCCGCGTGATCAACGGATGTCGCGATGAAGGTCACTGTAGAGCGCGCCGAATTATTGAAATCGCTCGGCCACGTCCATCGCGCCGTCGAACGGCGCAATACCATCCCCATCCTCGCCAACGTGCTCATTCGCGCCGACCGCGCCAAGCTGAGCCTAAAAGCAACCGACTTGGACCTGGAAGTAACGGATACGGTGCCAGCCGAAGTAGCGCCTGCCGGCGCCACGACCGTGCCCGCACATATGTTCTACGACATTGTCCGTAAACTCCCCGACGGCGCGCAAATTGTGCTCGAATCCTCGACCGATCGCGCAGCGCTTTCGATCCGCGCCGGCCGATCGCGTTTTTCGCTGCAGACGTTGCCGGAGAGCGATTTCCCCGATCTTGCACCGGGCGAAATGACCCACAAATTCACGATCAAGGCCGCGGAGCTCAAGCGGCTGATCGACAAGACCCAGTTCGCCATCTCAACCGAGGAAACGCGCTACTATCTCAACGGCATTTACCTGCATGCGGCGGGCACGGCGCAAGCACAAACCTTGCGCGCCGTCGCCACCGACGGTCACCGGCTTGCGCAAATGGAACTGGAATTGCCGAAAGGCGCCGCCGGCATGCCGGGCATTATCGTCCCCCGCAAGACGGTCGGTGAAGTTCAGCGGCTGCTTGAAAACGGCGAGGCTGAGATCGCGATCGAACTGTCGGCGGGCAAAATCCGTTTCACCGTCGGCGAGGTGGTTTTGACCTCAAAGCTGATCGATGGGACCTTTCCCGATTATGCGCGCGTCATTCCGCTCAACAACGACAAGGAGCTTGTCGTCGACAAGAAAGAGTTCGAGGCGGCGGTCGACCGGGTTTCGACAGTGGCGAGCGAACGCGGCCGCGCCGTCAAGCTGTCTGTGACCGGTGGGCGCTTGCTTCTTTCCGTCACCAACCCGGATTCCGGCAGCGCCACCGAAGAGCTCGAGGTCGAATATGAGGCCGATCCGATCGACATTGGTTTTAACTCGCGTTACTTGCTCGATATCGCTGCGCAAATCGAGAGCGAGGCCGCGGTGCTGAAGCTTGCGGATCCCGGCTCGCCCACACTGATCCAGGATAAAGAACCGCGCGGCGCGCTTTATGTACTGATGCCGATGAGGGTTTGACAGCTATTGGGGATCAGGAAACAGGTATCAGGTTTTGATCCCTGATAGCTGATAGCTGATGCCTGCTTTAGTCCGCCGCCTCATCCTGACTAATTTCCGCAATTACCGCGCGGCAACGCTTGAAGCCGGAACCCTATCGATCGTGCTCCACGGACCGAACGGGGCCGGCAAGACCAATCTCATAGAGGCAATCTCCCTCCTCGCCCCCGGCCGCGGGCTTCGCCGCTCCACCCCCGAAGAAATCGCTTGTAATGAGGGCGACGGCTCGTGGGCGGTCGCCGCCGAAATCGAAGGTGCCCTTGGATTGGCCACGCTTGGCACCGGCATCGAACGCCCAGCCGAGGACGGCGCGACGGGGCAACGCAAATACCGCATCGATCGGGAGCCTGTGGCAACGGCCGCGGCATTTGCCGATCACGTGCACATCATCTGGATGGTGCCGGCGATGGACTCGCTGTTCCTCGGTGCGCCATCCGAGCGCCGCCGCTTCCTCGATCGATTGGCGACAGCGATCGACAGCGAGCACAATAGCCGCGTCAACGCGTTCGAACGTGCGCTGCGCTCGCGCAATCGTCTTCTCGAAGACCCGCGGCCGGATGCGCACTGGCTCGACGCGGTCGAGCACGAGACCGCGGAGCTTGCGGTCGCAGTCGCCGGATTGCGGTCGGAAACCGTGCGCCGGCTTGGCGCCGTGCTGTCAACTCGGGCGCAATCCTCCTTCCCGCCGGCTGAAATTGCCCTCAACGGGTGGATGGAAAGCTTGCTGCCGGAGCAGCCCGCGCTCGCCGTCGAGGAACGCTATCGCGAGGTGCTGCGGCAGAACCGCACGCGCGACGCGGCCGCGGGTCGCACGCTCGATGGCCCGCACCTGACCGACCTTGCCGTCGTCTACGCGCAAAAGGGCATTGCTGCCGCCGACGCCTCGACTGGCGAGCAGAAAGCGTTGCTGATCGGGCTCGTGCTGGCCCATGCACGATTGATTGCGGACATGACCGGGACAGCGCCCGTCCTCCTGCTCGATGAAGTGGTCGCTCACCTCGACCCGTCGCGCCGTGGCGCGCTCCACGCCGAACTTGAGGAACTGGGAGCACAAGTCTGGATGACCGGCGCCGATCCGGCGTTATTTGCCGAGATCAAAGGCAAAGCGACATTGGTGGAAGTCCGCTCCGGCCGCCTGCAATTGAGAGACGGTTAAGCTTGATGAAGACTTAAGCCTTATCGCTCCGTAGCTCACGATTTCGTTCGCCGCAGCAGGGGAACAAGAGCGCGATCAACGCCTTACCCCCAAACGAGCAGGAAAAATTTCGACCGCATATCATGCCGGACGCCGCGCCAGACACCATTGTGAAGAATCTCATCGAGGCGTTGAACCGTCTGCAGGATGATCTCGATCGCGTGGAGCTGTGGACCGCGGCGCTGATCTGCTTTCAAGAGCCGGCGCCGGACTACAGGCCGCGCGCCGATTATCTTTTGCCAAGCCGCGACGATAATATTGGCCGCAAGTCATAGTGGCGGCCTCCGCCTTTTGTGCGCTGCGTTGCACCGTTCCGCATCGCGGGATTTCACGCTGTTTTTTTCGAGCAAATTAGGAGCCGGTTTGAAGCTCCCAATGGGCGTTTTTTGGCTGCGATTTCTTGCCGCCGAACGGAGCCGGATTCGACGCGGCGGAATCTTGAAAAACGACGATTCCGCAATATCTTAGTGGCAGCCGATTTGA
>Ga0335078_10010777_pt1 | contig 13537 bp, 12 predicted proteins | sample Lox_Sample_32_FD_206711 | JGI IMG/M metagenome (GOLD analysis project Ga0335078, IMG submission 206711) | Soil microbial communities from Loxahatchee National Wildlife Refuge, Florida, United States - Lox_Sample_3.2 | ecosystem: Environmental > Terrestrial > Soil > Wetlands | place: USA...
CATCGACAGCGTGTACCAGCACGTGATCGCCTGGCGGGCGGCGCTGTCGCGGCTGGACATCGACCTGTCGGTGTGGCGGATCCACCGGCGGATCGGGATGAGCGGCGGGCTGTTCGTGTCCGCGCTGCTCCGGGAGACCGGGCGCACGCTGTCCACCGACGACATCGCCATGCTGCAGATCTGGCACGGGGAGGAGTACCTCGCCCAGGCGGACTCGGTCCGCGCGCTGCCGGGGGCCGTGGACCTGCTGGCCGCGCTGACCGAGCGGAAGGTCCCCTGGGCCATCGCGACCAGCGGCTACCAGGTCACCGCCGGGCGCGCGCTCGGCCTGCTCGGCCTGCCCGCCGACACGCCGCTGGTGACCAGGGACATGGTGGCGCACGCCAAGCCGGACCCGGACCTGTTCCTGGCCGCGGCCGCACGGCTCGGCGTGGACGCCCGCGACGCGTTCGTGGTCGGCGACAGCGTCTGGGACCTGCTTGCCGCCCGCCGCGCCGGGGCCATGGGGGTCGGCCTGCTGTCCGGCGGCTACGGCCGGGAGGAACTCGAGCGGGCCGGTGCCTACCGGGTCTACGCCGACCCCGCCGACCTGCTCGCCCGCGCCGACGAGGTCGGCATCCGCCTCGGCGTGCCGCCCTCATTCGGGTAACACCGGCGGCCCCGCCCCGCTAGCCGTGGTCGACCGGGTGGCTCGCGGCCAGCGCGGCGCCGACCTGGTCGGCAAGCGCGCTGGCCAGCAGCCGCTGCTCCAGCGTGGGACGGGCCTCGGGTCCGGGCGTCATCAGGAACCTGCCCTGCAGGATGCCCCCGGCCTCCACCAGCAACTCGATGTCCGCACCGGGCGGGAGCCCCCCGGCGGCCGCCTCCCCCGGCCGGTGCGCCGCGACGACCGTCCCGTCGCGGCGTAGCCGGGCCGGCCGGCCGAGCCCGGCGACGCCGTACTGGAAGCGGCAGGACCGCAGTGACAGCACCTGGATGAGCTGCCCGGTGACGCGCTCGATCAGGGCCGGCGGGGATTCCCCGGCCGCCACGGCCTGCGCCGCGGCGTTGATTCCCGCCAGGTAGCCGGCGCGCCTGCTCGCGGCCAGGCGCTGGCGCCGGCCCCAGACCGCGAGCTCGGTGACGCCCACGCCGATGAGCAGCAGCAGGATGGTGGTCTCGATGTCTGCCCGGCGGGTGATGGTGAGGCGGTAGTAGGGGCGGGTGAGGAAGAAGTCGAACCACACCGCCGCCGACGCCGCCGCCAGTATCCCGGCCAGCCGGTAGCCGTTCGCGGCCACGGCCACCACGACGAGCAGCAGCGCCAGCGCGGCATCGGTGTTGGGGAAGTCGGCCCGGAACGGCACCAGGATCGCGGCCAGCGCCAGCGGGCCGGCGAGCCCGGCGGCCACAGCCACGGTGTCCCGCCGGGGCATTCGCCACATCTGCATGTATCGGTGATAACACGTGCCGGGCCGCCCGGCCGCATGGGTTCTGTTAGGGAGTGCCGAGCGGGCGCATGGGTGCCGCATGGACCCGTCTCTGCCGCCGTTTTCGCAGGTATCACTGCATATGTCATCCGGATGGCGGTCTCGCTGTCCGGGTTGCGGCAGTCCTAGGAGGGACCGTGCAAGACCTGCTCTTTATCGGCCTGACCGTAGTTGCTTTCGCGACCCTGTGGCTCCTGGTGAAGGGGGTCGAGCGCTTTGAGCGCTGAGAACTGGATCGGGCTGATCTGCGGCGTCCTGCTGACCGTGTACCTGTTCCTCGCACTCGTGCTCCCGGAGAGGTTCTGATGAGTGACACTGCCGCCGGCTGGCTGCAGTTCGCCCTGCTGTTCGCCGCGCTCGGCGTCTGCTACGTGCCGCTCGGCAACTACATCGCGCACATCTTCACCACCGACAAGGACTGGAAGATCGAGCGCGGCCTCTACCGGCTGATGGGCATTGACCGGAACGCGGACCAGAAGTGGAGCGTCTACGTCCGCAGCATCCTGGCGTTCTCCTTCGTCAGCGTGGTGTTCCTGTACGGCCTGCAGCGGCTGCAGCACTTCCTGCCGATGAGCCAGGGCCTGCCGGCCGTCACGCCGGACCTGGCGTGGAACACCGCCGACTCGTTCGTCACCAACACCAACTGGCAGAACTACGCCGGCGAGGCGACGATGGGCTACGTCGCCCAGATGAGCGGCCTGGTGGTGCAGCAGTTCCTGTCGGCCGCGGTCGGCCTGTCCGTGGCGATCGCGATGATCCGCGGCTTCACCCGGTCCAAGACCGACAGACTGGGCAACTTCTGGGTGGACGTCACCCGGTGCACGCTGCGGCTGCTGATCCCCATCGCGATCGTGGGCGGGCTGGTCCTCATCGCCAGCGGCGCGATCGAGAACTTCTCCGCCTACCACACGGTGACCACGCTGGCCGGCGCGCACCAGACGATCCCCGGCGGCCCGGTGGGCTCCTCGGAGGTCATCAAGGACCTGGGCAACAACGGCGGCGGCTGGTTCAACACCAACGCGGCGCACCCGTTCGAGAGCCCCAACCCGTTCACGAACATCTTCATCATCTTCCTGCTACTGCTCATCCCGTTCGCCACGCCGCGGGCGTTCGGCAAGATGGTCAAGGACAACCGGCAGGGCTGGGCGCTGCTCGCGATCATGGTGATCATCTGGGCCTCCGCGGTCGGCGGGATCAGCTTCTTCCAGGCGCACACCGCGACCGGCGGCACCGCGACGGTACTGGCGGGCCACGCCGCGGAGGGCACGGAGGTCAGGTTCGGCACGCCGGCCTGCTCGTTGTTCGCGGCGTCCACCACGGTGACGTCGACCGGCTCGGTGAACTGTTTCCACGACTCGCTGTCCCCGTTCGGCGGCGGCATCGCGCTGATGGACATGGCGCTCGGCGAGGTCGCGCCCGGCGGCATCGGGGCCGGCATGTACGGCATTCTCGTCCTGGCCATCGTCACGGTGTTCGTCGCCGGGTTGATGGTCGGCCGAACACCCGAGTACATCGGGAAGAAGATCCGGCCCACGGAGATGAAATACGCGGCGCTGTACTTCCTCAGCCTGCCCGTGATCATCCTTACCGCGGCCGGGCTGTCGATCGGCACCCATATCGGGCAGAGAGCGATCTTCAACCCGGGGCCGCACGGCCTGACCGAGATCATGTACGCGTTCGCGTCGGAGGCCAACAACAACGGATCCGCGTTCGCCGGCCTGGGCACGGCCGAGGCCTGGTACCAGGTCCTCGGCGGCTTCGTGATGCTGTTCGGCCGGTTCGCGCCGGAGATCTTCGCGCTCGGCCTGGCCGGCTCGCTGGCCAGACAGAGCCCGGTGCCCGCGAGCGCCGGCACCCTCGACACCAGAACGCCGCTGTTCGTGGGGATGGTCGTCGGCGTGGTGCTGATCCTCGTCGGCCTGACCTACTTCCCCGCGCTCGCCCTGGGCCCGTTCGCAGAAGGACTGCACTGAGATGGCTGTATCAACGACACCGCACACGGGCGGTGGGTCCCGCAGCACGGCCCCCGAAGGGCGCCGCATCGGCGGCGGGCTGCTCGACCCGAAGATGCTGTTGAGGTCCCTGCCGGACGCGTTCAGGAAGCTGGACCCGCGGGTCCAGATCCGCAACCCGGTCATGTTCGTGGTCGAGGTGGGCGCGGCGATCTGCGTCTACACCGCGATCACCGGGCCAGCCTCCGAGCGCATCTTCAACTGGACCATCGTGGTCTGGCTGTGGCTGACCGTGGTGTTCGCCAACCTGGCCGAGGCCGTGGCCGAGGGCCGCGGCAAGGCGCAGGCCGAGACGCTGCGCCGGACCAAGCGGGAGACCATGGCCCGGCGGCTGATCGGCTGGGGCCCCGGGCAGGCCGACACCCGCGAGGAGGAGGTCTCCGGCACCGCACTCACGCTCGGCGACCACGTGGTGGTCGAGGCCGGGGAGATCATCCCCGGTGACGGCGACGTCGTCGAGGGCGTCGCCTCGGTGGACGAGTCGGCGATCACCGGCGAGTCCGCGCCGGTCATCCGCGAGTCCGGCGGCGACCGGTCCGCGGTCACCGGCGGCACCAGGGTGCTGTCCGACCGGATCGTGGTGAAGATCACCTCCAAGCCCGGCGAGACGTTCATCGACCGGATGATCGCCCTGGTCGAGGGCGCGCAGCGGCAGAAGACGCCGAACGAGATCGCGCTGAACATCCTGCTGGCGGCGCTCACGGTCATCTTCATGCTGGCCGTCATCACGCTGCAGCCGATGGCGTTCTACTCGCACGCGCCGCAGTCGCTGGTGATCCTGGTCGCGCTGCTCGTCGCGCTGATCCCGACGACGATCGGGGCGCTGCTGTCGGCGATCGGCATCGCCGGCATGGACCGGCTGGTGCAGCGCAACGTGCTGGCCATGTCCGGGCGCGCGGTCGAGGCGGCCGGGGACGTGAACACGCTGCTGCTGGACAAGACCGGCACGATCACCATCGGCAACCGGCAGGCGACCGAGTTCCTTCCGGTGAACGGGGTGCCGGCGGAGGAACTGGCCAGTGCGGCACAGCTGTCGTCGATGGCCGACTACACCCCCGAGGGCCGCTCGATCGCCGTGCTCGCCAAGAACGAGTTCGGCCTGCGGGAGCGCACCGAAGGCGAGCTGGCGGGCGCGGAGTTCGTCGAGTTCACCGCGCAGACCCGGATGAGCGGCATCGACCTGGCCGACGGCCGTCAGGTCCGCAAGGGCGCCGCCAGCGCGGTCCGGCAGTGGGTGCGCGACAACGGCGGCACCCCGCCGGACGAGCTCGGTGCCATGGTCGACGGCATCTCCGCGGTTGGCGGCACCCCGCTGGTGGTCGCCGAGCGGTCCGATGGCACCGCCCGCGCCCTCGGCGTCATCTACCTCAAGGACATCGTCAAGGAGGGGATCTCCGAGCGGTTCGCCGAGATGCGCAAGATGGGCATCCGCACCGTGATGATCACCGGCGACAACCCGCTGACCGCCCAGGCCATCGCGGACGAGTCCGGCGTGGACGACTTCCTCGCCGAGGCGACGCCCGAGGACAAGATGGCGCTGATCAAGAAGGAGCAGGAGGGCGGCCACCTGGTCGCGATGACCGGGGACGGCACCAACGACGCCCCGGCGCTCGCCCAGGCCGACGTCGGCGTGGCCATGAACACCGGGACCTCGGCCGCCAAGGAGGCCGGGAACATGGTGGACCTGGACTCCAACCCGACCAAGCTCATCGAGATCGTGGAAATCGGCAAGCAGTTGCTGATCACCCGCGGCTCGCTGACCACGTTCTCCATCACCAACGATGTCGCCAAGTACTTCGCCATCATCCCGGCGATGTTCTCGGCGGTGATCCCCGGCCTGGCCAAGCTGAACATCCTGCACCTGTACAGCCCGAAGTCGGCGATCACCTCGGCGATCATCTTCAACGCGCTGATCATCGTCGCGCTGATCCCGCTGGCGCTGCGCGGCGTGCGCTACAAGCCGGCCTCGGCGTCGTCGATGCTCCGCCGGAACTTGCTGATCTACGGCGTCGGCGGGCTGATCATCCCGTTCGCCGGCATCTGGGCCATCGACCTGGTGGTCCAGTACATTCCCGGATTTGGTAGGTAATCGCCATGAACCGGCTTCCCGGCTTCGTCCGGCAGCACATCGCGGCGCTGCGCCTGCTCCTGATATTCACCGTCGTCACCGGGATCATCTACCCGGTGGTGATGGTGGGCATCTCGCAGGTGGCGTTCCACCACCAGGCCAACGGCTCGCTGGTCAGCTACCACGGCCGCGTGGTCGGCTCCAGCCTGCTGTGCCAGGAGTTCGTGACCGCCAAGGGCAGCCCGCTGCCGCAGTACTTCCAGCCGCGCCCGTCCGCCGCGATCCTGTCCGGCGCGAAGGACGACTACGGCTGCGACCCCAGGTACTCCTCGGCATCGAACTACGGGCCGAACAACCCGGCGCTGGTCACGCTGATCAAGCAGCGGCAGCAGCAGATCGCGGCGTTCGACCACGTCAAGGTCGCGCAGATCCCGCCGGACGCGGTGACCGCGTCGGCGTCGGGGCTCGACCCGGACATCTCGCCGGCCAACGCCGCCATCCAGGTGAACCGGGTCGCCGCCGCGCGGCACATCAGCCCGGCCCAGGTCCGGGCGCTGGTCAGCCGCTACACCCAGGGCCGCGCCCTGGGCTTCCTGGGTGAGCCTGCGGTGAACGTGCTCGGCCTCAACCTCGCCCTCGACCAGCAGTATCCCGTCCACGGGACTTGACGCATGGATCTCGTTAGAAAACCGCCGATCCCGGGCCTGGCGGCAGTCCGGGCAGCCTGGGGTAGGCACACTGGTATCAGGATCTAGCCCTGCTGGCAGGGAGATGATGGGCAAGGGCGAGCCGGGGAAACTCCGGATCTATCTGGGCAGCGCCGCGGGCGTGGGCAAGACCTACGCCATGCTCTGCGAGGGGCACCGCCGGGCCGAGCGTGGCACCGACGTGGCCGTCGGCTTCGTGGAGACGCACGGGCGCCCGCAGACCGCCGCCCTCATCGAGGGCCTGGAGGTCGTCCCCCGGGCCCGGCTCCCCTACCGGGACACCACGTTCGAGGAGATGGACCTCGACGCGGTGCTGGCACGCAGGCCGCAGGTCGCGCTGGTGGACGAGCTCGCGCACACCAACGTGCCGGGATCGCGCCACGCCAAGCGCTGGGAGGACGTGGAGGCGCTGCTCCGGGCCGGGATCGACGTCATCTCCACGGTCAACGTGCAGCACCTGGAGTCGCTCAACGACGTGGTCGAGAAGATCACCGGCGTGCCGCAGCGGGAGACGGTGCCCGACGCCGTGGTCCGGGCGGCCGAACAGGTCGAGCTCGTGGACATGACGCCGGAGGCGCTGCGCCGCCGGATGGCCCACGGCAACATCTACGCGGCCGACAAGATCGACGCCGCGCTGAACAACTACTTCCGGGCGGGCAACCTGACCGCGCTGCGCGAGCTGGCCCTGCTCTGGCTGGCCGACAAGGTGGACGAGGGCCTGCAGCGCTACCGGGCCGACCATCACATCTCCGCCACCTGGGAGGCGCGGGAGCGCGTGGTGGTCGCGCTGACCGGCGGGCCGGAGGGCGACACGCTGATCCGCCGGGCGGCCCGGATCGCGGCCCGCTCGGCCGGCGGTGACCTGCTCGCGGTGCACGTCACCCGCTCGGACGGGCTGACCGGCGCGGACCCCGCCGCGCTGGCCGCCCAGCGGCGGCTGGTCGAGTCGCTCGGCGGCAGCTACCACCAGGTGGTCGGGGACGACATCCCGCAGGCGCTGCTCACCTTCGCCCGGGCCGAGAACGCCACCCAGCTCGTCCTCGGCGCCAGCCGCCGGTCCTGGCTGTCCAGCGTGTTCACCGGCCCCGGGTTCGGCCAGCGGACGATCCGCGGGTCCGGCGACATCGACGTGCACATCGTCACCCACGCCCACATGGGCCGCGGCCGCGGGCTGCCGCGGGTCGGCGGCGGCCTGACCATGCGCCGCCAGATCGCCGGCTACCTGCTCGCCGCGGTGCTCGCGCCGCTGCTCACCGTCGTGCTGTCCGGCCTCGGCCTCAAGCTGATCAGCGACGTGCTGGTGTTCCTGGTCGCGGTCGTCGTGGTGGCGCTGGTCGGCGGCTTCGTGCCGGCCGTGCTGCTGGCGGTGGTCGGCTCGCTGCTGATCAACTACTTCTTCGTCCCGCCGGTCCACAAGTTCACCATCGCCGAGGCCAACAACGCCCTGGCGCTGGGCGTGTTCGTGGTGGTGGCGCTGCTGGTCAGCTCCGTCGTGGACATCGCGGCCAGGCGCACCAGGCAGGCGTCCCGGGCCGGGGCCGAGTCCGCGCTGCTGGCCACCACGGCCGGCAGCGTGCTGCGCGGGCAGCACGGGGTGGCGGCGGTGCTCGACCGGGTCCGCGAGGCGTTCGGCATGGAGTCGGTGACGCTGCTGGAACGGGCCGACGCCGCCGACGGGCAGCGGCCGCCGGGGAGCGGCTGGCTCGAGGTCGCGCACTCCGGCACGGTCCCGGCCACGGCGCCGGACAACGCGGACGTCGAGGTGCCCGTCGGCCAGTCGCTGTGCCTGGCGCTGCGCGGCCGCACCCTGACCGCGGCCGACCACCGGGTGCTCGGGGCCTTCGCCGCGTACGCGGCCGTGGCGCTGGAGCAGCAGCGGCTGGCCGCCGCGGCCGAGGCCGCCCGCCCCATCGCCGAGGCCGACCGGATGCGCACCGCGCTGCTCACCGCGGTGAGCCACGACCTGCGCACCCCGCTCGCCTCGGCCAAGGCGGCGGTGACCAGCCTGCGCTCACCGGACATCAAGTGGACCGCCGAGGACCGCGAGGAGCTGCTGGCCACCGCGGACGAGTCGCTGGACAAGCTGACCCGCCTGGTCGGCAACCTGCTGGAGATGAGCCGGCTGCAGGCCGGGGCGCTGTCGGTGTTCCCCCGGCCGGCCGCGCTGGACGAGGTCGTGGCGAGCGCCCTGGACCACCTCGGCCCGGACGGCCGCAACGTCATCGTGGACGTGCCCGAGTCGCTGCCCGAGGTCCAGGTGGATCCGGGCATCCTGGAGCGGGTGATCGTCAACCTGACCGGCAACGCGCTGCGCTACTCGCCGCCGGGCAAGCCGCCGCTGCTGGCCGCCAGCGCGCTCGGCGACCGGGTGGAGCTGCGCGTGGTGGACCGCGGGCCGGGCATCCCGGCCGACGACCGGGACCGCGTCTTCGTGCCGTTCCAGCGGCTCGGCGACACCGACAACACCACCGGGGTCGGCCTCGGCCTGGCCCTGTCCCGCGGCCTGACCGAGGTGATGGGGGGCACGCTGGAACCGGACGAGACACCGGGCGGCGGCCTGACGATGATCGTCTCCCTGCCGGCGGCCGCCCGGCCCGGCCAGCCCGCCGTGGCGGCGCCAGGCCGGCGCGAGCGCGACGGCGCCGTCACCGGGGACCGCTGATGGCCCGGGTGCTGGTGGTCGACGACGAGCCGCAGATCCTCCGCGCGCTGCGGATCAACCTGCGCGTGCGCGGCTACGAGGTGGACACGGCGGCCACCGGCCGCAAGGCGCTGGAACTGGCCGCGCGGCACCCGCCCGACCTGGTGGTCCTCGACCTGGGCCTGCCCGACCTGGACGGGGTCGAGGTCATCGGCGGGCTGCGCGGGTGGAGCACCGCGCCGATCATCGTCTTGTCCGGGCGGACCGAGAGCACCGACAAGGTGGCGGCGCTGGACGCGGGCGCGGACGACTACGTGACCAAGCCGTTCGGCATGGACGAGCTGCTGGCCCGGATGCGGGCCGCGGTGCGCCGGGCCGGTCCGCCCGACGGCGCCCCCCAGGTGCGCCTCGGCGACCTGGTGGTGGACCTGGCCGCCAAGCGGGTCACCCGGCCGGACGGCACCGGCATCCGGCTGACCCCGACCGAGTGGCACCTGCTGGAGTTCCTGCTCCGGCATCCGGGCAAGCTGCTGAGCCAGCGGCAGTTGCTGGCCGAGGTCTGGGGGCCGGGCTACGCCGAGGCGACCGGCAACCTCCGGCTGTACATGACGCAACTGCGGCGCAAGCTGGAGCCCGACCCGGCCCGCCCGCGCTGGCTGCACACCGAGCCGGGCATGGGATACCGGTATCAGCCGGACCCGCCGCCGGCGGACGCCGCGGCAGCGCCGGGACGCTAGCGGATGACCAGGACCGCGATGAGGATGAGGACGACGACGATCCCGGCCACGATTGCCGACAGCGTCGCGACCCGGTGATTGCGCTGCGCGTGCATGCTCCAGGCCTGGGTGGCCTCCGGGCCGCCCGACTCGTCCACGAAGGCGCGGAACTGTGCCGTGCTGCCGGACCGCTCGGCCTCGTCAGGTTCGCGCATACCTGGAAACCATAGCCGACCGTGCAGGTCAGGAAAGGGTATTCGGTAAGAGTGCCCGGCAATGGGCCGCTGCGGGCACCGGCCGGCGCGGCCGGCCGCGGCACCACGGCCGGCCTCCCGCGCCCGGGTCACCCCGGGCCGGACGGGGGCTGGCCGGGCAGCAGGCCGGCGCTGCTCACCAGCCGGGAGAGCACGATGACGCTCCTGGTGCGGACCACGAACGGCTCCGCGCCGATCCGCTCCACCACCTGCTCGAAGTGGCGGACGTCGGCGGCGCGGATGTGCAGCAGCGCATCGGCCTCGCCGGTGATCGTGGCCGCCCCGGTGACCTCCGGGTGCTTGCTGACCGCGGCGGCGATGTCCGACGGCGAGGTCCGGCCGCGGCAGAACAGCTCGACGTATGCCTCAGTGGTCCAGCCGAGCATGCCGGGGTCCACGATGGCGGTGAACCCGGTGATGGCCCCGGAGGAGCGCAGCCGGTCCACCCGGCGCTTGACCGCGGGGGCGGACAGGCCCACTTTCGCCCCGATCTCGGCGTAGGTGGCGCGCCCGTCCTCGACCAGCGCCGCGACGATCCGCCGGTCGAGTTCGTCGAATGCCACGCCCCGATCCTGCCAGGTTCCGCGCGCGGCCACGGTCGCGTAACGTGACGCCGTGGACTGGGTGTCGTTCCGCGCGGCCCTGGGCCGGCCCCGCGGCCCGCTGGCCATTCGCCTGGGCGACGTGGGGATGACGGCGGCCGTGCTGGTCGCCGTGGAGCTGAACGTGGCCACCGGCAGCGGGCCCGGCGCCGCCCCGCTCAACGCCCTGGCCTACGGGTTCGGCGCGGTCCTGGTGCTGCCCGTGCTGGTGCGCAACCGCTTCCCCCGGTTCGAGCTGATCGCCTGCTCGCTGCTGCTGTTCGCGTACTACATCTTCGACCGGCGGAACATCTCGCCCGCGCCGCTGCTGTGCGTGCCGCTCTACGACGCGGCGGTGGCCGGCTTCCTGGTCGCGGCCATCGTGATCCCGGCCGTGTACATGACGATCGGCCTGTTCGTGGTGGACCTGTCCACGCACGAGAGCCTGCTTACGCTGGCACAGTCGTTCCTCCCGTCCGTGGTGGTGCTCGCCCTGGCGATCATGCTCGGCGAGGTGGTCCGCAGCCGCCGGGCGCTGGCCGAGCAGACGGCGCAGCGGCTGCGGGCCGCGGCCGAGGAGCGCGAGGCCGAGGCGGCCAGGCGGGTCGCCGAGGAACGGCTGCGCATCGCCCGCGACCTGCACGACACGGTGGCCCACAGCATGGCGACCATCACCGTGCAGGCGGGCTCGGCGCTGCACGTGCTGGGCGGCCGGGACGAGCGGCTGCGCGGGGCGCTGGCCGCGATCAGGGAGACGAGCAAGAACGCGCTGCGCGAGATGCGCGCCACCCTGGGCCAGCTGCGGCAGGGCGACGGCGACGGCGGCAGCGGGGGGCTTGCGGGGGGCCGGCCCCCCGGGCCGGCAGGGCTGGACCGGCTGCCCGCGCTGCGGGACGCGGTGGCCGCGGCGGGTGCGCCGGTGACGATCGCCGTGGAGGGCGAGCAGCGGCCGCTGCCAGCGCCGGTCGACGAGGTGGCGTATCGCATCGTGCAGGAGTCACTCACCAACGTGCTGCGGCACGCCGGCCCGTCGGCGCGGGCCACGGTGCGGCTGTGCTACCAGCCGACCGTCCTGGCGATCCGGGTCACCGACGACGGCGCCGGCGCCCTGGCAGCGGCGCCGGCGGGCGAGGCCGGCGCCGGGCACGGGCTCACCGGGATGGCGGAGCGGGCCGCCGCGCTCGGCGGCGAGGTGACCGCGGGCCCGGGCGGCGCGGGCGGGTTCGAGGTCAGCGCGCGGCTGCCGCTGCCCGGGGCGGCGGGATGATCCGGGTCCTGCTCGCCGACGACCAGGCCCTGGTCCGGGCCGGCTTCCGGCTGCTGCTGGAGGCATCCGCCGACATCAGCGTGGTCGGCGAGGCCGCCAACGGCGGCGCCGCGGTGGCGCTGGCCAGGGAGCTGCGCCCGGACGTGGTGCTGATGGACCTGCGCATGCCCGACGTGGACGGCCTGACCGCGACCGGGCGGATCTGCGGCGACGCCGGGCTGGCGGGGGTGCGGGTGGTGGTCCTCACCACGTTCGACGACGACGAGCACGTGTACGCCGCGCTCCGCGCCGGGGCCAGCGGGTTCCTGGTCAAGGACGTGGAGCCGGAGGAACTGCTCCAGGCGGTGCGGGTGGTGGCCCGCGGGGACGCGCTGCTCGCGCCGAGCGTCACCCGGTCCCTGATCGCGGCGTTCACCGCGCGGCCGGCTGGCCCGGCACGGCGGCCGGACGGCGCCGCCGCGCCGCCCGGCGCCCCGGCCGCCGGCCCGCGGTCCGCCGCCGTCGCCGCGGGCCTGGCCAGCCTCACCGACCGGGAGCGGGAGGTGGTGGCCCTGGTCGCCGCGGGCATGTCCAACGACGAGATCGCGGCCCGGCTCGTGGTGAGCCCGCTGACCGCCAAGACCCACGTCAGCCGGGCGATGACCAAGCTGGCCGCCCGGGACCGCGCCCAGCTCGTGGTGCTCGCCTTCGCGCACGGCCTGGCGTCCCCGGCGCCCTGAGTCAGGTCACCGTCACGGTCACCCGGAAGCCGAGGATCGCGCCGCACTCCGGCGTGCCCGGCGGCGACCCGGCGTTCGGCGGCGGCGTCGCGGTGGAGCCGCAGGCGTACCGGAACGAGCTGAGGACCGCCGTCCCGGCCCGGGCGGCCACGAAGGACCCGCCGGTCACCCCGCGCAGCATCATCGGCGGCCCGCCGGGGCGGGGCACCAGCGCGGCCGAACTGGCGTGGATGGCGCTCCACCTGCTGGCCGCCGTGCCCTTGAGGTACACCAGCAGGACGGTGCCGCGCCGGACGCAGAACGACCGGTAGCTGTCGTCGTTGCGGAGGACGACCACGCCCCGGTGCACGGCCGGGCTGCTGCCATGGCACCCCGGCGCCGCGGGCGTGCCCGGGAACGCCGTGGGGCTGGCCCGGCCCGCCGCGGTCGGCGAGCCGGCCGCCCCCGCCGCCACGGTCCCGGCCGGCCGGGACCCGCAGCCGGACACCAGGGCCGTCGCGGCCACGGTCACGGCGAGCACGCTCATGCCACGCATGCCCGGGGCATGGTTGCGCCTCCGCTGCCCCAAGAAGGGCCGCGAACGCGCAACCACGGGCCGCCTCATGTCCCCTTGGACGCCGCCGGGCGGCCGGCGGTTCCCGTTGACAACCCGGGAGCGCTATTTCCGAACCTGCTTCGCAGACCGCATCTCCCGGTCGATGTCCGTTTAATCCGCCTCCTTACCTTCTTTCCCTTCACTCTCTGTAACACGTATTGACGCACTAGTAGCGCCTCGTTATGTTTCGCGCAGGCACCGCTACCGAGCGTGCCGCCAGCCCACGCCCCTACCGGCAGCGTGGGCACCGCGCATTGGGAGGAGCAGGATGAGATCCCGAACCGTCCACCGATGGGCCGCCCGCGGCGGCGCCGCCGCGTTCACGGCGCTGGCCCTCGTGACCGGCGCGCTGGCCGCCGCGACCAGCGCGTCCGCACAGGCCGCGGCGAAGCCACACCCGGCCGGGCACCAGCACGTCACCGGGCACCTGTACCCGGTTGCCGGGCATCACGACTACGCCGCGGCCTGCGCGAAGCCCGGGGCCGGGCACATGGGGTGCCTGGCGCTG
>Ga0335078_10010779_pt1 | contig 13535 bp, 11 predicted proteins | sample Lox_Sample_32_FD_206711 | JGI IMG/M metagenome (GOLD analysis project Ga0335078, IMG submission 206711) | Soil microbial communities from Loxahatchee National Wildlife Refuge, Florida, United States - Lox_Sample_3.2 | ecosystem: Environmental > Terrestrial > Soil > Wetlands | place: USA...
TTGAGCTTGTCGCTCGGCACGTCGTCGCCAAGCCAATCGCGGGCGTTCTCGGTGAACCAATAATCGCCAGTTCGCGGATCGACATCGCCGCCGACGCTGTTGCGGACGCCAAGTGCGACGATCTCAGCAAGGCCGGTCGCGGGATCGATGCGCCGGATCTGAGACGTCGACGTGGGCGGCAGGCAGATGTTGCACGGCGGTCCAAACGCGACGTAGAGCCAGCCGTTCTTGTCGAACGTGAGATATTTCCAACCATGCGGAATGTAGGGCGGCATGTCGTCATAAACGACCTGCGGCTTCGGCATGCTGTCGATCTTCGCCTCCGCGTCATCGTACTTGTAGATCTTGTCGACGTCGGCGACGTAGAGCGAGCCATTCCGGAACGCTACGCCGGTCGGCACCGTCAGACCCTTGATGGCCTCCTTGACGGTCCGCTTGCCGCCCTCGTCAACGACGGCAAAGACTTTGCCGACGCCGAACCACGAGCCGACGAACAGCGTGCCTTTGTCGCCCCATGCCATCTGGCGAGCAGCCGGAACCATCGCCCACAGCTCGATCTTGAAGCCGGGCGGCAGCTTGATTTGCTTGAGAGTGGCCTCGACCTCCGCGGGGGTGAAGCCAGTGGGCGGCGGCAGAGTGTTGGCAACCGCGGTGCCCTTCTGTGCTTCGGTTTCGTCACCCATGAACCAGTCAGCCGGCGGATGCAGCCAGAAGTCCTTCTTGCTGGAATCGTAGTGCTTGAGTTCTTCGGTGCGGGCACCGGATGTGAACAGAAGCCCGGCGACGGCTACCATTGCGGTAGCGGCGACGATCGCCATAGCTCCGGTTTTCAGCTTCGTTACAGGATGCATGCTGTTTCCTCCCAATGGATTGTTTTGGTTTTGACTCGGTCCACCGGCAATTGCCGGTGGTAGCAAGGGGCGAAATCGCGCTGGATTGCCGCTGCTGGAATTGCCAGACCTCCCCGGTGGCCGCCCATCGCGGTCTTTTTGACCGGCTGGTCTGACGCCTTGATGGCGCGGTCAGCGAACCGGCTAGATCAGGCTAAGACGCTCCCGATTTTTGTTCAAGTAGCTTCGAACGCCGCCGAAGCGCAGGGAACGCCCCGTTACATCCGCCGATAAGCGTAAGGCCCCGCGCCCCGCACTGCGGCAAGCGCCACGACCTTGTCGTGCTCCGGCGCGAGATGACAAACCGGATCGGTCGCTCGAGCATCGCCGGTGATTGCCAAAGCCTGACAGCGGCAGCCCCCGAAGTCGACCTCGCGGCGCGCGCAGCTGCGGCATGGCTCGCGCATCCAGTCGGTGCCGCGAAAAGCATTAAACGCGGGCGCATTCGCCCAAATGTCGGCCAGCGAATGGTCACGCACTGACCAGAATTCAAGGTCGGGAATGCTCTCGGCAGCGTGGCACGGCAGCACCTTGCCCACTGGCGTCACGTTGAGCGAACGCCGTCCCCATCCGCCCACGCACGGCTTGGGCAGCCGCGCGTAGTAATCCGGCACGACCGCGTCGATAACGATCTCGCCGTGATGCTGTTTACGCAATCCTTCGACTGCCGCCGCCGCGCGCTTAACCTGCTCGCTACTTGGCATCAAGGTAGCGCGGTTCTTCAGTGCCCAGCCGTAATACTGCACGTGCGCGATCTCGACGCGCGTTGCGCCGAGCTTGAGCGCCAGCGCAACCATTTCCTCGATGCGGTCGATGTTGGCGCGGTGCATCACCGCGTTGACCGTCAGCGGAATTTTGAGCCGTACCACTTCGGCGGCGAGCGCCCGCTTGCGCGCAAAGGCGCCTTCGTAGCCGGCGATATGGTCGGCGCTCTCCGGCTCGCTGTCCTGGATCGAAATCTGCACATGATCGAGGCCAGCTTCGCCGAGCTTTTGCAGAGTCTTCGCTGTAATACCGACGGCCGAGGTGATGAGATTGGTGTAAAGGCCGGCTGCGTGGGCCGCCGAGGTAATCTCGACCAGATCCCGCCGGGCACCGGGCTCGCCGCCCGACAAATGCACTTGCAGCACACCGAGCGCCGCGGCCTCGCGAAAAACCCGCGCCCAGGTTTGCGAATCGAGCTCGGCTTCACGCGGTTCCAGCGCCAGCGGATTTGAGCAATACGGGCAACCCAGCGGACAGCGATGGGTGAGTTCGGCGAGCAGACCGAGCGGACTGTGCAGGGCCGTGCTCATAATTCCAGCAGCCTCTTGTCGGCCAGCCCGCGCAGCAGAGTGGTCACGTCGGCAAGAATCCGCTCGCGCGGCGCCGAATAGGTTTTGGCCAGGTCGTCGACGATCACCCCAAAGGTCGCCGATCCGGTGCAGCGCTTGAGGACCTCGACGGCGATGACATCGGCCTTGAAAACGCGCTCCGGCGCCAGCAGCACCCAGCCGCCTTGCGCCTCGTTGTGGACGAGCCGAACGCCGCGCGGCAGCCGCGGGCACACGTCAGACGCAATCGGTGCCGTCGTCTCATTCACGATGCTGTCCTAGTCCTGCGTCATAAAGGCGCCGGGCGGTACGTGCTTCGGCGCGACATAAGCGTAATAAAGCGCATCCAGCATGGCCCAGAGCACGCCGCATTTGAATTCAAGCGCGGCCAGCACGTTACGCTGCGTTTCCGGCGTAAGGGCATGCCGCTTGACGTAATCGAGCGCAAAGCGCGAGTCCCGCTCGGCCTGCGGTGGACGCTGCGAGAAATAAGCCAGCGTCTCCGTCGTCACAAACGGGTAATTCTTCAGCATGCCTTCCATACGCTCGCTGATGATGGCGGGCGAGAACAATTCCGTGAGCGAGGAGGCAATCGCCTCGAGCAGCGTCTTGTCGCGCACAAAATGCACGTACGCATCGACAGCAAAGCGGGTTGCCGGCAACAGCCCCTGCAGCGAGACCACGTAGTCGCGATCGAGGCCCAGTCCCTCGGTGAGCTTCAGCCAGCGCGCGATGCCGCCTTCGCCTTCGCGCGTCCCGTCATGATCGACGAGCCGGCTGCGCCATTCGCGGCGCGTGGCAGCATCATCGCAGCGCGCGATTAGACTTGCGTCCTTCACCGGGATCATCGCCTGATAATAATAGCGATTGAGCGCCCAGGCCTGGACCTGGCCTTTGCTGCAGGCTCCACCATGCAGCAGCTTGTGAAACGGATGAAGCCGGTGATAACGCCGTGCGCCGATATCGCGCAGGCTCGCTTCCAGCTCCTCGGCACTCAACGTATTCACAGCACAATCTCCATGCCGTCTTCGGCGACCTCAAAGCCGGCTGCTTCGACTTTGCGCCGTTCGGGTGAACCCTCGATAAGGATCGGATTAGTGTTGTTGATATGAGTCAAGATGCGCCGGCCGGGAAGATCGGCAAGCGCCGCGAGCGTTCCGCTCTGGCCGTCAATTGGCATGTGCCCCATGCGGCGGCCGGTTTTCTCACCGGTTCCAGTTGAGATCATCTCGTCGTCGGCAAAGAGCGTGCCGTCGAAGAGGACGACATCGGCGCGGGCAAAGCGTCCGTGCAGGGCTGCAGTGATATTAGCCGCTCCCGGAACATAGATGAGCCGGCGGTTATCACAGACTAATTCTACGCCGACATTGGCCCCGGTTTCGCCAGCAAGCGCCGGATTCTCGCCTTCAAGATAAAGAGCGACCTTGCCGGGAACGGCAAACAGTTCGGCGGTGATACCACCCGGCAATAAAAACGGCCGATCGGGTTTAACGCTCTCGCGAGCCACGAGATCAGGGGCCAGCACCGCAAAGATCGGATTCGCTGCCAGCGCGGCTAGCGTCTCGTCGGTGGCGAACACCGTGAAGGCCTGACGCTCACGCAACGTCAACAGCCCGGCGACTTGGTCAACTTCTGCACCGGTGAGAACCACGGCGGCGATAGGGCTGTCGCGCGCACCAGTGCGCGGCTGCAGGCAACCCGTAGCTAGCAGCTGCGCCCGTAGATCCGGGGAAGCATTGAGCAAGGTCCACTGCAGGCCGTCAGCGGACACCGCAAGGCTAGCTTGGGTACGCGCCCTCGTCCGCGCGTCGCTACCCCAAGCAAGTCGACAAACGGCGCACCGGCAATTCCATTGCGGATAACCTCCACCCGCCGCAGCACCGAGAACGATGGCGGTCAAACACCCCATTCACGGGGCCGCGGAGGCTAGAAGCTGAGTATCAGAACTCGGCCGGGAGATAGCCGTTGATCTCGAGCCCGATGCAGATTTCGACAAGGGTCGGAGTTGTCCACGCCATGTTCGTTTCCTTTGTCTAAAGGCCCTAAGCAAGCCCGGGCCCGCTACGGAGCTCCTGGACAACCTATAATAGGTCCGTATCGCATGCTTCCGCAAGCGGCTTTCGCTCAAAGCATCGTGTATGCGGTGTTTATGTTGCGGCGCCGCATTTCGGCAACGCCAACAGTCGGCACTGCCGCTAAGCGTCGAAGTCAGACCCCGTCATCGCCAGAAAAGCTTGCTCGATCGTGCTTTTATCGGCGCGCGCCATGAGCTGCACCGGCGTCGTGTCCGCCAGAATCTTGCCGTGGTGAAGCACGACGACGCGGTCCGCCTCGGGCACTTCGTCGCACAGATGCGTTGCCCAAAGCACCGCTACCGAGCGCTCGGCGCGCAACTTCAACATCAGTGCAAGGAGATCGCTCCGACTTGCCGGATCAAGGCCAACCGTCGGTTCGTCCATCAACAAAACGCGCGGTTCATGCAGCAGCGCGCGCGCCAATTCGACCCGGCGGCGATTGCCGCCGCTCAATTGCGCTGCTTTGTCGTGGGCGCGTTCGGCAAGCCCAAGCCGGGCCAGCTCCTCGGCGATGCGCTCTTTGGCCACAGAGCGAGGAATTCCATGCAGCCCGGCATGAAAGAGAAGATTTCCAGTCACGGAGAGCTCAAGATCGAGGGTGGGCTGTTGAAACACGATGCCAAGCGTAGCCAAGGCCGGAACCGGATCGGAGCCTATGTCATGTCCCATGATCTCAATCCTGCCGGAATCGGGCACGAACAGCCCGGAGAGCAGCTGAAACAGAGTAGTCTTGCCGGCGCCATTTGGCCCGAGTAGCGCGATGAATTCCCCGGCCGCCGCGGCCAGACTGACACCATCCAGCGCACGAATCGCGCCGTAGCTTTTGACGACATTGTCGAGAACGAGCGCAGGCGCCTGGTTGTCGCGTGTCATTCGTTCCCCGGCTGTTGCCTTGCCCGCGCGGCTTATTAGGACTTAGTTTGGGCGATGCCTTTGAGACGATGCAATGCTTAAATTCGCTGCCGTCATTCTCGCCATGCTCGCCTGCGCGCCGGCACTGGCAAAAGATACCGGCCTGGTTTTCGTCAGCAACGAGAAGACCAACAACATCATCGTCATCGATCCAAAGACCTACAAAGTAGTGAGTAACATCAAGGTCGCGCGCCGCCCCCGCGATATGCACTTTAGCGCCGATCACAGCATGCTTTACGTCGCCTGCGGCGACGACGACGTCATTGACGTTCTCGACGTGGCGAAGCTGCAAATAGTCGGCAAGCTCAAGACCGGCCCGAGCCCTGAGGCCTTCGCCATCGACGAGAAGCGCCGCCGCGTCTATGTCTCCGACGAAGAAGGATCGTCGCTGGCGATCATCGACCTCGACCGGGACACCATCATGAAGGAAGTCCCGACCGGTGCGGAGCCGGAAGGCGTTCTGGTCGGCGATGAGGGTAAAACCGTCTACGTCACTTCCGAGGCCGGCGATCTCGTGCATGCCATCGACACCGATACCGGTGCCATCAAGCACGACGTGGTGGTCGGGTTACGCCCGCGGCGCCTCGCAGCGACGCCGGACGGCAAAGAATTGTGGGTAACGGCGGAGCTTTCCGGCGAGGTCGACATCATCGACCGCGGCCGATTTGTCGTTACCGGCTCCGTCTCCTTTCTGCCGCCGGGCATGCGCAAAACCGATGTGACGCCGGTCGGCCTCACCATGACGAGGGACGGCAAGACGGCTTACGTGACGCTCGGACACGCGGCGCATGTCGCGATCGTGGATGTGCCGGCCCGCAAGGTGCTGGGCTACATCCTGGTCGGGAAACGCCCGTGGGGGATTACGCTGTCGCGCGACGAGCAAACGCTCTATGTCGCCAACGGCCTCGGCGATGACATCACCATCATCGACACCAAGAGCCGCAAGGCGCGAGTGTCGGTGCCGGTCGGCCGGATCCCCTACGGCGTTGCGGTCGATGATTAGCATCGCCCGATGGGCATCCGTGCTGTTTTCCCTGGCAGTCGCGTTCGCCACGGCTGCCGCGCAAGAGACGTCGCCAGCCTCCCCGCGGCCTCGCGTGAAAATCGGCTTCGTCGAAATCGAGAACGACCAGCGTTACGAGCCGATCCTTGCCTACGAGCGCATTACGCTCAAGACCCGCGAGCATCCGTATGCCGGCGCCGAGCTTGGCGTTGGCGACACGGCCGTGCTCACCCGCGTACTCCCGGCCGATTTCACGCTGGAACGCATCATCGCAAAATCGTCAGCGGATGTGGCGCCGGCCATGCTGGCCGCGCTTGATGCCGGCACGCATTTTTTTCTGCTCGATGGGCCCGCGGAAGCTTTCAAGCCTGTCGCCGCAACGCTTCGCGGACGCGACGTGCTCGTCTTCAATGTCTCGGAGCCGGACGATTCGCTGCGCCGTGACCTTTGCGCTGCCGAATTCGTGCACGTCTACCCGAGCCGCGCGCAGCTTATGGATGGTCTCGTACAATATGTCGTGTCGCGCAAATGGCGCGATCTCCTGCTCCTGCAGGGCCCCTCACCTGCTGATGCCACGACAGCGGCGGCGCTAGAACGCTCGGCGCAAAAGTTCGGCGCTCGCATTGTCGCGAACCAGCATTTCAAACCCGGCACCGATCCGCGCGAGCGTGAACAAAACGATCCGGCGCTCCTGAGCGCCATCAACCGCGATTTCGACGTAGCGTTTGTCGCCGATAATGCGTTCGATTTTGCCCGCACCGTGCCGTACCGCCTGGCGCGCCCGCGCCCGGTCGTCGGCAGCATCGATCTTGAACCCGTCGCCTGGCACTGGACGTGGGAGCGCAACGGCGCGCCGCAGGTCAACTCGCGCTTCGACAAGAAATCCGGCGGGCGGCACATGGAGGGCGCGGATTGGGCGGCTTGGCTCGCGATCAAAATGATCGTGCAATCGGCGCTCCGCACCGGTTCGGCCGATTTCGGCAAACAACGCGCCTTCATTCTCGGCGACGGCACGTTCGATGGCGACAAAGGCCTGGCCATGAGTGTTCGGCGCTGGGACCATCAGGTGCGGCAGGCGATCTTGTTGGCGGCGCCTTACGAGGTCGTCGCCGCTGCCCCGATCGAAGGATTTCTTCATCGCACCAATGAACTTGATACGCTCGGCGACGACGAACCGGAATCGCCGTGTCATTTGCAAAGATGAAGCGCGGCGCTGCCGCAGCTTAGGAGAACGAACCGTGCAGTTCGGTCATATCCTGCGCGCGCTGCGCGCGATCACCACGCGGGAACTGCTGAAATTCGTTCAGCAGCGCGGGCGGCTTCTTTCCGCCCTGGTCCGCCCACTGATTTGGCTAGCGGTGTTCGCCGCAGGTTTTTACAACGTGTTCGGGGTTTCGATCATCCCGCCCTATAAGACCTACATCACCTATCAGGTCTACATCGTACCTGGCCTTCTCGGGATGATCCTTTTGTTTCACGGCATGCAGTCCTCCCTGTCGATGGTCTACGACCGCGAAATGGGCGTGATGCGGCTGTTACTCACTGCACCGTTGCCACGCTGGGTTTTGCTCGCTTGCAAGCTCGCCGCCGGAACGGCGCTCTCGGTGATCACCTGTTACGTGTTTCTGGCCGTCTGCATCCTGTTTGATGTCACGTTCGACCCGATCGATTGGCTAGCCGTTCTTCCGGCGCTCATCATCAGTGGCCTGATGCTCGGTGCGTTGTGGCTGTTCCTGTCGGTCTATATCCGTCAGGTCGAAAACTTCGCCGGCGCGATGAATTTCGTGATGTTTCCGATGTTCTTTTTTTCTTCGGCGCTCTATCCGCTGTGGCGGCTGCGCGAGGGTGGCTCGCAACTGCTGTACTACGTATCGCTCGCCAATCCGTTCACCTATGCGGTGGAACTGATCCGCTTTGCGCTTTACGGCTCGTTCGAGCCGGTCGCGGCGGTGGTCGTCGCCGGCACGACGGTGCTGTTCTTTTTGCTGGCGGTCCTCGGCTACGATCCGCAGCGCGGCATGCTCCGCCGCATGACGCGAGCAGCGGTGCAGCCGGCGTAACACCGTCTCCCCCGCGAGGCGCTCCGTCTCGCTCCTCAAACGAGCGATAGGCCTCGCATGGCGAAAAATGGCGCATGACCAAACGCGCGGATAGTGGCAGACTTTTACGCTCGCGGTCCGGGGCGGGTGATGTGTGGCGTTGGGAGCGTTGGTGGCATCAGAACGCCCACGATCTGGAGGCCGTTCCGCGCGTCGCTTATGGCAATCATTGCGAGCGCGCTTGCCCCGAGCATTGTTGCGGCGCAGCAAGCTCCCAGTACGGATCAGAATTCAGGCGAAGGAGCGCTTCCGGAAATTCGCGTGATCGGCACCGCGCCGGTGCCGCCTCCTCGTGCACCCGCCTCGGTCGCGGGTCCCATCGCGACGAGCACACCATCAGCGCAGCCGGGGGCGGTCGATCGCGACAAAATCCCTTCCAATGTCCAGGGTCTCTCGGCGCCTGATTTTGACCATGCGATAACACCGAGCCTGCTGCAGGGCATGGAACGGGGTCTCCCCGGCGTCGCGCTGGGCGACCAGACCGGCAATCAATTCCAGCTCGATCTCAACTACCGCGGCTTTATCGCGTCACCGGTTATCGGCACACCGCAGGGACTGGCGGTTTATCAGAACGGCGTCCGCATCAACGAGGTGTTCGGCGACATCGTCAATTGGGACTTTATCCCGGAGAACGCCATCAGCCGGATGACCCTGGTGCCCAGCAATCCGGTGTATGGGCTCAACGCGATCGGCGGCGCGCTGTCGGTAGAAATGAAAAATGGATTTACCTATCAGGGCGTCCAGGGCGAAGCGAACGGCGGCTCTTACGGCCGCATCGGAACGTCGGTACAGGCCGGCGGCCAGGTCGGAAACCTCTCCGGCTATATCGCCGCGGACGCGATCGACGATGCCGGCTGGCGCAACGACTCGGCATCGTCGGTGCGGCGCCTCTACATGGATCTCGGCGCGCGTGGCGATCAGACCGAATTCCACATCAACTTCACCGGCGCCGACAACAATTTCGGCGCCACCGCCGCAACGCCAAGCCAGCTTCTCGCACAGAGCTGGTCGAGCAGCTACACCGTTCCGCAAACCACCGAGAATCAACTCGCCTTCCTGAGCGCCAGCGCAATCTGGAAGCCAAGCGACACCTGGACCTATCAGGCGATCGCCTATTTTCGCAATTTCAACCAGGCCCACGTCGACGGCAACGGGACGGATGCGCAAAACGCAGGCTGCCCAAATCCTGCGTTCCTGTGTTTTCCGAACCTCAACGGCTCATTGTCCAATCTGGTGACGACTACCGGACAGACGGTGCCCGCGACCGGCACGCTCGGCTCGAGCATTTTGGGCGAGATCGACCGGACGTGGACGACGACCAACAGCTTCGGGGGCTCGCTGCAGGCCGCCTCCTCGGCGAAAGTGTTCGGTCACGACAACAATTTCGCGGTGGGCTTCAGCATCGACCGGGGGCTGGTCCAATTCTCCACGACCAGCGAGCTCGGCACGGTCAACGCCAATCAGTTTCCGTTTGTGCAGGGCAGCGGCTTGTTCATCGACCAGCCTTCCGGCGATGTCGCTCCGGTCGGTTTGGGCGCCACGACGCTCTACACCGGCCTCTACGCCACCGACACATTCGACGTGACGCCGCGGCTTTCGGTCACCGGGGGCGGCCGGTTCAATTTCGCCCAGATTACGTTGACCGATGAACTTGGCAACGCACCGCTGCTCAACGGCAATCACGATTACATGCATTTCAATCCCATGATCGGCGCGACCTATAAAGTCACGCCGAATCTCACGCTCTACGGCGATTTTGCTGAAACCAACCGCGCGCCGACACCGCTCGAACTTGGCTGCTCCAATCCGCTGCAGCCCTGCCTGATCGACAATGCTCTGGTTGGCGATCCCAGCCTGCAGCAGGTTGTCACTTACACTTTCGAGGCAGGCTTACGCGGGCATTTTGACATTGCCAAAGGGCAACTCAATTGGAGCGCCGGCGCCTACCGTGCACTCAACACCGACGACATCATCAATGTGGCAAGCCCAATTCCGGGACACGAATATTTTCAGAACGCCGGCAACACGTTGCGCCAGGGCGTTGAAGCAAGCGCCACATACCAATGGGACCGCTGGAACGCCTACGCCAACTTCACCTATGTCGACGCTACGTTCCGGAACTCGCTGACCCTGTCTTCGCCGTTCAACCCGTTTGCTGATGCCAATGGCAACATCTTCGTCACGCCCGGCGATCATCTGACCGGAATTCCCAATTTCCGTTTCAAGATAGGCGCCGAATATCGCATCACCGATCCATGGAAGTTCGGCGCCGATCTCAACATTATCGGCAGCCAATGGCTCGTCGGCGATGAGTCCAACCAATTGGCAAAAATTCCGGCCTATTGGGTAGTGAACTTGCACTCGTCGTACAAGATCACCGACAATATCGAGGTGTTCGGGCTGGTGCGTAACCTGTTCGATCAGCACTACGACGCGTACGGCACATTGTTCGACGTGACCTCATTTCCTTATCTCAATTTGACAGATCCGCGCACTTTCGTCCCTGGCGTACCGTTTGCGGTTTATGGGGGAGTGCGGGGCACATTGCCTGGAGGCGGCCCGGTCCTGCTGGCCGACCGTCCGCCGCCGGTGCTCGCCAAATCACCGCCGCCGCCGATCAACTGGACCGGTCTTTATGTTGGCATCAACGGCGGTTACAGCTTCGGCGGCAGCAGCTGGACCGACGGCGTGACCGGCGGCGCGAGCGGCAACTTTGGCACGTCTGGCTTTCTGTTCGGCGGAACCGTCGGCGCCAACTACCAGGTCGGCCGGTTCGTATTCGGTGTCGAAGCCGACGGCGATTGGGCCGATGCCAGCGGTTTTGGCACTTTCACAGCCACGAGCCTCTGCGCCGCAGGCTGTCTCACCAGCAACAACTGGCTCGCGACAGTTCGCGGCCGCGCCGGCTATGCAATCGACCACGCGCTGATTTACGGCACCGTCGGCGCAGCCTTTGGCGACGTTCGGGCCAACCTCTCCAACGGTTCCGTCAGCAGCGCGACCGAACCGGGCTGGACTGTCGGCGCCGGTGTCGAGTTTGCCTTTGCGGCGAACTGGACGGCCAAGGCGGAATATCTCTTCGTCGATCTGGCCGATGGTTCCTGCGCAACAGATTGCGCCATTCAAAACGCCAATGGACCCGCTTTGGTGCCAAATGTCGCGGTCAAATTTAATGAGAGTCTTGTCCGCGCCGGCATCAATTATAGATTTGGCGGGTAAATTACATGCGCCAACCGCTTCGCCACAGTTTCACCTGCGCGGTTTTTTTGGCGGTATGCGCACCGCTCTCGCCGGCGTTCGCGCAAAGCCTGCATACGCACGCCGATGAGGATTGCGGCGAGATCGCCCGCAACTACGAGCTCATCAAAGCCGACGCCGTTTCGGTGCAAACCAACTTGGCGCTGTTTGCCGCCGCCGATCGTGGCTGCAATGACTTGGCACATAAGCTCCTCGATTCCGGCGCGTCGTTGCTGGCGCGTGACCGCCGCGGCGCCATGCCGCTCGCGCACGCCGCGCGCTCCGGCCAGATCAGGTTGGTCGAATTTTTCCTTGCCAAAGGCGCGCCGATCGACGCGCGCAACGTGGACGGCGGAACCGCCCTATACGCCGCCGCGCAAAGCGAAAAGCATTCGACCGTCGCGCTGCTACTGACCAAAGGCGCCAATCCGAATATCCCCGGACGAAAGGGCGTCACGCCGCTGATCGCGGCGGCTTTCAAAGGCAACGATCGTATCGTTGAAACGCTGCTGGCGCACGGCGCCGACGTGAACGCGATCGACGAAACCGGCAAGTCGGCGATGGTCTATGCGGCGGCACGGGGCTTCGACGACATTGTGACACGGCTGCTCGATGCCGGCGTTGGCGCGCAGCAACACTACGGCAACGACCTCACGGCGCTGATGTGGGCGGCCGGACATGACGAAGGCGTCGGCGCGGCGGCCGCGGGCCGCGTCGTCGATCTTTTGCTGACGCATGGCGCGATGATTGACGACGCTGACAACCGCGGCCGCACTGCGCTGATGATCGCCGCCTCGCTTGGCGACCCCGCGATGGTCGACATTCTCCTGCAGCGCGGCGCCGATCGTGCACTGAAAGACAAGGCAGGCAAGACCGCGCTCGATCTCGCGGCGAACACGGAAGTGCGAGCAAAACTGATTGCGAAGTAGCTGCGGCCGCTCGTTCGTTCAACAGAGAAACGGCTACATCCCGGCAAGCCAAGCCGCCATTGCGGCGATTTCAGGTTTGGTGAGCCCCTTCATGAAGCCCGTCATGCCCGGATTGTTGCCGCGCGCCTCGGTGCTGAAATCGGTCATGGTCTTTTCCAGATAAGCGCGCACCTGACCGGCGAGGCGCGGCTGCGTGCTGTCGCCTTTGAATCCCTCCAGATGACAACTTGTGCAAACCACGGAGGCATTGACGCGCCGCGCCACCGCCGCCACCTCGGCCGGCGGATGGGGCTGTTCGAGATTGGGCCAAGGCTTTTTTGAGAAGTATTGCGCCAGCGGCATGAGGTCATCTCGCCCAAGCGCGTCCACGATCGGCGTCATCTGGTCGTTTTTGCGAGCACCCGATTTGAAGTCCCGAAGCTGGAAGAACAGGTAGCCGAGGTTTTGGCCCCAGATTGCCGGTACCGGGAAAGACTGCTCGACCGGCACGCCGTTCTCACCGTGACAGGCCGCGCAAATTTGCGCCTTCTCCTCGATACTTTGGGCGGTGACGGCTTTTGGAAGCGCGACGAGCGCGACAAAGGCAACAAGTGCAAGATTTTTCATGCGCATGCGCTGAACGGCGAGGCCCCAAAAAAGCGGACGGGGCCGTTTCCGGTCCCGTCCCTGCCTTATTACCGCTTGAGGATCGCGTTAGCTACTCATGCGTGAAAGCGATGATGCTGTCGCCGCGCTTGGAGTCGACCTGCACGTTCCCACCGGCGGCGACCACGACGTACTGCTTGTCGCCGACCATATAGGACGACGGCGGTGCATTGACGCCGGCGCCGGCCTGGAACTTCCAAAGTACCTTACCGCTCTTGGCATCATAGGCCTTGAACCAGCCGTTGCTTTCGCCTGCAAACACCACGCCGCCGGCGGTCGCGAGAATGCCGCCGATCATCGGCTGCGGCGTCTTCACCTGCCACTTGATCTTGCCGGTGTTGTAATCGACCGCCGTCACGTTGCCGGCCTGGATGCCGCCTGGAACGTTGGTGAACGCGCCGCCGAGCCATAGCTTGCCTCGCGGATAGGGCG
>Ga0335078_10010780_pt1 | contig 13535 bp, 8 predicted proteins | sample Lox_Sample_32_FD_206711 | JGI IMG/M metagenome (GOLD analysis project Ga0335078, IMG submission 206711) | Soil microbial communities from Loxahatchee National Wildlife Refuge, Florida, United States - Lox_Sample_3.2 | ecosystem: Environmental > Terrestrial > Soil > Wetlands | place: USA: Florida...
AAAAAGACACGAACTTCCCCACCCCCATCGCCGACCCGGCGCACCCGGATTACCTTTATATGCCGGACCGTCCTAACTCGTCATTCGATGCGATCCGCACCATCTTCAGCGACCGTTCATCCGGATACAACTCGTTGGTGGTGACCGGGCAAAAGAGGTTGGCGCGCCACTTCCAGTTCAGCGGCAGCTACATTTACTCGAAGATGATCGACAACTCCGAGGACTTCTACGGTGTGTCCGAGCCAGCCAATCCGCTAGCACCCTTGAGTGAGGAAAACGCATTGTCGCAGATCGATATGCGCCATCAGGGCAGCTTCAGCCTAGTGGCAGATACGAACAACCTGCTGAAAAGCCGGGTCTCTGGAACCGTCCTCAATAACTGGACCTTCGGCGCCCTCGGCAGTCTCCAATCCGGCCGTCCCTTCCCGATCTCGACGGGCGATGGGGCTTTTTCGGGATCCAACTTCCCCGCCATTGGCGCGGAAACCAACCAGCGGCCAACCATTTGTACCGCTGGGTCGCAGCTCGCGGGTTGCGCCGGTGCGCCGGCCGGGGCACTCGTGGCAACCAACATGGCGTCGATCTCGGGAACCAACCTGGAAGTGAGTCAGGCGGGTGTTGCCGCTTGCCGGGCGGCAGGCCTTGCTAATTGCGCCGCTTTGCAGACAACCTACGCTGCCCCGGCCGGCGCCAGCAAACTGGGTCCGGTCGATAGCTTCACCGGTACGCCGGTCGACTTTCAATCCATCAGCGGAAATCTGGTCAGAAATGCGGGGCAGACTCTCCCGCTCTACCGCTTCGACATTTCGCTGTTGAGGACCATCAAGATTCCGAAATGGGAGACCGCCAGCCTACAGCTCAAGATGGATGTTTTTAACCTATTCAACCACCCGTTGTTCATCTTGAATAACGCGAATGACGTGCTGAATTTCCTGTCGCTTCCGAAGCTCGCGGTGAACGGACTACCCAACCCCAACTTCAATTGTTTGGCGAGCTGCATTAATCCGTTCACCGGTCTCTATCTGGGAGCGGACGGACGAGTGCTGACCTGGGAAAACTTCCAGCGAGCGACCTATGTCGCCGCCCAGAATTTCAAGGGACTGGGTGGTCCGTCGGGAGAGGTAACGCCCCGTATCATACAACTGGCGGTTCGCTTCAGCTGGTAACTGCCGAAAGGAGCCTAAAATCCGGACTCAGCGCCCATCCTCCTTGACGGATAAGGTTTCTGGAGATACCGCGCCACCCGCATTCTTTCCCGCCGCGATGAGATTTCGGGTTCGCTCCTGGTTCACGGTGGCGATGCTGCTTCTGATAATCCACACGGCCCTTACCATCTTCCTTAAACCGGGCAAGCTCCAGGGTGGATACTCGGAAGTCAGTTATTTCGTGTTACTGGTTTTGGCTTGTGTTGTCGCCACCGCCAACGCCATTCGGGCGCGGCAAGCCATCCGGCTCTTCTGGTTCTTCCTCGCGCTGGCTTTTGCCTTCTGGGCCGTACTGCCGGTCCTTTGGTTCTATGACGGAGTATTGCACGGCAAGAACCCGGACTTCCTGCTCGAGACCTTCCCCTCGTTTCTCCACGTCGTGCTGATGATCGCGGCCGCGGCGACACGTCCGCACTTGCGATTACCCAAACGTCGGCCGTATCGTGCCACCTTTAACTTTCTCGTTTTGCTTTTCGTTTGGGTCTTCGCCTACGCCTATCTCCTATTCCCCTACGACTACGTGCCGCAAGTTTCGTCCATGGTCCTGCGTTTTGAAGCTTTCTACCTTACAGAAAACTTCCTACTTCTCCTGGTTCTCGGGCTGCTGCTTTCTCGCTCCCAACTTCCTTGGAAATCGATCTATGGGCACCTCTTGGGGGCATCGGTGGTGTATACCCTCGGTTCTTTGGTCACGAACGTCCTCTGGGCTCTTGGATATCCGACTTCCGGTGGCTGGACCGGACCATTCTTCACCGCTGCGATCTGCTGGTTTGTGGGTGTCGGTCTGCTGGGATGGCGGCTGGCACCGGAACTGGCGCAGACCGCCCAATTAGACACGACGAACACCCGTTACAGTTCAGCCGTGGCGATGCTCGCGGTGCTCGCAATTCCGCTGGTCGGGGTATGGGAGCTATTCCGCACCGATGAACCCTTCGGGGCGCATGAGATGCGTTTGCTGTTGGTCATGGTTGCCGGCCTGCTGCTAGCGGTTGCCGTTTTCGTCCAGGACTATCTTGCCAACCGCGAGTTCAGTTCCGATGTCGGGGTCGCCCACGACCGACTTCACTTGGCCCTGGATTCGGGCAAGTTCCATGGGTGGGACTGGGATCTGGCCAGTGGACAAACCCTCTGGTTCGGTGACCTGCAGACGACATTCGGAATCGAGTCCGATACTTATCTGGCCAGCGGACAGGAATTCTATCGCAATGTTCACCCCGAGGATCGGGAACGCGTTTCCCGTACGATCGCGCAAGCGACCGAAGACCAGCGGCCTTACACCGCGGAATTTCGGGTGGTTCGACGGGACGGCGCGGTGCGATGGGTAGCCGCTAGGGGCAAATTCTATTACTCGCGAAAGGGTGAGGCCGAGCGCATGCTCGGTATGGCTGTGGACATCACCGAGCGCAAGATGGCCGAGGAGGCTCTGGCCAGTTTGAGCGGACGCTTGATCGACGCCCAAGAGGAAGAACGCAAGCGGATCGCCCGCGAGCTGCATGACGACTACAACCAGAGGCTGGCGATGCTGGCAATTGATCTCGAACGACTGGCGGAAGATGATCCCGAGGATCCGATCGAATCAGACCAGTTGCTGCGCCAACTCTCGAACCGGGCCAGCGAACTCGGTGCGGATCTGCACTCCTTGTCTCATAGTCTGCATCCTTCTACTCTGAGGATTCTGGGGCTGGTCGCGGCCATGAAGGCCTTTTGTGAGGAGTTCGAGGAACAACAGGAAGTGCAAGTCGACTTTGGGCACGAGAATGTTCCGCGTGACATTCCCGAAGATGTGGAGCTCTGCCTTTTCCGCGTTGCCCAGGAGGGACTGCGCAACGTCAAGCGGCACAGCGGCGCCAATCGGGCAGCGGTTCACCTGGCATGGTCCGACGGCAGACTTCACCTGGCAGTCTCGGATCGAGGAAGGGGCTTTGACTCGAACAAGCCCCTCGGGGAGCAAGGTATTGGTCTTCGCAGCATGGAGGAACGGCTGCGAGTGCTGGGAGGACACCTTGAGATTCACACGCGACCCATGGAAGGCACCAGGATTGACGCGTGGCTGCCGCTCCCGGTCGATGGTTGGCGCGCGGCTTGAGGCCTACGACCGCGGGAATTTTCCTGAGCACTATAGAGCAGCCAATAGGTTCTAGCCCAGATTCCCGCGCCGGCGTGCCGCCGCACGTCGAAACCTGGAGCGGGGCAGCGGCCTTTGAGCTAGGCCGCTACCCTCGGTTAAGATAGAAGCCAGAATCATTCTCTGCCTAACCGACATCATGAGAAAATCTTATCGAACAGTTGGGCCGATCCTTCTGAGTTTGAGCTCTTTGGTCTTCGCTCAGGAACCAGTCAATCCCGTGCTCCGGCCGCCGCGGGGCGCCCAGGTTGCAATCGTGGTATTCGAGGATCTGGAGTGCCCCGACTGCCGACGGGCGGCACCTCTGCTCGACGACGCGGCGAAGAAATACAAGATTCCTCTCGTGACCCACGATTTTCCTCTGCCGTTTCACAAGTGGTCGTTTGACGCTGCCGTGATCGCCCGTTATTTTGACTCTCAATCGAAAGCTCTGGGTCACGAGTACCGGAGCTATATTTTTGAGCACCAGCCTGAGATCACACCGGAAAATCTCCGGATCTTTTCCGACCGCTTCGCCGCCGAACACAAAACCACTCTTCCCTTTGCCGTCGACCCCCAGGGAAAGCTGGCGGCCGAAGTAACCGCCGATCGCGATCTTGGCAAGTCGATCCATCTCGAGCACACGCCCACCATTTATGTGGTGAGCAGCAAGACCCAAGGTAAGCCGTTCGTCGAGGTCGTGGACCGCACTCAACTCTATCAGCTGATTGATGCCATGAAAGCGGAGTGACCGTCAGCGCCGGGCATTCGGTCGAGCCTCACGCTAATTGGAGAAACATTACCCTCTTTCGAAGGCGTGTTTTTTCTCGAGCTCTTCCAAGGCTAGGCGGGCGTCAGACTCGAACTTTTCCGCCTGGGCCGTGAGAGCCGGAGTCGCGGTGGCTAAGCCGTCTGCTAAACGAATGAGCCCCTGTCGTTCCAGCTCGCGAGCGATGTCGAGCAGCTGGTCGGTCGAACTTTCGACGTAGAGTGCTTCGGTTGGATCTGCCACCCAAGCCGGATCGGCGTTCAGCTTGCCCTGCCAGTAGACCTTGCGCGTGACGAGCTGCCGCAGGTCTTGATCGCTCGCTTTGCCAAAAACCCATTTGTTCTGGCGGAAATCCCAGTGCCGGCTGGAAAAATGTACCGGCACAAGTTTCCCCGACTTCAGGAACTCGAGCTGCCGCCGATCGACTTCTTTACGCAATGTGTTGATCACCGGCCCTTCGGCGTGTTCCGCTTCCAAGGAGGGCAAAACCTCCCGCACGGTGGCAGAGAGATTGACGGCTACGGGCGCATGCAGGTTCTCGGCGCTCGCCAGCCGAACATCGCCATGCAGAACAAAAAAATCCGCGCCCGAAGTTGCCTTGTGAAAGGGCCACTCCAAATGGATGGACAAGGGCAGACCGGTCAAGGTCGCATAAATCCGCTTCCGAAAATTCCCGCTGGCCACGGCTTGAGGATCCATGGTTTCCATGATTCTACCGAAGCTGGACGGGAGCGGCCAGCACACGTAGTCAACACGGGCGGCGAATTGACCCTTCAGCTCTCTGTCCCACCTAGAGCACAGTCTCGCTCAGATCGCAGTCTAGCTGAGCCGAATCTTCTTGCTCGCCGGCGGGGGTGTCATCCCACAATTTATAGTCTTGATTCGTACCTGATGAGGTGACTGCCCGAGTGGACCTTCGAAGGCTAGTGGGGTGCCGTAGCCCCTTTGGCCATCGCGGGTTTCGATTCCAAAGCAGCAATTTTTGCCAACAGATCCTGAATGGTAGCGCCGGTATCGAGATTGGCATCGACCGCCGGATGCCCTTCCCCATCGGTATGCATGACCAGAACACGCGTCGACTCCTTCGCCTTTTTCACCATGTAGGGAAGATGGTGGCGGTCGTTCTTGGAAAGGGTTGGACCTAGAACCACCCAATCGTAGCTCTTCGCGCGCACGGCCTGTTCGACGGCTTTGCGGCCCAGTGCCGTTTCTACCCGATGCCCGGCCATTTCGATCGTGGCCGCTTGATTGGCAAGCACTTGGTCATTGCCTTCGCTATAGAGGATGTGGAATCGAGAGGACGGTTTGGTCGCATTGGCCATAAGTTTTGAGCCCGCCTTGGGCGATGCTCAACAAAGCTACCAACGCGAATGAGGTCGAGAAATATCACCGAAGTCCAAGTCCGACCGGCAGGCAGGCGATGACACTCCTGGGGGCTATCCCACCGGCACTTCTTGGTCTCCGCTTATCTCTCGGTGACTCTAGGTTGAGCGTCGACGTACAATAGCAACGCATTCGACCTCAAATGGGGAGGTATGCCAAGTGCGAAAGGTGGCGGTGTCGGTCCTCGTGGTTAGCCAGCTCATAATTGCCGATCACGTGTCGGCTCAGACGGCCGAGTCGGATTCGAACATGGCGACTGCGGTGTGCGACTTTGCGGATGGCCAGGAGGTCAGCGTTCGTTATAAGGATACGGCTGCCAGTGCGAAGGATGAGCCGCACAACGGCAAGCTATGGTTACCCGGCGGCTCGCCCATGACGTTGTTCACCAATGCCGCCCTGACCCTGAATAACGCAACCATCGCTCCCGGCGCCTACAGCATGTACGTGATCCCGAACCGGAAAGAATGGACACTGATTGTGAACCGCAATGTAACACCGGGCGCTGCTTACGATGAAAAACAGGACGTTGCGCGCAGCCCCATGGAACTGGGAGAAATCGATTCCCCGCCCAAGCAACTGCAAGTATCCTTTGCCCATGCTGCCCCCAAGCAGTGCAGCATCCGGTTGTACTACGGCAAGGTCGGCGCATTCACGGATTTCCTGGAAAAGTAGCCGCCCAGATTGGGGGGGAATATCGCGCCGCCCAAGCTGGGAAAGCCGTTTCGCCGCTTCGTCCGATCGAATCCTCCGTCGACCCTAAAGGGAGCATAATGAAGAGCTGCCAGCTCGCCGGGGCAAGTCCAAGGTTGCCGTCCGGAGCGGGGCCAGCGTCGGATTCCGGTCATCGGGCACTTGACCTCTGAGCAAAGAGTCACTAATTATTAAAAGGTGGGTTTCATAGAGAGGAGGCGCAATTATGGTTTCCTGTCCTGAATGCGAGAACAATCTGGATATCGAAGAAGATGAAGTCGATGAGGGTGAAATCGTATCTTGCCCGGAGTGTGGAACCGACTTCGAGGTGATCACCGTAAGCCCCATTGAGCTGAAGCCAGTCGAGGAAGAAGAATACGACGAGGAAGAAGAGGAAGAGGAAACCGAAGACGGTGATTTCTCCTAAGAATCCCGACGTGCCTTCCTGTCGTCTGCTGCGAGTTGTCGTGGCCACTCTGCTCATCCTACAGTCAGCGGCTGCCATCCCTTCCGACTCCAAGGACAAACCCGCGCCCGGGCGCATGCTCACCGGTAAGGTTCTTGATAAGCATGACAACCCGGTCGTCAATTCTGTCGTCTACCTTTCCAATACCCGTACTCATGCGATCACCAGTTACATCGTCGGCCCGGACGGCTTCTATCAGTTCCCCCAACTCTCCCCCAACGTGGATTACGAGGTTTACGCCCAATTCCAGGGACACAAGAGCGATACCAAGACGGTGAGCCAATTCGACGATCGCAAGCAGGTCAATATCGTGCTCCGGATCGATCTGAAGTGAGGCGTCGGCCGAGCGTCGGAGCGAATCCCGGAAGCCAGCCCAGCTAGAAACCTAAAAGGAAAAGGCCGCCTTTTTACGGGCGGCCTGTGGTAGGTTGATTGTTCTCGACAGGACCTATTCCGCAGTGAGCTCCTCGGTCTCGCCCTCGTGACGCATGAGCTCGAGGGCGCGTTCGGCCTCCTCATAGGCAGCCGAGACTTCCTCCTGCACCTTGGCGGCTGCCTCTTCCATCTCGGGCGAGAGACGCACGTTGCGGTAGTACTCCATGCCGGTGCCCGCGGGAATCAGACGTCCCACGATGACGTTCTCCTTCAAGCCGCGCAGGTGGTCCACCATGCCTTGGATGGAAGCTTCGGTGAGCACCCGCGTGGTCTCCTGGAAGGAGGCGGCGGAGATGAACGAATCGGTCGAAAGCGAAGCCTTGGTGATGCCCAGCAGCAGCGGCCGGCCGGTTGCCGGACGTCCACCCTGCGCGATCACCCGCTCGTTTTCTTCCCCGAATTTGAACTTGTCCACCTGCTGTTCGAGCAGGAAGGACGTGTCGCCCACGTCTTCCACCTTGCGCCAACGCATCATCTGGCGAACGATGACCTCGATGTGCTTGTCGCTGATGTTGACACCTTGCAGGCGATAGACTTCCTGGATTTCATTGACCAGATATGCCTGCAGCTCCTTTTCCCCGAGCACGGCCAGGATATCGTGCGGGTTTAAGGGCCCGTCCATCAGGGGTTCGCCCGCCTTGACGCGTTCGCCCTCCTGCACGTTGATGTGCACGCCTCGCGGCACCGAATACTCTTTTTCAGTGCCGTTGTCGGCAACCACGTAGATCTTGCGCTGGCCCTTCGAGACTTCGCCGAACTTGACCGTGCCATCGATTTCGCTGATGACCGCGGTCTCGTGGGGCTTGCGGGCTTCGAAGAGCTCGACCACGCGCGGCAGACCTCCGGTGATGTCCTTGGTCTTGGTGGTTTCGCGGGGAATTTTGGCCAGCACATCGCCCGGATGCACGGTGTCCCCGTCTGCCACCATAAGGTGAGCGCGGGAGGGCATGAGATAGCGCTTGCTGCCCTTGCCTTTGATGACGATCGCCGGTTGGCGCTTCTCATCGGGCGAATCCGCGACCACATGGCGGGACAGTCCCGTCACTTCGTCCACTTCTTCGTGCAGGGTGACTCCTTCTTGCAAGTCCTTGAACTGCACCGTTCCACCAATTTCGGTCAGAATGGCAAAGGTATAGGGATCCCATTCGACCATGACGTGGCCGAGCTGGACCTGATCGCCTTCGTTCACCTTGACCTTCGCGCCGTACACCACCGAGTAGCGTTCCCGTTCCCGGCCCTTCTCGTCGACCACGGCGATCGAGCCCTGACGGTTCATCACCACCAGATCGCCGGCCTTGGACTTCACCGTCTGTAAGCCGATGAAGCGCACCAGGCCGGTGCTCTTGGCTTCCAGGCGCGACTGCTCGGAGACTCGGGACGCCGTACCACCGATGTGGAAGGTACGCATGGTCAGCTGAGTTCCCGGTTCGCCGATGGACTGGGCGGCGATGACCCCGACGGCTTCGCCCAACTCGACGAGGCGTCCCGAGGCCAGGTTCCGGCCGTAGCACATGACGCACACTCCGCGTTTCGATTCACAGGTCAGCACCGAGCGAATCTTAACCCGCTCAATGCCGGCCGCCTGAATGGCTCCCGCCAGCTCTTCCGTGATCTCCTGGTTGATGTCCACGACCACGTTGCCGTCGTAGTCCTTGATTTTCTCGAGCGATACTCGACCCACAATCCGGTCGCGCAGCGGCTCGATGATTTCGCCGGCTTCGACGATACCCGAGACATAAATCCCGTCGACCGTCCCGCAATCGTACTCGCTGATGATGACGTCTTGCGCCACATCCACCAGCCGCCGGGTCAAATAGCCGGAATCGGCGGTCTTGAGCGCGGTATCCGCCAGTCCCTTGCGGGCACCGTGCGTCGAGATGAAGTACTGCAACACCGTCAGCCCCTCGCGGAAGTTGGCGGTGATCGGGGACTCGATGATTTCGCCCGAAGGCTTGGCCATCAAGCCGCGCATTCCGGAGAGCTGACGAATCTGCTGTTTGGATCCGCGGGCGCCGGAATCCGCCATGATGTAAATCGGGTTAATGGCGCCTTCCTTGTCGCTCTGTTGCATCTCGGCGAACATCTCGTCGGCAACTTTTTCGGTGATCGCCGACCAGATTTCAATAACCTTGTTATAGCGTTCGCCATTGGTGATGGCTCCGTCGAGGTACTGCTGCTGCACGCTGACCACTTGCTTCTCGGCATCGCGCACCAGAGCCTTCTTGTTGTCGGGAATGACCATGTCGTCGATACCGATCGAAAGGCCGGCCCGGGTGGCAAAGCGAAATCCCATTTCTTTGACTTCATCGAGCATCTTGACCGTGGTCTCGAGCCCGAATTTCAGATAGCAGTAGCTGACGAGCGCCCCGATCCCCTTCTTCTTGAGCAGGCCGTTGATGTAGGGCATGCCCTCGGGGAGTTGGTCGTTCAGGATGGCCCGACCGACCGAGGTGTTCAGAAAAGCACCGTCGTAGGTCACCGGATCGGTGTGGGTAATGTCCTGATCGTCGTACGCCTGGCTGAGGTCGATCACTTCGCCGGTGTAGCGCAGGCGGATCGGCGTCAAGGTTTCGATCTCACCTGCTTCGAGCGCCAGCAAGACTTCTTCGATGTTGGCAAAGGCGCGGCCTTCGCCCTTGGCGCCCGGCTTGGTCTTAGTCAAGTAGTACAAGCCCAAGACCATGTCCTGGGTAGGAACCGTGATGGGGTGGCCGGAGGCCGGCGACAGAATGTTATGCGACGACAACATCAGCACGCTGGCTTCGACCTGGGCTTCGGGCGAAAGAGGAATATGCACCGCCATCTGGTCGCCATCGAAGTCGGCATTGAACGCCGTGCACACCAGAGGATGGATCTTGATCGCCTTGCCCTCGACCAGCACCGGTTCAAAGGCCTGGATGCCCAGCCGGTGCAAGGTCGGAGCACGGTTCAACAGCACGGGATGATCCTTAATCACCTCTTCGAGAATGTCCCAAACTACCGGTTCCTGCTGTTCCACCATTTCCTTGGCCTGCTTGATGGTGGTGCAATGCCCGGTCTGTTCCAGGCGGTGATAAATAAAAGGCTTGAACAGCTCGAGTGCCATCTTCTTAGGCAGACCGCACTGGTGCAGTTTGAGTTCCGGCCCGACCACAATGACCGAACGGCCCGAGTAGTCCACCCGCTTGCCCAGCAGGTTCTGGCGGAAGCGGCCCTGTTTGCCCTTGAGCGTATCCGAGAGCGACTTAAGCGGGCGATTGTTGGCCCCCCGCAGCACACGTCCGCGGCGACCGTTATCAAACAGAGCGTCCACGGCCTCCTGCAGCATGCGCTTTTCATTGCGCACGATCACTTCGGGCGCATGCAGGTCCATCAGCTTTTTCAGCCGGTTGTTGCGGTTGATCACACGGCGATAGAGGTCGTTGAGATCCGAGGTTGCAAAGCGACCTCCGTCAAGCGGCACCAGCGGACGCAGCTCGGGAGGGATCACCGGGATCACATCGAGAATCATCCAGTGCGGCTTGTTGCCGCTCTTGCGGAAGGCCTCCACGACTTTCAAGCGCTTGGCGTATTTGAGCCGCTTTTGCAGCGAACTCTCGTTCTTCATCTTTTCCCGCAACTCGCTCGAGAGGTTCTCGACGTCCACTCGCTTGAGCAGTTCCTTGATGGCTTCCGCGCCCATCATGGCCTTAAAGCCGGCCGGCCGATACTGCTGGTCCAGCTCGCGGAATTTGGCTTCATCTTTGATGACTTCCCGCTCGCGCACCGGCGCGTCGCCGGGTTCGACCACGACGTAGGCCTCGAAGTAGAGCACCGACTCGAGATCGCGAAGAGAGATGTCGAGCAGGTGTCCGATGCGGCTGGGCAGTCCTTTGAAAAACCATACGTGGGAGCAAGGCGAAGCCAGCTCGATGTGGCCCAGGCGCTCGCGGCGCACCTTGGAGAGCGTGACTTCCACCCCGCACTTGTCACAAATCACGCCGCGGTGCTTCATCCGTTTGTACTTGCCGCACAAACACTCCCAGTCCGTTACCGGACCGAAAATACGGGCGCAAAACAGACCATCGCGCTCCGGCTTGAAGGTGCGGTAGTTGATGGTTTCCGGTTTGGTAACTTCTCCATGCGACCAGCTCCGGATCTTTTCCGGAGAAGCCAAGCTAATGCGAATGGAATCGAAATCGGCGATTGGATTGGCTAAATCGAAAGGACTCGAACGAAACAAGGTGTTCCTCCAATTCCTGCGGCCGTTCGCCGCCGCGGGCGGCTCCTCGAATCTGGCCCCTGCGCAGGGTGACCAGCCTTGACTTGGCGCGATTCATCGAGGTGCATCAGAATCGGCCAGTTTTTCCTAATCCCCTTTGCGCCCTAATCCGCGGCGGCTGGGGCCGGCTTCCGTTCTCCGGCCTTAATCAGCTCCACGTCCAGGCAAAGGGACTGCAACTCGCGAATCAAAACGTTGAACGATTCCGGCACCCCCGGCTCCATGGCAGCTTCGCCCTTCACGATGGCCTCATAAATTTTGGTTCGGCCGTAGACATCGTCGGACTTCGCCGTCAACAGCTCCTGCAGGATGAACGCCGCCCCGTAGGCTTCGAGAGCCCAGACTTCCATCTCGCCGAATCTCTGGCCGCCAAACTGGGCTTTGCCGCCCAGCGGCTGCTGAGTGATCAGCGAGTAGGGACCGATCGAACGAGCGTGGATCTTGTCGTCGACCAAGTGCGAGAGTTTCAGCATGTAAATGTAGCCCACCGTGACCGGTTGTTCGAATCGGGTGCCCGACATCCCGTCATAGAGGTAGGTCTTGCCCGACTCCGGTAGACCGGCTTGTCGCAACAAAGCCTTGATCTCGGATTCCTTGGCGCCATCGAAGACCGGCGAGCCGGTAAAGACCCCGCGCTTCAAGGTGGGGGCGATGGCCAGCAGCTCTTCGTCGCTGAGATCGGCGATGCTGTCGGCCAGGACCGTATCCTTGAACAAGTTCTTGAGTTCGCGCCGGATGGCATCCTCTTTCGTGTTCTCCGCCAGCAGCCGAGAAATCTTCCGGCCCAGTTCATGGCCGGCCCAGCCCAAGTGAGTTTCAAGAATCTGGCCGACGTTCATACGGGAAGGAACACCGAGCGGGTTAAGCACGATTTCGACCGGAGTCCCGTCCTCGAGATAGGGCATGTCCTCTTCGGGCAAAATGCGGGCGATGACGCCCTTGTTACCGTGGCGTCCCGCCATTTTGTCGCCCACGCTGAGCTTGCGTTTCATGGCGATGTAGACCTTCACCAGCTTGATGACACCGGGGGGCAACTCATCGCCTTTGGTGAGCTTCTCCTTTTTCTCGTTGACGATCTTTTTGAGCACGTCGATCTGGCGCGAGGTCATTTCCTCGATCTCGTCGATCTGCTCATTCACCCGGGGATCCTTATCGGCATACTTGATGCGCTTCAGATTCCGCGTGGAGATGCGTTCGATGGTATCGCGATCGAGAATCAGGCCCTTGGTCAGCAGGCGCTTGTTGGTGCGCTCGTCGTGCAAGTCGGCCTGCACTTCCTTGCCGCCGAGGATATTCTCGAGTCGCTTCAGCCGCTCCTCGGTGAGAATTCGGATCTCGTCGGAGAGGTTCTTTTCGAGCTTGGCGATATGCGCCGCCTCGATCGCCTTAGCCCGCTCATCCTTCTCTTGGCCCTTGCGAGAAAAGATCTTCACATCGACGATCACGCCCTCGATGCCCGGAGGGCAATAAAGCGAGGCGTCGCGCACGTCGCCCGCCTTCTCCCCGAAGATCGCGCGCAGCAGCTTCTCCTCCGGAGTCAACTGGGTTTCCCCCTTGGGGGTAACTTTGCCCACCAGAATGTCGCCCTGCTTGACCGTGGCGCCAATCCGAATCACGCCCGCTTCGTCCAAGTTGCGCAGCATGGACTCACTGACATTCGGAATATCCCTCGTCACTTCCTCGGGCCCGAGCTTGGTGTCGCGCGATTCGAGTTCGAACTCCTCGATGTGCACCGAGGTGTAGTAGTCCTCCTTCACCAGCTTCTCGGAGACCAGAATGGCATCCTCGAAGTTGTAGCCGCGCCACGGCATAAACGCCACCAGCACGTTGCGGCCAAGAGCCAATTCCCCGTGATCGGTGCAGGGACCGTCGGCGATGACCTGCGATTTCACCACCCGCTTTCCCTTCTCGACGACCGGCTTCTGGTTGATGCAGGTGTTCTGGTTGGAGCGCTTGAACTTGGTGAGCTGGTAGATATCGCTGCCCACCTCGCGCGAGAGCTGTCCGGGATGGTGCTCGCCTTCCACCCGCACGATAATGCGCTCCGAGTCGACCGAATCCACAATCCCGTTGCGTCGCGCCAGAACTACCGCGCCGGAATCGCGGGCGGTCACACCCTCCATACCGGTGCCGACGATCGGGGCTTCGGCCTTCAGCAGAGGCACGGACTGGCGCTGCATGTTCGCCCCCATCAGGGCTCGGTTGGCGTCGTCGTGCTCGAGAAAGGGCACGAGCGAAGCCGC
>Ga0335078_10010781_pt1 | contig 13534 bp, 8 predicted proteins | sample Lox_Sample_32_FD_206711 | JGI IMG/M metagenome (GOLD analysis project Ga0335078, IMG submission 206711) | Soil microbial communities from Loxahatchee National Wildlife Refuge, Florida, United States - Lox_Sample_3.2 | ecosystem: Environmental > Terrestrial > Soil > Wetlands | place: USA: Florida...
ATGGTCACATCATCCGCCGTGCCGAGGACTCCATCCGGCCCCGGCAGAACCATGCACTCGGCGCCGCCATCGGGACAGGTCGCGCCCGCTGACGTTGTGCAGTTCACGTCATCGGCGGTGTTCACCAGCCCGTCAGGACCGGCGCATTTCAGCGACTGTGGCCCGCTCAGGAAGATTCCGCCACTGGCGACATTGGCCACCGCAGCGAACGGAATCTGCTGGCTGTTGCGCGCGGTGTAGATACTCTCCATGGCCTCGAGAGTCTTCTGACGGGCGATGAGATCCTCTTCCGCCGATTGAGTGGCAGCCACGGCCGTCGCAAAGGATGCAATCACGGCCAGGATGCCAACCGACATGACGACGATGGCGATCATTACTTCGATCAGGGTGAAGCCGCCATCGCTATTGTGTGCCACCGTTTTTCTGAATTTGTTCTGCGTCATTGTTGTACCCACGTTGCAGCGCCACCCTGCTTGTAGAGGCGCCATCCACGAACGCGCCCGGTTGCGCCCCACACACTGATCGCGCGCGACTGGTAGATCGTGGGATCAGTAGGCCGGGCGAGGTAGACCACGCCGCTGTTGTAATTGCCCAGATTGTCTTGGGAAGAACCGTCCGGCATGAAGCAGACGTAGTTCAGGCTGCCGGCACCCAAGCCCTGTCCAAAGTCGATCGGCGCGACGCCGGAACCGAAGCTGTCCGGTGCCGTGGACGGGAACCCGGGCATCACTCCGAAGCTGATGTCAGAAGGGATCCTGTACGTCGTAACCTGTTGCACAGGTTGCGCCACCCCGGCGATCGCAGGCGGCTGATACTGCACCAGGATGGTTCCCGCCGCGAATCCTCCCGGATTGAAATACACGTAGTACTGGTGGCTCTGCGTGATGGCCAGGTGACGCGTGTTGCGCAGCGCCATCAGCGTGGTGTCGTAGGCCAGGTCAACGTGATTCTTGTTGAACAGGGGCATCATCGCGACGAACGTGATGCCTGCGATCGTGAAACCGATCGCAACCGTGATCAGCAATTCCAGTAGCGAGAATCCGCGTTGTCTCTTCAAGGTCATAAGGTCTTTCCGGGTAGGAGGGTGCCGGATTCCGGAAACGCCCTCTCCCATCCAGGAACGCCAACATGGGGGTGGATCGCGCCCGCAATAAAGACAACAGAGCGGGCTCGCGCTCCTTCATCGCGCACTGTTCATCCTAGAAATGGGGGAGGGTGGCGTCAAAGCACGACGGGTCAATGCCGTCGCACTGTCCTTTTGGGCTCATGAGAGGTTACTCATGTCACGGATTGAGAACGCACCACTTAACTCCTCCAAAGCTTCTGGAACCAGCCCCGTCGTGACCCCAGTAACCTTGTTCGCAGAACCGCGGGAACCTAGCATGATGGCCACGTATGACTTTATCTGCCCTTTTGGTTTGCGTGGACAAGGCTGCGTCCGAGATTCTGCAGCGAGTGCTGAAAGAGCTGAGCATTCAAGTAGAAGTGTGTCCCGACTTCGTGCGCGCTGGCGTGCGCGCAGCGCAAGACCGGTTTGATGTGATTGTTGTCGACGGATTCTCCAGCAGCGAAGTGATGTCGTTGCTGCGCGAGACCCGGCTCACGCGGAAGAATGACTCAACCCTGGCCGTTGCGGTTGTCCCCTCGCAGGACAGTATCCGCGAGTTGTTTTCGCTGGGAGTGAATTTCGTGATCTACAAGCCCGTCGCGTACGAACGAGCCCTGAGCAGCCTGCGGGCGGCGCGCGCAGTTATGCGCAAAGAGAAACGCAGAAACGCACGCGCTGCTGTGCATACCCACGCCACCGTGGACTACGCGAACGTCCAGCAGGAGAAGGCCACGCTCGTGGATCTCGGCCAGGAGGGCATGGCGGTGATGTTCGGCAAGAAACTGCCGCCTACCAGCAAAGTCTATTTTCAATTCAGGCTTCCAGGGCAGACCTCGAACATCCGCCTATCGGGCCAGCTTGTTTGGCAGGAGTGGAACGGGCGCGGTGGGGTACAGTTTGTAGATGTTCCCAAGTCTTCCCGCCGTTTGCTCGAGGAGTATCTGGGCGCGAATCTTCCGAAGGACGACGCAGGCCGCGAACTTCCCGACGTGACCGTGGAAATGGAAGAGCCGCTGCAGATGGCAGGTGTTGCCGTGGCACAACAGGTCCACGCCAGCGAGAAGAAGTCGGGCGGAATCTACGAGACCGAACTGGGCCAGGCTGCGGCATCGCAAGCGGCCGCTGCGGAATCGGACGAGAACAACCGCCGCACCGAAACGCGCTATAGCTGCCGTATTGGAGCCGAAGTGTATCGCACCGGAACGTCCGTGCCGAATCACTGTTGCCTGACCGACTTGAGTTCCGGCGGATGCTATCTGGAAGTCTCCTTGCCATTTCCCCTAGGATCGTCCGTTGAAATCCTGGTTCGCACCTACGACCTGAAACTCAGGCTGCGCGGAACGGTGCAAGCCTCGCATCCCGGCTACGGTATGGGTGTTGCCTTCGAGTTGAATACCAAGGAAGAGCAAAGCAATACGAAGAAGTTAATCGACTACGTCGTCTCGACGCAGTCCTTCTAGCCTTCGGCTCACCAACATTGCGCTATACCGTCGAACTGCCATGCGCAAGGTGCTCTTTCTTCTGATTCTTTTTCTCACTGCGGCATTCGTTACTGCTCAGGACAAATCGGCTCCTCAACTACCAAAGGACGACGCCATCCGGATTTATGAGTTCTACCGGGTTGCCTCGGAAATTCAGGACGCACTGTGGCCAGGATGGAGCAAAGTGCCGGCTCCGCTCCTGCTCGTCACCAACGACACCGAATTCCTGACGCACCATCCATCGCCACCGGCTGCACTCGAGAAGGTCGGAGATGATCTGTACGCGCGGCCGCGGCAATTCCCGACCGCATTTCAGGCGACGTTCCCCGCCTTTGGACCGCCATCGGTGATCGTAATCGGCGAGCCGGCCAACACCGAAAGCAAGACCAGCACACCGTGGCTCTTTACGGTGATGCATGAGCATTTTCATCAAATGCAAAATGCCCAGCCGGGATATATGGATGCTGTCAAGGCACTCGACCTGAGCAAGGGCGACGCGACCGGAATGTGGATGCTGAACTATCCGTTCCCCTATGAGAAGCCAGACGTAGCCAAGGCATTCGCAGACTTGCGAGATTCGCTGCTAAGCACTCTTGCTGAACAAGACGATGCGAAAGTCAAAATGCTCGCTAAGCAATACGCAGAGCAGCGCCACAAATTCTTCGCGATGCTCTCAGCCGACGATGCCAAGTACTTCAACTTTCAGCTCTGGCAGGAGGGCATTGCGCGTTACACCGAAGTGAAATCGGCGGAAGCAGGTGGTCATCACACCGCTACTCCAGAATTCGCGGCGCTTGCCGATTACGAGCCCTTCGCCAACTATGCCGCCCGCGCAAGAGCAAAAACACTGGATGAACTGAAGCAGGCGGACCTGGCCAAGTGGCAGAGGGTCGTCGTGTATTCGTTCGGTGCGGCGGAGGGATTCTTGCTGGACCGCGTCAATCCCAACTGGAGAGACGGCTACTTCAGGAAGATGCTTTCTCTGGAATCGTATTTCGAAACCATCCGTTAGCCTTGCTTTACGGATTCGTCGGCGACGGCCTGCTTGAAATAATCGAGCGATCGGCGAAGTCCGGACTCGAGGTCGATCTTTGGCTCCCATCCCAGCAATTGCCGCGCTTTCGTAATATCCGGACGCCGTTGTTTCGGATCATCCTGTGGCAACTCTTCGTAGCGGATGCGACTCTTTGATCCGGTCACCTGCAACACCATCTGAGCGCACTCGAGAATCGTGAACTCATTCGGGTTGCCGATGTTCACCGGCAAATGCTCGTCGGATTTCGCGAGGCGCATGAACCCGTCGATTTCGTCGCTTACGTAGCAGAAGCTGCGCGTCTGCTTCCCATCGCCGTAGACCGTGAGATCTTCGCCCCGCAGTGCCTGCTTCATGAAATTCGGCACGACGCGGCCGTCATTCAACTGCATGCGAGGGCCGTAGGTATTGAAGATGCGCACGATACGAGTGTCGACGTTATGGTACCGGCGATAGGCCGCGGTAACCGCTTCCGTGAAGCGTTTCGCTTCGTCGTAGACCGATCGTGGACCAATGGGATTGACGTGTCCCCAGTACGTTTCTCTCTGCGGATGCTCCAGCGGATCGCCATAGCATTCTGAAGTCGACGAAACCAGGTATTTCGCTCCGTATTTGCGGGCAACGTCCAGGGCGTGAAATGTCCCGAGCGAGCCGACCTGGAGCGTGGCGATCCCGTGCGTGTGGTAGTCGACCGGGCTCGCCGGGCTGGCGAAGTGGAAAACGTAGTCGACCCTGCCGACATCGAACGGCTGGCAAATGTCCTTCTCGACGAACTCGAAGCGCGGTTCGTTCCCGAGGTGTGCGAGATTGGAGCGGCGCCCGGTCAGCAGGTTGTCCACAACCACGACACTCCAGCCCTCGCCCAGCAGAGCATCGCACAGGTGAGATCCGAGAAAGCCGGCGCCCCCGGTGACAAGAGCTCGTTGCAGACTCATGCTTTCTTGCCGTTTTTCGCAACTGCGGCTGGAACTCCGTCCGGATGCGAGGCCGGCCGGCCTACGCTGTAGTAGGTGAAGCCTTGCGCAGCCATGACCTCGGGATCATACAGGTTGCGCCCGTCAATCACGATGGGATACTTGAGTTCCTGGCGGAGGCGGTTGAAATCGAGATTCGCAAACTCCTCCCACTCGGTCAGGATCAGCAACGCATCCGCGTCATGAGCAGCGTCATAAGAAGATGCGGCGTAGGTGACATTTCCGCCCAGCACTTCGCGCGTACGATCCATCGCTGCCGGATCGTAGGCCGTGATCTTGCTACCTTCCTGCAACAACGCTTGCACGATCGCAAGGGCAGGGGACTCGCGAATGTCGTCGGTGCCGCCCTTGAATGCCAAGCCAAGCACTGCCAGGCGCTTTCCGCGCAGCGTCCACAACGCCGTATGAACCTTTCGGATGAAGCGATGACGCTGGTCTTCGTTGATGCGCATCACCTCGTTGAGCAGGTTGAACTCGTATCCATGTTCGTGGGCCACAGAACGAAACGCCATGATGTCCTTGGGGAAACAGGATCCGCCATAACCGATCCCGGGATTCAGGAAACGTGGCCCAATGCGAGAATCGGTGCCGACTCCATGCACGACCTGGTTGACATCGGCGCCTACGGTCTCGCACACCGACGCCACGGCATTGATGAACGAAATCTTCATGGCGAGGAACGCGTTCGAGGCATGTTTGATCAGTTCCGCACTCTTCGTGCTCGTTACGATGATTGGAGCAGGAATCACGGCGCGATCGGGCTGCGGAATCGCGTCGGCCCGCTGGTAGTAGCTCCCGTCGGTCAAGGGCGCATATATCTCGCGCAAAGCATCGGCCGCCCGTGGACTGTCGCAGCCGACCACGATGCGGTCGGGAAACAGGAAATCGGTGACGGCCGTTCCTTCCCGCAAAAACTCCGGATTCGACGCGACATCAAACAATTCGCGGTCAGTCCCGTTCCGCAGGATGATCTTGCGAATCCAGTCGCTGGTGTACACCGGGACCGTGCTTTTCTCCACGATGACCTTATAACTATCGATCCCGCCCGAAATCTCACGCGCCACCGACTCGACGTAGGACAAGTCGGCCTCGCCGCTATCGGTGGGGGGAGTTCCCACAGCCACAAAGATCGCGGAACTCAGGCGAACCGCCTCTTTCAGATCATCAGAGAAAAGCAGCTTTTGCCCGCGATGACGGCTCAGCAGCTCGGGGAGGAACTTTTCGTGGATGGGAACCTCGCCGTTGCGCAGTGCCGCGAGTTTACGTTCGTCGTTGTCGACAATGATAACTTCGTGCCCGAGATCCGCGAAGCACGTTCCCGCGACCAACCCGACATATCCCGAACCCACCACAGTGATACGCATCAATCGTTCCTTGAACCTACAGTGATACCGGCTCGTTCTCGTTCGCCAATCCAGAACCGATTCTACAGAATTGTATGGGCTGGGCCTGAATCGAGCATCGGAAAACTGTCCCGAAATACGAGCGGCAATCAAAATGGGAACTCACTGGTTCACGATTGCAGCGAGTCATTCTCCGACTCAGCGTTTCCCGCTCAACAAGTCTCCTGGCTCCATTGGAGTCCTTGTTTCCGCGATTGGCTGTGCTGGATTGCCATGGGTACGGCAAGTGTGAGATTATATTTTCAGTTTTGGTGACGGTGGCGGTGACTAGCCACCGCCACCACGAAAGGACTCATTCATGTACCAGAAACGCCCCGGAGTTTTCATGGCCGACTGGTGGGACGCCGATGGCCGCCGCCACCGCAAACAGTTTGCTACTGCTTCTTCAGCGCGAGAGCACGAGCATCGTGAAACCGCACTGGCCCACGCCGAGCGCGCCAGCCGGGAAATGAAACTGGCGGCCCGCAGCAGCTCCAGCCGGAAATCGAAGCCGGTGGCAGATAATGGCACCACCGAGCCGGCGAAAGGGAAACTCGGAGTCATGATCCCTGGCATGGGTGCGGTCGCGACCACATTCGTGGCCGGCGTCGAAGCGATCCGCAAAGGTATCGCGAAACCCATCGGATCGCTCACCCAGATGGGAACCGTCCGCCTGGGCAAGCGCACCGACGGCCGCTCTCCCAAGGTGAAGGAGTTCGTGCCTCTTGCCGGATTGGACGACCTCGTCTTCACCGGCTGGGACATCTTTGAAGACAACATGTTTGAAGCCGCCTCGAACGCCGGTGTGCTCGACTACCGGCTTCTGGAGCAGTTGAAGCCGTTTCTTTCGTCGATCACTCCGCGTCCGGCGGTGTTCGATCATAACTATGTGAAGAAGATCGACGGACCCAACGTGAAGAAGGGCAAGAGCAAGATGGATCTCGCCGAACAGTTGCGCGAAGACATCCGCGACTTCAAGAAGAGTTCTGGCGCCAGCCGCTTGATCACCATGTGGTGCGGATCGACCGAGTCCTACATCGAGCCGACCGAAGCGCACCAATCGCTGAAAGCCTTCGAACGGGCGCTCCGGGAAAACGACGAGATGATCGCACCATCGATGATCTATGCCTACGCGTCATTGATGGAGGGTGTCCCGTTCGCCAACGGCGCACCGAACCTGACGGTCGATTTGCCGGTGATGCTCGAACTCTCGCGCAAGAACGAAGCCCCGATCTGCGGCAAGGACTTCAAGACCGGCCAGACCCTGATGAAGACCGTCCTCGCGCCCGCCTTCAAGGCTCGCCTGCTCGGACTCAGCGGATGGTATTCGACCAACATTCTCGGGAATCGCGATGGCGAAGTGCTCGACGATCCCGGCTCATTCAAGACCAAGGAAGAATCGAAACTCGGCGTGCTCGAACATATCCTGCAGCCCGGGCTCTATCCCGAGCTTTACGGGAACATGTTCCACAAGGTGCGCATCAACTATTACCCACCGCGCGGTGACAACAAAGAGGGCTGGGACAACATCGACATCTTCGGATGGCTCGGCTATCCCATGCAGATCAAAGTCGACTTCCTGTGCCGCGACTCGATTCTTGCTGCTCCCATCGTGCTCGACCTGGTCCTGTTCCTCGATCTGGCGCAACGCTGTTCAGAGCTGAAGGGCCTCGGCATCCAGGAGTGGCTCAGCTTCTACTTCAAGTCGCCGATGACCGTCCCAGGCCTCTATCCGGAGCACGATTTGTTCATTCAGCTGATGAAGCTGAAGAACACGCTGCGGCATTTGAAGGGAGAAGAACTGATCACGCACCTGGGACTCGAGTACTACGACTAAGTTTATCTTCACCACGGAGGCACGGAGGCACCGAGAAGCATCTCAAGATTTCTCCGTGCCGCTGCGACTCCGTGGTGAAATGCTTTAAGCAATCTTGTTCTCCCGCTTGTACTCATCGAACTTCGCTAGAAACCGCTCGATATCCTTCTTCTGCAGATAGTACGGCGTCGACAGCCGCAGCTTGTGCGGATCGCCCCCGCGGATGCGGATCTTGTGGCTCTTCCACAGCCAGTTCTCCAGATCCATCCGCAGGATCGGCGGGCAATTCACACTCACGATTCCACAGCGCAGTGCCGCATCGGGTGAGGTCCACGACTCGGCGCCGCGCTTTTTCATCTCCTCGAGCATGAGGTCGGCGAGCATCCGGTGACGGCGCTCGATTCGCTCCATCCCGATATCATTCGCCAGCTTGATCGAGGCGCGTAGCCCCCAAAGCGCCGGCACGTTCGAGCTGCCGATGCGCTGGAAACGTTCGGCGCGAATCTTCACGTCATCCCAGCCTTCGGTCGCGATCGTGTTCCACAGCCGGTCGATTGCCTCGTCGCGCACGTAGAGAAAGCCTGAACCCTTCGTGGCAAACAGCCATTTATGCGGGCTTGAGGAATACATGTCGCAGCCAATGTCATGCACGTTGAGCCGCATCATTCCTGGGACGTGAGCTCCATCCACCGCTGACAGAATTCCCTTGGTTCGTGCCAGCGCGCAGAGTTCCTTGGCTGGCAGAACCACTCCCGAGAACGTCGTAATGTGGCTGAAGAACATGACCCGGGTGCGCGGCGTGATCGCGTCGTTGAACAGGTTGAGTACCTGCGCCGCATCTTTCACCGGGCGGGGAAGCGTGATCTTCTTGATCACAATGCCATAGCGCTTGGCCTTCAGATCCCACGGATGCTCTCCCCCAGGGTGCTCTTGATCGGTCATGAGCACTTCGTCCCCCGGCTTCATATCAACCCCATTGGCGATGTAGCTGTTGGCCTCGGTGGCATTGCGCAGGAGGGCAATCTCATCGCGCCTGCAGCCAACAAACTCAGCTAACGGGTCGCGAAATTCGTTCCACGCCGCGTATCCCCAAATCGGATAGTCTTCGGGATCCTGCTGATCCATCTTCTCCGTAGTGGTGTATCCGTCGAAGATGGCACGGAGCACGGGCATCGGACTCGATCCGACCGTGCCGTTGTTCAGGTAGATTTCGTCCTCGGGAATAAGAAACTGCTTCCGCATCTCCGCCCAATAGGCGTCTTCGTTCTGGTCGAGCAGCGAGTGGTCGGGCAGGGAAGGAGCCTTCTCCAGTTGGGCTAGGAGACTGTTGCGGACAGCAAGAGAAGCAGCAAGTCCGACTGCAGAGTTAACTAGAAAGCTTCGGCGGTCAAGCACGAAACACCTCCACACAGCGCGAACGTTATACCACGAGGCACGAGCATTGACGGGCGGCTGGCAGATATCGTGCGCAAAACGGGGGGGCAGAGGTGCCCCTACTACGTTGACTAACGGTATCCACCGTCACGGACCAATCCCGCGGTTGGTGTTAGGCTGCATTCACCTGTGGAATCCAAATACGAGTGCGGAGTCCCTAAGTGCGGAAGGAGACTCGCAGTACCCGCGGTATTTGTGCCATTTGCAAGAAGCCAATAACGAAAGCGCAGAGGCCCTCAGTTCGCCTCCAACCAGGCACAGAAGTTCACGTAGAGTGCTATGCCAAACGCGAAAAGGAGGCCCGCAAGCCAGACTGACCGTATTCCGGCGTTCGCGGCCTCCGCGGGGTAGGGGGGCCGGCCGTTGCAGCCAACGAAAGTAGGGCAACGTCTGCGGTGGCCCAAAACGCCAGTGGCCGGGATAACCCGAAATCGCCCGCAAGCGTCTAATCTATCAGCCAAGATTAGGGGCTTGGTGTCCCTGGAACCGGGCGTATAATTTGGCTTAAGGAGTACCCTATGAAGCTCAGATGGCTGGCAGGCGCGTTGGCATTGGCAGCATTCAGCGCAGGGCCCTGGATGTTCGCTCAAACACAGACTCCGAGTGGGGGACAGGACCCGACGCAGACCCCGACTCAGACGCAGACTCCGACCCAAACCCAGCAGCAGCCGCAGGCGCAGGTCCCAGCTTCCGATCCCGATGACGGGAAACCGAAAGCGAGTGACATTCAGAATGCACCGAAGAAGGACCCTGAGGCGCTGCCAGTCCAGGAAGACAGCCAGATCAAGCATGACGGCGGCAAGGCCGACGTGGACGCCGTGGGCAACCGCAATGTGGGGTGCGGACGAGGCGTCGGCAACTGGTACTCGGTCGAACGGCAAGTCGCCATGGGACGCCAGTTCGCACAGCAGGTGGAGTCGCAGGTCAAGCTGATCAATGATCCCGTGGTCACGGAGTACATCAACCGTATCGGCCAGAACCTTGTGCGTAACTCCGACGCGCAGGTTCCATTCACGATCAAGGTCATCGATTCCGACGTGGTCAACGCCATGGCGCTGCCGGGCGGGTTCTTCTATGTGAACTCCGGCCTGATTCTTGCGGCGGATGAAGAGGCCGAGGTCGCCGGCGTAATGGCGCACGAAATCGCCCACGTCGCTGCCTGCCACGCGGCCCGCGAAGTGACCCGCGCCAACCTGATGCAGCTGGCTTCGCTGCCGTTCATCTTTGTCGGTGGCGGCATCGGATACGCGGCTTATGAGACTTCCGGTCTGGCGGGAATGCTGGGCATTTTGAAGTTCTCGCGCGGCTTCGAAGCGGAGGCCGACTATCTCGGCGTGGAATACATGTATCGCGCCGGATATGATCCGTCCGCGTTCGTCTCCTTCTTCGAAAAAGTGCAAGCCATGGAGAAGAAGAAACCGGGCACACTTGCCAAGGCGTTCGAGACCCATCCTCAGAGTGCGGACCGTATCGAGAAATCGCAGGAAGAAATTCGCAAGATCCTTCCCGCGAAAGCGCAGTATGTCGTGACCACGTCGGAATTTGACGAAGTCAAGGCGCGCCTGGCGGCCATCGAAAACAAGCACAAGGTCATCGATGAGAAGGACGCCAACAAGCCCAGCCTGCGGCGCACGTCGAACACCAGCGACAAGTCCGACGACGGCAAGAGCCAGGATGATGATCGCCCGACGCTGAAGCGCCGCGACGATTCGAATTAGTTCAGAAACGATGCGAAAGAGCATACCGGCAGCTGCGGCTGCCGGTTCTTTATTTGGGGAGTAGTCTGAAGTTGAAGCATTGATGGTGCCGGCTAGGACCGTTCCGGCCTCCACTGCCATGATCCGACGCCTCACACCAGTCGTGGTCGCACTCTTCCTGCTGGGCCTGCCTGCAATTCCCCAGGAAACAGTCGTCCGTATCGCCGTCGCACTCCCGGCCAATAGCGTGAAAGATGTTTCCGATTCCGAAGTGCGAGATCGACTGGTAAAGGCACTCAACGAACACAAGCCAGATAAGAAGCTTCCTCTGTCAGTTCAAGCCATTGCCCTGGAAGCCTCTCCGGGAAGCCGCGCCATCACCGAGGCAACTGGAAAGAACTGTCAATACGTTCTCTACAGCCAGGTCAGGCCCCTTGAGACCTCCTATCATTTTGAGCGAACGGCGGACGGTTCGGTGACGAATACTCCCATAGCCGCTGCGACTCTGGAGTACTTGCTGAAGCGAGTCAGCGATGGTGCGACTTATGCCGCGGGCACGGCCAAGAGCGATCCGCAGGTATCGTCGCGCGAGGCCATCCTGCAAGGCGTGAGCCGAGCCGGCGGCGACGTGTTTGCCGCATTGCGCAGGGGAAACGGTGGCACCGGGGCGAGCACTGAGTCGGGGACGTTGGAGAAAATCTCACCGGCGCCCAGCAGCGATGCATTCGCCGGCGCGAGATTCTGCGCGTGGTTGCCAATCGATCTCGCGCACGCCGATGCGCTGCGTGGCGCATGCGACTACGCGATGACCCTGCCAGAGAGAATGCCCAATTTTGTCTGCCACCAGGAAACATCGCGCTTTGAGGGCAAGAGCAAGGTTCCGACCGATCTGGTCACCGGGACGGTTCGCTACGAAGATGGCGAAGAGTCGTATTTCGATCTCAAACTGAACGGAAAGGTCGTTACGGAAGCCACCGCTCGTTCGGCCGGTCTATGGTCGAGCGGACAATTCGAGGCTAATCTACGCGCCATTTTTCACGACAGCAACGGTGCGGTGTTCAAGTTCTCGGGGGAGAAGGAGATTGGCACACGTACTGTTTGGATCTTCAATTACCGCATTGCCCGTCAGAACGAACCGCTCTGGCAGTTGCGGACCAGCGACAAGATTGTGTCGCCTCCATACACCGGGGAACTTTGGGTCGACGCCAACACGGGAGAAGTCGCGCACTTCGAGTCGTCCGCTCAGAAATTGCCGTCTTCGTTCGCCATCCAAAGCGCCGAGATCTTGACCGATTATGAAAATGTCGCCTTCAGCGATGGCACTGCCTTTGTCCTTCCAGTGACTTCAGCCGTAGCGACCCAGTTTCGGGGATTAGAGCCAACTCGTAATGTGGCGCAGTTCAGCGGCTGCCACAAGTTCCGAGCGAAAGCGCGCATGATCGTGAGCGCCGAGAGCAGCAGCGAGAATCCGGAGACGGCAAGCTCCCCCGATTCGCACGGTCGCGAGCTGGACGAAAACGAGACGATTTACGCCATACTCCGCCAGCAAGCCATCCACGAAGATGCGGTCCAGCTCGAGAGAGAACAGGAAAGTGACCTGCACTGGGCGGCGATCGGCGCCATGTCACGGCTTGCGGCGCTGGAAAAAGAGCGGGAGAAGAACGCAGCGCAGCTGCTGGCGACGAACCATGCCCCTCCCGAAGCGTCGTCGAATGAGACTGTAACGACCTTCAAGGTCACCGTGAAGCTGGTCCCGGTGACGGTCGTGGTACGCGACGCAAAAGGACGCGCGGTCGGCAATCTGACTAAGACCGATTTCTTGTTGTTCGACGGCCGCAACCCTCAGATGATCGGCAGCTTTTCGCTGGAGAAGGCCAGAGTGCCATCGCCTGCTGAGCATAGCAACCCGTCCGCAAGCACGGCTCTGGTAAACGGAGAACTCAAGGCAGCCCCAGAGACGAACTATGTCGCCTACGTATTCGACGACATTCACTCGACCTCAGAGGATATAGAGAACGCCAGAAACGCCGCCGCGCGACATCTGGACGTAATGCGGCCAGAAGACCACGCCGCCGTCTTCACAACGTCAGGTACCGTGAACCTCAGTTTCACCGCCGACCGCGAACAACTGAAAGCGGCGCTGCACGCACTCCAACCGCATTCGCGATCGACAGCCGGCGACTGTCCTCAGCTCAGCTACTACATCGCAGATCAGATTCTGAATCAAGGCGACGGCGATGCCATCGCGAAGGCGATCGCAGACGCATTGGATTGTGCTTTTGGGGGTGTGCGCGCCCCTGCCGAGTCCGCCAAAGCGCGTGATCTGGCCATGGCCAAGGCTTACGAAATGCTCGGCGCCGGACGAGTTGAGAGTGAGAATACCTTAGCGGTCCTGAGAGATGTCATCCGGACCACAGCGGCCATGCCGGGACGGCGCAGCCTTGTTCTCGTATCTCCCGGGTTCCTGGCGGTCGATCCCGACACAAAAGACCGAGCCATGGCATTGATTGACTGGGCCGTCGAAGCGGGCCTCGTCGTCAACGCTCTCAACGTGCGAGGAGTTCTTACGACGAGCGTTTCGGCGAAAGCTCTGGACCTAGCGAATACCG
>Ga0335078_10010782_pt1 | contig 13534 bp, 18 predicted proteins | sample Lox_Sample_32_FD_206711 | JGI IMG/M metagenome (GOLD analysis project Ga0335078, IMG submission 206711) | Soil microbial communities from Loxahatchee National Wildlife Refuge, Florida, United States - Lox_Sample_3.2 | ecosystem: Environmental > Terrestrial > Soil > Wetlands | place: USA...
CTTGTACGCTCGGGATCTGCGAGGCAATCGCCAGCACCGGCGCACCGGTGCGGTGAGCGTCATATAGGCCCTGGATCAGATGCGTGTTCCCGGGCCCGCAACTACCGGCGCAGACAGCGAGGCGCCCGGTGACCTGCGCCTCGGACGCCGCGGCGAACGCACCCGCTTCCTCGTTGCGTACGTGAACCCACTCGATCCCGTCAATGCGGCGGACCGCGTCTACCAGCGGGTTGAGACTGTCGCCGACGACGCCGTAGATACGCTCGACGCGAGCCTCGAGAAGGACCTCGAGCAGCTGGTCGGCGAGGTTCGAGCTACCCATCTAGATCTCCCTTGTGTCGAGGTGCGGCTCAAGCCTGGTGCCCGCGCAGGGTGAGTCGCCATATCAAAGAGGGCGATTCACCATCACCACTTCGGCTTGATCGCGGGCGAGTCGCAGACCGAGAGTTGGCCCATGGCGATTTCGCGCCTCCCCTCAGAAGACATAAGCGCGGGCGTGCCGGATCCGGTGACGGACGGGTTGGTCGACGAGTTGCTCAGCTACTACATCGACTGGCGCCAGGACGCCAAAGCTGCCGAGGACGCCTACAGACTATGGTCCACCGCCCCCGCGGCCGATGAGGAGCTGCGGTTTTCTGCGTACATGGCAGCGCTCGATCAAGAGGAATCCAGCGCGGGGCAGTACGCCGCCGTCTTCCGCGAGGTGGAGCGTGCTCTGCAATTTGATACCTGCGTGTCTGACGTTGTCTAGCCGCGCTGCCGACATCGGGCGATGACGAGCCACAGCTCGAAGCGGATGTGTGGTGCAAGCTCGAGCGCGACCCGCGGATCGGCGCGTTTGAGGATGCGATGAGCGTCCGCGGCGTGTACGAGGTGCTTGACGTCCTGAACGTGCGCCTGGAGAACCACGATCGTCGTCTCGACGACGAGCGCCGCGGCGCGGTGGCTCCAGACGCTGATCTGGGATTCGGAGCTTCCCTCTGACGGGATCGTCGTGAAGGCGGCCCATGGTTGGGTGACGGCCTGGCCGGCGCCAGCCTGGGCCGGCGGCCGGCCGGCCCGACGCCGTAACCGCTGCCTATGGCCGGGCGGCCAAGCGTTATCAGGCGCTGGCGGGGTTGGCGCCAGGCTCACCGTGATCACACCCTAATACGCGGGGAGTTCGACGTGGGCGGCAACTCGCCCGCGTGACCGTGCCCCGGAGGAAGGCTCCTGGAACATGTCATTGGCAGCAACGCAAAATGCAGACGTCACCGACGGCGGTGTGTTCGGTCAAACACTGGGACTGGTCGCCGCGACGCTTGGCTTCCTGACCCTGGGCGCCTACCTCGGGCGCCACCTCGCGGGCGGTCCGTCGCTCGTCTGCTTCATCCTCGGCTTCCTGTGCCTCATCGGGCTGAACTTCGCCCGCGGCGCCGGAGGAGCGGCGCTCGGCCTTCTCTTCGCGACAGGGCTGTTCCTGGGCCTGGGCCTAGGCGGCGGTTTGGCGGCCTATGCGTCGGCTGACCCGGGCGTCGTCTGGCAGTCCGCGGCCGCGACCGCCCTGTTCGTTGGCGCACTTGGAGCACTTGGTTACGGAATCCAGTCGGACCTGTCAGGTGGCTACCGCGTGCTCTTCCTTCTCCTGCTGGCGCTGATCGTCTACGGGCTCATCACTCTGTTCGTGTCGATGCCTGCCGGAAACGTGATCTATGCCCTGCTCGGCCTCGGGATCTTCGGCGGATACACCGTGCTGGACTTCAACCGCCTGCGGCGGGCGGACGGCGGCGACGCCCCCTCGATCGCGGCGGGGATCTTCCTCGACGTCCTCAACGTATTCACGTTCTTCCTGCAGCTGTTCGGGCGCGGGCGGAACTGACCTTCGCAGGCCCGCGAGTGGAGCCTGGGCGATGCGAGCCTCGGTCCACATGGCGTGGCACAACGAGCGCCACAACTACCCGGATTGAGGATTCGACGTCCGATCCGATGCCCTACCGTCGGCTGTCTGCACCCATGGCCAGCCGGTACCGATCGATCTCATCAAACGGCGCCTTGGTGGTGCTGGAACCAGGCGCCCGGGCGCTGGTCGAAGCTGCCGCCAAACGCCCCCTCGTGTTCCGGGTCGGTCCGGTCGAAGGCCGCCTTCTCCTGGCTCAGTCTCAGGCCGGCGCAGTTCCGAAGCCCGCTGTGACCATCGAGGACACCAGCGTCCAGGGTGGACTGGTCGGCGAGATATCCATCAGGATCGTCCGTCCCAGCCATACGGTCGGAGCGCTGCCGGCGATCGTCTATCTCCACGGCGGCGGATGGGTCCTCGGCGATCACCACACCCACGATCGCCTGATTCGCCAGCTCGCAGATCGCACCGGGGCCGCTGTGGTGTTTCCGAACTACAGCCGTGCGCCCGAGGAGCGTTACCCCACGGCGATCGAGGAGGGCTACGCGGTGGCGCGGCACGTCGCTGAGCGAGGGACCGAGCATGGTCTGGAGGGTTCACGGCTGGCCGTCGCCGGTGACTCCGCGGGCGGGAACATCGCCGCGGCAGTGACGCTGCTGGCCAAGGAACGTTCCATGCCCGCGATTGCCGCGCAGGTGCTTTTCTACCCCATCACCGATGCGGCGTTCGAGACGCCTTCTTACCGGCAGTTCGCCACGGGGTATCACCTCCGGCGTGACGAGATGCAGTGGTTCTGGGATCAATATGCGCCAGACCGCCCGCGGCGCCAGGAGATCACCGCCTCGCCGCTCCGGGCGAGTATCGATCAGCTCACCGGGCTCCCGCCGGCGCTTCTCATCACCGCGGAAGCCGACGTGTTGCGCGACGAGGGCGAGGCCTACGCTACTAAGCTTCGGCTCGCAGGCGTCCCGGTCACCGCGGTTCGGTACGGCGCGATTGTCCACGACTTCGTGGTGCTCGATGCGTTGCGCAACACCCAGGCCGCGATCGCAGCGACCTCGCAGGCGGTCGGCTATCTCCGTCGGGCGCTGGGGCTCACCATCCGGGAGTAGCCATTTGCCGTCCGGCGCATAACCAGTCGGTCTACTGACCGCTGCTCCTCGGACGTAGCGTCGGAGTGACAATCCGTGTCTACCTGTAAGGAGAAGTCCGTGTCAGATGTACAAGACATCAAGCAGGCCATCGGTGAGCTCAATGGGCCTCCCGGCAGCCATCGGGTGGCCGACTCCGTGTTCAAACCCGCGCTGGCGCGGGTAGCGTCCTATTGGTGGGTCGCTTTGGTGCTCGGGGTCTTTTGGGTCCTGGTCGGCGTCGTCGTCCTGAAGTTCAACAACGCGTCGGTCATCACCGTCGGGGTGCTGACTGGAATTGCGTTCCTCCTCTTCGCCCTCGAGGAGTTCACCCTCGCGGCCGTTGATCGCAGTGCGCGATGGCTGTGGGTGTTGTTCGGGATCGTCCTAGCCGTCGGCGGCGTGCTGGCGCTGATCCACCCGACCTCGACGTTTGCGGGATTCGCAGACATCCTTGGGTTCGTGTTCGTGCTCCTCGGCGTGATGTGGATGTTCCAGGCATTCGCGGAACGGGCGTTCAACGACTTGTGGTGGCTGACCCTGCTCAGCGGCATCCTGATGATGGTGATGGGATTCTGGGTGAGCGGCCAGTTCTTCCTGACGCGCGCCTACACATTGCTCGTGTTCGTCGGCGTCTGGGCGCTGATGGCAGGCATCGTGGACATAGTGCGGGCGTTCCAGATCCGCAAGCTCGCCGACGTCTGACACCTGCGCGTGCGCCGCGGCTCCTGCCGGACCTCGACCCGACGTGCCCGCCATGCCCTCTCAGCGGTTCGAGGCCCTAAGGTCCACGGCGCACCAAAGCGCGATCGGCCCGCACGACTCGATCGTCCTGGCGCTCGTCGTTGCGGGCGCGTTGGCGCTGGTTCTTGTGTCTCTGATGATATGGATGCGCCCGCCGCCGCGGCGCACGGATCCAGACAATGACCCGGGCCCCGGCGGCGGTGGGGGTAGCGGTGGCGGACGAACGGGTGGACCCTGCCCTGGGGGAGGCGCCAGCTGGTGGACGGAGTTCGAACGGCAGTTCGCCGAGCACGTAGAGAGCTTGTGGCGTAACGAACAACTTGTTGGCCTCCGACATCGAGCGGCTCCGGAAAGCCCCATTACGTGTGCTTCTGACCAGTGCGTCGTCTGACTCTTGGGCGCCGGCCATCCGGGCAAGAGCTTGCGAGCGTCAATTCTCTCAATGAAAGGACGCGCGATCGCCGAGGTGTGGTACGCATCGGGCACCGTGATCGCTGTCTCGTTCGAAGACGACAGAAACGCGTACGAGGCCTTGACGCTGCTCAAAGAGCTCGACTCGCACGGACAGATCGACGTGATGGGGGCTGCCATCGTCACTCGCGAAGAGGACGGGCAGCTCGTTATCAAGGACGAGGTCAACGACGACGATTGGCCCGGTATGGCCGGCGGCGGCGTGATCGGGCTGTTGATCGGCGTCGGCGGGCCGCTGGGCGTGCTGATCCGGAGCCGCCGGACTGCTTGTCGGCTCGCTGTTCGACCTCGACGATGCCGATGAGACCGAGTGGTGCTCAGCGACGTCGCGAAACGGTGAGAGTCGGGCACAACGCTTTGCTGGCAGAGCTGACCGAACAAAGCCCCGAGGTGGTCGACACCGCGATGACGCGGCTCGGCGGCAGAGTGCTCAGGCGACCAATCGCCGACATCGAAGCCGAGATCGCGGCGGCCGATAAGGCCCAACGAGAGGCCAAGAAGGAAGCTCGCAAGTAGCTCCGCAAGGCGCGGCGCGAGCACCACGAGGACGAGGCTCATGCGAAGGTGCAGGAGCTGAAGGCCAGGCTGGAGGAGCCGAAGGCGAAGCCTCATCACAACAAACAACCTGTCGTCGTGAGCGGTCAGGGCGCCGCGAACTGAGCCTCACGGCCGAGCCGAGTTACGGACGGGGCCGGGCGGGGGTTTGACCAGAATCACCCGCCGGCTTCGGTTCCACCGGACACGCGGACATTCGCGAGGATGCGCGCCTCTCTCATATCGCCGCTAGCAGGTGGCGGTTGCCCCGTGGAACGGTCATCTTCGGGCGGCGTGCGAGTGCCCGCCGCGGATGACCGGGTAGCTAGTGCTTTGTGCCTATGTACATCGCGCAGCGGCCCGGCGAAGGCGCCGCCGGGGGGGTCGGCCAGCATCAACGATGCGAGCGGCAGGCTCCGCGTTGTCCAAAGACGCCAGCCAGGACGTTGTCCAAAGACGCCAGCCAGGAGAAACAGGCGATGCAAGGCGGAAGGCGGCCCGACTTGTCAGGATCGCGCGGGCCGGTCAGGCCGTGACGACGCGAATTGCGTTGGTGATGCCGCCGACGCCCCGGAGGCGCGCCACATCACCGAACGCCGCGTCGCTTTCGAACTGGTGTCTGACTTCACCCTTCAGGGTGACCCAGCCGGCCGAGACCTTGACGTCGATATCGTCATCGGGCACTTCCACATCCCATATCAGCGCCTGAAGCGCCGCGCCGCGAAGTTCGTCATCTGAACGTTGGTCTCCGAACCACTTGACCGTTAGCTCGTCGACGACGTACTCCACGCCCATGACTCTTTTCGCTGCTTCTACGCAGGCGTGGCGCTGCTTGAAGCTTGGGACCGTACCACGCAGTGTGGCGGCTCCCGCGGCGACCGTTATCGCCACGTCCCTCGGGTTCGTGATTCGCGGCGCCCCTTCAAGGGCCGCCCGCACACGCTCCTCGAGCTGCTCGTCCGTCACTCGATCCTTGTCAACCATAAGTAGAGAACCTACAGCCGCAGCGGCCGTGGCCTAGAAGTCCGGTGGCGGCGCCCCATCCGTTTGAGTTATCCGCCCACCGTCGCGCCACGATGATGGCCGGCATCACCGCCGGGTCTCGCGAACAGGCGCCTCGCTTCTTGGGCGGCGTGCTCTCTCCCCATAGCCTCGGCCCATGCAACAGATTGGGTCCTGCCCCACCTGCTCAAACGTCAGAGCGTTCGCCAAGTACGGCGGAGGACATACGTGAACGTCGGAATTGCACTTCTCGCCATCGCGGTCGGGGCGATCCTGAAGTTCGCGGTGACGGCGAGCCTGGGAGGCATTGACGTCGGCACCGTCGGTGTGATCCTCATGGTCGTCGGCGTCGTTGGCCTCGTGATTGGTCTGGGGACGCTCGTCGCGAACGGAGGATCCGGAGACGGATCGGTGTGACCCGGCGACGCTCTACGCGTCGCGCGCTCAGTACGGCGCGCACCCATCTTCAGAAGCGGGCTGTGAAGGCCATCGGCTGGTTGGTATTCGGCTACCTGGTGCTCAAGCTGCTCCCGGGTCTGAGGCAGGCGCTGCACAGCCTCGAGCATGTCAGCTGGCAATGGCTGGTCGGCGCCGTCGCGCTCGAACTGCTCTCGGAGACGGGCTACGTCCTCTCATGGCGGTCGATCGTCGACCCGGAGAACCTGCTCGAGCGTGACGGTCGGGGAAGGCGCACTGCCTCGCGGGCTGCTTGGGCCCAGCTCGGCGGCGGCATGCTGCTGCCGGGCGGCTCGCTCACGAGCATCGGCGTCGGCGCCTGGATCCTTCGCCACTTCGGCATGCCCTCGCACACGATCGCGCAGCGCCAGTTCAACCTAAGCTTCCTGAACACAGCGATGGATGCCCTAGCGCTGGTCGTGTTCGGCGCAGGGCTAGCGATCGGGCTGTTCGCCGGGTCGCGAAACCCGCTCCTTACACTGCTGCCGGCCGCGGTCGCCGCTGTCGGACTAGGGATCGTGCTGCTGATCGCGCGCCGCGCAGCCGTATTCGCTGGGCGAACCAGGAGTGACCATCCGAAGCTGGCCGGCTGGATCGACTCGGTCGCCGGCGCCGTCGGTGACACGGAGCGGATCCTGTTTCACCGTGGCCAGCTCAGAAGCCCGGCCGGCGCGCTCGGATATCTCGGATTCGACCAGCTCGTCCTGTTCAGCGCCTTCTTCGCGATCCACGTCTATCCGGTACCGAGCTTCGCGGTAGTGGGAATGGCGTACATCATCGGTGCACTCGGGGCATCGATTCCGCTGCCCGGCGGGATCGGTGCTGTGGGAGGAATCGCAGGCATGCTGATTCTCTACGGCGTCGGACGCAACGCGGCAATCGCGGCGGTGCTGCTCTACGAGGCGGTTGGACTACTGGTGCCGCTGATCGGCGGCGGCGTCGCATACGTGGTACTCAGGCACCAGTTCGGCCGCATGCGGACGTTGCAGGAAAGCCCGGCCCCCGCGTAGGCCGGTCGATAACTCGGATTTATCCGCGCGCCGGCGAGGCGCCTTGGTGATGACGACCAGGATGACCATCCTCATTTTCGTGCCCACAGCATTCGTCTTCTCCGGTGGAGCCAGTCTCGGCGCCTGTCAAGCTGGGATGCTCGAGGCACTGTTCGAGCGCCGCGTACAGCCTGACCTGTTGGTCGGGACGTCGGTCGGGGCGATCAACGCGGCCTTTGTGGCGTCTCGCCCGCCGTCGGTGCAGACGGCTCGCGAGCTGCAGCGGATCTGGAGAGGCCTCAGGCGAGGGCACGTGTTTCCCGCCAATCCGGTAACCGCATCGCTCGGTCTACTCGGGCTGCGAGACTATTCGGTCTCGGCTGCGTCATTACGCCGAGTTCTCATGCGCCACCTCGGTGTCGGCCGGCTCGAACAGGCTGACGTGCCGCTGCATGTCGTGGCCACCGACGTCATGAGCGGTGAGGAAACGCTGCTCTCGACGGGGCCTGCTTTGGACGCGATTCTGGCCAGCGCGGCAATCCCCGGAGTGTTTCCCCCGGTTCCGTGGGGGCCGCAGCTTCTGGTGGACGGCGCGATCGTCAACAACACTCCAATCTCGCATGCCGTGGCTCTTGGGGCTGACCGCATCATCGTGTTGCCCGCACTCTCTGCCGCGCCATTGTGCCGCGCGCCCAGGGGCGTGCTTGCCTCTGGCGTCGCGGCTGTCTCGCGCGTGCTCATGTACCGGCTGGTCGAGGACCTCGCTCGCTACCGCCACCACGCCGAGCTCGTCGTCCTGCCGGCGCCCGAGGTCGACGGGATCATGCCCACCGATTTCGGTCATGCCGAGGAGCTGGTCAGCGAAGGCCTGCGGCGCGGGCGTGAGGTGCTCCGCCGAGATCGTAAGGTCGTTCCGCTCCGGCAAGCCGCCTGACCGCAGCCGATCTACTGGCGACGGGCGCTCAGCGCAAGCCGCCGTATCCCGTGCCGCCTAGTAGGCCCCACCGCTTGAAGCTGGCGGGGGCTTCAAGGCCCGCTGTCGTCGCGCCTCCGCATTGAGGTTGTCGGATCGGTCGTGCATCGAACGCGGGGCCCGACACAGCGGGGCTGTGTGAGTGAGGAAGGCGGTGTCCCCGCCGTAATCGCGGCATGGTGCTTGGTCGAGCGACAGCCACGAGGTGAGGATCGCGTGGGCGGCCTAGTCCGCCCACGCAGTCCGTGATTTCCTGCGCCTACACGGAGCTTCCCGTCAGGGATTAGTCACCTTGATCTCGTTGGTGATGCCGTAGACGCCGTAAAGGTTTGCGACGTCGTCATAGGCGGCATCGCTCTCGAACTGGTAGCTGACGTTCCCTTTGAGCGTGACCCAGCCGTCGTCGATCTTGACGTCGACAGAGTCCGAAGGCACCTCGACATCCCAAATCAGTGCCTGAAGCGCCGCTCCGCGGATCTCGTCGTCCTCGCGACGATCGGAACCGAGGAGGTTGACCTTGAGCTGATCGTCGACGTCGTAGACGCCCTCGATCTTGTTGGCATCCTGGGCGGCCGCCCGGCGCTGAGCGAAGCTCTCGACGGTGCCTCGAAGCGTGACCGTGCCGCCGTCGGCGGCTACCGCGATCTCAGCCGAGTCGGGAATCCGCGGATCGAGACCGAGGCTGTCGAGGACCTCATCCGCCAGTGGACTGTTAGTGAGCACAAATGCTCCTTTCGTGATGGGGTACGGACTCAATCTGGATCAGCTTCGCGCGCAGCCCGAGAAGCGATCATCGAGCCGCTCATAAGCATGAGTTAGCGCTGCGGGCGATTGGAGTGGCCCGGCGCGAGCGCGCGGTGCTTGCCGAATGCCCGAAGCTGGTCGCGTCCACTAGTTGGAAGGCGCCGCCAAGCCATAAGAACCGGTTCTGAGCTCGGTTCGTCCCGCGCCGTAGCCTCGCCTCATGCGCGCCACGTCCCTACCGTCCGCGTCCCCACCCCCTGGCAGGGACGCGAGGTCCTGCGGGATGACCTCGACGCTCGGCCTGCCGCTCGCCGTAGCCTAATGGCCGTCAAGACTCCCGCCCCCGCCCCCGGCGATGCGGGCAGGGCGGGCGGGGCGGCCAGCAAGACCGACGTGGTCGGAAGTGGAGCCACTTCCGGCGAGGCGCCCGTCGGGACCGGCGGGTTTCTCAGGCGCCACCGTAAGGCCGCGGGAACCGTGCTTGGTGCGGCGGCGATCCTGGGGCTGGTCTACTACGTAATCCCGCAGTTCGCCGGCCTCGGTCCCACGCTGCGCCGGCTGCGCGCAGGCAACCTCTGGTGGCTTGGGCTGGGCGTGGTAGCCGAGGCGCTTTCGATCGGCGGTGACGTAGTGCTACTGCGCGGGGTGTTCTCCAGACCAGGATCCCGCATCGGGTGGAAGGCGAGCTACCAGATCACGATGGCAGGGACGGCGGCGACGAAGCTGTTCGCCACGGCTGGTGCCGGCGGCATCGCGCTTACGGTCTGGGCGCTGCGGGCGTCGGGGCTCAACGACGCGGAGGTGGCGACTCGCCTCGTGTGCTTCGAGATCCTCGAATACGGCGTCTACATGGGAGCCATGGTGTTCTTCGGCCTCGCGCTGTGGTTCGGCGTGTTCGCGGGCCCGGCACCGATCGGCGTCACGCTGATTCCGGCGGTTTTCGGATTTGTCGTGATCCTCGTGGTGCTCTCGATGCTGTTCGCGGAGGCGCAGGTTGAGCGAGTCCTCACCGCTTGCGCGGATCGGTCGAGCGGCCGCCGTCAGCGATGGTGGCGTCGAGCGGCCACAGTCCCGCGCTCCTTGCGGTCGGGGCTGACCGAAGCGATCGCGATGGTGCGTCGTCGCGACCCTTCCCTCCTCGGCGCGCTGGCGGCTTGGGGGTTTGACATCGCGGCGCTGTGGGCCTCGTTTCGCGCCTTCGGCCACTCGCCGCCGCCGGCGGTGCTCGTCATGGGGTACTACGTAGGCACGCTGGGCAATGCCTTGCCGCTGCCGGGTGGCGTCGGGGGTGTCGAGGGAGGAATGATCGGCGCGTTCCTCGCGTTCGGCGTCAACGGGCCACTGACGGTGCTTGCTGTTCTCGCCTACCGCACAATCTCGTACTGGCTGCCGACCGCGCCCGGGGCAATCGCCTACATCCAACTGCGCGGGACCGTGCGCGGATGGCGCTCCAAGCCGGTCGGGCGCACCGGGTAGCCGCCGGCTGAGCCGCGCAGAACTTCGCTGTGCCCGACTTCCGCGGCGCAAATGCGATCCGCTTCCGCCTGATTGGCCGATCCGAGCGTCGATGCCTATCAACCTGACCGCGGCGACTATCAATCGGCTCCCACGGACTGTCAATTCGATCGATGCGAAAGATCCCGGCGCTCCGTAGCTTGGTCCCCGATGCTCGATTCGACCGGAGGCATGATGTTCCCGACTAATCTCAGTACTCCGACATTCGGCGCGTACGGCCGGGCTGAGGCGCTTGAAACGTGGCGCGATGCTGCCCTCCTTGTCTCGACCCGCTGGCAGACCTTCCGCGAGGCCGAGCCCGAGACCCGCCCTTGGGCGTTCGCGGCCTATGTCGCCGCCCTCGACGCCGAGGAAATGGCGGCAGCGGACATGGCTCGACACTTCACACGGAAGGCCGCATGAGCGCCATGGAACTTCGTCATCTTCGCTATTTCGTGGCGATCGCGGAAGAGCGCAGCTTCACACGTGCGGCCGAGCGTCTATGGGTCGCCCAACCTGGCCTATCTACGCAAATCCGCCGGCTCGAAGCCGAGCTGGGGGTCCAGCTGTTCGACCGCCACACCCGCGGGGTCGACCTCACAGACGCCGGAGCGCTGTTCCTGGAACGCGCGCGTGTGGCGCTGTCGGCTGCCGAGATTGCCGGCGCCACCGGACGCGATCTACAGACCGGGGTCGCCGGATCGGTGACGCTTGGCATCGCCACCTGCGCACAGTGGGGCCAGACGCTGGACCTGCTCGAGCGCTTCACCCGGGAGCGAGGCGGCGTTGAGCTCACCGTGCTCGAAGGCTACGGCGGCACGCTGTGGCGCGACCTCCGGAGTGGCCGACTCGATGCGCTGCTGGCACCAGCATCCTTCTCGTCCCCAGACCTCAGACGAATCGACCTAGGCAACGAGGCGTGGGTCGCGCTGGTGGCGAGAAATCATCCGCTTGCTGGGATAGGTCCAATCGCCGTGGACCATTTGCTTGGTGAGCGGGTGGCCGTTACCGGCCACCCCGACGGTGCCGGCTATGACCGCGCGGTTGCCGAGATGTTGGACGATTTCAGCGTCACCGCGGAGCTGATGCCGGGAGCGCCCGGACCCGCACTCCATGCCTCGGTGGTGGCCGGAGAAGCGATCGCGCTGACCACGGCGCCGCAGAACCTTCATCCAAGTGTCATGGTCCGCCCGCTGGAACCGCGTCGCACACTGTCGTTCAACCTACTGTGGCGAGACGAGACCCCGTCGGCAGCGCTCAGCGAGTTTGTGAGGATCGCCGCGGAGAGCGTCCCGCGAAGGGCCGCCATATCCCGTCCACTGGCCGCGGTCGCCTGATCGGCGGGTCCGATGATGATCGATACACGAATCGGCCGCCTGTTCCGCGCGGAATTGTCACCGCGGCGCGGGACGGTCGCCGGCAGAATGTGCGCCATCCGTGGCAGCGCGGACGAGGTCCTCGGCCGCGTAGTTCGGCAGCACGATCGGTCTGACGCGGAGCCCCAACACGGGCTCGCCGAGCGTCTCCTCGCAGCTCGGGCAGCGCGCGCGGCGTTGGCGGTAAGACAGCGGGGCGTAACTGGCGACGTGACAGTGAGGGCAGGTGACGTACGGCACGTCCCCCAGTCTCGGCACTACACGCCGGCCGTCCAACCTCGAGCTGCGCTGCCTGACATATCTCGCGCTGATGGCAGGCAAGGACGCGCACCGTCGCCGGGCGACGAGAGCAGCGGGCGAGACCGATGAGCGGGGATTCGCACTTGCAAAGTGGCTACGACAACGTCGAGCCGCTGATACGTCATGCGAGAGACAAGCGTCTCCTCACCGCGGACGACGAGGTCCGGCTCGCCCGGCGAATCGAAGCCGGCGATCTGCGGGCCAAGGAGCAGATGATCGAGAGCAATCTGCGCCTGGTGTTCGCGATCGCACGGTCGTACCGTGGCCGCGGTGTCCCGTTCGCCGACCTCGTCCAGGAAGGGACAATCGGGCTCGTCCGCGCCGTGGAGCGTTTCGACCACTCTCGCGGCCTGAAATTCTCGACTTACGCGGTGTGGTGGATTCGACGCTCGCTGCTCGATGCAGTCGCCGGTTCGCAGCTGATCAGAATCCCTGCAAAGGCCAACCAGCAGCTCTCCGCCGTGCGCCGCGCAGAGTTGGAGCTGGGACGCGGGGGACGTCGACGGGTGCAGGAAGAGGCGATTGCCGAGCGGACCGGCCTGAGTGCTCGCACGGTTCAATCGTTGCGCCGCAGCGCCCGGGTGACCGCTTCACTGGACGAGCCCATCGGCGAGGACGGGACGGTGCTGGGCGAGCTCGTGATCGACGAGCGCGCGGAGGATCCGAGCGAGGGCGCGATTGCGCACGAGGACAAGCGCGAGGTGTCCGCGATGCTGCATCTTCTTCCCACCCGACATCGCGAGGTCGTGGTCCGCCGCTACGGCTTAAATCAAACCGAGGTGCAGACCCACGAGGAAATTGGCCGCTACCTGGGGGTCGGCGAGGAGCGCAGTCGCCAGATCGAGCGCGAGGCGCTGCACCGGTTGCGGACGATCGCGTCTCCCCGGGCAAAAGCCGCCTAGAGCTCCTCGTGTCCGCCACCTACGTGTCGGTGGTCCCCATCCGGTAGCGATGCTCCGGGCGGCCGGCCGCGCCGTAGTGGAGGTGAAGCTCGATCTTGCCTTGGCGTGCGAGCTCGGCGAGGTAGCGCTGGGCGGTGGAGCGGCTGACTCCGACCTGTTCGGCGATGTCCGCGGCCGACAGGTCGTGAGGCGAGGCGTGGAGCAGCTCCCGGATGCGGGCCATGGTCGGTCGGGATTGGCCCTTGGGCAGGGGTCCGGCGGCCAGCGCATAGCCCACGCGACCACATGTGCGGGTCAGCAGGGACGCCATTTCACTGGACGCTGGACTCGCCGTTCGGAGTGGGTTTTCATCCGAGCGCGAGATCTCGAGCTGTAGAGCGCCAGGCGTATTCCGGGCGCTGGAGACCGAGGCAGACGCGCCGGGCCGCCCCCACGGGGTGCTTTGCCGGCGCGGCGGCCGAATACGTGCCCGGGGGGAGACCGGCGATCGGCGCGGGGGGGCGGCCCCCGGGTGTCGTCGCCCGGGTTATGGGCCCCGGCTGG
>Ga0335078_10010783_pt1 | contig 13533 bp, 11 predicted proteins | sample Lox_Sample_32_FD_206711 | JGI IMG/M metagenome (GOLD analysis project Ga0335078, IMG submission 206711) | Soil microbial communities from Loxahatchee National Wildlife Refuge, Florida, United States - Lox_Sample_3.2 | ecosystem: Environmental > Terrestrial > Soil > Wetlands | place: USA...
GCGGGTGCGCGGCTACATCAAGAAGGGCGTCGACGAGGGGGCGACGCTGCTCACAGGTGGCGCCGAGTCCCCCGAGGGCCTCGACAAGGGGTACTTCGTGCGGCCGACGGTGTTCTCCAACGTGACGCCCGACATGACCATCGCCCAGGAGGAGATCTTCGGGCCGGTGCTGTCGATCATCCCCTTCGACACCGAGGAGGAGGCCATCGAGATCGCCAACGGCACCGTCTACGGTCTGGCGGGCGCGGTGTGGGCCGGGGACAAGGCGCACGCCGAGCAGGTGGCCCGCAAGCTCCGCACCGGCCAGGTCGAGGTGAACGGCGGCGGCTTCAACCCCCTGGCGCCCTTCGGCGGCTACAAGCAGTCGGGGATCGGCCGTGAGCTCGGGAAGTTCGGGCTGGAGGAGTACCTCGAGGTGAAGGCGCTCCAGCGCGGCGCCTGACGTCGGGCGTGGCGGCGCCGGGCCCTGACGCGCCGCCGGCAGTGATCCGCCGGTGAGCACTGGCGCCCTGCGCGCCGGTGCGGTGCGCGGCTTCGCCCGCCCGGCGGTGGGCGCCTGGACGACGGCGGGGTAGGAATCGTCTGCCCGCCGACCTCGGCGGGTGGCCGCCCCCGGCATGGGGGCGGCCATCGACGCTCCGACCACCGACCCGGGGTCGCCGACCGGTGCGCTGCGCAGGGCCCGGCATCCCGCCACCGCGCCCGGGTGCCGACGTGGCGGGGACCATCTCCGGCGCCGGTGCCCGGGAGGCGGCCGCCCCGGTGCTCGACACGACCGGCGCGGGCCGCTCGGCGACCCCGGCCCGCCCCCGGCGCCGCCGCCGGGGACCGCACACCGCCGGCCCGCCCCGGCGGGGCACCCGGCGCGGACCTGGGAGGGAGGGGGCGCTCCGGGGAGGGGGAGGCCCCCCGTGCTCTGAGCAGGAAAGGGCTTGCTATCCGAACAATCGCGATATATCGTGAAAGTACGAAGACAGTCTGGCTGCCCGGGGCACTCGACCACAGCGATCCGAGGCGCTCGGGCTGCACGACGACCCACGCACGAGAAGGAGCACGACATGAACACAGACCCCCGAACCAGGATGCGAGGACCGCGCGGACGCCACGGTGGCCCGCCGTGGCGGGGTGCGGAATGGGGCGGTGACTGGGGCGGCTGGCGCGGCGGCGGCCGGCGCATGCGCCGTGGGGACATCCGCACGGCCCTGCTGAGCGCCCTCACCGACGGCCCGGCGCACGGCTACGAGCTCATCGGCCGCCTCGAGGACAAGAGCGGCGGCCTGTGGCGGCCCAGCCCGGGCTCGGTGTACCCGACGCTGCAGCTCTTCGAGGACGAGGGGCTCGTGCGGTCGGTCGAGCGCGACGGCAAGCGCGTCTACGAGCTGACCGACGCCGGCCGGTCCGAGGCCGCCGAGCGTGCCGAGAAGGCGGGCGGGGCCCCCTGGGAGGAAGGCGACGTCAACGAGTTCCAGCGGCTCATCAAGGCGGCCGCCCAGCTGTTCGCGGCGGCCAAGCAGATCGCCCGCATGGGGGACCCGGCCCAGATGGACCGAGCCACCACCGCCATCCGGGCCACGAGCAAGGAGCTCTACAAGATCCTGGCCGAGGACTGAGCCCCGGGGGCGCCCCGCCGGGGACCGCTCAGGCCCCCATGGCGTGGACGCCGCCGTCGACGTGGACCATCTCGCCGGTGGTCATGGGGAACCAGTCCGACAGCAGCGCCACGCAGGCTCGGGCCACCGCCTCGGAGTCGGTGACGTCCCATCCCAGCGGGGCCCGTGCCCCCCAGGTGTCCTCGAAGGCCTTGAAGCTCGGGATCGACTTGGCGGCCATGGTGCGGATGGGCCCGGCCGCGACCAGGTTCACCCGCACCCCCTCGGGACCGAGGTCGCGGGCGAGGTACCGGGCGAGCGACTCGAGGGCGGCCTTGGCCACGCCCATCCAGTCGTAGGCGGGCCAGGCCACCCGGGCGTCGAAGTCGAGCGCCACCACCGAGGACGACCGCGACGCCGCCAGCAACGGGCGCAGCGCCTCGACGACGGCCTTGAGCGAGTAGGCCGACACCTCGAGGGCCGTCGCCACGTCCGCCCACCCGGCGCGCATGATGTCGCCGCCCAGGCAGTCCTTCGGGGCGAAACCGATGGCGTGGAGCACACCGTCGAGCGCGTCCCAGCGCCGGCCCAGCTCGGCGGCGGCGTCGGCCAGCTCGTCGGGGCTCGTGACGTCCAGGGCGATGACGTCGGCGGGGCTGTCGAGCTTGCGGGCCGTGCGCTTCGTCAGCGACAGGCCGCGCCCGGCCCCCGAGAGTACGACCTCGGCACCCTGGCGCTGCGCCAGGCGTGCCACGCCGAAGGCCAGGGAGGCGTCGGTGAGCACGCCCGTGACGAGGATGCGTTTGCCCTCGAGGAGTCCGCCCGGCGCCGGCACGGGGGCGACCCTACCCGAGCCTGCACGAGGCCCCGGAGCCCGTGTGCCAGTGTGTGCCCGTGCGTGTGGGCATCCTCGGGGGGACGGGGCCGTTGGGCCGGGGATTGGCCGTCCGACTGGCCGCCGCGGGCACGGCGGTGACCGTCGGTTCGCGCGACGCGGGCCGGGCCGCCGACGTGGTGGGCGAGGTCCGGCGGCGCTGGCCGGGACGCACCCTGGCCCTCACCGGCGGCCCCAACGAGGAGGCCGCCGCCGGCGACGTCGTGGTGGTGGCCACGCCCTGGGACGCCGCCGTCCCCACCGTGCGCACCCTGGCCGACGCCCTGTCGGGCAAGCTCGTCGTGTCGGTGGCCAACGCCTTGGTGAAGCAGGGCCGCGAGCTGCACCCCCTCGTGCCGCCGAGGGGCTCGGTGGCCGGCGCCGTCCAGGCCGCGCTGCCGGCGTCGCTGGTGGCCGCGGCCGGCCACCACCTCCCGGCGGCCGCCCTGGAGGACCTCGACGACGCCCTCGGGGCCGACGTCCTCGTGTGCTCGGACCACCCCGAGGCCCGGGCGAGGACCATGGACCTCGTGTCGTCGATCACCGGGCTGCGGGCCCTCGACGCCGGGTCCCTGGCGTCTGCCTCGGCCATCGAGGCCTTCACCGCCGTGCTCGTCAACCTGAACATCACCTACAAGGCCCACACCACGCTGCGGCTGGCCGGGCTGGACCACGTCGGCGGGGGCGCCCCGTGACGTCGGCGGGTGGCTCGTGGGGCGGTGGGCGGTCGTGATGCGCCTGCACGACACGCCGCGGGGCGAGATCGTCCCCTTCGAGCCGGGGCCGGTGGTGCGCATGTACTCGTGCGGCATCACCCCCTACGACGCCGCCCATGTGGGCCACGCCCAGGTGTACCTCACCTTCGACGTCCTGCAGCGCCGGCTCGTCGACCTCGGCCACGAGTGCCGGCTGGTGCGCAACGTCACCGACGTCGACGACGACATCCTGCGCAAGGCCCGAGAGCTCGGCGTCCATTACCTGGACCTCGCCGCCGAGGAGATGGCCCGCTTCGACGCCAACATGCAGGCGCTCGGGCTGCTCCCGGTGTACAGCGAGCCCCGGGCGACCTCGGCCATCCCCGAGATCCTCACCCTGGTGGGTGCGGTGCTCGACGCCGGCCACGCCTACGTCGCCGGGGGCGCCGTGTACTTCGCGGTGTCGTCGTTCCCGGCGTTCGGCCAGGTGAGCCACCTGTCGCGCCAGGAGATGCTCGAGCTCGCCGCCGAGCGCGGGGGCAAGCCCGACGACCCCAACAAGCGCGACCCCCTCGACTTCGTCCTGTGGCAGCCCTCGGCCCCCGACGAGCCGGCCTGGGAGTCCCGGTGGGGCCGGGGCAGGCCCGGGTGGCACATCGAGTGCTCGGCGCTGGCCATGCGCGACCTCGGCAGCACCGTGGACCTCCACGGCGGAGGGGCGGACCTCATCTTCCCCCACCACGAGTGCGAGACGGCGCAGTCGGAGTCGGTCAGCGGCGAGACGTTCTCGCGTCACTGGCTGCACGTGGGGATGGTCGGGCTCGACGGCGTGAAGATGTCCAAGTCCCTCGGCAACCTCGTCTTCGTGGGCGACCTCCTCAAGGAGAGCGAGCCCACGGCCGTGCGCCTGGCCCTGCTCGGGCACCACTACCGCCAGGACTGGGACTGGCGCCAGCGTGACCTCGACACCGCCGCCAACCGCCTCGACCGGTGGCGCTCGGCGCCGGGCACCGGGTCCCCGAGCGTGCTCGAGGCGGTGCGCGCCCGGCTCGACGACGACCTCGACACACCGGGTGCCCTGGCGCTGCTCGACGAGGAGGCCGGCGCCGGTCGGGCGGTGGGAGCCGGGGCCGCCCTGCTCGGGGTGGTCCTGTGACGCCGGGGGACCGGGGAAGGGTGCGGACGGCATGATCACGGTGCGGCTCCCCGACGGCAGCGGGCGCGAGCTCGAGGACGGCGCCACCGCCGCCGATCTGGCGGCGTCGATCGGCAGGGGCCTGGCCAAGGCGGCGATCGCCGCCCGGGTGGAGGGCGCCCTGGTGGACCTGGGATCGCCCCTGCCCCCCGACGCCCGGGTGGAGATCGTCACCGCCGGCAGCGACGACGGCCGGGCGGTGCTGCGCCACTCCAGCGCGCACGTCCTCGCCCAGGCCGTGCTCGAGCTGTGGCCCGGCGCCCACTACGCCATCGGCCCCGCCATCGCCGACGGCTTCTACTACGACTTCGAGCTGCCCGGCGGGGCCACCTTCAGCGACGACGACCTGGGGCGCATCGAGGAGGCCATGCGCGCCATCATCGCCGCCGACCAGCCCTTCACCCGCGAGGAGCACGACGTCGACGAGGGGCTGGCCCTGTTCGTCGACCAGCCCTTCAAGCGCGAGATCATCGAAGGGGTGGCGGGCGCGGCCGCCGACGGCGAGCTCGTGTCGGAGGCGGCCGGCGACATCGCCCCGGGCTCCGCCGTGAGCGTGTACCGCAACGACCGCGACGGCAAGGCCTTCGTCGACCTGTGCCGGGGTCCCCACGTGCCGTCCACCGGCCGCCTGGGCCATTTCAAGCTCCTGCGGGTGGCCGGGGCGTACTGGCGCGGCGACGCCAAGCGGGCCCAGCTCCAGCGCATCTACGGCACGGCCTGGGAGTCGGACAAGGCGCTCGCCGACTACCTGCACCGCCTGGAGGAGGCCGAGCGCCGGGACCACCGGCGCATCGGTGCGGAGCTCGACCTCTTCTCCTTCCCCACGGAGATCGGCTCGGGTCTGGCGGTGTTCCATCCCAAGGGCGCCACCATCCGGCGCCTCATGGAGGAGTACTCACGCCAGCGCCACATCGACGGTGGCTACGACTTCACCTACAGCCCGCACATCACCAAGGCCGAGCTCTTCGAGACGTCGGGGCACCTCGACTGGTTCGCCGAGGGGATGTACCCGCCCATGGAGACCGACGAGGGCCAGCAGTACTACATCAAGCCCATGAACTGCCCGTTCCACATCCTCGTGTACAGGAGCCGCCAGCGCTCCTATCGCGAGCTGCCGCTGCGGCTGTTCGAGTTCGGCAGCGTCTACCGCTACGAGAAGTCGGGGGTGGTGCACGGGCTCACCCGGGTACGGGGCATGACCATGGACGACTCCCACATCTTCTGCACCCGCGAGCAGATGGCCGACGAGCTGCGCTCGGTGCTGGCGTTCGTCCTCGACCTGCTGCGCGACTTCGGTCTCGACGACTTCTACCTCGAGCTCTCCACCCGTCCCGAGGGCAAGGCGGTGGGTAGCGACGACGAGTGGGAGGAGGCCACCGAGACGTTGCGGTCCGTGGGGGAGGGGGCGGGACTCGACTTCGTGCTCGACGAGGGCGGCGGTGCGTTCTACGGCCCCAAGATCTCGGTGCAGGCCCGGGACGCCATCGGCCGGACCTGGCAGATCTCCACCCTGCAGCTCGACTTCCAGGAACCGCAGCGCTTCGGCCTCGAGTACGTGGGGGCCGACAACGCACGGCACCGGCCCATCATGATCCACCGCGCCCTCTTCGGATCGGTGGAGCGCTTCTTCGCCATCCTCCTCGAGCACTACGCCGGTGCCCTGCCCACGTGGCTGATGCCCGTCCAGGTGGCCGTGCTGGGCGTGAGCGACGACCACGAGGACTACGCCCACGGAGTGGCGGCCGCCTGCCGCGCCGCCGGGGTGCGCGTCGAGGTCGATCCCGCCGACGAGTCCCTCGGGGCCCGCGTCCGCCGGCGCAAGCTCGAGAAGGTGCCCTACGTGCTCGTCGTCGGGGCTGACGACGTCGCCGCCGGGACGGTGGGCGTGAACGCCCGGGGATCGGGCCGCCCCGAGCGCGGCGTGGACCTCGAGGCGTTCGTGGCCCGCCTGCGCTCCGAGATCGAGCGCCGCGCCTCGCCCGAGGCGCCCGCACCGGCGAACCCGGACTGAGTGGCGTGAGCGCCACGCAGTGTCAGGGGTCGGTGCGGTGAGCGAGGCCAGCCTCGAACAGCTGTGGGCTGGGTGGCGCCAGCAGTACGTCGTGGCGGCCACGGCCGCCGAGCGCGACGGCCAGGATGAGGGCCCGGGCGACGGCTGCGTGTTCTGCCGCCTGGCGGCGTCGGGGCCCCCGAGCGAGGACAACCTCGTGGTGTGGCGTGGCGCGACGACGTTCGCCGTCATGAACGCCTACCCCTACGCCAGCGGGCACCTGCTCGTGCTGCCGCTGCGCCACGTGGGCGGGCTCGACGAGCTCGGCGCCGATGAGTCCGCCGACCTGTGGTCGGCCACCCGGGACGCCGTGGACGCCATCGCCCGCGCCTACGAGCCCGACGGCACCAACCTCGGGGCCAACCTGGGGCGCGCCGCCGGGGCCGGGATCCCCAGGCACCTGCACCTCCATGTGCTGCCCCGGTGGTCGGGCGACACCAACTTCATGACCTCGGTGGCGGGCGTGCGCGTCATGCCCGAATCGCTCACCGTCGGGTGGGGGCGCCTGCGGGCGGCCTGGCCCGGCTGAGCCGGGCGCAGGCCCCACCCCGAGACACGGGTGCCGGCGCGGCGACGGGGGCGTCGCCACCCCGTCGCCGCACCGGCGCACCGCTCCACGCCGGACTGGGATGCCGCCGTGACCGTGTGGCCGTCCGCCTGGTTCGCGCTGGGCGCAGGCGTCGTGGCCGCAGCAACCGAGAGGAGCGGGCCGGGCGGCCCGCTCCTCTCGGTCGGGATCGCCTCGGCGCTGGGGGCACAGGGGAGTGCATGTCCAGGATCCGCTCCGCCGAGGCGCTGTTCGACCCTACGGGAGGGTGATGGTGCCGCTCGTCACCTTGAGCTTCTTGAGGCCCTTGGCAGGCTTGGTCTTGGTGCCCTTCGCCGTCGTCTTCGATGTCGGCGTACAGTCCGCGCCGGACTGGGAGATGGTCGTGGTCGAGTACGCGTAGCTCTCGTTCATCACCGAGCCGGCGAAGGAGCCCCCGACCGAACCACCCGGGTCATTGGGGTTGGGGAGCTCGAATCCGACGTCCTGGCCCTTGAACGCCGGGCCGGCACCGTTCACGGTCACCGTGCTGTTGGCGATGGTGGCCTTGCCGTTGGCGGTGGTCTTGCCCTTCCACTCGATCGTCAGCTTGACCGGGCTTTCGGTCCCGGAGGCGAGGCCGATGCACCCGCCGCTGCTCGTGAAGGTGCCGAGGACCTTGCCCTTCTTGATGGTGACGTTGGAGCCGTGGGTGGTGCAGTCGAGCAGGCTGCCTTTGACCGTGACGGTCGCCGGACCCGTGTACGCGGTGGTCAAGGGTGGGGAGAACGACACCTGCAGTTTGGGCAGCGCGCACGAGACCGAGCCCGTTGCGGCGCCGCTGAAGGGTGGGGGTTTCGAGGCTGCGTACCCCGGTGTCGCCAAGGCCGCAACCACACCGATGGGAAGAGCGAGGGCCAACGTGCCCATGATGAATTTCCGTCGCACCGCGTACCTCCTGTCGAGGGTCCCTCGTAGCTCAGAAGATGAATGCGACACGGTGACGACACCGACGTTGCGAACGCGTTACAGGATCGTCCGGGTGTCGCGCCGGGCGCGGCCGATGTCGCTCAGGGCGATCCCGACCAATTCCCAGACGTGGCCCAGGGGCATCGGCCTTGGGGCTCCCCGGTGCGGCGCCCTGCGGGTGTGCCAAGGGCGGCCTCGGGGCTGGCGAGCAGATCCGGTGCTCGTCGGGGGTTACGCTGCTCTCGTCCCGTGGCAGGACGGCGCCCGGGGCAGGCGATTGGGGGCACCGGGGATGAGCGCGCGGATCCTGCTCATCGAGGACGACGAGAGCATCCGCACGGCCCTGTCCCTGTTCCTGGGGGCCGAGGGCTACACCGTCGCCGACACGGAGTCGGGCGAGGGTGGCCTCGAGGCGTTCGAGCACCGCCCGGCCGACCTCGTGTTGGTCGACCTGTCGTTGCCCGGCGTCGACGGCTTCGAGGTCACCCGGTCGTTGCGGCGGACGAGCGGCGTCCCCATCGTCATGGTCACGGCGCGGTCGGACTCCCACGACGTGGTGGCGGGTTTGGAGGCGGGTGCCGACGACTACGTCGCCAAGCCGGTGGTGGCGCAGGTCCTGGCGGCCCGGATCCGGGCCCTGTTGCGCCGCCGGACGGTCAATCCCGGGGACGAGATCGTCCGGGTGGGGGACCTGGAGATCCACCGCCGGGCGCGGGTGGTCTTCAAGGGGGACGCCGAGCTGGGGCTCACCGGCAGCGAGTTCCGTCTCCTGTCGGCGCTGGCGGAGTGCCCGGGTTGGATCCTGTCGAGGACCCAACTCCTCGAACGGGTGTGGGACTACGACTTCTTCGGTGACATCCGACTGGTGGACGTCCACGTACGGCGCCTGCGCGCCAAGGTGGAGGACGATCCGTCTGCCCCTCGGCTGATCGTGACCGTGCGGGGTATGGGATACAAGCTGCAGCCGTGACGGTTCCCGACCGGCGCGAGCAGCCCCGGCGCCGGCTCGGCCTGCGGCGTCACGCCGTCCTTGCCTTCGGCGGGGGGGCGGCACTGCTGTCGGCCGCCCTGTCGGTCACGACGTACGCGGTCGTGCACCACTACCTTTTGTCGCGGCGCCAGGCGGCCACGGTGACCCAGGCCTATGTCGGCGCCGCGTTCGTGCAGCAGGAGTTGCAGGTGTCCCTGGCCGACGTGACCGACGTCCTTTCGTCGCTCACCACGCCGGAAGGGACCCGTGTCCTCGTGCTGCGCCATGGCCGGTGGTATTCGAACTCGATCTCCCTCGGTGCGGCGAGCCTGCCCGTGTCGCTCACCGACGCGGTGGCGGGCGGCCATGTCGCCGAGCAGCGCGTCGTGCTCGACGGAACGCCGGTCGTCGCCGTCGGGATCCCCCTGCCGTCGGTGGACACCGCCTTCTTCGAGGTCAGGTCGCTGGCGGAGCTGCAAGGCACCTTCGACACGTTGGCCGTGGTGCTGGCCATCGCCGCCGTGGTGACTTCGGTGGGGGGGTGGGTGCTCGGCTGGCGGGCTGCGCGCCGGTTGATGAGCCCGATCGTGGAGGTGTCCGATGCGGCCTCGGCCATCGCATCGGGCCAGCTCGACCGACGGTTGCCCGTGGGCCGGGACCCCGACCTGGCACCGCTGACGTCGTCATTCAACGACATGGTCGAGAGCCTCGAGCGGCGCATCGAGCGTGACGCCCGTTTCGCCTCCGATGTCAGCCATGAGCTCCGGTCGCCGCTCACGGCCGTGAACACCGCCGTCGACCTCATGGACCGCTTCCGGGACCGCCTGCCCGTCGAGGGCCGCCGGGCGCTCGAGGTGCTGCACAACGAGGTGCGTCGCTTCACCGACATGGTGCAGGACCTGCTGGAGATCTCGCGTATCGACGCCGGCGTGGCCGAAGTGGACCTCGAGGGCGTCCCGCTCGACGAGCTCGTGCGCCACGTAGTGGACGCCAGGACGACCGTGCCGCTCGTGATCGTCGAGCCCGATGCGCGCGGGCTCGTCATCCAGGCGGACAAGCGCAGGCTGCAGCGGGTCCTCGTGAACCTCCTCGACAACGCCGACGCCCATGCCGGCGGGGCCACGTCCGTGAGGGTGGCGCGCCGGGAGGATGACGCCCTGCTCTCGGTGGAGGACGGCGGTCCCGGCATCACCGCCGGCGACGAGGACCGCATCTTCGAGCGCTTCTTCCGGAGTACGGTGCCGAGGCAGCGCGGCGCCACCACGGGCACCGGCCTGGGTCTCGCCCTTGTCCTGGAGCACGTGCGCGCCCACGGTGGGCGTGTCACCGTCCAGAATCTGCCCGGCGGGGGGGCCCGCTTCACGGTGGCGGTGCCGCTGCGGCACCCTCCCACGCCCGATCGCGACCCGGCGGCCGGCGACAACCTGGAGCACGGGAGGGGCAGCGGGGACCGGGACGTCGCCGGCGTGACCCACGACGGTGGCGCGCCTGCGGCGGTGTCGGAGATGGGAAGCGGGTGAGCCCGCCCCGCCCCCTCGGCTGGGCGCGGGCCGCTGCGGCGTGCCCGGCGGAGACCGCCCGGTTGGCGCGTGCGGTGGCGTGGGTCGCGGTCGGGGCGGCGGTCCTCGCCCTGGGGGGCTGTGCCATCGGCGGGGAACGCAGCGCCCATCTCATCGACCGCTCCCAGGTGCCCGCCGGACTCCTCACCCCCGCCCCGCAGACGACGTCGCTGCACGGGTCGGCGGCACGGGGCAACGTCACGCTCTATTTCGACAGCTCGGGGGAGCTGGTCGCCGTGGACCGCTCCACGGCGGTGCCGGTGACGCTCGAACGGGTCCTGCGCCTGCTCGCCCGGGGCCCGAGCCCCTCCGAGCAGGCGGCGGGCGTCGAGAGCCCCCTCTCCACCGCGCACCCCATCGCCCTGCGGTCCATGGTGGGGGACACCGCCACCGTCGATGTGGCGTCGACCTTCGCCGCTATCGGCGGGCGCGACCAGATCGTGGCGGTCGCACAACTCGTGTACACGGTGACGGCGTTCCCCGGCGTGGACGCCGTGACGGTGCTCGTGGGCGGGCAACGCACCGCCGTGCCCACGGCGAGCGGTTCGCTGAGTGAGGGACCCCTGCGCCGGGAGCAGTACGCCGCGCTGGCGCCGCGCTGAGGGGCCGGTCGGCGGGCCTGGGCGGCCCCGCTCAGTCGGACTTCGCTTTGGCCAGGCGCTCCACCAGGTTGGGCGGCATGACCTCGTAGTGGTCGTGCGCGGCGGTGAATCGGCCCCGGCCGCCGGTGAGCGAGCGCAGGTCGACGGCGTAGCGCTGGATCTCGGCCGTGGGGACCTGGGCCGTGATCATCTGGATCCCCCCGTCGACGGTGTCGGTCCCCTGGACGCGGCCCCGCCGGGAGTTGAGGTCGCCCAGGATCTCGCCCTGCATGCTGGCCGGCACCCGCACCTCGAGCAGCGAGATGGGCTCGAGCACCACCGGCCCCGCCTTGGCCAGGGCCTCTTTGAAGGCCAGGGAACCCGCCATCTTGAAGCTCATCTCCGAGGAGTCGACGGGGTGGTACTTGCCGTCGTAGCAGGTGACCTGGACGTCGACGACGGGGAAGCCGTGGACGCCGCCCTGGCCCATGGCCTCGATGACGCCTTTCTCCACGGCCGGGATGTACTGCTTGGGGATGGCCCCGCCCACCACCTGGTCCACGAAGTGGAAGCCCTCGCCGCGCTCGAGGGGCTCGATGCGGATGGACGCCACCCCGAACTGGCCGTGGCCGCCGGTCTGCTTCTTGTACTTGCCCTCGGCCTCGGCCTGCGCGGTGATGCTCTCGCGGTAGGGGATGAGGACGTCCTCGGTGGCGACCTCCACGCTGAACTTGCGGGCCAGGCGCTCGGCCGCCACGGCCAGGTGCGTCTCCCCGGTGCCGCGCAGGATGGTCTGGTGGGTCTCGTCGACGCGCTCGACGGCGAGGGCGGGGTCCTCCTCCTGGAGGCGGTGGAGCCCCGTCATGAGCTTGTCCTCGTCGCCCTTGGACTTGGGCTTGATGGCGATGGACAGCGTGCAGGGCTCGGGGTCGACGCGCGGCACCACCACCGGGGTGCCCTTGGGGGCGAGGGTGTCGCCGGTGGCGGTGTCGGAGAGCTTGGGCACCGCCACGATGTCGCCCGCCTGGGCCTCGGAGGCGGGCTGGGCCTCCTTGCCCCGCAGCAGCTGCAGCACGTGGAGCCGCTCGTCGGCGTGGGAGCGGGGATTGGTGAGGACGCTGTCGGGCCGGATGGTGCCCGACAGCACCCGCAGCAGCGAGATCTTGCCCACGTAGGGGTCCGAGATCGTCTTGAAGACGTGGGCCAGCGGCTGGCCGGCGGGGTCGCAGGTCACCTCGGCGGTGGCATCGCCGGCCCGGACCCGGGTGGGGGGACGGGCGTCGGGGGGCGGGGCGATCTCGGCCAGGAGCGAGGCGAGGCGGTCGATGCCCACACCGGTGGCGGCCGAGCCGCACACCACGGGGAAGACGAGCCCCTGGGCCACCCCGTTCGCCAGGGTCGACTCGAGCTCCGCCCCGGTGGGGACGTCACCGTCGAGATAGCGCTCCATGAGGGCGTCGTCGCCCACCACGATCCCCTCGACCAGCTGCTCGCGCACCTCGTGCTCGGTGGCGGCCAGGTCGTCGGGGATGGGCCCCGAGACCGGCTTGCCGCCCTCGTAGATGATGGCGGTGTCGGTGAGGAGGTCGGCGATGCCCCGGAAGCCCGACTCCTCGCCCACGGGCAGCTCGAGCGGGGCGATCCCCGCGCCGAAGCGCTCGCGCAGGGCCGCCAGGGTGCGGTCGAAGCTGGCTCGCTCGCGGTCGAGCTTGTTCACGAACACGAGGCGGGGGAGCCCGAGCTCGGTCGCCAGGTTCCAGGCCGCCTCGGTCTGGGCCTCGATGCCCTCGACGGCGCTCACCACGAGCACCACCAGATCGACCACCGAGCACGCCGCCCGGACCTCGCCGAAGAAGTCGGCGTACCCCGGGGTGTCCACGACGTTGAGCTTGACGTCACCGAGCAGGCAGGGGGCCATGGCCAGCGACAGCGACATGTGGCGCTTGGACTCCTCGGGCTCGAAGTCGCTGACGGTGGAGCCGTCGTCGACCTTCCCCTGGCGGTTGATGGCCCCGGTCGCGAACAGCAGCGCCTCGGCCACGGTGGTCTTGCCCGCCCCGTTGTGCCCGACCAAGGCGACGTTGCGGATGCGAGACGGTGGATAGCTCGGCACTCCGCCCACCTCCCTCCCTAGGTCCTCCCGGCGTGCGGACGCCGTGGAGGCAGCCTACCCAGGGCGGGCTGTGTCGGTCGGGGCGAACGGGGCCGTGCCGGGCCCTCCCGGCCGGATCGTGGCGGCGCGTCGGGCGGGTCGGCGGGCGCTGGCCGCACACGGCGGGTGGACGCGCTGGACGGACCCCGCGGGCGTGCTCGCCGCGGAGACGGCGGCGCCCGTGGAGGGGTCCGGCGCGGGCCCGGGGCGAGGAGCCGGCACCCCCCGGGCAGCCCTGGCTGCGGGCGCCCGGCTGGTACGCTGGGAGTGAGGCTTCGCGGAGGACGACACCCCCCATGTTCGACGGTCGCTGGCGCGACGCAGTGGACCGCAGCACCAAGCCCGTGGGTCGGGCGCTGGTGCGTGCCAGGAT
>Ga0335078_10010784_pt1 | contig 13533 bp, 10 predicted proteins | sample Lox_Sample_32_FD_206711 | JGI IMG/M metagenome (GOLD analysis project Ga0335078, IMG submission 206711) | Soil microbial communities from Loxahatchee National Wildlife Refuge, Florida, United States - Lox_Sample_3.2 | ecosystem: Environmental > Terrestrial > Soil > Wetlands | place: USA...
GATCGAACTGATGAAGCACACAAATTCCTGGCCGCTGCATATGCAACTCTGGGTCTTTGCCGCCTTCGCCATTGGATTTGCCATCAAGGTTCCCATGTTTCCTTTCCACACCTGGCTGCCCGACGCCCATGTGGAGGCGCCCACGGCGGGTTCGGTGATCCTGGCGGGCGTCCTGCTGAAGATGGGGACATACGGCTTCCTGCGCTTTTCCTTACCACTCCTGCCGCAGGCCAGTACCAATCCCACCGTCGTGAAGGTGATGGTTTGGCTTTCGCTTGTCGCCATCATTTATGGGGCCCTGGTTTCGCTGATGCAGAAAGACATGAAGAAATTGATCGCGTATTCATCCGTCAGCCACCTGGGGTTCTGCACCCTGGGAATTTTCGCCCTGAACCCTCACGGGCTCCAAGGCAGCGTGATTCAGCAGATTAATCACGGAATATCCACCGGTGCACTCTTCTTGATTGTTGGATTGATATATGAACGCCGCCACACGCGCGAGATCAAGGAGTTGGGCGGGCTTTCCAACGTTATGCCCGTCTACGCGACCCTCTTCATGATTGTATTGCTCTCTTCGATTGGCCTGCCGCTGCTCAACGGTTTCATCGGAGAGTTCACAATCCTGCAAGGCGCATATGAGGCGAATTGGCATTGGGCCGCGTGGGCCGTCAGCGGAATCGTTCTGGGTGCGGCATACATGCTCTGGCTTTATCAGCGCACCATGTTCGGCCCCTGCGAGAACCCCAAGAACCAGGTTTTGAAAGACTTGAACCTGCGGGAGATCATGACCCTGGCGCCCTTGGTGATCTGGGCTTTTTGGATCGGTTTATATCCCAAGCCATTCTTCAATGTGCTGGATAAGCCCGTGAATGCGATTGTCGAGCAGTTGAACCCCAGTTTCTACGCTGCACCGCAGGCCGCCAAACCGATGCCGGCCGCACGGGAAGGGCAGCCTATCACCATTACGCTGTCGAATAACGCGGGAGGAAGCCACTAGTGGGGAACGCCTTCTACATCGCGTATCAGGCAACCAAGCCGGAAATCCTGATTGCGGGATTTGGCCTGGCCATCCTGCTGTTTGATTTCCTGCTGGATAAGCGCGACAAGAATTTGAACGCAGCTCTGGCCTTGATTGGCCTGACGTTCGCAAGCCTGGCCTTGCTGATGTTAGGATTCACGGCTCCGGGACATGGCATCTTCCGATTCCTGCATTTGCAGTTCGCTCCTCCGTCTTACACCGGGTTCGATGGGTCGTATACCTTGGACGCATTCGCCATTCTCGCGAAGCTCGTCATCGCCGTGGCCACGGCGATTGTAGTACTTCTCTCGGTTAAATACATGGAGATCGAGGAAGCAAACCTGGGCGAGTACTACGCTTTGCTGCTTTTCGCCGCCGTAGGGATGATGTTCCTGGTCTCGGGGGCAGATCTGATCGTCTTGTTTGTCGCGCTGGAATTGATGGCCCTCTGTGAATACGTGCTGACGGGATTCTTGCGAGGCAGCCGGCGGTCCAATGAAGCCGCCGTGAAGTTTTTCCTCCTCGGCGCGTTTTCTTCCGGCCTGCTTCTTTACGGCATGTCGCTGCTCTATGGGATCGGCGGCTCGACCAAACTGAGCATGATTGCGGAGCGGCTCCGGGACCGGCCGGCCTCCGATCCCCTCTCCTGGGTTGCACTCATTACTTTGCTGGCGGGCATTTTCTTTAAAATTGCCGCCGTGCCGTTCCATCAGTGGACTCCCGACACCTACGAAGGCGCGCCGACCTCCATAACGGCTTTTATCTCGGTTGCGCCCAAGGTGGCCTCGTTCGCATTTCTGATTCGCATCCTGCTGGCGGGACTCTGGCCCCTGCGCGCCGAATGGCAGGCTCTAACCATCGGCGTCGCGATTGCCACCATGACAGTCGGCAATCTCGCGGCCATTACCCAGACCAATATCAAACGATTCTTCGGTTACTCGACGATTGCGCACGTGGGGTACTTGCTCCTGGGATTAGTAGCCGCCGCCGATGGCAATGAGGCCGGACTGCAAGCCATCGTCATTTACCTGATTGTCTATGCTTTCATGAATCTGGGCGCCTTCGCGGTCATTATCGTGATGCGCAGAAAAGACTTGATCGGGGACGAGATCGACGACTTCGCAGGGTTGATGTCACGCGCGCCGGGCCTGGCCATCCTGATGTTGATCTTCCTGCTGTCTCTGGCGGGAATTCCCCCTACCGCGGGCTTCATCGGCAAATACTTCGTCTTTTTGTCGCTGATTCAGACTGGTCATTACTATCTGGCGGTGTTAGGAGTTGCTTACGCAGTCGTGGCCCTATATTATTACTTCCGCGTTGTGGTGGCCATGTTCATGAAGAGGCCCTTGGATGAGACGCCCCTGGCCACCGGCCTTGCTCTGCGGCTGGCGCTGGGAGTGACCCTGGGGATGACCTTGCTGATCGGCCTGTATCCTCAACCGGTCATCGTCCTGGCCCGCGAAGCGGTGCGGCCGTTCTTCTCGTAGCGAGGAGCTAAAGTGCCCCGGACTCCAAGCCAACGCCAGAGTCTTTGGGCGCAAGTTGGGTTTTACTCCAGTCTCGGATTCATCCTTCCTGCCGGCGCGGTGGGCGGGTTCGGGATAGGCTGGGTTCTCGATCGATGGTTACACACCTCACCGGTCTTCGCCCTGGCTTTGGGCGTCATCGGGGCAGCGGCAGGTGTGGTGGAGATTCTGAGGATTCTGACGCGGGCAGAGAAACGATTTGACAACGGCGGACCCAACAACCATGGACCTGACGCAAGCTGAGGCACGGCTGCCCAGGTGGATGCTCTTTCTGGCCTGTGCAGTGACGCTTGCCCTCCTGCTATCGTTGCATGTGCGCTTGGGTGCCGGGTTTGCTGTCGGTTCGGGGCTCGGTATTCTGAATTATCTCTGGCTTCATAGTATTGTTGAAGCTCTGGTAAACGCCGGGACGGCGCGGCCGCCCAAATCTGCCCTTGCCAAGGTCATCGTCCGATATCCTCTGATGTTCGCAGGCGTGTATCTCTTCTATAAAGCGGGCTGGTTGCCCTTTAAGGCCATCCTGGCGGGACTCTTCGTACCCGTGGGTGGAGTCCTGATCGAGGCGCTGGTTCTTCTTCGGGACGGTTGGAAGGACGCTAAGTAAATATGGACCACGAAATCTGGTTTACAGCAATTTTGAACAAAATCCTGGGTGGGCCTTTGGCCGCGGTTCTAGCTGCCTTGGGCCACCCCCCAGCCGACCCTGCTCATCTCATCCCCAATTACATTGCCATGGAGATGCTCGCGCTTCTGGTTATCCTGGTTGGTGTTTTCTTTTTGCGCCGGCAACTCTCGGTGGAATCGCCCGGAAAGCTCCAGCAGATTATGGAGACGGTTGTGCAGTTCGTCCGCGACATGAACGAAGAGATCATCGGTCATGGATCCGGGCGCTACCTCGCCATGATCGGCACCCTCGGCATCTTCATTGGGATTTGCAATGTATTGGGGCTGATTCCGACTTTGCAGACGCCCACCGGGCACATCGAGGTGACCCTCGGATGCGCTGTAGCCGCATTCCTCTATTACAACTTTCAGGGGATCCGGTACCACGGGGTGCTAGGGTACCTCAAACACTTGTGCGGGCCGGTCATGGCGATGGCGATCATTATGTTTCCCATTGAATTAGTGGGGAACGTGGGCCGTCTTCTTTCTCTTAGCGTCCGTCTCTACGCCAACATGTTTGTGGGCGACATCCTGGAAGGAGTGTTTACGACCTCAATCCCGGCGGCGATTGCAGGGATTTTAGCGCAACACAAATTGGCGGCAGCATTAACTGCCGGGCTGACTCCGATCGGGCTTCCCGCGGTATTTATGGCGCTCCACCTGTTCGTCTCGGCTTTGCAGGCGTACATTTTTATGTTGCTGCCTGCCATTTATATCAGTATGGCCGTTTCGTCTGAGCACTAAGCAGTCATTTGAGAACTTGGAGTTTGGCTTTTTGCAGGGCCGCCAGTGTGAGTCCTGCCTGCGCGTGGGGTGGCAGGAAACCACCTCCTGGCGGAATTCATCGAAGCCCGTGTTTCCTAGGGAATCGGGGCTGAAGGAGAATCTAGTGAAACGAAGCGTACTTATGTGGTTGACGGCGATTGCCGGCATGCTGCTCGCGGCGCCAGCGTTAGCTCAGGAAGCTGCGACCAAGGCTGCCAGCGGCGGCGTCAACTGGGTGGCATTAACCTCAGGCTTCGCCATGGCGATTGCCTCGGCAGGCTGCGGCTACGCGCAAGGGAAAGCAGCGTCAGCAGCGTGCGAGGGTCTGGCAAGAAACCCGGGAGCCCGGGCAGGCATCCAGTTTGCGTTGATCCTGGCCCTGGTCCTGATTGAATCGATGGCGCTCTACACCTTCGCCATCATTTTCATCAAGGTTATTTAGTCCAATTCTGCGCCGGTTCGGACAGGGGGGAGGCTTCGGCCTCCCCCGTCGTTTTCTTAGGGATTCATTTGAATGGCGGCAGGGTTGCCAAGACGCCCACGAGGTCGTTTGGCGCAAGCCCGAGGTAGAAGATTCCGATGATGCTGACGGCTATCGCGGCGCGCACGGTCCATGGGAGCGCAGTATCGGCCGTTTTGGCTTTCCCTTCGTGCATATACATGGCAACGATAATCTTGAAGTAGTAATAAACGGAAACGACGCTGTTCAGGAGTGCGAGAATGGTCAGGAAGACCAATCGCGAGTGTATGGCCGCCCTGAAGAGATAGAATTTGCCCAGGAATCCGCCGGTGGCAGGAAATCCTGCAAGGGCAAGCAAGAAGATGGTAAGGCAGGCCGCCACGGCGGGCCGGTCATTCGCCAGTCCGCGGTAATCCTCGATTTCGACCATGCCCTCTCCCTGACCGGCCAGATATGCAACCAGGAGGAAGGCGCCCGCATTCATGAGGGCATAGGCCGTCAGATAGTACATAACGCTCGAAATTCCATTCCGGCCACCTGCGGTGACACCCACCAACACATAGCCGGCATGAGCAATCGACGAGTAGGCGAGCAGGCGTTTTACGTTGTTCTGCCAGAGCGCTCCCAGGTTCCCCACACACATGGTGAGGGCCGCTGAAATCCACAGGATCCAGAAGTTGAAGGGGCCCGCGGAAGAAAAACTCCCCAGGAAAAGGCGGAGAAGGACGGCGAAAGCCGCCGCCTTCGGACCTACCGACATGAAAGCGGTGACGGGCGCGGGAGCGCCTTGGTACACATCGGGCGCCCATATCTGAAAGGGCGCAACCGAGAGTTTAAAGGCCAGCCCGACGAAGACCAGGGCCAGGGCTACCCTGGCGAATAGGGTCCACTGGGAGAGTGCATTTAAGCGCTCGCCCGCCGCCATCAGGTTGGTGGTTCCCGTGAGGCCATAAACAAAAGCTATTCCGTAGAGCAAAAAGGCTGTGGCAAATGACCCCAGGAGGAAGTACTTAAGCGAAGCTTCGTTGGAGCGGCGGTCCGACCTCCGATAGCCTGCCAGGATATAGGTGGCGATAGAACTGATCTCCAGCCCAATGAAAATCATGAGCAGGTCTGTAGAGGATGCCATGAAGCACATCCCGATCGTTCCCATCAGGATCAGTGCATAGAACTCGCCGTGCTGGAGACGGTCGCGTTCGAGATAGTCCATGGAGCCCAGAATGACCAGGCCTGCTACCAGTAAGAACAGGTAAATGAAATAAGAACTATACCGATCGGCGATAACACTTCCCCCGAACGCTGGTCCGGGCCCCGGCCACGGGTATATAGAAAGCCGAGTGGTGGCGGCTCCGGCGGCGAGAATCCCCAGCAGCGCCATCCATCCGAGCAGTTTCTTGTGTGTGACGGCGACGAATGGTTCCAGCACCATGACTACCACTGCAAAGATGGAAAGGACGATTTCCGGGAGGATCCGCATGATGTCGACCGGCTGGGGGGTGATCATCGGTCACCTCCTTGGGGGCCAGTCGGCAGAGTGCGGTTGGCACTGATCAGAATGTGAGTGGAAGTCGGGCCTGGGGAGTGGGGAATTGGCAAATCAACCGGATTTATTGACTTCTCCTTCCGGATTTCGCGCCTCGGATTGCCGCGCGTTGCGCTTGGTCGGCCGGCGAAAGGCGCTGGGATTATTGCTGACGGGGAGTGTTCGCGCAAGCGTTCCATGATGTGGATTACACCCTGATCCATCCGCCGCAAGAAGGGCTGGGGGTACACCCCCATGATGATAATCACGATTACCATCACCGTCAGGATGAGTTTCTCCCGAAGATCGCAATCGGCCAGCGTTCGGTTTTTCTCATTGGTGATTTCTCCGTAAAACACCCGCTGATACATCCAAAGCAGGTAGACCGCGGCCAGGACCACACCGACGGAAGCCAAGGCTGCGTATGCGGCGTGGCGATGAAAAGATCCTACGATGATCAGAAACTCCCCCACGAACCCATTCAAGAGCGGCAGGCCGAGAGAGGACAGCGCCACAATCAGGAAGAACGTGCTGTAGACGGGCACGGACGTCGCCAAACCTCCAAACTCGCTGATCAGCCTCGTGTGGCGCCGCTCGTAGAGCATTCCGACCAGCATGAAGAGCGCTCCCGTTGAAACCCCGTGGCTGAACATTTGATAGATAGCGCCCTCGATGGCCTCCGGCCGGAAGACGAATATCCCCAACACGCAGAATCCCAGGTGGGCCACGGAGGAATAAGCCACGAGCTTTTTCAGGTCGGGTTGCACCATGGCGACCAGCGCGCCATAAATGATCCCGACGATGGCCAAGGCGCAGATAATGGGAGCGAACTCCCTTGATGCCTGGGGAAAAAGCGGCAGGCAGAACCGCAGCATGCCGTACGTTCCCATCTTGAGGAGAACCCCTGCCAGGATTACGGAACCTGCCGTGGGAGCCTCGACGTGGGCGTCGGGAAGCCAGGTGTGAAAGGGGAACAGAGGAACCTTGATAGCGAAGGCGATGAAGAAAGCGAGGAATAGCCACCTTTCAGCTTGCGGAGTGAGTGCGGAATATGTGACCAGATGATCCAACACCTGCGGAAGATCAAATGTCTCGGTGCGAGTGTAAAGATAAATGATGCCGGTGAGCATCAAGGCTGAGCCAACCATGGTGAAGAGGACAAACTTGATGGCTGCGTAAACTCGCCGCTCATGGCCCCAGATGCCGATGAGGAAGTACATGGGAATAAGCATTACTTCCCAAAACACGAAGAACAAAACGAGATCGAGAGAGGCAAAGACACCCATCATTCCGGTTTCCAGTGCCAGCAGGAAAATGAAGAACTCCTGGGTTCTTTGGGTGATGCCTTTCCAGGAAACCAATACCGACAGCGGAGTGAGAAATCCCGTCAAGAGAATCATCAGGCCGCTGAGGCCATCGACTCCCAAATGGTAGTTGATGGGCGGCACCTTGATCCACGGGACCACCTCGGCGAACTGCATGTCGCTGCGCTGGGGATCAAGTCGAGAGTATAAACAGACGGTTATGAGGAAGGTGAGTGTCGAGAAAAAAAGCGCCGTCCACCGGACGGGTGTGGCCCGTTCGCGTCCGAGGAATGCAATAACAACCGCGCCCAGGAGGGGGAGGAACGTTATGATCGAGAGTAGGTGAGCACTGTACCAGGACATAAGGCTGTTGTGAATCAAGAGTCGCGCGTTGCTGAAATACCGATGTAATGAGTTGCTAACCGACTACCACGGGCAGCCAGCGTTGACTGGTGGTCGCTAACCGTGAGCTGCGAGAATATAGAACACCCAAAGTACTGCCCCCAGCAGCACCCATGCGGCGTAACTGGTGATGTTGCCGGATTGAATTCGCCGCAACAGGTTACCTGTCCAGGCGGTTCCTTCGCCGGCGCCATTTACCATCACGTTGTCGATGGCACCTTCATCCACCACTTGCCAGAGAAACTTCTCCGAAACGGTGCCCAGGGGACGCACGATGAGCCAATCATAAAACTCGTCCACGTAGTATTTGTGGGTCAGCAGCCGGTAAATCCCGGCCCACTGCTCCGCCAGGCGATCAGGAATGTCCGTGGACTTCAGATACCACCACAGGGCAACCCCAATCCCGATAACGGCCGCGAGAATGGAGAATCCCATTAAGGCCCCGGGGCCAAGCCCACCCACATGCTCGGGAGAGGCATCACGCAGGAAATTAGTGGCGGGGGCAAACACGGGGTCGAGGTAATGATCGAAAGCTTCGCTGCCGTTCCACGCTTTTGGCCAGCTCACCCACCCCGCGACAACGGAAAAGAATGCCAGGATCATGAGCGGCACGGTCATCTTCGAACCGCTTTCGTGCAAGTGGTGCGCGGTTTCCGGGTCGACACGCGATCTTCCATAGAAGGTCATGCAGAGACCGCGGAACATGTAGAAAGCGGTGAGGGCGGCCGTGAGGGTCCCCAACCAGAATAGCCAAGGCTTGCCGAGGGGGCCTTCGTAGGCCCCGGCCAGAATCTCATCCTTGCTGAAGAACCCCGCCAAGGGCGGAATCCCTGAGATGGCAATCGTCGCAATCAGAAAAGTCACATGCGTGGTTTTCAGCTTTCGCCACAGGCCGCCCATCTTACGCATGTCCAGTTCGCCACTCATGGCATGCATCACGCTGCCGGCTGCCAAAAAGAGCAGCGACTTGAAAAATGCGTGCGTCATCAGGTGGAATATGCCAGCTGCGAAGACACCCACGCCACAACCCAGGAACATGTAACCGAGTTGGCTGATGGTGGAGTAGGCGAGCATTCGCTTCAGATCGTTTTGTGTGAGGGCGATGGTACCGGCAAAGAATGCAGTGAAGCAGCCTACGATGCCCACCACCTCCAGAGCCATGGGGGCGTGGGCGAAAATGACGCTGGATCTCGCCACCAGGTATACGCCTGCCGTTACCATTGTGGCGGCATGGATCAAGGCGCTCACCGGCGTGGGGCCTTCCATGGCATCGGGGAGCCACACATAAAGGGGTAACTGCGCCGACTTGCCTGCTGCCCCCAGGAAGAGGAGCAGGCCGGCAGCCGTCAGAATCCCCTCGAGTTGGCCCGGAGGCAGTTCCTTGACGCGCTGGAAGACGGTTTCAAAGTCCAGCGCATGAAAAGTCCAGAAAAGCAGCGCTACGCCAACCGTGAAACCAGCGTCGCCAATACGCGTAACGATGAATGCCTTCTTCCCGGCATCGGAGGCGGACTTCTTGCGGAAGTAAAAGCCGATGAGGAGATAAGAACAGAGCCCCACCCCTTCCCAGCCCACGAACATCAGAGGATAACTCGACGCCGTGACCAAGGTGAGCATCATGAAAAGGAAGAGGTTCAGGTATGTAAAGAAGCGGTAATAGCCTCCCTCATGTTCCATGTACCCGCGCGAATAGAGATGAATCAAGAAGGCAACGACCGTGACCGTGAGGGTCATGATCAGAGTGAGCCGGTCATAATAGAGCGCATAGTCCGCATGCAGCTCACCGGCTTGAATCCAGGTGAAATACTCATGGACGAAAGGTCCCGGCTGACCGGGGGATGTCGAATAGATCCAGGCCGAGAGCAGCGCGAAAACCATGGAAAGACCCGCCGCCCCGCAGCCAATGAGCGAGACGGCCGCCTGGGGAAAGTGGCGGCCCAGAATCCCATTAAGGGCCGCACCCGCCAGCGGCGGCAACACCATGAGGAGAAGCAGGATTTCCAGATTCATGAAGTTTTCTTTTAAGGCCTCGCGTCAACCGGCTTGCCGGTGAACGCCGCGCCAAGCTACATTTTCATCGAATCCACATCTTCGATATTCAGCGACTCACGATTGCGGTGCAGGGCGATAATAATCGCTAAGCCCACCGCAGCCTCCGCTGCTGCTACCACCAGCACAAAAAACACAAAGATCTGACCGTCCAGGTTGCCATTAAACCGTGCGAAGGCAATAAAGGCCACGTTCACGGCGTTGAGCATCAATTCGATGCACATGAACACGGTAATAATGTTGCGCCGGACGATGAAGCCGGCCGCACCGAGGACGAAAAGGATGGCACTGAGCGCCAGATAATGGGAGAGCGGAGCCATGTCTATTCTCAGAATTCCTTTTTTGCCAGTACCACTGCGCCAAGCACTGCCACCAGGATCAAGATGGACGTTACCTCGAACGGCAGCGCATAACTCCGAAAAAGCAGATGACCAATTCCCGCGGGGCTTCCGTTGGGAGCTGCCACGGAGGGTCCGCCTGAAGACGGAAACTGCTGGCGGACCACCACAACTATCTCCACCAGGAACCCGGCGATCAGCGGTGCGCCGAGCCACTTGGCAATACGGCTTCGGTGACTCGGGGTCTCGCGGCCGGCGTTAAGCAGCATAATGACAAAGACGAACAGTACCATGATCGCGCCGGCATATACGATGACCTGTAGAACCGCAATGAATTCTGCGCCCAGCAGGAGATAAACCGCGGCCAGCGAGCAGAGCACCACAATCAGGGATAGCGCACTATAAACCGGAGTGCGCTGTAAAACCATGTTCAGTGCGGCCAGGATGGCCACGGCTGCGAAAATGTAGAAGAGAATCTGCATATCACCCGTGCCAGGCAATTAAAAAGCTTGTGACCAGGATATTCAGCATCGCCAGGGGGAGCAGGAATTTCCATCCCAGCGACATGAGCTGGTCGTACCGGAACCGGGGCAGCGTCCCGCGCATCCAGATATAAAAAAACATGAAACAAAAAACCTTCAGGCAAAACCAGAAGACCGGCAGAAAAATCTGCACGATCCCGGGTAGCCATGCGAACCCCGGTCCGTGCCAGCCGCCGAAGAAGAGGAGCGTGGCCAGACACGAGACCGTGATCATGTTGGCATACTCCGACATGAAGAACATGGCGAATTTCATGCTGCTATATTCCGTGTGGAACCCCGCCACCAGCTCCGTTTCGCCTTCCGGAAGGTCAAAGGGCACGCGGTTGGTTTCCGCTATTGCCGAAGTGAAGTAAACGAAGAAACCTATGGGTTGGGCAAAGATATACCAATGGGGCACCCAGGTGTTGACGCCGTGGATGTGCCAGAATCCGCTTTGTGCGTCGACGATTCCGCGCAGGCTTAGTGTCCCTGCCATCATCAGTGTGCCAATCAGGGCCAGCCCCAGTGACAGCTCATAACTGATCATTTGGGCGGAGGACCGCAGCCCGCCGAGGAGCGGATACTTGCTGTTGGAGGACCACCCGGCGAGCGCGATGCTGTAAACGCCCAGGGAGGTGACGGCGAAAACATAAAGCAGGCCAACGTTCAGGTCGGCGATCTGGAACCTGACGGGATGGCCGTAAAGGGTGAACCCTTCACCAAACGGAATGACGGCAAACGAAAGAAATGCCAGGACAAAGCCCAGGAAAGGGGCCAACCAGTAAATGAACTTGTCAGCCTCAATCGGGATGATATCTTCCTTCAGGATAAACTTGGCCCCATCGGCCAGCGGCTGCAACAATCCGTGGGGTCCCACCAGGTAGGGTCCCCACCGCGCCTGAATGTGCGCCACCACCTTGCGCTCCAGCCATGTCGTATAGGCAATGGCGGTCAACAACACGACGAGAACCACCGTAATCTTGATCACCGCGATGAGCAGGAGTATCGCCGTATCAGAAAATGTACCCATGAGGTTTCTTGGCTTCGTCCACGGAATTCAGCGCCCAACTATACCGGCTTACCGTTCCGGATGTGAAGAGTGAATCTTGCGATGAAAAAACCAAGTCGCGGTTTTCAAGCTCAGGAGGACCCCCGGCGGGTTGCGTCATCACCGCTCGGCCAACCAGCAAGCTCGGCAGCGCAATGGAGTACCCCGGAACGTGCGCGATGATTTCTCGCAACACGTCGTCAGCGTTGCGGTAGCTCCAGGTCTGCCCCAGCAGCCTCGCCAGCGCCAACAGAATTTCCAGGTCGCTGCGTGTGCCCGCCTTACGCATGGTCTTCTTCAGAATTTGGACCTGTCCGCAAGTGTTCGTGACCGTTCCGGCCTTCTCCGCGAAGCTAGTGGCGGGCAATACGACGTCGGCCCTCTCAGTGGTTTCCGTCGGGAACAACTCGGCCACCATCAGGAACGCCAGTTTTCCCAATTTCTCCGGAGAAAGGTGGAAGGTCTTGAGGGGATTCGAGCCGAAGACCAGGAGTGCCTTGATCTCTCCGGACTCCACTCCCTGGAGGATTGTCCAGATATCGCGGCCGGGCGTGCCTGGGAGCTTAGCTTTCCAGGCAGATTCCACCCGCGCGCAAGCTGCGGGATCGGAGAGCGACGCGTAGCCAGGCAGGACGCCGGGCAGGAGGCCCATGTCCGCGGCCCCGCGTGAATTGGCATAATCGCCCAGGGCCACAAAGCGGGTATGGCCGGGGAGGGATAGCCCCCACTGCACCAGGTTGGTTACATCACCGCCTCGAATCTCATCCCCGAAAATTATGACGGTGTTGGATTCCTTCCGCAGGTTCTCGCCCAATTCAGTCAGGGCGGCTGAGTTCCCGTTCAATCCCGCCGGGGTGCCTGGGGTATTCCCCGCCCACGCCCCGACCGCCATTGCCTCTTCTCCGGCCTGGACAACGACGCTCTGCCTCGCCTGGCGTTGGAGTTTGATTTCGTGACGGTTCAACATGTAAAGATGTGCGTCGTGGAGGCGAACTGCCTGCCGGATCTGATAGGCAATCAGCGGATGCTGATGGGTGGGGTCGTTGCCGACCAGGAGGATGCTCGACGCCTCGCCAATGTTCCCGATGGTGGCGTAGCGGTCGGCAGCTTTTGCGGCGGTCAGCGCGCCCACCAGGGAAGAGAAGTCGGCGGTGCGGTGATGGTCCAGGTTATTTGTTCCCAGCACGGTGCGCGCAAATCGCCCCAGGAGATAGTTCTCTTCGTTGGTGGTGCGATTGGAACCGATCACGGCGATGGATGCCGGCCCGTGTTCCTTGAGGATGCCGGTCAGTCGCTCTGCCGCCGTACCAAGGGCCTCTTCCCAGGTAGCGGGTTCCTGCTTGCCATTCTTGCGAATCAGGGGAGCCGTCAGGCGCTGTTCATGATTCACAAAGTCCCACCCAAACCTGCCCTTGACGCAGAGAAACTCGCCGTTGAAGCCGGAATGGTCGCGATTATTGGCGCGGATGATCTGGTTGTTGCGAACCGCCAGCGTGGTCTTGCACCCATCGGCGCAGTGGTTGCACGTGGTCCCGGTGTAAGTCATTTCCCAGGGGCGTGTCTTGTAACGGTAAGTGCCGCTGGTGAGCGCGCCCACCGGGCAAACGTCGATACACATGCCGCACTCTTCGCACTCCAGTTTCTCGCCCTCATTGGGAATGATCTCACTGTGCGCTCCCCGGAACCCGATGCCGTAGGCATTCACGTCCAGGCCCTCGTCGCACACCCGAATGCACCGGTAGCAAAGAATGCAGCGCGGCCAATCGTAGTACACCAGGTTGGAGAAGCGACGCTCCTCGTGGTGCAGCTTGGACTCCATAAATCGTGTCTCTGCCGCGCCGTAACGGAACACTGCGTCCTGGAGTTCACACTCGCCGCCTTTGTCGCATACGGGGCAATCGAGCGGGTGATTGGTCA
>Ga0335078_10010785_pt1 | contig 13532 bp, 13 predicted proteins | sample Lox_Sample_32_FD_206711 | JGI IMG/M metagenome (GOLD analysis project Ga0335078, IMG submission 206711) | Soil microbial communities from Loxahatchee National Wildlife Refuge, Florida, United States - Lox_Sample_3.2 | ecosystem: Environmental > Terrestrial > Soil > Wetlands | place: USA...
CGGATTATCACTCATCTCGGGAAACAACGCCTGGGCCTCGCTGACATGACGCCGCTTCATCTTCACAGCGACCCTTATCGGCATTTCCGCGTTTTTCTTCGGCTTCATTCCGTTCTCAATAGCTTAACCGAATGTCGTTGCTATGGGGGAGCCCTAATCTAATTCGGACTTTCCCACGCCGAAAAACGTCACGCGGTGCGCTTACGTTAGTAGGCGACTGAAAAAGTCCGTCAGTTGTTGGGCGTGGCCGTCGCGAGTTCACACGACGATAAGAAAATCGATAAGACCAGAATTCGGGTTCGTCCAACCCTCACCGCGCCTGCATCGCCTTCTGAATGCTCGCAATGTTTTTGCGGGCGTAGTCGGCTTCGCCTAGGTCGGGATTGATCGCCAGCATTTCCTGAAAGTGCCGCAGCGCCGGATCCAACTCGGCGACGCTGCCGGTCTGCACGGCTTTGCGCATGTAGGAGAGGCCCAGGGCATAATGGGCGTAGGGATCTTTGGAATCGTATGTGAGGGACTTCTGGCAATTGAAAATCGCCTGGTCGAAGTTGGCCAGGTTGCGCTCGCAATCGCAGATGCCGAAGTATGCCAAGCTGCGTAGGTCCTTCCAGATGTCCTGCTGGGCGGCACGCTTCCGTTTGCCGAATCCCGCCAGGAACCCTAACACATAGTAATTGACTTGGCCGGCCAACTTACTGTCGAAATCACTGAGTTGCAGATACTGCGTGTATTCTGTCCGGGCGTCGGCATAGCTGCCGCTCAATCGCAGACTGTCGGCCAGCCAGAGGTGCGGCTCGGCATTCTTGGGAGTCAACTTGATAGCCTTGCGAGCGGATTCGATGGATTGTGGATAGAGCGCCTTCAAGCGGTAGGCCTGCGCTAGCAGCGTCAGCGTCACCGCATGATCCGGCTGGCGTGTCAGGACGACGTTGAACTGGCGAATGGCCTCATCCACGTTGCCGATATCGAGCAGCATGCCGCCGTAGTTGGCGTGCGCCTCCAGGTAATCGGGGTCGATCGCGATCGCCTTCTTGTAATACTGCTCGGCCTTATCCTGATCGAAGAGAGCATTGTAAGTGAGGCCCAGATAGAAGGCCGCCTGGCTGTAAGTCGGGTCGATTTCGAGCGCCTTCTCGAATAGCTCGGCGGCTTTGCGGTAATTCTGTTCGTAACCCTTCTGGTAATATTCCAGACCTTTGTCGAGCGAGTCGTTGGCAGCTTTGTTGCGGCGGCGGGCGATGAGTATCTTGATGCTGACCGTCGATTCCTGACCGGGATAGACCGTCTCCTGCCGTGGGCCATCGGGCTCGTATCCGAGCTTGACTCCTTTGATGGTGTGCTCGCCCGGTGGAAGGCCGGGCACAGAGATCGGCTTGGCCTTAGTGGCTACACCGACCGACTTACCGTCCACGAACACTTCCACATCGTCCATATTGGCTTCGATGACCAGAGCGCCGAATTTGGGGGCGGGCGGCGCGGCGGGCGATGCGCCCGAAGGCACCCAGGCGAGCAGCATGTTGGGATCGAAGCTGCCCTTCTCGGAAGTGGGATTCTGCTGGCCGCCCGTGGCTTCGCGGACGTTGGTGTGGACGTACTCGGCCAGCTCGTCGGCGGTGACGATCCCGTCGTGGGACTCATCCGCGGCGCCTTCAAGGCCTTTCACTACGTAATAGGTGAAGACGCCGTGGCCGCCTTCGAGATCGGGGCTTTCGAACGACCGCTCGCGGTCGCGGCTGGCGGTAAGTGAGAACAGCGACTTATTCAGATCGCCCAGTGTGCGGTTCAGGTTCTGCGTATCTTCCGGCGAAATCGCGCCGCTGTGACAGGAGTCGGTCAGAAGGATCTTCGACTTCGCATGAATCTTGCCGCCGATTACAGAGCCCAGCTCGTCCATGGGATAGGCGGTCGCTGTGAGATTCTTGCGATCAACATCGTAAGGCGCGAGATATCCCTTGCCCTGATCGACGAAGCCGTGACCGGCGAAGTAGATCAGCACGCGGTCGTCGTCCTTGGCCACCGAGGGCAGCCAGCCATCGATTTCGCGGCGCAGGCCCGCGAGCGTGGCATTCGCGCCAGTCAGCATGTGGACGTTTTCGGCTTTGAAATTACCGCCTTCGGGGCTGATCAGGATGGTGTAGATCGACTGCGCGTCGCGCTCGGAGAACTGGAGTTGGAGATCGGCGGGCAACTTCTGATAGTGGGAGATGCCCACGATCACGGCATAGCTGCGTGGAATGGCGATTGGCTTGGGCGCAGCGGGCTGAACAGCCGCCTGCTCAGGCTCGATCTTTTCGATCTTCAGATCGCGCTGCTGTTTCGACGGCGTGGTTTGCGCGTACGCTAGCGCGGAAAATGCAAGAACGAAGCCAATTTTTCGTAAGTGCATTGGAATCACTTGTGTGCCAGGCGGAATTCGTAGATCACTGGCCCGGAGAGAGGCGCGGGCGAGGAGATCACGGAAGTGTCCTTCTGGCGGAGGAACAGCAGATCGCTGTGGTTCTGATCGGCAGCCCCGGCGAGGTTCTGCGGGAGTTCGACATCGCGCGGCACCAGCTTCGGACCGGCGGAATGATCGATGCAATCGCCGCGGGAGCGCAGAATGGCCTCGTCGCAGCGGGGGATGAGCGTGGGCGGCGCGACGCTCTTTCCGGTTGGCGGAGTGGAATAGCGCGGCGGCCCGTCGGTCAAGCGGGCGGGGGTGACCAGCCAATACACCACCTCGTGGCCGGCCGGCCCGGCAATGCGGAACACGCTGGCCGTCGCCGGGATCTGGTATTCCTTGCCGGCGATGATGCGGTTATCCTGCCCGGTCTCCTCACGCGGGAACAGTTGCTCGTACTTGCCCGAGGTGCTCTGGTTCATCACATACAGATAGCCGTCGAAATTGCTACGGAAGCGGAAGCGCACGCGGTCGGCCTGCTCCAGCACCAAGGCGGGGTCGATGGCATGCCAGGAGCCGCCATCGAAGCGGTCGAGCATGATTTCCATGCGCTGCGCCCCTTCACTGTGCGTGCCCTCGGCGGCGAAGTGGCTTTGCGCAAGGACGGTGGGCGGGGAGCCTGCGCGCCACGCCGCTACAGCAAGCGCGGAGATAACTGCCAGCCTCAGCATCATTGGTGCACCAGTTGGAGGTCGGCCACCACGCGCGAGTCGGAAGTGCCCGTAGGATTCACCACGTAGACGGCGTCCTCCTTGCGCGCGCCCGGCGTATTCTCGTCGACCTTCTCGATGACTAAGTCGCGGCTGTAAGTGGTGCGCAGGCGGCCGACGGTGGAGTCATCGATCTTCGAATTTGCCATGACTAGAAGCGTTTTGCCTTTGGCGGGCTCGTCTTTCTTCGGAGCGGGAGCAGACGTGCCACCTTGCAACGAGTAGACCATTTTCTCCAGGTCAGGCGCGGGCTCGCGGGAGAGGACCACAAAAAGCTTTTCGTTGCCGGCCTGCTCGTCAAACAGGATGCGCGATTTCGGCGGCATGATATAGCTTCGGAAACCGTCGACGCGGTTACTGCCATCTTCCACCTCGGCCGAGGGGAACATTGGTTTCCACGTGCCGCTGGAACCTTGACTAATGATGTAGAGATAGCCGGGCTGATTGGTTTGCACGTTGATCTGGATACGATCACCGGCGTGGAAGGTGGTGTTGGCCGGGACTTCCACCATGTTATCGCCCGACTTCTTGAGGATGCTATATTTCAGTCCCAGCGGCATGCCGGCCGAAGCGGAAGGGGCGCCGACCGTCGCCACGGCGGGGACGACACGCGTGCCATCCGGCAGTTGCGTGCTCTGTGGCGGTTGCGGATTCACAGCGGGCGCTGGTTTCTTTTCGGCGCTCGCGACCTCAGTGCGCGGGGCTTTCTGCGCGGGAGGCGGCGCCGCTTTGGCCTGCACTGGCGGCAATGCCGGCTCGGCTTTGGGAGGCGCCGGCGCGGCTGAATAGAATAGTTCGCGGGCAGTCAGACGGCGCTGAGCCTGCTCTTGTGCGCCGGCGGCCAGAACAAAACAGGTGGCAAGGAGAAAACCCGATTTCGACAGCATAGATTTCATCCGATCCGATGGACCGGCCCCTTGTTCACGATAACACCTCAGTTCTAGTTAGGGCACAAAGGGACCAGGAGTACGGTACTATCCAGGAGATCCCACCGCTCCCTGCGGTCGCGGCTCGGTAAGACGGGCTTGGGATAAGGACTTGGAACGTAGATGGCTCGTTACCGAGCCGCAACCGAAGGGAGCGGGGGGTTACGTGTACAAGCCCATGCGCTCCTTCACCAAACGAACCGTGCTATCTGCGATGGGGACCACTCGTTCGGCCCCTTCCTTTAGGATGTTATCCAGATACCCACGGTCGGATGTTATCTGACGATAACGTTCCTGGAACGGGTCCAGTTGCGAGACCACCATTTCGGCTACTTGCTTCTTCAAATCGCCGTAGCGCATGCCGTTGAAGTGTTGCTTCATCTGTTCGTCACTCCAACCGGAGAATGCCTGGAAGATCGCGAGCAGATTGAGGACTCCCGGGCCGGCCGTTTCCACATCAACGCAAGGCTGCGAATCGGTGGTGGCGCGCATAATGATTTTGCGGATTTTGTCGGGCGGGTCGAGTAGCGCCACGGCGTGATTCGCTCCGGCCGCCGACTTACTCATCTTTTGCGTAGGATCATCCAACCCCATGACTCGGGCGCCCACGGCAGGCAGGCTGGTGTCCGGCACCACGAACGTATCGCCATAGAGCGAATTGAAACGTTCGGCGATGTCGCGAGTCAGTTCGAGATGCTGCGCCTGGTCCTCACCCACGGGGACGATGCCGGCCTGATAGAGTAGGATGTCGGCGGCCATCAGAACCGGGTATTGGAGCAGGCCGTCACCTACCGATTCCTGTTTCCCAGCCTTGGCTTTGTACTGCGTCATGCGCTCCAGCCAACCGACCGGAGTAACACAAGTGAGCATCCAGGCCAACTCGGCGTGGCCGGAGACGGTCGACTGCACCATGATGGAGCAAACCTTGGGGTCGATGCCGGCGGCCAGGTAGAGCCCGGCGAGTTCGCGAATCTTGGCCTGGAGCTCGGCGGGGTCCTGATAGACCGTGATGGCGTGCAGATCGACGATGCAGAAGATGCATTCGTAGTCGTTCTGAATGCGGACCCAGTTTTTGAGGGCGCCCAGGTAGTTTCCGATGTGAAGATTTCCGGACGGCTGCATTCCGGAAAGGACTCGTGTTTTCATGATAAGGGAACGGGAGTAAACCCTATCGTAGACAATTTCGAAGTAACCGTCGAGAAGCTGGTGTACGGCGGCGATGGCCTGGGCCGGATGGACGGGCGCGTCGTGCTGGCGCCTTACGTTCTGCCGGGCGAGAAGATCCGCGCGCAAGCCGAGCAGGAGAGGCCGGGCCTGGTGCGGGCCCGCGCGATCGAGGTGCTCGAACCGTCGGCCGAACGCGTGGTAGCCGCGTGCCCGTACTTCGGCCGGTGCGGTGGATGCCACTACCAGCACGCGCCATACGAAGTTCAACTGACCGCCAAGCGGGCGATCCTGGAGGAGGCGCTGCGCCGCTTGGGCAAGCTGGAGCCGCCGGAGGACATCGAGGTGATCGCCGCGGAGCCGTGGGGATACCGGAACCGAACGCAGCTTCACATCGACGGGCGACGAATCGGCTTCCGCGAGGCGCGGTCCCACAAGCTGTGCCCCATTGACCGCTGCCCCATCAGTTCACCGAAACTGAATGAGACGATCGGGGCCTTGAACGAAATGCTGCGCGATCGGCGCTGGCCGCGCTTCGTGCAGTCGATCGAGGTCTTTACCGACGAAGAGCAGGTGCAATTGAACGTGGTGGACACCACGCAACCGGTGGCCCGCCGCTTCTTCGATTGGTGTGCGGAGAGAATTCCGGGACTGGTCACGGGAGCGCTCGATTACGCCGGGCGCTTTCGCGTGAGTAGCAACGCGTTTTTCCAGGTGAACCGTTTCCTGGTGGATCGCCTGGTAACGGCTGCGGTCGAGGGCTGCCAGGGCGAGACTGCGTTGGATCTTTACGCGGGCGTTGGACCGTTCGCGCTCGCGCTCGCCGCTGAGTTCCGTGAGGTTGTCGCGGTGGAATCCGGGTCGGCAGCAGTGCGCGATCTCGAATTCAATGCCGGGCGTGCGGGGCGCGGGACTATTCGAGCGCATCAGAATACCACCGAAGCGTATCTGGAGAATCTCGACAGCGTGCCCGACCTGGTTCTGCTCGATCCACCACGCGCCGGACTCGGGAAGAGCGTCGTGCAACGGCTGGGCGAATTGAAGCCACAGGCTATAACATTGGTAGCGTGCGACCCGACCACGCTGGCCCGCGATTTGGCGGGTTTTGTGGCCGCCGGTTATCGCATTCAGAAAATGGCCTTGATCGACCTGTTCCCGCAAACTTATCATCTGGAGACGGTGGTGCGGTTGGAAGCTTAGGGCAGGGCATGGCCCCGCCCCACGTGCTCAGCATGGGAACTCCTGCATGGGCGCATTCGGATCGAAGAGCGGAATGTAGCGGCCGTCGATATCCGTAAAGCCGTACTCTTTGGCCAGATTCGCCGCCCACAGCAGTTGCCCGGTCTTGCGCATCGCATTACGGTCGGCAGCCAGGGCCGCCACGGCGCGCCCGATGTACTCGGGGCTTTCGCTGAGATCGAAGCGGAACTGCTTTTTGCGAGCCTCGGTCGTCATGTGCATCAATACCCGCTCCGTGCGCATGAAGCCGGAATTGAGGCCCACCACCGCGATTTTCGATTTTTTGGTCTCACGGCTCAAACCGATCACCAGGCGGTTCAGGCACTCGTGACCCAAGTCATGCAGGATCTGCCCGCGATAACCCGAAGCATCGGGGCGCAAGTTGTCAGTGACGTAGACGATCAAACCGTGGCGCTGCTTGCCCATTAGCCGGGCGGCATGAACGCTGGTGTGCCAATACGCGCTTACGGTCTGGAGTGTCTCCTGCCATAGAGTTGCGCTGAGATCCCAGAAACGCTTCGACCACACGGGCATGAAGTTGGCGCTCCAAACGGAGTTGGCCAGCACGTCTAAGCGGCCCTGGTCCTTCTCCACGCGACGGAAAAGCGCAGCCACCTGTTCCTCGGCGCTGAGATCGGCGCGAACCGCGATGCCCTGGCCGCCGCGCGCCGTGACCTCGGCCGCAGTTTCCTCGATGGTGCCAGGCGCGTTGTCAGGCGGCTTTGGACCGCGCTTCGATGTTCGTGCCGCGACATACACGGTGGCTCCCGCTTCGCCCAGCGCCAGAGCAATGCCTCGCCCTGCGCCGCGACTGGCGCCGGCGGCGATTGCAACTTTTCCTTCGAGAGTCTTCATGATTTGCGATTATCGGGCACCATTCCTGACACCCCTTGTCATATTTATCTGGTAAAGTTTGGCTCTATGCGGAACGGCCGGCTGCTTTCCATTCTGCTGTTGATGCAGGCGCATCGCCGGATTACCGCCCGCGAACTGGCGCGGCGCCTGGAGGTTTCGGAGCGAACCATCTTGCGGGACATGGAGGCATTGAGCGCGTCCGGAGTTCCGGTGATTGCGGAACGCGGCTCGGGAGGCGGCTGGAGCCTGCTGGATGGGTACCAGATGAAGGTCACCGCCCTGACTGCGGCGGAAATTCAATCCCTGTTCCTGGCGCGGCCCGCGCGTTTGATGGCGGATCTCGGATTGCGGGAAGAATCGGAAGCGGCGCTGCTAAAGGTGCAGGCATCGTTGCCGGCTCCCGTTCGACACCAGGCGGATTTTGCGCGGCAGCGGATTCTGATCGACACGCGAGGCTGGCGCGATCCGGGAGAGTCCGCCGGCATGCTGCCAATTCTGCTGGATGCGCTGTGGCGCGAGCGGCAGGTGCGGTTCCTATACGCGCGGGAAGGCTGCGAGGCTGGCGAACGGGCGGGCGATCCGCTGGGTCTCGTTGCCAAGGGCAACGTCTGGTACCTGGTGGCGAACATCGAAGGCGAGCCGCGCACCTATCGCGTCTCGCGCATGAGGGATGTCACCGTTATGGAACAGCCGAGCGCGCGCCCGGCGGACTTCGATCTCACTTCGTACTGGGAGCGCTCGGCGACTGAGTTCCGCGAGAAGCTGCCGAGGTTCTACGCCTCCTTCCTGGTGAATCCGCCGGTGATGCGATGGATCCGCTACCGCGGCTGGCGCCTGGAAGAGGAAGCTCCGGAAGGAGAGCGAGTCCGCGTGCGGCTGCGCTTTGATGTGGAAGAGGAAGCTCTGCAGTTTGCGCTCAGTTTTGGCGCGGATCTGGAGGTGACGGAGCCTCCTGAGTTACACGCCAAGGTGGTCGCGGCAGCGGAGGCGATTCTTCGCCGCGCCGGGAGGCAACTATGGACATCGCAGGCAAAGTAGCAGTGGTCACCGGAGCTGGCCGGGATGGGTCCGGTCGGGCGATCGCCCGCCGCCTGGCCCGAAGAGGCGCGGCAGTGGTCGTCTCGGACATCAACGAAACGGGTGGCCGGGAAACGGTGCGGCAGATCGGAGAGGTGGGCGGGCGCGCGGCGTTCTGCGGCTGCGACGTGCGGAGAGAGGAGCACGTGCGGCGGTTGATCGGCTTCGCAGAGGAGACCTTTGGCGGGCTGGGCATCCTGGTGAACAACGCTTCCGCGCCGGTACACTTCGATGAGCCTCTCGACCACTGGGCCGATGCCATCCAGACGGATCTCTTCGGGGCCATCTACGGGACGCGGCTGGCGATTGACGCCATGCGGCGCAGCGGAGGCGGGGCAATCGTCAATATGAGTTCCATCTCGGCGCTGTGGCACGGACGTAAGGGCGGGGCGCCGGCGTTTGACGTGGCCAAGGCCGGCGTCATTCGTTTGACCACAACGCTTGGCTGGCTGGCGGAAAAGGAGAACATCCGAATCAACTGCCTGGCGCCGGGGTGGATCGCGTCCGAGGAGGTACGCACGTATTGGGAGCCTCTGACTCCAGAAGAACGGCGCGAACGCGGCGCGCCGAAGCGCCTGCTGCAGCTCGAAGAGGTGGCGGAGGCGGTGGTGCGGCTGGCTACCGACGAGTCACTGGCCGGACGGGTTCTGGTGTGGTGGTCGGAGGATGAGCCGGGGCTGATTCCGTGGTGCGATCCAGGTTATGCGGCGCTCGATGGCTCGTTCAAGATAAGCGCGCTTTGATCTCGGGAGGGAATCTTCTGTGCGGACGGTTGTCCTTTTCGCGGAACGGCGGTAATGACGGATCGTTTGCGCAAGCGCGGATGTATTGGCGTTTGGTAACACGCACATCGTTCACCCAGTATCGTGGATAACCTCGGCGCAGCCGACCGTGCAAGTTCCACATGCGCTCGATCCCGTGCGCGTGGTTGTTCCAGAAATGATGCTCTTGCCAAAGGCTGTGATCCTCGTTCAGCCACCACTCAACACCGTGCCGCTTCCCCTCATGAAGATGGCGAACTTCAGTCAAATGAGGTGGCCGGTCCTGCTCATACCGAGACCACCAAAGATCAACGCCCGTGCCGTGCTTCATCGAATAGGTGCCGATCAGTTTGCCGTCCTCCGACCACTGCTTGGCGATACCGTGTGGCAAACCGTTTCGATATGGCTCGGCTGAAGTGAGTTTGCCAGGTTCGTCAGAGCGGTACACAGTTCCATGTAGCAGCCCATTCTTGAGCGGTTGTTCGAAAGCTAGTTCGCCCGTCTCGTGGAAGTGCCGAATTCCGACGACCTTCCCATTCAGCACGTACTCCGCTTTGTACTTTTGAGGACCTGAGACGAAAGTAGCGGTGACGCGCTCGCGGGCGGCCTTCGGAATCGAGGAGCGATAGTGCTTCAACTTAAACACGCGCCGTCAGCCGCCGCCGCAATAAATCCAGCGCCATCTGCGAGGCAAACATGCGGATGCGGTTACGGTCGCCGATGAACTGGCGCTGCAACACCTGCACGCCCTCGAGATTCGCGAGGCCGATGTAAGTCGTGCCCACAGGTTTCGATTCGCTGCCGCCTTCCGGGCCGGCCACGCCAGTGATGGACAGCGCATAGGTGGAATTGGCGCGGCGGCGGGCGCCGATGGCCATGGCTTCGGCCGCCTCTTTGCTAACCGCGCCGTGGTCGGCAAGAATTTCGGGGGGCACGCCCAGCAGTTCGATCTTCAGCTCGTTGCTGTACGTAATGAAGCCGCCAACGAAATAATCCGAGCTGCCCGGTATTGAGGTGAAGCGCTCGCCCAGCAATCCTCCGGTGCAGCTTTCCGCCACGGCCACGGTCGCGCGGTTCTGCCGCAGCAGGTCGCCCACGACAGCTTCGATCGGCTGGCCATTGCGCGAGTAGATGCGGTCGCCGAGCAGCAGCTCGATCGGTCCAGCAACTTCGGCCAGCAGCGCGTTGGCCTCCGCCTCAGTGGTACACCGTGCGCGCAGATGGATCTGGATATCACCGGCGGCGGCCAAAATGGTGGTCGCCGGGTTCTCGTACTTCTTGTAGACCGGGGCGATCAACTGGTCCAGGTCCGATTCACCCATGCCAGCCACGCGCAGTTCAATCGTGCGAATCACCTGCGGCGGAGCCAGCCGTGCGAGGCGCGGCAGGCACTGGCGCTCGAACATGGCCTTGAGTTCGTGCGGCGGTCCGGGCAGCAGCATCACCACTGCACCCGATTCCACCAGCCACTGCCCAGGTGCGGTGCCGCGGTCATTGGGGAGAATGTCGGCGCCTTCAATGATGAACGCCTGCCGCTTGTTCACTTCGGCCATCTTGCGTTTGAGGCTGGCAAAACGCGCCGCCAGGGCTTCGGCGATTTCCGGGTGGTAGATGAGTTTGCGGTCGAGCGCCTGGGCCACGGCGTCGCGCGTGAGGTCGTCTTCCGTGGGGCCGAGGCCGCCGGAAAGGATCACGAGTTCCGACCGCGAAGCCGCGAGGCGGACGGCACTGGCGAGGCGCTCCAGGTGATCGCCCACCACGAACTTGCCGACCACTTCAACGCCCAGGTTGTTCAGCTCCGCGGTGAGGTAGAGGGAATTCGTATCGACGCGCTCAGGCGTCAACATTTCCGAGCCGACCGCAACAATCTCAGCGTTCATCCGTTGAGCGGGCGCCCCTTGATGCCAACATCTACGCGGTAGAGCGCGTTAGTAGTAGTGATCACCAGGGCCCGCGAAGGGCTGAAAGCCAGCCCGACAATTCCGGGGCCGGAGACGAACAGGTCGGCGCGCCGGTCGGGATAGATGCGGACCACGCCCTTGCGGCCCGACAGCGAACCCGCCACGTAGAGCCGGCCCTGGTCATCGAATGCCAGACCCTGGGGGCGCCCGAGCCCGCGGTAGAAAACCTCGGTTTCCCCTTCCTGCGAGATGCGGTATACGGCATCGAAGCTGGAGGTGGTGGGACCCGTAACATACAGGTAATCGTCCGGACCAAACGCCAGGTGGTAGGCGGCGAGGGAGGGCTCCAGCGTGGCGAAAACAAAGATTTGCCGGTTGGGGCTGATCTTGAAAATGGTGCCGCTGCGGTCGCCGACGTACAGATTGTGGTGGCTGTCGAAGGCGATCCCGGTGGCCACTCCCATTCCCTCCACATACGTGGAGATGTTGCCGTTGGGGGTCGCCTGGTAAACGATGCCGTCGTAGCGGCTGGAGATGTAGAGCATCCCATCGGCATCGAACGCCAGCCCGTGCGCGTTCATCAGATCGTTGATGAACGGCTTCATGGTGAAGTTCAAATCGATCTTGTAGATGGCCACCGGAACTTTCTGGCCTCGCGTTCCGCTGAAGGTCGTGTAAATATTGCCGAACGAATCGATGGCCGGGCTGCCGACCGGATGCAGACTGTCGGCAATCATCACGCCGACGTCGCAGGCCCAGGAATCGCTGGTTTGCTCTCCGTTTTCGATGACCAGCTCGCCGGCGGTGGCGCCCTCGGGGACCTTCGCGATGATGAAGGAATCGGAACCGATGATGAGAGGCGCAACGATGTCGCCGATGACGACCCGGGGCCGTTCGGCTTTCACAAATCCCTTGCCCCGAATTTGCAACTCGCCGCCGGCGATGGCGGCAGGCGGCGTGACTTGAGAGATTTGGGGCCTGGGTTCAGGAGCTTTCCGAAGGGGCATTCAATAAAGATTGAAACACCCCGCCAGAAATAACACAAGTGCCGCGTAGCAGCCGGCCATCAGGTCGTCGACGACAATGCCGGTCCCTTCGGGTAGGGCTTCGTCACGGCATGTCGGCTGGTCCCCCCAACTCCATTGCGGCGGCTTGGCGAAGCGCGCCCAGCCCGTGCCGAACAGTGTGCCAGATCAGCCTCTCGTCCACAGCTTCGTATTCATGTCTGTAAATATTGCCAGCCGCGGAAACAGCGACCCAATCGATATCTGGGTGCCGACCCTTGAGTTCATCCGGCAGTCTCCGCGACGCCTCCGAGATGATTTCCAGGGCGCGTACGACGGCATAGACGGTCTTGCGGTCCGCCGCGAAAGCGACGAAATCCATCTGTGCCGTGAAGGCCTCGATAGCGTCGATGTTTTCCACGATGTCGCATAAACGCTGGGCTGGATTCTTAGAAGGCATTGATGGCATCGTGCAAGATGCTGTCCCGGAGCAGAGGCTTTAGCGTACTGCGATTTACCACGTCTCCGCCACCCCCTAGAATCTCATTGATGTAGAGCTTGAGCCTGGCATACTCGAATACTCCTATTGCGCGGTCCTGGTCGAGTTCCACTAAGACATCGATGTCGCTGCCAACCTTGGCTTCTCCGCGCGAGACAGAGCCGAACACAGCCGCGTGGGACACTCCAAACCGCCGCAACTCACTCTCGTGGGAACGTAGCGCTTCTAGGACGGTGTTCAAGGTGCCGGTCATTTCAAAACGAGTCTACCAAATGGACGATAGCAGGCACGTAGGAGCGGCCAGGCCGCTGAGTGGCGCGGGAGACGCGACTTTGCGGGTCTTCGCCGGGACAGCCACCGTAACACTCTCGTTATGAGCGACACCGGGCCGAAGCTGATCCACAGGGCCTTAGAATAATGGGCTACATTAGGAAGTCACCCGATTATTGCGAAGACAAAGTCGCCGGGACAGATCGCAGATATTATCGAACGCTTCCTTTCAGGGTCGGAACGACACTCTCAAGAGTTTAATGACTTTTTCGAATGCTCACTTTCGGACCCCACGTTAGACGCTTATAGACGGCGGTGCGAGACGCTGCACGGTGCGTTTGAGCCTCGAAGAGATCATCAATTCGTTCTTCTCTCGCTCGAAGAGCCACAGCGACAAGGGCAACGGGAGGCGGCAGCAACGAGAGAGCTAGAGCAGATTGTAGCGGAACTGCGCTTGCTTGACGGGAAAGTACAACACGATCCCGGGTGAACTCCAGATTTGCATTGGTAGCTGCACGACGGCCATAGCGGGATCACGCACTTTTGGCGCATTGCCCGACAGTGGAGCGCTCAGTACAGCCCAAACCATCCCGCCAGAAATAACACAAGTGCCGCATAGCAGCCGGCCATCAGGTCGTCGACGACGATGCCGGTCCCTTCCGGCAAAGCTTCCAACTGGCGTA
>Ga0335078_10010786_pt1 | contig 13530 bp, 11 predicted proteins | sample Lox_Sample_32_FD_206711 | JGI IMG/M metagenome (GOLD analysis project Ga0335078, IMG submission 206711) | Soil microbial communities from Loxahatchee National Wildlife Refuge, Florida, United States - Lox_Sample_3.2 | ecosystem: Environmental > Terrestrial > Soil > Wetlands | place: USA...
GTGACACAGGTGACAGATGTGAGCTATTACCCGCCGTCACAGCCCGGGCCAAACGACATCGATGCTCCATCGATGCTGCTTGGGCGACATCGATGCTCCATCGTGGTCGTTTCCCGGCGGGCTCCGCCTACCTGACGAGGGTGGCGGGGTGTGCGAGACTAGCGGGACACACGGGGAGGACGGGGCGGAACCGGGAGGGCACGCATCGCCCGGTCGGAGGCACGCCCACGACAGAAAGCACGCCCACGACAGAAAGCACGCTCACGACGGATGGCACGCTCACACCGGAGTCGACACGTCGGCGTACTCGGCCCGGTGCCGGCGGGTCGGCGCGTTCTCCTCGGCGAGCATCGCCTGTACGATCTGGCGGACCCGCAGTGCGGCCACGTCCGAGCTGACATTGACCTCGGCCACGGGGCCGTCCCGGTCAATCACCTGCTGCATTATCTCCAGGGCCGCGGCGAGCGTCGCATAGTACGGGCCGAACATCTCCGTCAGGCGCGCCGTCGTGACGCTGTCTCCGACACCGAAGTCGCGGCTGACCCGCCACAGCAGCCTGCTGGTGCGATCATCGACCGGCGTGACGAGCTGCGTGAACCGCATCCGGGCCTTCAGGTGCCCGTCGAGCACGACATCCCAGTAGTCGACCCAGGCCGCCGGGGACAAGAAGTGCCCTTCCTGGAGGTGCTCGAGCTCCTCCTCCCCGGACCGGCCGAGCGCCCGCGCCTGCCAGTCCGGAAGCGGTCCCGGCGGGTACCGGCGCGACAGGGACACGGTGGTCTCAGTGACCTCGACATCCAGGGGCGGCGGAGCTACCTGGAGCACCGAGGGCGACACCTCGGGGACGAGCACGGGAATCTTGGTGACGTCGGCGAAGCTCTCGTGCAGCAGCAGGAACCCGGCGTTGACCATCTGCTCGCCGCCGACGGTGATCCACCCGTCCTGGACGAGCCAGGGCAGGTCGGGCAGCCGGTGGAGCCGGGCGCGTCCCGGCTCGCCGGCCCAGACCCAGACCAGCCCCTGCTCCTCCCGGACCGGGTAGGCCCGCACGGCGGCGCCAACCGGGACGCGGCTCTGAGTGGGCACGCGCACGCACCGCCCGTCCGGGCCGTACACGAACCCGCACAACCCGCAGCTCAGCTCGTCACCGTCGAGATGGCCCGCGCTCAGCGGGTAGGGCCGGTGCACGCAGCGGTCATGGAGCGCCACGACCTGCCCGGCGACAGTGCGGAACACGACCAGGGGCAGGCCGGCGACCCGGTAGGCGCGCAGGGCCCGGCCCACGGAGTCGCTGGGTGCCAGCGTGTACCAGCACTCGGTGGGGGCGACGGCAGGCCGGGTCCGGCCCGGGCGGATAGCGGTCATCGAGGCTGAACCCTTCGTCAGATATCGAGCGTGAGGCGGTCGGAACGGCAGCGGGATACGCAGATCATCATCGTCTCGTTACGAGCCTGCTCGTCCGTGGTGAGGATCGAGTCACGGTGATCGACGTCCCCGTCCAGGACGATCTGCTCGCAGGTACCGCAGACGCCCTCGCGGCAGGAGCCCAGGGCGCTGACGCCGGCGTCCTGTACCACGTCGAGCACCGACCGGCCGGCCGGCACGGTCAGCGTGAGGCCGGAGCGGGCCAGGACGAGCTCGAAGGGCTTGTCCGCGGCGGCGTCGGCCTCAGCCGGCCTGGCCGCGAAGCGCTCCAGGTGCAGGGCACCGGCGGGCCAGGAGGCGCAGCGCTGCTCGACCGCCGCGAGGAGTGCCTCGGGGCCGCAGCAGTAGACCAGGGTGTCGTCTCGCGGCTGGCCGAGCGCGCTGTCCAGGTCCAGGAGCCCGAGCTCGTCTTGCGGCACCAGGGTGACCCGGCCGCCGTATGAGCTGAGCTCGTCAAGGAAGGCCATCGAGGCGCGGGACCGGCCCCCGTAGAGCAGGGTCCAGTCGGCGCCTGCCGCGCTGGCCTCGGCCATCATCGGCAGCATCGGGGTGATCCCGATGCCGCCCGCGATGAACAGGTACCGGGGCGAGCTGACGAGCGGGAAATGGTTGCGTGGGCCGCGGACGCGCACCGCCGATCCCGGATGCAGGCGCTCGTGCACGAAGGCGGAGCCGCCCCGGCTGTCGGGGGCCTTGAGGATGCCGACCCGGATGGTCCTGCCATCCGAGGGGCTGCCGCACAGCGAGTATTGGCGGACCAGGCCGGGTTCAAGGATGAGGTCGACGTGGGCGCCCGGCGTCCACGGCGGTAGCGCCTGGCCGCCGGGGTCGGCCAGGGTGACCGCGACGACGTCGGCGGCGACGTGGTCAACCGCCTCGATGACCAGGTCGCCCTCGTGCTCCCGGAGGGAGGTCCGGGTCTCCGTTACCGGTCGCCGGCTGATCGGGGTGGCGGGCCTGGTCGTGCCCAGATGCCTGGTTGACACCCGGACCGGGAACCGCTTGATGCCGTTGACGAAGTTGCTGCGGACCCGGACTATGTCACCAGCCTGCTCAATGGAGGCCAGCCGCGGCAGGAGCGTTTCGAACATGATCCTGATCTCGAGCCGGGCCAGGTGCGCTCCCAGGCACGTGTGCGCGCCCTTGCCGAACGTCATGTGCTCATTCGGATACCGGGTCAGGTCCAGCCGGTACGGGTCGGCGAACACCGCTTCGTCACGGTTGCCTGAGGCGAACCACATGACGACCTTGTCCCCGGCCTTGATCTGCTGGCCACCCATCTCGACGTCGCGGGTCGCGGTGCGCCGGAAGTGGTACACCGGCGAGGCGAACCGCAGCAGCTCCTCGACCGCGACCTGGGACTTGTCCGGGTTGTCGCGCAGGAACGCCAGCTGGTCCGGGCGGTCCATGAGCGCCTTCATCGCGTGACTGATCGCCTGCCGGGTCGTCTCGTTCCCGGCCACGACCAGCAGCAGGAAGTAGTTGTCGAAGTCGGTCGGCGTCAGCGGCACGCCGTCCTCAGGGATCCGGTTGACGAGCCTGCTGACCAGATCGTCGCCGTCGCCGCCCCTGCGCTCGGCGGCGAGCTTGCGGCCGTACTCGAAGATCTCGATCGAGGCGGGCGAGCGGAAGGGCAGGTGGGCGTATTTCTCGGCTTCCGGGCTGTCGATGAGGACCCGGGCGTAGTCCGGGTCCGTGGCGCCGACGATCTCGTTGCCCCAGGAGACCAGCTGCGGGGTGACCTCGTCGGGGACGTCGAGCAGGCGGGCCAGCACGTTGATCGGGTAGTCGGCGGCGATCGCGTCGACGAAGTCGAACTCCTCCTGCGCCAGCGCGGCATCCACGGTGAGCCTGGCCAGTCCGCGCAGGAAGTCTTCGTAGCGGCGCAGGGTGGCGGGGCTGAAGTCGCGCAGGAGCAGCTTGCGCAGCGCCTGGTGGCGGGGGCCGTCTGTTTCCAGCATGGAGCGCCGGAGGTCCATGTACTGCTCGGGGGGCTCCTCGAGGTTGACGTAGTGCTCGGAGGTGAAGATCTCCGGGCTCTTGTCGACCTGCTCGATGTCGGCGAACCGGGTCACCGACCAGAAGCCGCGGTTGCCGCCGGGCTCGGGGTTCCAGAACACCGGGGCCTCCCGGCGCAGGGTGTCGAACATCCCCCATGCCTCGTTGCGGTCGAAGACGTCAAGGTCGGCCAGGTCGACGTCCTCGAGCGGGACCGGCTTGGGCGGGTGCATGGTGACTCCTTCGGGCTGGTGTACGCGCCGGGCTGGGCGGCCGGTCATAGATGGTAGGCGTACTCGCGGAACTCCCAGTCGGTGACGAACCGCTCGAAGCGCTCGACCTCGTTGCGCTTGTACGCCAGGAACGATCCGACGAAGTAGCTGCCCAGCACCTCGGTGAGGGCGGTGTCAGCTTCTAGCGCGTCGAGGGCGGCGGGCAGCGTCTGCGGGAGCATCGGGGCGGCTTTGGGGTCGTAGCCGTACCCTTCCAGCGGCGCGGGCAGGTCGGCCTTGTCCCGGATGCCGAGGTAGGCGGCCGCGGCGGTGGCGGCGATGATCAGGTAGGGGTTCGCCGTCGCGTCGCCCAGCCGGACCTCCATGCGCGCGCCCGGCCCCCGGTCAGGCGGGATGCGGACCATCGCGCTGCGGTTGTCCAGGCCCCAGTCGATCAGCCACGGGGCCAGCGAGTCCGGGCCGAAGCGCTTGTAGGAGTTGATCGTGGGGTTGGCTATGGCGGCGAGCGCCGGGGCATGCCGCAGCACGCCGGCGATGGCGTGCCGACCGGTGTCGGACAGCCCGTAGTCACCGTCGGGGTCGCCGAACACGTTCTCCCCGGACTCGTTGGCCAGCGACACGTGCAGGTGGAAACCGGACCCGCCCTCATCGTTGAACGGCTTGGCCATGAACGTGGCGAGCAGCCCTTCGTGGCGGGCGATCTCCTGCACCGCGGACTTCATCCGGAATGCGCGGTCAGCCGCGTCGACTAGCTCGCTATGGCTGAGGTTGACTTCGAACTGGCCAGCGCAGAACTCATGGTTGGCCGCGGTGACCTGGAGCCCGGCCTCCCGCAGGTAGCGCAGGGTCCGCAGCAGCAGGCCGTTGGGGTCGCCCTTGCGTCCCACCACGTAGACGTTGCCCGGGCTGTTGGCGTACCGGGTGAAGCCCGTACCTGCGGAGCCGTCGGGCTGGCAGACGAAGTACTCCAGCTCCGGCCCGACGACGGCCTGCAGATTCAGCTGCGCGAGGTGCTCCTTGACCCGTCCAACGACCGTCCGGGGCGATTCGGGCGCCGGCGTGCCGTCGGCGAGGAAGGTGTCTCCCAGGCAGGCCATCGCCCCGGGCTCCCAGGGCAGCGGCGCCAGGGTGCTCAGGTCCGGCCGGACGTGGATGTCCGGCAGGCCGTCCTCGACCCCGCCCTGGATCTGCACCACATCACCCATCGGCGACGTGTGGTACACGCAGCGGCTGAACGGGAGGCCGTGCCCGAGCGCAGTCGGCAGCTCGGACAGCAGAACGTCGCGTCCCCGGTCGATGCCGATCATGTCCGAGTACGACACCCGGACCACATCGATGTCCTGCGACCGAAGCCGCTCGATCACTGCCTTGACGTCCTGGCTGTCGCTGTCCACGGTTCCTCCGGTATAATCGTTAGGGTCCAAACATAATCTGGTAGCCAGGGTTAAGGCAAGGGGCGCGGAGCCCGGATTTGCCGAGACGGAGGATGCGCGATGCGGGTGCTGTTCATCCAGCAAGATCACATGTCACCGACCGGGCCGGTGGGGGAAGCGTTCGCCGACCACGGCTTCGACGTGCAGGAGTTCATGGTGGTGCCGGAGGAACACTTCCATGAGCCCGCTGTCACGACCGCTTTCCCCGATCCGCGCGCGTTCGATGCCATCGTGTCCATGGGTGCCGCCTGGTCGGTCTATGACCACGGCCGGATCGGCTCGTGGGTCGGGGACGAACTGGATTTCCTGCGCCGCGCGCACCAGGCCGACGTGCCGGTGCTCGGCATCTGCTTCGGCGGCCAGGCGCTCGCGACCGCCCTCGGCGGCATGGTCGTCCGCGCCGAGCGGCCCGAGATCGGCTGGACGACGGTCCAGACAAGCCGGCCGGACCTCATCGAGCCGGGCCCGTGGTTCCAGTGGCACGCCGACAGGTGGGTACTTCCTGAGGGTGTGCGCGCGTTGGCGCGGACGGACGCCGCGGAGCAGGCCTTCATCGCCGGACGCTCCATGGGGGTGCAGTTCCACCCCGAGCTCACCCCGCGGATGCTGGACGGCTGGCTCGACAACGTAGGCCGAGAGCATGCCGTGACTTTCGGCGCCGACCCGGACCAGCTCGTCGCCGAAACAGCGGTCAGGTCGACCGAGGCCGGCGCCCGGGCGCGACGGCTGGTAACAGGGTTCCTCGCACTCGGCGGAACAACATGATCACCAGTGCGCACATAGGATCGATCCATGAGCATGGCCAAGCCACGACCGGCGCCAGTCGATGCCCCCGGTGTCGGCGATGAAGCTGTGTGCCATCCTGAGCGGTGCCCGTGCACGGATGGCAACTGCACACTCAGCAGGACGGCCCGGGCTGCTTCTCCGGCCGCCGACCCGCAGGATTACCGGACGCTCTCGGCGACCGAGGCGGCGGTGAGCGAGCGCCTGGCCGGGATGACGCTGGATATGCCGGCCATGGCCGCGGTGAGCAACGTGTACCGGGCGGCGGGGGCGATCAGGAATCACTTCGAGCACACTGTGCTGGCCCCCTACAACCTCACCTGGACCGGATGGGTCGTGCTCTGGGTGGTGTGGATCTGGCAGGAGATCGAAACGCGCCACGTGGCCGCCGAGGCGGGCATCTCCAAGGGAACCCTGACCGGTGTAGTCGGCACCCTGGAGAAACGGGGCCTGGTCGCGCGGCGCGCGCACCCGGATGACGCCCGCCGGGTCCTGCTGAGCATGACATCGTCCGGCCTCAAGCTCATGGCTGAGCTCTTCCCGCAGTTCAACAGGCAAGAAGCGCTCGTGGTCGAATCGCTCAGTGCCGACGAGATTAAGGTGCTAGCCGCCGGGTTGCGCAAGATCGTCGTCGACCTGGAAAGCGGTCCCGCCCCTGCTTGAGCGGTACCGCAAGTCCTGACGTAACCGCCTGGACAAATCGTTTGTTACCAAATAATCTGCCACTGGCCGACGGTCGAGGGTGCTGCCTGCCAAGGACAGATGCCAGAAGGGTTGCAGACGATGAGCGCACGTGCGGTAACGCATCTGGACTGGCTCGGGCGGGCTGCAACGCTTCAAAAGTACGCCGAGCTCAAGACCGCGGGGATAGCCCTGTGACCGGAGAAAGGGCGCGCCCGCTCATCGCCATTCCCGCGCGCTTCTCGTCCTCGGCGGCCGCGTTGCGCTACGAGGCCGAGGTCGCGGCGCGCAAGCTCGTCGAGGCCGTGTACGCCGCGGGCGGCGAGCCGCTGTCGGTGCATCCCTCAGCGCCAGGCGGCGCGGTCAGCGGCGAAGAGATAGCCCGGCGGCTGGCCTTCGCGGACGGGGTGCTCCTTCCCGGCGGCGGCGACCTGAATCCGGTGCACTACGGCGGGGCCCGGCACGAGTCGCTGTACGACATGGATCTCGAGCAGGACGCGTTCGACCTCGCCGTGGCGCGATGGAGCCTGCGCGCGGCCCGGCCGCTGCTGGCCATCTGCCGCGGCATGCAGGTCGTCAACGTGGCGATGGGCGGCACGCTGGTGCAGGACATGCCCACGCACCACCGCCACGTCCGGTCGGAGCTGGCGCTGCGGCCCGGCACCGCCGTGCGCGACGTCCTGGGCCAGGAGATGGTGACCATCAGCTGCTACCACCATCAGGCGGTCAACCGCATCGGCACCGGGCTTCGCCCGACCGCCTCGTCCGGAGACGGCGTGATCGAGGCCATCGAGCTGGCCGAACCCGCCGGCGGCTGGTTCCTGGCCGTCCAGTGGCACCCGGAAGACACTGCGGCCAGCGATCCGGCGCAGCAGCGGCTGTTCGGCGCGCTGATATCCGCGGCCGCCAGGGATCGCGGCTAGCCGCGTCATCTTGGCTGATCACAGCACATCCCGTCCGCCGGAATAGCCCGGGAACATTTCCTGCCGCCAGGTCTTGCCTTAGATCGTTTGGATCCGTATGATCTGAGTAGGCCGAATTCGTTTGGTAGCGAACGATTAACTGCTGCAGGGCGCCAGGTGTCTCCCGCAGCTGACTCACCGGACCTCGTCACATCCCCTGAGCGGAGACTCACCATGGCAGCATCTGACCCGGCTCCCGCCAACACCCGGCTGCGCAAGAACGCCGTCGGAGTGATCGGCATCTTGTTCTTCGTCCTGTCCGCGCAGGCGCCGCTGACCGGCATCGCCGGCGCGACACCGCTTTCGGTCGGGATCGGCAACGGCGCCGGGGCCCCCGGCGCCTACCTGCTCGTCGGCATCATGATCACCGTCTTCGCGGTCGGCTTCATCGCCATGAGCCGGCACGTCACCGACGCGGGTGCCTTCTACGCCTATATCGGCCGCGGCCTCGGCCGCCCCACCGGCACCGGCTCGGCACTGACCGCGCTGTGGTGCTACGGCACGGTCCAGGCCGCCATGTACGGCCTGTACGGCGCGGTCGTCTCCGGCCTGCTCGCCCAGTACGGGCACGTCACGGTCGCCTGGTGGGTCTGCGCCGTCATCACCATGCTGGTGATCCAGGGGATCGGCTCGTTCGGCATCGACATGGGCGCCCGCGTGCTCGCCGTCCTGGTCGGGCTCGAGATCAGCATCCTGCTCGCCTTCGCGTTCGGCGTGCTGTTCACCGGCGGCGGCGGCCACGGTGGCAGCATCTCAGTAGCGGCGAGCTTCTCGCCCAGCCACGTGCTGTCCGGCGCCCCCGGCATCGCCATCGTCTTCGCGATCGCTTCCATGCTCGGCTTCGAGTCCACCGCCATCTACGCCGAGGAAGCCAAGGACCCCAAGCGCACCGTCCCCCGGGCCACCTACCTGTCGGTCGTGGTCATCGCCGTCTTCTTCGCGTTCGTCACCTGGATGCTGGTCAGCTACTACGGGGCCAGCCACGCCACCGCGGCGGCCGGCGCCGCCCTGAAGTCCGGCGGCACCGCATTCCTGTTCAACGCGGTATCCGGAATGCTCGGCTCGTGGGCCGGCACCGCCGCGAACCTCCTGCTGGCCAGCTCGCTTCTCGCCGGCATCCTGGCCTTCCACAACGGGATCAACCGTTACGTATACTCGCTGGGCCACCACGGCACCCTGCCGATCGCGGTCTCCCGGGTGAACCACCACGGCGCTCCCTGGATCGCCGCGACCATCCAGACGATCATGGCCCTGGCGCTCGTGCTGCCGTTCGCGATCAGCGGCAGCGACCCGGTGCTGACCCTGTTCGCCTGGTTCAGCGGGGTGGCCGTCCTCGCGCTGATGGTGCTGTACTTCCTGACCACGGTCTCGGTCGTCACCTTCTTCGCCCGCACCAAGGCCGAAACCCGGCCCTGGCAGACCCGGATCGCCCCCGCGCTGGCGGGCCTGATGATCCTCGGCGTGACCTACCTGGTCATCGCCAACTTCACCACCCTCATCGGGGGGAGCAGGACGACCGCGGTCTGGCTCATGATCACCGTGCCCGTCGTGTTCGTCCTCGGCCTGGTCCTCAACGCGGCCACGAAGAGCCACGCCCACCGCTGGCGGCCGGGGCAGGACCCCGCTCCCGCTGTCGCCGACACTGCTGCACCGGCCACCCCAACCGAGCTGCCGGTTCTCGCCTCCCTCAACTGAAGGACGCCCACCCGGGGATGGGCACGATGTGCCCATCCCCGGCGAACATCGGCGTTTTGGCTGGTCACGGCGCATCCCGGCCGCCCGCAACGCCCCAGAAACATTTATCACGCCAGACCTTGCCCAAGATTGTTTGGACCCTTATGATCTCCGTAACCTCATTCATTCAGTAGCGAACGTTCTGGTCAGCCACCGTGATCTCCGGCTGGCCGTGGTGAGACGATGACAGGGCTGACGGCAGCCGCCGACGCCCTTAGGTATCCGGGCTGAGGAGGACCTCGGTGGCAAAACATCAAGCAGACTCGTCATACGAACGGCTGGCGACGCACCACAAGCTCAAGCTTCCCGACGCGGTGGCGCAGTCGATCGGGTTCATGGGCCCGGTGTTCTCGATCGCCTTCCTGGTCCCCCTGCTGGTCGGGGTGAACGCGGCCAGCCGAGGCGCCGGCGGCGCCGCGCCGCTGGCCGTGCTGGTCGCCGCGATCGGCATCCTGGGCCTGGGGTGGATCGTCTCGGAGTACGCCAAGCGGATCCACGCCGCCGGCTCGCTGTATGACTACGTCACCGACGGCCTGGGCAGCCGGGTGGGCGCGGCCGCCGGGTGGCTGTACTACAGCGGCATCATCGTCCTCGGCGGGTCGATCCTGGTGCTGATCGCCGGCTACATCCACGACACGCTGCAATCTGAGTTCAACGTCACGCCGCTGCCGGTGGGCGGCTGGATGATCGTGTTGCTGGTGCTCATCTCGGCCATCCTCTACGCCGGCGTCCAGCTGTCCACCCGGGCCCAGCTGGTCCTGGCCATGCTCTCCCTCACCCTGCTGACGATCTTCTTCATCTACGTCATCGCCAAGGTCGGTTCGGCCAACAGCGCCAAGGCGTTCAATCCGAGCTCGTCACCCACCCACCTGAGCGGGGTGCTGTTCGGCGTGCTGTACGGCGTGCTGCTGTTCGTCGGCTTCGAGACCGCGGCGAACCTGGCCGAGGAAACCGAGCATCCCAAGCGGGACATCCCCCGCGCGGTCCTTTTCGCGGTCATCGCGGCCACCGTCTTCTACCTGATCGGCTCGTACGCCCAGGTGGCCGGCTTCCACTTCGATCTCGGCAAGATCACCAAGGTGGCGAGCGCCCCGCTGTTCGCGCTGGCCGGGCCCTCGAGCCAGGGCGGCTACGGCTCGGTGGCCATCCGACGGCTGATCGAGCTGCTGGTGCTGTTCGACATGCTCGCCGTGCTGATCGGGATCTCGGTATCGGGCCCGCGCGGCCTGTTCGCGATGGCCCGTGACCGGCGCCTGCCGGCGTTCCTGGCCGCGGTGTCACCCAAGCGGGGCACCCCGGTGGGCGCCAACATCTTCGTGGTGGCGTTCTACGCCGCCTGGGCCCTGGTGACCGTATTCTGGACGGGCCTGTTCGCGCTGCCGGCGACGCCGCATTACTCGGCGATGTTCTCCTGGGGCTCCACCTTCGGCAGCTTCGCGCTGGTGCTGATCTACCTGCTCCTGGCGATTGGAGCGATCAGAGGGCTCAGAGATCACCCACGGCGCTGGGCCGTCATGCTCGCCGTCATCGTCAGCCTGCTAGTGAGCGGCGGTGCCATCTTCGGCTCCATATATAAGGTGGGCCGGCCCACCGTGCTCGCCCCGTACGCGGCGATCGCATGGTTCGTCGTGGGCCTCGTGGTCGCCCTGATTGTGCACGGACGGCCCCAGGCCAGTCACGCCGTGCCCGACCTCAGTGAGTCACCGGAGTCCGCACTGGAGCACCCGTCAAGCTCCTGACCTGCAGGCGCCACAGCCGAAAATAGTCCCGGTCCACGGAAGGGAACATGCCATGTTCAGGAAGATCGTCTGGGCCACCGACGGCTCGGCCGGAGCCGATCAGGCTCTCGGATACGCTAAGGATCTGGCCCGCGCTTACGGCACCGAACTCGTCGTGGTGCACGGCGAGGAAATGTCCGCGGGCCGATCATCGATCGGCTATACCCGGCGCGTGGACGAGGAAGACCTCGAAGCGAAGATCAAGCGCCAGGTCGCCGAGATAACCGACAGCGGCATCCCCGTCAGCGTCAAGGTGATCGGCGGCCACGCACACCCTGCTACCCTCATCGCCGAAGTCGCCGAGGACGTAGGCGCCGACCTGGTAGTCGTGGGCACGCGCGGCCACACTCCGCTCGCGGGCCTGATGCTCGGCAGCGTGACCGACCGGCTCCTGCACATCCTGCGCTGCCCGGTACTGGCCGTGCCCTCCGCGAAGCCGGGCAAGGCCAGTTGACCGGCCAAGCGTCCCGGTTGAAGCTGGTCCTGGTCCTGACGGAGAACTGGACCATGCTGCCCGGCACTGACCTGCAGGGCCTGGTGCGGATGGCACGAGAAGCGGAAGACTCCGGTTTCGACGCGGTCATGCTGAGCGAGCACGTGGTCCTCGGGCCAGATGCCAGTGCGGCGGGCCTGATGGAGAACCCGCGCGACTGGGCATACCCGGGCAACCAGGACCCGTCGACGCCCTGGCCGAGTTCGCTGATCCTGCTGGGCGCGATGGCCGCGGTCACTACCAGGCTGCGGCTCATCGCCGGAGCGGTGATCCCTCCGCTGCGGCATCCTCTTCTTCTCGCCAAGGAACTCGCGACGATTGACCAGCTATCCCGGGGACGCCTTATCGTCGTCCCCACGGTGAGCTGGAGCCGGGACGAGTACGCGGCCCTGGGAATTCCGTTCGGCCAGCGGGGCAGCCTCCTCGACGAGCACCTAGCCGCCTGGGAGCAGGTCTATGCCCGCACGCCCGCCAGCTTTGAGGGAGTGCACTACAGGTTCCGCGACGTCTACTTGGAACCCAAGGCATACCGGCCGGGCGGCCCGCTGCTGTGGTTCGGCGGCCAGCGGCTGCATTCTGCTCTGCTGCGCCGGCTCGTCCGCTACGGACACGGGTTCAACCCGCTCGGCCGACCGCAAGCCGGAGAACTCCAGGCCCTTCGTGCCGCGATGGCCGCCGCCAACCGCGGCCCAGAAGAGATGGAAATGATAGGCGGCATCCGCGGCCACTTCCCCTCCAGCGACGGGGTCGCCGACCTCGGCCAGGCCATGGAATCCCTCCCCGAGCAATGGGAACAGGGCTTCACGACTATCTGCGTCAAACCATCTATGTTCATCAATGACCCGCGCGACCTGCCGAAATTCTGCCGGGAAGCATTGCGGCAGGCGACAGGCCTGATCGGATAACAATCCACCAGGACGTTCGTACGCCACGGGATCTGACCGCGTCGATTTCTGCCCCGTCGAGTGGATGCGGAATCGCGGATCTATCCCCTACGTCGGCGCCACTACGGCCTGGCTCGACCCGCCATCCCCGACGAATAAACGGTCCCGGCCACTAGTTGACCACCTGCGGGAAGGCGGCTGGGCTGCGGTGCCCGGCCGTGTCAATGGCGCGCAGGCCGAACTGCACGTTGTCCTTGGAGATGTTCAGCGTCACCGTGGTGACGTTGCCGACGCCGATCGCGCTGGTCCAGTCCGGCGCCGTGGTCTCCCGCGTCACCACCTCGTACCCGGCCAGGTCCGGCTCGGTGTTGGCGTCCCAGTTGAGCGTGGTGAGGTTGGTGCCGGAGAAGCCGACCGGCGGAGCGGTGTGGATCACCAGGTTCTTCGGCGTACCCGGGTTGGTCGCCAGCGCCCACAGCGCCGCGCCGTTAACCCTGGCCACCCGGGCGGTGTAGTCGAAGTCCACGAACTGCGGCAAGTCGCCGAACTGGACGCCGTTGACGACCTTGACGTCCTGATGCTCGTGGTTGAAGTTCTCCCGCGGCTCGGTGAACCTGGCCGCCGGGTAGCCCTGCTGCTGGAACGAGATGTGGTCGCTGCCGCGCAGGTACCGGTCGCGCCGCCAGATCACCCGGATGTTCATGCCGGTCAGGAAGAACGGCGCCACGCTGGTGACGAACCGGGCCACCTGGTGCGTCATCCCGTCGTTCTCGCCGCCGGTCGCCTGCATGATCGAGATCTCATTCGCGGTCACCGCGGTGGGGATGCCCTCCACGAACAGCCGCACGGTGCGCGGGTCGGGCCGCAGCCAGGCCTGCATTGACGCTGAATCTTAAGCGTCAATGCAGGCGAGGCCGCCGCCCAGGCCGATGTCAGGGCCTGGGCGGCGGCCCGCACCATGCTGCACCGCATCCTGGCGAAGGGAACGGCTGCAGGCGCCCAAGCCTTTAGAGAACGAACTTCTCCAGGCCGCCTGAGTCGCCCCAGTACCACGCGCCGGTGTCACCCTGGGCGTCCACCGGACTGCCGGACGTGGCTACGGACACGGTGCTGCCGGCAAATTCTC
>Ga0335078_10010787_pt1 | contig 13530 bp, 10 predicted proteins | sample Lox_Sample_32_FD_206711 | JGI IMG/M metagenome (GOLD analysis project Ga0335078, IMG submission 206711) | Soil microbial communities from Loxahatchee National Wildlife Refuge, Florida, United States - Lox_Sample_3.2 | ecosystem: Environmental > Terrestrial > Soil > Wetlands | place: USA...
CTGTATTCAACTGCGAAGCTGGCTGCGGAGAGTCTGAGCTTTTATCCCGAGCTGACGGCCCGCTGCCGCACCGTGTATCAGCCGGGATTCGATAAGGTGATTCTGTTCCTCGAAGATGGATTCGGCGAGCAGTTGAAGGAGAGCATGCCACTCCAGCTTGTCCTCAAGCCGCTGATTTCCGGAGAACGCGACACCACACTCGGTGCGGCAGAACCGCTCGAAATCATGCGCGCACTCGCCTCCGAGACACTGGTGCATCTGCCGCATGCTGGAAGCCAGACGGTAGAGTTTCTGGATCGCACTGCCCGTGAGCTTCCGTGTGCGTCGCTTCATTTGGGGACGGATCGGGCGCAAATTGCAGGCGTCATTAGGAATGCGTTGGCGTCGCCGATTGCCGCCGGGCTGCGCCAACGCCGTGTTGAGAACGAGCAGCCATTTGTCTCGATCATTACTCATTTTCGAAGCGAAAATCGCGACGAGCTGAGGAAGCTCGCGGCGGCAATCGATGCGCAAGGCTACGCCAGAACCGAATTCCTGGTGCTCGCAAGCGGTCCCGCGCGTGCGATGACGGAAGAGGCCGAGAATCTGCCTGGACACGTTCGCATACTCGACTTCGAGCAGCCGGTTGTAAACGGCGAGGCTTGGAACCGTGGCATCCGGGAGTCGTTTGGGGAACTGCTGATCTTCATCGAGCCGGGAGACCGATTTTCACCCGGCGGCATCGCCTCTCTTATGGATGCGGCTGAGAAGGATACGCGCGTGGCATGGTTTCAAGGCAAAGTTGCATCTTTGGATGAGCGCCGGCACTTACTCAGCCCGCTGCGAGGAGCACTGATTCGAAAATGCGCATTTCGGGAATGTGGACTGTTCCCGATGAATTTCCATTTCCAAGGACGAGAACATGTCGACTGGCTGGATCGAGCGGCGGCAAACGGGCTAGCAGGCCGCGAGCTTGAAGACCTAACGCTGCACGTCGGCGGCGATCGGGAGACAGCTCCCCTCCTTAAACCAGACCTCGGCCTTTTGAGAGCGCAGTTGGCTCAAAGCCGCGTAAAGAAAGTCGAGTGACGGCTCACTCGCCGGTCCTCAGCTTTTTCGCGGCCTCACCGATCTTCAAGATCGCAGCGCCACTCGCTGCGGCATGAGAAACTACGGTCTCGAAATAATGAGGCGTGCAGCCGTAAGGTGAGGGCGACGTGGAGATGTCATGACTGTAAAAGACTAGCCACCCTCCTTTTTCCAAAACCTGATCGATCAGCCTCAGATTCTGGGCCACGGGGACGGTCTCATAAAGACAGTTGGCAAACAGCCGGTCGAATCTCTCCGCCACGGGGTGGATGCCGCCAATAATGCCGCGGCAGGTATCGAATCTCGTCCTGACCAGCCGCCACGTCTCGATGCTGATGTGCCCATAAGGATATGCGAATTGGCGAGGAATGAAGCCCGGGAGCACTTCTTGAAGAGCAAGCTGGTTCCGGTCCAAATCAGCGGCGACAGCGGCGGCGCTATGGTCTCTGAGTGACAAGTGACCGAATGTGTGACACCCGATCTCATGGCCGTTAGCGGCCAACCAGCGCAAATCATCAGGACCGAAGTGTTCGCCCGAGACATTGGTAGTGTTCGCCAGGCCCATGCATACGTAATAGGTCCCGTGGATTCCATGCTTGCCCAGAGTGGCGGCGCCGACAGTGACGGCGGATCGAGGCACGTCATCGAAGGTGAACGAAATCACCGGACCCTGCATGGCAGGTATGATATTAACAAACGTATTTAAGGTTCCGTGTACGAAGTCGAAGTCAATCAGCCGGCGGTCTTCGAACCCTCCGTGGCGCGCGAAATTCTGGATGCGTTTCGCGGCGTATCCAGCACTATTGCCGGCCGGACCGTGCTTCCCTGGGGCGAACACTGTACCGAGTGCGCCGTACCCGGGTGCTATCAAACCTGCGACCTGTACACTCCACGAAAAGACGGAAACTGCCGGCGTTTTGCCGACGGCATGGTCCGGATCGATCACCCCGAAAGCTTTTACGGCTACATCCTGAAGATAGACTTCCAGCGTTGGGCTAAACTCTGGACCGTCGGCAACACCAGGATCTTCCCGTTGACGGAAGCGAGAAAGTTGGAAGAGGAGGATCGGGCCATCGCCGAGCGGCTTTACAAGATCTCGAAGGCCCGGCAACAGATTTTTGAAGTCCGTCAACGTTACGATGGAAAAAAACGTTGGGCGCTTCAGCAGCATCCGGCGGTCGAAAATCCCGCGGACTACTTTCTGATTGAATGCTTCAATCCTTCGTTCAGCCCGGTGTCTGCATCGCTCGCAATGCTGCCGCTGGCGCCTACACCAGGCATCGGTTTTCAATGCCGGTTGGACGTATTGCCGGGTTTCAACCGCTTCAGAGCGCCGATCGCCGAGATCGCTCCCGTTCTAAACATCGCGGAGCCGTTCGGGGTTGAGATCATGCCCAATGACATCGGAGACTCCTTAGTGCTTTATTTCGGAGCCATGGATTTCGTTCAGGATTCAGCTTCCGTCGCGCCGGCTCGATTGTGCAAATTGGTGGCTTGGGATCTGGATGGCACGCTCTGGGAAGGGACATTGGCCGAGGACGGAATCGACAATGTTGTCCTGAAGTCCGGAATTCGCGAGATTCTCGCTGAGCTAGAGCGGCGCGGCATTCTGCTTTCCATCGCCAGCAAGAATAATGCAGAAGACGCGCTGGAGGCTCTGCGGAGGTTCGGTCTCAGAGACTATTTCCTTTGTCCCCAGATATCGTGGATCCCCAAGGCTGCCGCGCTTCATCGAATCGCCGCGGCGCTCAATATTGGAGTGGATTCCGTGGCCTTCGTCGACGACTCTCCGTTTGAGAGGGCAAGTGTTCGAAGTTCCTGTCCGGAGGTCCGCGTATTCGATGCGACCGAATCAACTACCCTGTTGGACCGGCCTGAACTGCAGCCAACGGCGTTAGAAAACGTCACGCGCAAAGAACTATACATCTTGCAGGAAGTTCGCGACATATCTCTCGCTGCGTACGACGGAACGTATCTGGATTTTCTCCGCGACTGTCGCCTGGAGATCGGCATAACCAGTCTGTCTGCCGGAAATATCGCTCGTGTCCATGAGCTGACCCAGCGGACCAACCAGATGAATTTTTCAGGCAACCGATACACGCGGCCACAGCTCGACGCGATCCTGACCGCGTCCGAGTGGGATACCTACGTCATCGATTGCCGCGATCGCTTCGGCGCCTACGGCACGATCGGCTTTTGTCTGGTAGACCGCGATGCCAGGCTGGTTACCGATTTGATGTTTAGCTGCCGTGTGCAATCGAAACAGGTGGAGCATGCTTTCTTGACCTATCTGTTGCAAAAGTATCGGGCTAACGATGCTCGTGACGTCTATGTGAACTACCGGCCCACGGCGCGAAATGCGAACATCGCCAGAGTGTTTGACGACTTGGGCTTTGAACGCATCGGCGAAGAAAACGGAGTACGTGCCTTGGTTTTTCGCTCCAACCGCACAATCTCCGCCGACAACATTGTGACCATTCGATCGGATCAGACTGCCTGACCGGGAAATGAAGCCGGCTGTTCGTGTCGATGCCGGTCGCCACTCTCATGTTCCACGGTCCACTCCAACTTCGGCCGGGTGGCGGCGCCGATATAGCCGGTAAAATCGCCTCGCGCGGTTCCGGTTCCGAGGGCGTCGACAGCTTGAAAACCCACAGCGTCAACTTCACGAAAATGTTCTATGCGCGGCAGGAACGAGTACATGGCGGCGGTAACCGTCAGCGCGCCCGCTCCGAGAAAATTCGGGGGAATCCAGGCAACTATGCGGTAACGGCCGGCCGGTCTTCGACGGCCATGCCATTCGGTGTCCGCGTCGGTGGCCCAGAGCACTTCGGTCCCCCACTCATTCCGAATCGAAAGCACGGGAAACAGAGCAAGAGAGTTCTCTTCAACGTGGAATTCCATTTCGAGTCCGAGTTCTTGGCTCAGTTCCACCGCCGGCATCGTCTCCCCATCGCGAGCACGGACGCGAACGCTCCTGAGTCTTACAACGGCATCGCCCGGGGCATGCGGTCCTTCGGGATAGGTTCGCTCTCCGGTATTGCCTCCTCCGGCACTCAGGTATGCCGCCGCCACCTCATGCACCGGACCATCCAGCTTCAATATCCCTTGGTCGATCAGTAAGGCTCGGTGGCACAGCCGCAGCACCGCCTGAATATTGTGCGACACGAAGAGCACCGTCTGCCCGTGCTTACCCACTTCTTCGATCCGCTGGATGCATTTTTTCTGGAACTGAGCATCGCCCACCGCGAGTACTTCATCCACCAGCAAGATTTCCGGCTCGATGTGTGCAGCCACGGAGAACGCCAGCCGCAAATACATGCCGCTTGAATAAGTCTTCACCGGCTCGTCCAGATGCCGGCCGACTTCGGCGAAATCCACAATCTCATCCAACTTGCGTAGAATTTCGCGATGCCCCATTCCCAGAATGGCGGCGTTCAAGAAAATATTCTCGCGGCCCGTGAGTTCTCCATGAAACCCGGCTCCTATTTCGAGCAGGCTGCCAACCCGGCCCCGCAGCTCCACACGGCCCCGCGTAGGACGAAGAATTCTGGCCAGGATCTTGAGCAGTGTTGACTTGCCGGCGCCGTTGCGTCCAACGATACCGATGACATCCCCCGGCTCGGCATCGAAGCTGACATTGTCGAGCGCGAGAAACCGTGTGACTTTTCGCTCCGCCGGCTTGCCCTCGCGCGTAGAGAGCCATTGGTGGAGCATCCGATATTGGCCCCTGCGCTGGCCGAGTGTGAACTCCTTGCTAAGACCGCGAACGGAGATGGTTTTCATACTTGTTCGGCCAAATCCGCTTCCAGCCGGTGAAAGAGAAGTGTGGCAACCAAGCCGATCACCAGGGTTGAGAGCAGCGACAAGGTCAAAAGATTCCAGTCCGCTGGGGTTCGAAACAGGCAGGACCGGAGGGCTTCTACCACGCCGGCCATGGGATTCAGACCCACGGCCCACCGCACGCGCTGCGGCAGCAGGCTGGTGGGATACACGATGGGTGTGGAGAACATCCAAAGCTGCACCAGGAACGGCAGGACATGCTTGACATCGCGATACAGGGCCATCAACGACGCGAGCGCCAACCCGACCGACATGGCCAGCGCGATGGTCATCAGCACGATCAGCGGTATGAGCAACCATTGAACCGTGGGCGGGTAGCCCCGCCAGGCGACAAGCGCAAGAACGAACACGCCGGTAACCAACCAATCCAGCAGGCACGCGGCAACCGCGGCGCCCGGCAGGATGGCCCGCGGAAAGTAGACCTTGTTTAAAAGACCCTGGTTGTTTATGAATGTGGTTCCAGACATGTTAATGGCGCTGGCGAAAAACGTCCAGGGAGCTAAGCCCGCCAAAACGAACAGCCAATAAGGAATGCCGCCGGTGGTGGGCCGGAGCACGCGCGCGAACACAACCGTGAAGATCGCCATGGGAAGAAGCGGCTGCAAGACCGCCCATAACACACCAAGCAACGTTTGGCGATAGCGCAAAGTGATATCGCGCAGCGCGAGAAAGAAAAAGAGCGTGCGGTAGCGCCGATACTCGGCAATTTTACGGAATAACGAAATTCCCGACGGATCAATTACGGTGGGCTCATACTGTGCCGCAGGCTGTTGGCGAAGAGGTGCGGAATCGGAAATCACTGGAGCCCGGCCTTCCCGCGAATCCAATGGCCGAATCTGGAGAACGCGAAGCTTCCCAGATGTTTCAAATCGGGCAGGTTGTAGTGTAGCTGCAACTGCCGGGGGAAGGACGCCGCAACCAGCACGCGACTGCGATCGCGGTTGGCGCGACGATGGCGCTCCAGATTGTAGACCAACACCTCGCGCCAATCTGCGTTGTGGTGAACTAAAGTCTCGAAGTAGCGCCTCTCCGCATCATCCACCGGAACGGCCTCGAGCGCTTCCACAACTTCTTCTGGTATCGGAGCGGGGAATGTCGTTCGCAGAAAATGAAGAGAGGTGGCTAGCGGTAAGGTTACGTGCAAATCGATAGCGAGACTGGTTAGCCGGGCCCAGTCGATCGGAGCAGTCCGCAATATCGTGACGGCGTCGGCAATCCAACGAATAGGAGGTAATTCGTTTGCCCGAAAACCGTGCACGCACGCGTGCATGAGCTGGTCGGTCGGATTGAGGGCCCGGGAGTTGACCGATTTGACGGCTAATGGAACGCTAGCGCGCCAGAAAGGGTCGTCGGCGCCGTGGAAAGTGGCCTCGGAAAGCACATGCCAGTGCAGGTCCAGCTCGTTGTCGTTAGAGCGCTCGAAGGGAATCGCATGCGTATGGCGGTAAAAATACGGATTTTCCGGCGCGCTCGGGAGAAAAAGAAAGGGCGCCCATCCATCGCGTTCCAGCAGAGCGATGGCTTCGCGAGCCCGATCCTCGGGCACCAGAATGTCGAGGTCGGCGGTAGGGCGTGCCGCCATGTCACGGTAGTGAAGTAGGGAGAGCGCCATTCCCTTAAGCACCAGGTTGGGAATCCCGTGGGCCTCAAACCATGCCAGAAGATTCTCCAAATGTTGGAGTCGTTTTTGATTTTCTGCCCAATATTCGTGGTGAATTAACTTCAGCTCCTCCCGCAATGGCCCGGGAACCGCCGTCTTGAGGTTCCGATAGACTAGCGGAAGCAGCCGGCGAGACCCTAAATCCAAGGCATCGAAGCTAAAGCGACCCTCCGTTTGGCGAAGGGCGAACCAGTTCTTTGCCGCTTCCGTCGCGGCGGGTTCCTCCAACAGAGCAGCCCGCAGAAGCGCAAGTTGGGCCGGCGTGGCGAAGTGGACCTGTGCCGGGCTGGACGTTTCCGTCATCTTTAACGATTCTAGCCTCATACGTGCCAATCTCAATTCCAAATGGAACTAGTACTATGCGATCGTGGTAACCAAACCATTCGGTCGCAGTGCCTTAAAGGGCCCGAATCTATAATGATCCGAGAGGACAAGCCGCGCCTGGTGGACCTGCTTCTCGAAGCTTTATTATCATCGGGACCGCAAGCACGCGAAGCTTGGGCGGCGTGGCGCGCTGGGGTAGACGTCGGCGCGGTATCGTACAGCAGCCAGCAATTGCTACCTGCCTTGAGCCCAGCCTTCGCGGATTTGCTGGAACACGACCCTGCCGCAGCCATATTTAACGGCGTCGTGCGGCAGGCCTGGAGTCAAAATCAACTCCGCTTGGGCAGAGCCGTTGAGTTGGAAGCCCTTCTGGCGCGCGCGAAAGTCCAGGCGTTCGTTGCCGGACCCCTGGCATGGTCGCTGAGGACGCCGGGTCGCGCAATCCGTCCGATTCCCTACCTGACGTTCCTGGTTCCGCGCGAGCAGGTCCGCAGGGCCTGGCAAGCCTTGCTGGATGCCGCCTGGGAGCCAACTTGTGATCTGCCGGCGGATCCGTGGTGGGACTGGCGCGGCCACGCCAGCGCTCATCAAGACAACCTCCACCTGTACCTGCATTGGAGGCTGCTACCGGTTCCCCCCGAAGACGCGCGCGACTGTGAGCGGGCTTTTCTTGCCAAGACCGAACCCGTCCACTGGAACCAGCACACTCTGTGGACTACTTCACCCGAAGCCACGATGTTGCATATCTTAGGTGCTGAGCGGGGCGGCGATTTGCCATGGCAAGCGGACGTGGCTCTGGTAGGAACCGCGGCGATTGACTGGCCATCGTTTCTGGAACTGGCCCGACGTTTCGCGCCGCACTGCATCGCGCGACTACACGAGCTACGCCGATTCAGCAACCTGGCGATTCCAGAACTCCCTACGGATAATCCGGGTGTGTTGCGAGGCGCGCTCCGTCACGTTTGGAGACTCTACCGGGCCCACAGCTACCATCGGAAGCGATTCCCGCAAAAATAGTCGGCAATGATATCATCGCGTGAGACCTATGACCCACAATCTTGCCCGCACCTGCTTCCTGACCGCGCTAGCCTTCGTCGCCGGATCGCTTGTTACCCGGCAATTCACCGCTCACGCCGAGAACTCGCGAGTGTTTGAGCTGCGCGTCTACCATACCAACCCTGGACGTCTCACGGCGCTCCAAACCCGATTCCGCGACCACACCATCGCGATTTTCAACAAGCATCACATGACCAGCATCGGATACTGGGTGCCGCAGGATTCCCCGCAGAACGAAAATACCCTGATTTACATCCTTGCCCACGAAAGCCGCGACGCGGCGAAGAAGAATTGGGCGGCGTTCGTCGCCGATCCGGAATGGCAGCAGGTGGCCAAGGCGTCCGAGGCCGATGGCAAGATTGTGGAGAAGGTCGACTCCACCTACATGAATCCGACCGACTTTTCGCCGATTCAGTGACCGGCGGCGGAGCCCCGCGCCACTGAGAGCACAGACCCAATTGTCGTTGTAGTTGTGCGCGAAAGCACTCAAACGGCCGGCTAACAGCGACCAGGAGTCTTTTCTAACACCACGGTTGTTTGTTGGCGTCCAAAATGCTCAAATTTAGGGATTAGCTAGGCGACGAGCTGCCGCTAGCGCAGCTCGATTGGGCGGTCTGCCCTCAGGCCCGAACTTTTCCGTCGTCTTACTCACGCTGCTTATACCCTTGTGTTCGACCAGCGCGAAGGCGGTGAGCGCAGAATGATTTTCAACACACTGCCGTATTATCTACTTTTCCTGTTTCCTGCGGCGATCGCATTTCAGTTCTCCCGCCCAGCCTGGAGATCTGTCGTCTGTAACGTGTTTGGCGGCGCCTTTTTCCTATTTTTCTCGATCACGGCGGTTGGTGGGATTCCTGGCGCGTTTTGTTTACTCATTTTTCTCTGGGAATCGGCATTCAGTCGTCTTTATCGGAAGGGCTCTTGGGTGTGCTGGGTTGGTGTGTTGCAAAGCATCTCATTTCTCGTCGTCTTCAAATATTGGAACTTCTTAACCGGCCTTTACTTCGGCAGCCCCCAATTGAATCCCTGGTATTGGAAAGGCGCCTTCTTGCCGCTCGGCATCTCTTTCTTTACGTTCGAGTTCATCCACTATGCGGCAGATCGGCATCAAGGCCGAACCGAGGCTGGAACAGCCGCGGAATACATGAGCTTCATACTCTACTTTCCGACTATGGTGGCCGGTCCGATCAAGCGCTACCAGGATTTCCTGCCCAAGATAAGGAATCCAGAAACAGACTCGCTCACAAACTGGAGGATTGGCGTCACTCGGATTCTCGCCGGGCTGGCCAAGAAGTTTGCGATCGCCGACCTGATGACGGCTTTTACTAATCACTTAAATCAAGCGGATATCTTGAGCGCCCAGCGCTGGGCGCTCCCCCTTTGGCTGGCTGCCTATGGCGTGAAGATCTATTTCGATTTTTCTGGTTACTCCGACATAGCGATTGGATCGGCCAGACTCTTCGGAATTCGCGTTCCCGAAAACTTCGATTGGCCTTATTTACAAACCAGCATCGCGGATTTCTGGCGGCATTGGCACATTTCTCTATCGCGTTGGCTGACTGATTACGTATTCATCCCGCTCGGCGGCTCACGAGTCAAGGAGGGGCGGATTTGTGTGAACCTCCTCGTAACCATGCTGGTTAGCGGCCTGTGGCACGGAGCCGGCCTGAACTTCCTTGTGTGGGGTGCTTGGCACGGCGTGCTGCTCGTTGCTCATCGAATGTGGACGCGTTGGCTCGGTCCGGCTTCGCCAAGTCGACCTTTCTATCGAACTGCCCTGTGCACAGTCGGTACCTACCTTTGGGTCAACGTGGGCTGGGCGTTCTTCTGCATGGATCTGCCGACGGCGGCTGTGTTCTTTCGACATCTTCTGGGGACCCGATGATGATCCCATTCCTGAACGAACTTAAGAGCGGCCTCGAATATCTAGGGGGTGTAAAAGAGGATTCTCCCGAATCCTTGCCCAAATGGCTACAAAGCCCCTGGTGGTGGGGAATCTGGTGGGCCGCATTAATCTTATTGATTCTGATGTTTTCCGGTCAATCGTCGAAATTTATTTACATTGATTTTTGAAAAACCCATGTCACGCAAGTCGGTTATCGCAGGAATCGTTGTTGCCCTCGCGATCGTCGGCGCAGCCGAGCTGCTGACGCGCCGATTGGCCTCGAATTCCGTCCCTAGGCAACGGATCCGAGTCATCGTTTCCGCCCCGAAATCTATCGACGTCCTGGGGATGGGTAACTCGCTGATGGCCGCCGGCTTCGATCCCGCCGCATTCGAGGAGAAATGGGCAAAGGCAGGCCGGTCCTGCACCGCGGTCAATGGCGCACTCGGCGCCACCGGTCCCATCGAGCATCTGGCCTTGACACGGCTTGCTTACCGCGGCCATTCGGTAGCAATTCTCGTCTACGGTTTCTTTGACCAACAGCTAGCATCTAACGTCGCCGTGAAGAACTCCGAAATCATTGGGAATCACAGCATGCTCTACTATCTTGAGCCGGAACTCACGCTGCGCTATGCCGGCTTCGATCTCTGCGACCGGCTGCTCTTCCGCGCGTACAGTTCACTGGCCTTGCTTCGCGAGCGAGGGGCAATTTGGGCGAAGGTCGAAAGGCTGCGTCGGACCATGGCATCGGTGGGAACTCCAGGCGAGCAAACCAATCAGTTTGGGAGAGCGGCTGACTTTGCTCTCTTAGAAGCTAACGATTCGCGCGCTTTTCGGCTGTCGTGTGAAAGGGTGATTAGGTCGAATCAGTTCTTGTCAGCGCCAGTGGCGGCGTTATTTCGGCAGGCTCTCCAACAAGGAAGTATGGTCGTCGTGGTGGAGATGCCCATGCACCCCGAGCATATTAAGAGATTCTATGACCAACCCATCTGGGCTGATTTTCGGACAAAGACTCGGCAGTATGTGGAACGAACGGGCGCCTCGTACCTGAACGCAAGCACTTGGATTCAGGATAAATCGATGTTCGAGGATCACCTGCATTTGTCTGCGGCGGGCGCGCACGACTTCAGCCAGCGGCTGGCCGAATACCTGCTCGCAAACCCCACTGGGTTGTTGTCGCCAGACGGATAACCACAAGCAACGAGCAGGCCATTGGGAGCAACGATTCCGGACATCCGGCACTCTGACTTAGGCCGGCAACGCCCGACCGGACACGGATTCTACTGAGAACACAAACCCAATTGTCGTTGTAGTTGTGCGCGAAAGCACTCATACAACCGCCGGGCAGCGATCGGCAAGCCTTTTTTAACACCGCGCTTGGTCGTTGGCGTCCAAATTGCTCAAATTCAAGGGTTAGTAAGGAGACGAACTGCCGTTTGCCCCGCTGGGAGTGTCCTTACGTGGAAAGGTGTCAGCAGCATGAATGGAGCGACAGACAAGTCGGCCAGCCTAAGTGAAGAGCGGATCGGGTACCTGGAAGGGCTGGTAAATCAGGCGAAAACCGCCGCCGCAGTCTTCACCCAGTACACGCAAGAGGACGTGGATCGCATTGTCAAACCCATGGTCACGGCGGGGATGAAGAAGGCTCTCCATCTAGCGCGCCTGGCGATTGAGGAAACCAAGCTCGGCGTGCTGGAAGATAAGGCCATGAAGAACACGGTGGCCACCGAGTTTGTCTATAACTACGTCAAGGACAAACGGACGGTCGGTCAGATTCGCGAGTTTCCGGAACGCAATCTGGTGGAAGTCGCGGAACCGATCGGGGTACTCTTCTCGCTGACGCCGATTACGAACCCGACCGCAACCGTTCTTTTTAAGTGCATTATGGCCATCAAGACTCGGAACGCGGTGATTTTCAGCCCGCATCCGAAAGCTTGGCGCTGTGCGCGCGAGGCCGTCCGAATTATGTATGAGGAGGCCATAAAGAACGGCGCGCCGGAGGGCGTTTTTACATGCGTGGAATCGCCTACTTTGGCGGACAACGCCTACCTCATGCGCCACAAGTACGTCGGCCTGGTTGATGCCACCGGTGGACCGGGGGTGGTCAAAGCCGCGTATTCGTCGGGTAAACCGGCGCTTGGCGTGGGAGCGGGAAATACGCCCGTTTATCTCGAAAAAACCGCGGACCTCGACATGGCTGTGGTGGACATTCTCACGTCCAAGACCTTCGACAACGGAACGATTTGCGCTTCTGAGCAGACCGTGGTGATCGATGATGAGATCTATGACCTCGTCCTGACGAAATTCTCGGAACTCGACGCACACGTCTGCAACGCGAAAGAGACCGAACTGCTGAGCCGCGCGGTAATCGATCCGGCGACAGGTTTCATGCGGCCAATGGCCGTCGGCCAGAAGGCCACTACGATCGCGGGCGTGGTAGGGCTAGCGGTGAAGCCCAGCACCAGACTGCTGATCGCGCCGATTCACGGCGTCGGCCGCGACTATCCACTCTCGGCAGAGAAACTGTTCCCGGTGCTTGCGGTCTATCGGGCGCGATCCGTCGATGAGGCGCTCAAAGTTTGCGTCGACGTGAACCATGCCGGTGGGATCGGACACACCGCCGTGGTCTTCTCGCGCAACGATGAGGTGATCCGAAGGTTCAGCGAAGCTGTGAACGCGGGGCGGGTCATTGTGAATTCCCCAGGCTCCATCGGCGCGATCGGCGGCGTCTACAATGACATGATCCCCACGTTTTCCTTCGGCTGCGGGACCGGCGGCGGTAACAGCACCACCGATAACGTGAATGTATACAACTACCTGAATATCAAACGTGTGGCGCGGAGGACCCAGGCCCATATGTGGTTCCGCATTCCCAACCAGATTTATTTCAATCGGAACGCCGTCGAAAATGTCGCCCAATTCCCGTCGCGCTCCACCATCATCGTCACCAGCCCGGTTTTGGAACAAATCGGCCACGTGGAAATTGTCCGGCGGCAAATTCCAACACAAACGCGAGTCCACGTCCTGGTAATTCCCGACGCGGAGCCCGAAGCCAAAGTTGTTTTGGAAGGTGCGGAGACGCTCCGTTCCTACAAAGCGGACCAAATCATCGCGCTTGGCGGCGGATCGGTGATCGACGCAGCGAAAATTATGCGGCTCAAGTACGAGTCACCGGAGGCGGATTTGGAGGAGTTGGGCGCGCCGTTTCTGGATATCCGCAAGCGAGTCGCCGAGTACCCGGTGCCAAAGCCGGATCGGCCGCGCTTGATTGCCATCTCCACCACCAGCGGGACCGGGAGCGAAGTGACTCCCATTGCGGTCCTCATCGATAAAGAGCGCGGGCGCAAGGTGACGCTGGTGGATTACTCGCTCAGCCCGGACGTGGCGATTGTCGATCCGCAGTTCGTCATGTCCATGCCGAAAGTCTTGACGGCCGATACCGGCATTGATGCTTTGACCCACGCGCTTGAAGCTGGAGTTTCGGTTTACTCCTCGCCTTACACGGACGCTTATGCCATGCAAGCCATCCGGATGGCGTTCAAGTATCTTCCCATCGCCTACGAGCATCCCGACAATGAAGAGGCGCGGAGCATGATGCACAATGCCGCGTGCATCGCCGCGCTGGCTTTTTCGAACGCCTCGGTAGGTGTGAATCACGCGCTGGCGCACGCTTTTGGCGCGCGCTTCGGCGTAG
>Ga0335078_10010789_pt1 | contig 13529 bp, 10 predicted proteins | sample Lox_Sample_32_FD_206711 | JGI IMG/M metagenome (GOLD analysis project Ga0335078, IMG submission 206711) | Soil microbial communities from Loxahatchee National Wildlife Refuge, Florida, United States - Lox_Sample_3.2 | ecosystem: Environmental > Terrestrial > Soil > Wetlands | place: USA...
GATCGCCGACATGCTTGGCGGTGAGAAAGTAATGCTTCATGAAACGCTCGACGTCGCGCAGCCCGGGATGCGCCGTGTAGCCGAGGCGCACCGCGACGTCGCGCTGCACGTCGAACGACAGCCGCTCTTCGGCGCGGCCGGCGAGGAAATGCATGTTGCAGCGGACCGACCACAGGAAGTCTTCGCAGCGGCGAAACATCTTGTATTCGTCGCGGTCGAACACGCCGCGCTCGATCAGCTCCTCGGGCTCGCGGACGCGGTAGACGTATTTCGCGATCCAGAACAGCGTGTGCAGGTCGCGCAAGCCGCCCTTGCCGTCCTTGACGTTGGGCTCGACCAGATAGCGCGACTGCCCGGCGCGGCGGTGCCGCTCTTCCCGCTCGGCCAGCTTGGCGGCGACGAATTCCGCGGCCGTGCCCTGCACGACCTCCTTGTCGAACCGCGTCGTCAGCTCGTTGTACAGTTTCTGGTCGCCGAGCAGAAAGCGCGATTCCAGGAGCGCCGTGCGAATCGTCATGTCGGCCTTGGCCTGGCGAATGGACTCGTCGACCGAGCGCGTGGCATGGCCGACCTTCAGTCCCATGTCCCACAGGCAATACAGCAGCGCCTCGGCGACCTGCTCGCTCCAGGCGGTTTGCTTGTAAGGCAGCAGAAAGAGCAGATCGATATCGGAACCGGGCGCCAGCAGGCCGCGGCCGTAACCGCCGGTGGCGATCACGGCCATGCGCTCGGCCTCCGAGGGAACCTGCGGCGAATAAAGCTCGGTCCGGGCAAACTCGAACAGGATGCGGATGATCTGATCCTGCATCCGGCACAAGCGCTCGGCGCAGAGTCGCCCGCGGCGATCTTTCAGCAACAGTTGTTCGGCATCCGCCCGCGCCGCGATCAGCGCCGCCTTGAGGCATTGCGCCACCGCCGCGCGCAGTTCGCGCTCGCGCCCGGCATAGGCCGCGGCGAGCGACTTAAGGTCGGCGGCGATCGCCGCGGCATCGATCAAATCGGCGCCGGCGCGGCCCGGTCGTTGGACGTCGAGCATGGGCGCTAGGCATAGCGGAGGCCCGACCGGCTGTCATGATGCGGCGCGACCGCAGCGGGGAAAGACAAGGCCTCGGTTATGGAGAGAAATAATAATTCCATTTAACCCTAGATCATGGGATATATTTCCAATTGACGCCCGTTTGAAGCTCACATAAGGAAAGAATATAGCGTCAGTGTTGGTCTGGTCTCCAGGGGAGTTTGTCATGGTTTCACGCCGCGGGTTCCTTGCCACTGCAATCGGGGCCGGCTTGGCGCCAATGAGCGCCGCCCGCCCGGCGCGCGCCGCCGACAAGCCGTCGCAGATCCGCGTCGATTGGGCGACCTACAATCCGGTCTCGATGGTGCTCAAGGAAAAGGGCATTCTGGAAAAGGAATTCGCCAAGGACGGCATCGGCATCCTCTGGGTGCAGACGCTCGGCTCGAACAAGGCGCTGGAATTTCTCAATGCCGGCTCGATCGATTTCGGCTCGACGGCGGGTTCGGCGGCGCTGCTTGGCCGGATCAACGGCAATCCGATCAAGTCGATCTATGTCTATTCCAAGCCCGAGTGGACGGCGCTGGTTACGCGCAAGGACACTGCCATCAACAAAGTCGCCGACTTGAAAGGCAAGCGCGTCGCGGTCACGCGCGGCACCGATCCGCACATCTTCCTGGTGCGGGCGCTGTTGTCGGCCGGCATGAGCGAGAAGGACATCAGCGAGGTGCTTCTGCAGCATCCCGATGGCAAGATCGCGCTGATCCGCGGTGACGTCGATGCCTGGGCGGGGCTCGATCCGATGATGGCGCAGGCGCAGGTCGAGGACGGCGCCCGCTTGTTCTACCGCAACAAGGACGCCAACACCTACGGCATCCTCAATGGCAGCGAAGATTTCCTCAGCAAATATCCCGAGCTGACCAAGCGCGTGCTCGCGGTCTACGAGACGGCCCGCAAATATTGCCTTGGCCATTACGACGAGGAAAAGCGCGTATTCATGAACGTGACCAAGTTGCCGGCGGATGTGGTCGACATCCAGCTCAAGGAACGGACCGATCTGACCAATAGCCGCATCGGCGCGGCACAGCGCGATACCATCCTGCAAGCCGGTCTCGCGCTGCAGAAGGCCGGCGTCATCCCGGCCAATGTCGACGTGAAAAAGACGCTCGACGATCTCGTCGACGATCGCTTCGTCACCGCGGCGTAGCGGCTTGGCTCGCGCCCTCCGACCGCATTGATTTTGCCTACTGCACCATGTCTGCTGTCGGCATGACCATCGTGATCGAGGGCGGCGCGGCGCGGGCGCGCGCGGCCAAAAACCGCTGGGCGCGCTGGACCCGGCCGGCGCTCGGGCTCCTTTTGCCGGTCGTGCTGGCCGTGTTCTGGGAAATCGTCGTCCGGATGGGCTTCGCAAGCGGACGGCTGGCGCCGCCGCCATCGGTGATCTTCGCAACCTTCGTCGATCTCGCCCGCACCGGCGACCTGCAGCGCAACACGCTCGTGACGTTGGGCCGCGTCGCGGCCGGTTTCGGTCTTGGCGCCGGCGTCGCCACCATCGTCGGCGCCGCAGCCGGCTATTCGCCGCTGATCCGGCGGCTGCTCGATCCCAGCCTGCAGGCGCTGCGCGCCATCCCCTCGATCGCCTGGGTGCCATTGTTCATTCTTTGGCTCGGCATATTCGAGGCGTCGAAAATCACCCTGATCGCGGTCGGCGTGTTCTTTCCGGTCTATCTCGGGCTGATGGGGGCGATCCAGTCGGTCGATCGCAAGCTGGTCGAAGTCGGCCGTGCCTTCCGGCTGTCCGATGTGGCGATGGTACGGCGCATCCTGCTGCCGGCGGTGTTGCCGGCCTATGTGATTTCGCTGCGGTCCGGTCTGGGTCTTGGCTGGATGTTCGTCGTCGCCGCCGAGCTGATGGGCGCCTCCGAAGGCCTCGGTTACTTGCTGATCGACGGCCAGCAGCTCGGCAAGCCGGCCGAGATCGTTGCCGCCATCGTCGCCTTTGCCATCGTCGGCAAAGCCACCGACTGGCTGATCGCGCTCGTCGCCGCGCCGTTTTTGCGCTGGGAAGACGTGGTGCGGGCGGAGTAGCGATGCGAAAACTTTACGCCGCTCGTCCCCGCGCAAGCGGGGACCCGGACAGACAACCAGGCTGGATTCCCGCCTTCGCGGGAATGAGCGGAATCACGGTATCCTAATGCTCGTCCTCGACCGCGTCGGCAAAACCTATCCCAATGGCGTGCACGCGCTCGGCGACGTGTCGCTTGACGTCGCGCTCGGCGAGATCGTTGCCGTCATCGGCGGTTCCGGCTGCGGGAAATCGACGCTGCTGCGCGCTATCGGCGGACTGGACGCGCCAAGCGAGGGCGCGGTCTTGCTCGACGGCGAGCATATCCGGGCGCCGCATGAGAAGATCGGCATCATCTTTCAGGAGCCGCGGCTGCTGCCCTGGCTCAAGGTCGCCGGCAATGTCGGCTTCGGGCTCGGCGATCGTCCGAAGGCCGAACGGGCGACGCGGGTCGCGACGGCGCTGCGCCGCGTCGGGCTGTCCGACAAGGCGGCGATGTGGCCGCGCGAACTGTCCGGCGGCCAGGCGCAGCGCGTCGCCATCGCCCGCGCGCTCGTGCCGCAGCCGGAAGTGCTGCTGCTCGACGAGCCGTTTTCCGCGCTCGACGCTTTCACCCGCGCCGATCTGCAAGACCATCTGCTCGATTTGTGGACCGATCTCAAGCCGACTTTGATTCTCGTCACCCACGACGTCGACGAAGCCATCGTGCTGGCCGACCGGGTCATGGTGATGTGCCCGCGGCCCGGCCGCGTGTTCGACGAAATCCCCGTCGATCTGCCGCGGCCGCGCGACCGTCAGTCCGCGGCCTTCGATTTCGTCAAGCGCCGCGTGCTGGCGGCGCTCGACCGTTCGCTCAATCGCGCGGCCGGCGAGGCCGGCGCCGAGCCAAAAGCAGCGGCTGGCGCGGCGCTATGGTGGTGATCGGCGGACGACGGAGGACGGACGACAGATGACGGACGACAGATAGCGGCATCGCCAAATTCTTTTCTATCCGTCCTCTGTCGTCCGTCATCTGTCCTCTATACTCTTGGCGCAGACGATAACGCAGAAAGGACTTGCCATGGACTCCGCTGCCCTGCGCGCGCTGCAGGCGCCGATCAAGGACCGTTACAAGGCCGATCCCAAGGCCGGTTTGATCACGCTGCGCGCCAAAGGCACCCTCGACGATGCCAATATCGCCTGCAAGGTCGAGACCGGCCGTGCGCTCGCGGTCGCGGGGCTGCATCCGGCGACCGGCGGCTCCGGGCTTGAATTGTGCTCCGGCGACATGTTGCTGGAGGCTTTAGTCGCCTGCGCCGGCGTCACGCTCAAAGCGGTGGCGACGGCGATCGATATTCCGCTCAAATCCGCCACGGTTTCGGCCGAAGGCGATCTCGATTTCCGCGGCACATTGGGTGTGGCAAAAGAGGCGCCGGTCGGTTTTGTCCAGATCAGGCTGCGTTTCGAGCTCGATACCGAGGCGCCACAGGACAAGCTCGATCAATTGCTCAAGCTCACCGAACGCTATTGCGTCGTCTACCAGACGATCAAAAGCGGGCCGCCGGTCGAGATCAGTCTAAAAAGGAAATGAGCTGTCATTCCGGGCGCCGCGCGCAGCGGCGAACCTGGAATCCATAGTCGCGATCGGCGAAAGGTTCGCTCCGGCTGTGATTATGGGTTCCGGCCCTCGCTGCGCTCGGCCGGAATGACGCGGACGTCCCATGGCTTCCCCCGACCTTCTGTTCTGGTGCGAATTGGCGCTCAAAATGGCGCTGACGGCGGCCGTGGTCGTCGCCGTCTCGGTCACGGTCGAACGCTCCGGGCCGTTTATCGGCGCGCTGATCGCCGCGCTGCCGACCGCCGCCGGCGCCGCCTATGTCATTCTCGCCTTCGAGCACCCGCCGGGCTTTATCGCCGCGAGCGCGATCGGCAGCGCCGCGGCGACCGCGACCGTATCGATCTTCGCCTTCGCTTACACGGTGCTGGCGCAGCGCCGCGGTCTCGTCTTGAGCCTCACGATTGCGATCCTGGTGTGGTTTGCCGGCGCGGCGGCGCTGCGGCTTGTCGCCTGGACGCCGCTCTCCGCATTCGCGCTCAACGTCGTGGTGTTCGGTATCACCGTGCCGCTGAGCTGGCGCTACCGCACATCCGGGCCGCCGAAGAAATTCATCCGCACGCCGTTCGACATTCCGCTGCGCGCCGTCACCGCCGCCATCGTGGTCGCCATCGTGACCACCGCGAGCAGCAGCATCGGCTCGTTCGCCTCGGGCATGTTCGCGGTGTTTCCCATCGTGATGTGCTCGTCGATCGTCATTCTGCATCCGCGGGTCGGCGGCGTCGCCGCGGCCAGCATGTTCGCCCACGCGCAGATTGCGCTGGTCGGGCTGTGGCTGGGCTTTTTGGCGTTGCACTACCTGGTCGCGCCGGTCGGCGTGTGGTGGGCTTTCGTTCTGGCGATGGGCCTGTGCGTTGCGTGGAGCGGGCTATTGTGGCTCGTTCGAACCAGTAAATTGATCCGGCCTAAACCGCCCCCGGCTTCGTCAGCCGTTCCTTGAGCGCATAGAGCGCTTCGAGCGCGTCGCGCGGCGACATTTCGTCCGGAGTAAGCGCGGCGAGCGCCGCGATCACGGCATCGCGCGGGTCGTCGCGGGCCGGCGGCGGCGCCGCGCGCGTCGCGGCCGAGAACAGCGGCAAGTCGTCGATCAGCGTGCGGGCCGGCGAAACGCGGTCCTCGGCTTCGATCTGCGCCAGCACCACTTTGGCGCGCTCGATCACGCTTGCGGGCAGGCCGGCAAGCTTGGCCACCTGGATGCCGTAGGACCGGTCGGCGGCGCCGGCAATCACTTCATGCAGGAACACCACGTCGCCCTGCCACTCCTTGACCCGCATGGTGGCGTTGTGCAGCCGGGGCAGCTTGGCGGCGAGCGCCGTCATTTCATGGAAGTGCGTGGCGAACAGCGCCCGGCAGCGATTGGCCTCATGCAGGTGCTCGATGGTCGCCCAGGCGATCGACAATCCGTCATAGGTCGCGGTGCCGCGGCCGATCTCGTCGAGAATCACCAAAGCCCGCACGCCGGCCTGATTGAGAATGGCCGCGGTCTCGACCATCTCCACCATGAAGGTCGAGTGGCCGCGCGCCAGATCGTCGGCGGCGCCGACCCGGGAAAACAGACGGTCGACGACACCGATATGCGCGGCGCGCGCCGGCACGTAGCCTCCCATCTGCGCCAGCACCGCGATCAGCGCGTTCTGCCGCAGGAAGGTCGATTTGCCCGCCATGTTCGGTCCGGTGACGAGCCAGATGCGCCCTGCATCCGTCGGCGGGCCGCCCGCTTGGCGGGCAGGCGGCGACAGATCGCAATCGTTGGCGACAAAAGGACCGCCGCCCCCGGCTGCCAGCGCCTGCTCGACCACCGGATGGCGGCCCCCGCTCACGGCGAAGGCGAGACTGTCGTCGATCAGCGGCCTCGTATAGTCGCGTTCGGCGGCGAGCGCGGCCAGCGCGCCGGCGACGTCGAGCAGCGCGACAGCGTTGGCCGCTTGCTTGAGCGCCAGACTTGCCGCGGCGACCGCCGCCGCGAGCCGCTCGAAAATCTCGAGCTCCAGCGCCAGCGCCCGCTCCGCCGCGGTGGCGATCTTGGCTTCCAACGCGCCGAGCTCGGTGGTGGTGAATCGTACCTGGCCGGCGGTGGTCTGGCGGTGAATGAAGGTGGCGCTGTGCGGCGCGCTCAAAAGCTTGTCGCCGTGCTGCGCCGAGACGTCGACGAAATAGCCGAGCACGTTGTTGTGCCGTACTTTCAGCGCGCGCACGCCGGTCGCCTCCGCGTAGCGCACCTGCAGCGCGGCGATGACTCTGCGCGATTCGTCGCGCAGCGCGCGGGCCTCGTCGAGCGCGGCCTCATAGCCGGGGCGGACGAAACCGCCGTCGCGCCGCAACGCCGGCAGCTCGTCGGCCAGCGCCGCCCGCAAGTCTTCGGCGAGCTTGGCATCGGGCCGGCGCAAAGCGCCGACGGCGTCGGCGAGGTCGCGCGGCAATTGCGGCGACGCCGCAAGCTTTGCCGCCAATTCCGCCGCCGCATAAATGCCGTCGCGGATTGCGGCGAGGTCGCGCGGTCCGCCGCGGCCGACGACGATGCGGCTTAGCGCGCGTAAGAGGTCCGGCGACGCCTTGAGCAGGCTGCGCACGCCGTTACGCAAGCCGGGGTCGTCGACGAAAACGGCAACCGCGTCGAGCCGGTGGCCGATCTCGGCCGGGTCGGTGAGCGGCGCCGCCAGCCGCTGGGCGAGGAGGCGCGACCCTGCTGCCGTCACGGTGCGGTCGATGGCGGCAAGCAGCGAGCCGCGACGTTCACCCGACAGCGTGCGGATGAGTTCGAGGTTGCCGCGCGTGGCCTGGTCGATGGCGAGCGTCGCCCCCGCGCGCTCGCGGGCCGGCGCCGACAATGGCGGTCGCTTGCCGATCTGCGTGCGCTCGACATAGGTGACGGCGGCCGCCGCCGCGGTGAGCTCGAGCCGGGAAAACGCCCCGAACGACGCCGTCGTCGCGACGCCGAAGAACGCAGCGAGCCGCCGCTCCGCGGTCGCGCCGTCGAACACGTCGCGGCCGAGCGGGGTCAGTGCCGGCAGCGCGCGCAAGACCGGTGCCAGCTCGGCGTCGGCATAAACCGCGTCGGAGACAATAATCTCGCCGGGCTCGATCCGCGCCACCGCGGCGGCGAGCGCGGCGCGGTCGGCTTCGGCGACATGGAATTCGCCGGTCGATATATCGATCCACGCCAGGGCAAAGCGATCCTCGCCGGCCGAGACGCGGCTGCGGGCGAGCGCAAGGAGATAATTGTTGCGTTTGGCGTCGAGCAGCGAATCCTCGGTGAGCGTGCCCGGCGTCACCAGCCGCACCACGTCGCGCCGCACCACGCTCTTCGACCCGCGCTTGCGGGCCTGCGCAGGATCTTCGAGCTGTTCGCAGACCGCGACACGGTGGCCGAGCGCGATCAGCCGGTGCAGATATTCGTCGGCGCGTTCGATCGGCACCCCGCACATCGGAATGTCGCGGCCGAGGTGCTTGCCGCGCTTGGTCAGCATGATGCCGAGGGCGCGCGAGGCGACTTCGGCGTCGTCGAAGAACAGTTCGTAGAAATCGCCCATCCGATAAAACAACAGGCAATCCGGATTGGCGGTCTTGATCTCGATATATTGCTCCATCATCGGCGTGACGCGGGCTTCGTCGCCCGGCCCGGCAGCCGCCGCCGCCGTGCCGGCGGCGGCGGATTCGTCGTCCGTGATGGTGCGGGCTGCGTCCATGCCTGGACGCTAGCAAAAAACCGGGCGCCGTGTCCGGGCCGGCCGCCGGCCATCCACGATTTACAGGGATGACGGCGATGCCCGGTCGCGCCGGATCTGGCTTTAGCCGCCGTTCTTGATGCCGTTCTTGGCGCCGTTTTTGGCGATCATGTCCTGCAGATCGGTGACCCAATTCTGCACATAGGCCTGCGCCGCCGGTCCGGACACATAGCTGTCGGGCACCGCGGCCTCGTCGGCGAGCATCTTCCGGTACTCCGGCGATTGCGACGCGACATCCATGGCGGCGACCAGCGCGTCGTAGTGCGACCGGTCGGTGCCGCTTTTGACGGCAAAGGCGCGGAAATGGGTAATGTTGATGCGGTAATTGAGTTCCTTCACGGTGGGAATGTCGGGATACTCCGCAACGCGCTTTTCCGCGAAGGCGAGAATCGGGCGCAGCTGCTTGCTCTGCAGATAGGCGACGAGATCGCCGAACTGCGCGTATAACAGATCGGCGTGGCCGCCCAGCAGCGAGTTCCAGCGCAGACCGGGATCGTCGAACGGCACGCTGACGAACTTCAGACCCTGCACCTTGTCGAAGTAATTGACCGTGACGTCGCTCTGGGTGCCGAAGCCCGACCCGGCGACGGTCAGGCTTTTGGTCTTGGCCGCTTGCAGCACGTCGTTCCAGGTTTTGAACGGGCTGTCGGCGCGAACGAAAAAGCCGCTCGGCTGCTGATCGACCACCGCGAGCGCGGTGAAATCGGAAACCTTAAATTTCGGATTGGCGGCGGCAAACAGAATGTAGCTGTCGGATGTTATTTCGACGACGCCGTAACCGTCGGCCGGCTCCGAGAGCGCCTTGTTGAGGCCGACCTGGCTTGCCGCACCGGTGACGTTGATGACCGGCACCGAAACGCCGAGCTTCGTCGACATCAGGCCGGCGAAGACGCGCCCCACGCGGTCGCCGCCGCCGCCCACGCCCCAGGGCACGATCATGGTCACGGGCCGGTCGGGAAAGGCGCGCGCCGGCGCCGCGGCGAAAACCAGCGCCGAAACCAGCAGTCCCGCAATCAATCGAAGTCCGGGTTTTTTGGAGCGCATGAAACTCTCCGCTATCGGTTACGCTTCTGCCGGCAAATGACTTACAGCGCAGCCGGACCGAAGAACCTTTATCGGGCGCCACTCCCCGGTCCAGCGCCTGGCCGGCGCCTTGCCTGCGGCGCCGCCGGTCAGTATTTCAGCGCCAGCACGTGCGGCACGCGCGGCGGGACGTGCAAATCCTCCGGCGGCAGCCCGGCGAAGCGCAAATCGTCTTCGGCGATCGCCGGCATCGTCGGCTGCATGCCGTCGTAATATTTGGTGTTGATCAGCATGCGGTTGCAGCCGGCGCAGTAAGTGTCGCCGCCGAACTGTTCGGTCGTTTCCTTCAGATTGGCATAGATATAGATCATCTCGCGGATCGACGGCGGCTTCTGATCTTCCAGCGTCGTGCCCTTCAAAGGAACGAAGACGAAGATCGTCGGAATTGCGCCTATCAAGGTGAGATGGACGAGGCCCTCGACGGTGCTTTGCGCCGGCTCGAGGCCGGCGATCAGATTGGCGCTGGCGTGCCCTTTGCCGAAAGTCTGCACCATGTAGGTGAGCATGCGGTCGTAGTGGGCATGGCCGAGGCGGCCTTTCTCGATGTCACGCATCTTGCCCGGACACATCTTGGCGAACAGCAGCGGGTCGAAGATCTCGTAGTTGAACCCGACGAGGTCGGCGCCGGCCTCGAACAGCATATCGACGTAGCGTTCCTCCTCGGGAGGCGCGATGGTCAGGCGCAGCCAATTGTCGGGAAACGCCTCCTTCAGCGGACGCAGGAATTTGGCGTGCGCCTTGGCGCCGCGGTCCGGCGGCGGCGTGGTGCCGCCGGCGAATACCGGTCCGTGACGGAAATACGGATATTTCCGCGCCTGCGCGACTGTCTCCAGGAAATCGTCCGGCCGCTTGGGAAAAATGTCGCGGCCGGATTCGAGGTTTTCGTCGATGCCGCAGAAGCGACATTCGGTATGGCGGTAATCGTCGACGAACCGCCCGAAATAGTGGCAATGCGGAAAAATGGTCGCGCCGCCGAAGTCGCCGGCGATCGGCATGATGCTGCGCATCGAATGGCCGCGCGAGGTCTGATGATCGTAATAATGCGGGTAGGGCGGAATGGTGACGCTCATCAGCCGTTCCGGCTTGGCATTCTCGTCGACGCATTCCCAGCGGCCGTTGTCGCGCAGCACGGCGGGTTTCTTGCCAATGAAGTATTTGCCGTCGTCGATCTCCAGCGTGAATGGCGTGCCGTCCGTCAAATGCTCGCTCACTGCGGCGCCGACCGGGACGCCGACATAGACCTTGCCGGGGTCGAGAATGATGTCGAGCGCATGCTTGCCGACGGCGCCGACGGCATGATCGCTCTTGAGCGTTTTGCCGATTTCGACCCTGGCCTCGGGCGAAATCTTCAGTCCCTGGCTGAGCAATTCGAGCTTGAGAATGACCGGATGATAGGTGCTGCTCTTGCGCGGCTTGGTCAGGTTTTCCGCAGGAATCCAGCGGCTCAGGACTCCGCCGCCCGGCGCGTCGGCCAAGGGCGGCCCGGGCGACTTCGGTTCGGCGTCACGCGATTCAAGAAGCGACTGCAAGATGTCCATGTTTGGTCCCGACCGGGGTTACGCCGCCACGATGAAAAGGTGTTGGGTCTCGTTCTCGATGAATAGATGCACGGCATTGGCCGCGCCCTTGACGTGGGCCTTCACCGCCTTTTCGACCGCCTTGAGGTCGCCGGCGGCGAGGGCATCCAGGATCGCGCGATTTTCGTCGCGAATTTCATCGGCCCGCTGCGCATGCCTGGAGACCACGACGGTGCCGATGCTCCAGAATCTGCCGCTGAGATTGGCCAGCAATTCCTGCAATACGACGTTGCCGGTTTGCGCCGTGATCAGATCGTGAAATCTGCGGCTGGCCCGCAGAAAATCGGGATAGCGTTCTTGCGCCAGCAGCGCGTCGGCTTCGTCGAGCGCACCGCGCATCGCACTCAGCGCCGCCGGCGTCAGATTGGGAAAAGCTTCGCGGGCCGCTTCGACTTCGAGAACCTCACGAACCCGATAGAGATTGAGGATCTCGCGCACGCTCAAGCCGCGCACGATGAAGCCGGAGCCTTGCTCCCGGCGGATCAGGCCTTCCTGCTCGAGCCGGACCAGGGCCTCCTTTACCGGCGTGCGGCTGACCTTGAGCTCCTGCGCCACGCGCAGCGCCCGCAGCCGCTGTCCCGGCTGATAGAGGTTTTCGACGATCGACCGCTTGAGGCTCTTGTAAACCTCGTCTACCACGCTCTTCGGCGGCGCTTTTGCATCCATAGTGAATTCACTATGCTCACAGTTGTGCAATGTCAAGAGGAGCGCACAGCTGTAGATAACCAGTGGTTGTAGCGGTTGCAGCCGGAAATTTCAGCGGCGATGAGCGGGCCGCGGAACGTCCGGAACGGCAAAATAGCCGAGGCTTAGGCTAGACGGTCCGGCGCTCGATCGCCACGTAAGCCCGCGCATCCGGTCCGTTGTAGAGCGTGAGCGGACGGATCAGGATGTTGTTGTCCATTTGCTCGAGCGCTTGCACGACCCAGCCCGGCACGCGGCCGACGGCGAAGATCGGCACGAACAGATCGCGCTTGATGCCGAGCAGGTGATAGACCACGCCGGAATAGAAATCGACGTTCACGTTCACGCCATGGCGCGCATAGGGCGCCATGGCGGCGACCACGGCCTGCAAAATCTCGTACCAGCGCGGCTGGCCCATCTCCTTCGACAGCCGCTCGACGCCGGCGCGCATGTGGCGCGCGCGGGGATCCTCGGCGCGGTACACGCGATGACCGAAGCCGGTCACGGCTTCGCCGGCCTTGCGCTTGGCGCGGACGTAATCGGCCGCCCGCGCGGGATCGCCGATCTCCTCGGCCATCTTCATCACGTCCTCCGCCGCGCCGCCGTGGGCCGGGCCCGACAGCGCCGCGATCGCCGCGGTGACGGCGGCATGCAGATTGGCTTCGGTGCCGATCACCACGCGCGCGGTGAAGGAGGAGGCATTGGAACCGTGCTCGGCGTGGAGCACCAGATCGCGGTCGATCAATTGCGCCGCGTCGGCGCTGGGCGTCTCGCCTCTGAGCATCCACAACAGATTGGCGGCATGCGACAGCTCCTTGCTGGCGGCTACCGGCTCGAGCCCCTCGCGCAATCGCGCGTGCGCCGCGACGATCATCGGCACCTGCGAGGTCAGGCGAATGCCTTTGCGAATGACGGCGTCGCGGGAATTGTCCGCGGTCTCCGGGTCGAAGGCGGCGAGCGCCGACGCCGCCGTGCGCAGCACGTCCATCGGATGCGCCGACTTTATGGCGCGGACGATGTCGAATATCGGCGCCGGCAATTCGCGGGCGCTTTTCAGCGCGGCGTCGAACTCGGCAAGCTGCGCCTCGGTCGGCAATTCGCCGTGCAGCAACAGCCACGCGGTCTCTTCAAACGTGGAATGCTCGGCAAGGTCGTGGATCGAATAGCCGCGATAGCGCAATTCGCCGATGCGGCCGTCGATGAAGGTGCATGGCGAACGGTCGAAATAGACCCCTTTGAGGCCACGGTGAATCTTGATCGGTTCGTTTGTTTCGGCCATTTATGCCTCGCTGACGTCTCACGCGAACTCAACAATGAATCCCCTCGAGCGCTGTTTCGATACAGCACGCCGTCGTCATTTCAAGATCGTTCTGCCGGAAGGCGATGACATTCGCGTGCTTGCCGCCGCGCGCGGTCTCAGTGACCGGGAAATCGCGCATCCGATCGTGCTCGGCGCCGCCGACGCGATCGCCGAAACCGCGCGCCGTGGCGGTATAGCGCTTGACGGCATCGAGACGATCGATCCGCGCGGCGACCGGCGCCTGGCGGCCTACGGCGCGGCTTGCGCGGCTGTGCGCGAGAACATGACGCCGTCCATCGGCGCGCGGCTGGTGGCAAAGCCGCTCTATTTCGCCGGCATGATGGTTCGCCAGGGCGATGCCCATGCCATGGTCGCGGGCGCCGCCAATCCGACCCGCCGGGTTATCGAAGCCGGGCTGATGACGATCGGCCTGGCGCCGGGAATAGTCTTGCCGTCGAGCTATTTTCTGATTGTCGTGCCCGATTT
>Ga0335078_10010790_pt1 | contig 13529 bp, 12 predicted proteins | sample Lox_Sample_32_FD_206711 | JGI IMG/M metagenome (GOLD analysis project Ga0335078, IMG submission 206711) | Soil microbial communities from Loxahatchee National Wildlife Refuge, Florida, United States - Lox_Sample_3.2 | ecosystem: Environmental > Terrestrial > Soil > Wetlands | place: USA...
CGCGTGCCCTCCTCGTGGTCGTAAGAAGTCAAGATGCGTTCCCGCAGATCCAGTGAAGTGGTTCGCATCCCCGAAGCTTACCACACACTCCACGGAATGGCTACAGTTTTAATTGAAATGCTCTAGCCACAAAAGAACGCAAAGGGCGCAAAGGTTTTGACACTGACAGACTCCGAATTCGTGCAATTCGTGTCTATTGACGCCGTTCCATTTCCGGCGCACACTCACCCATCATGGCAAATCGGAAGAAAATTTCCCGCAAAGAATGGAAGAGAGAATTTCTCGAATTCCACCGCAGCAATGTGTTTTTGAAAAGAGAAATGAAACTCTGAAACACATCCATTGTAGCCATTAAAAAACAATATGGACTATCCGCTCGAAAATTTAGCACCCGAAAAATTCCAACTCCTTTGCCAAGCACTGTTCGCAAAGGACTTTCCGAATCTTCAGTGCATGCCGGTCGCCCAACCAGATGGAGGAAGAGACGCTGTTCAGTGGACCACTACCGGGACAAAAGAAAAATTCGTCGTTTACCAAATTAAATTCGTACGACAGCCACTCGCCGAAAAGGAACCTCATAAATGGGTTGAGGCGATTGTGGCGGAAGAAGCACCAAAGGTATCTCTGAACCTTACATCAACTATGACTTCGTGCGGTCGCCAGCCAGTCGTTCGATGCCGATTGTGGTCGCAAGTCATGTAGCCGAGAACGCAAATCGGTATCCGGCGTTTCTGGTCGCAGCGGCAGAAGCCAGGTGTCGGATGGAGGTCGCGACAAAGGTCCAAGCAGTCGCAAAGGTTGCAGAACAAGAAGGTTGGTTTCGTCATTGAACCGGAGCTTGAAATAAGCCGCTTAAACGTGATCGTGGAACCATGAAATCTGAAACGGCCAGCCCCGGTTTGATTCCGCTGCGTGGCGGTTACCACAAAGTGAATCCGTGTCAAACCTGTCATCTGCGGTTGATTCATTTTGACTCACGATTTTATTCCACCGGCGTGATTTTGACTTCCACTTCCATCCGGCGCTGGAGTGTGCCGCGATAATGACCGGCCACGGGCGGCACATCGGCGTAATCGCGTCCGATGCCGATTTTCACATACGATTCGTCAATCTGGCGGTTGTGCGTGGGGTCGAGTCCGCGCCAGCCGGGGCCGGGAATGAATACTTCCACCCAGGCATGCGACGCGCTGGCGGTTTCCGTAGCCAGATAACCGCTGACGTAACGCGCCGGAATTTTCAAGCTGCGGCACAGGCCAATCATCAAGTGCGCGTAGTCCTGGCAAACGCCGCGCCGCTGCGAAATCACGTCGTTCATGTGAGTGTGGACGTGTGTCGAATGCGGTTCATATTTCAGAAAGCCGTGGATGAAACGCATGAGCGCGAGCACGGATTGCCAGACATCGGTTTGCCCGACGGTCGCGTCCACCGCCAGCCGCCAGGGTTCCACCTCGATTTCCACGTAGCGGCTGCTTTGCAGAAAATCGTGACAATGTTCGATGCCCCGCGCTTCACCGAGTTTTTCGAGCGGACAGGGCCGGGCGTCTTCAGCGAGCGGCGCGGGCGGATGGGTCTTCACGCGCGACTGGCTTTCAATCAACAAATAGAGATGCGGCTCGGGAATTTCAAAATGATGGACCCAGTTCGAATAAAAATCGGTGTAACGATTCATCCGCGCGGCGGGCAGCACGCGCAGCAGAAAGGATCCGACCGTCTGCTCCGGATTGCCAAGCGGTTCGAGGCGGACATCGTTGAAACTGTCGCGCACCGGCGTGGAATACACGTAGCGCGTGCGATGTAAAATGTCGTATTTCATTTCAGGTTGGAAAAGCGGCGTTCAGGCGGCCGGGGGTGAACCGCGGACGCAAGTTTGCTGCTGCTGTTCCTCCTGCTGGACCAGGTGGTCCTCGTCGGGGCTTTGAAACGGTTGAAAAATGTAGGCGCGGAAAAGCGCCGCGCCGATGTCGTTGAGTTTGCGCTGCATTTCGTCAAGCTGTTGGTGAAGGCCGCGATCGAATATTTCGTCCACCGTGTTGAACTGCAATTCCGCCAGCAACCGTCCGGTCAATTTCTCCGCGTCGTTGGTAAAATGGCCTTCGGTCACGCCGGAAATCCGGCGGAGCGCGCGGTTCAATTCGCCGGTGCAAAACCGCACCGAACGCGGGAAATCATCGCTCAACAGCAGAAATTGGGCGACGAGCCGCGGATGAATGTCCGCGCCGTAAATCGTTTTGTAAGCGTCCCAGCCGCTGCACGAGCGGAGCACGGCGGACCATTCCAGCGCTTCGGCCTGGCTTACGCTCTGCGGCACGCCGCGCTCCGGCAGCGTCTCGTGGCGCACGTCGAGGATGCGCGTCGTTTTGTCCGCGCGCTCGATGAACTGGCCGATTTGCACGAACCACCAGCCTTCGTTGCGAATCAGCGTCGCGTTCGCAATGCCGATCAGGTGGAGCGAACCGGCCTTGATTTCCTGAAAAAATTCGCTGGGACTGTTGCACCACATTTCCCGCGCCTGCGGCGAGCGGACGAACAGATACAGCCGGTTCAATTCCTCCCAAAGCTCAAGAGAAAGCTGGTCGCGCACCATCCGGGCGTTTTCGCGCGCCTGGCAGATGCACTGGACAATCGCATTGGGGTTGACGGTCTGGAACACCAGGAATTCCGTGACCGCCTGCCCGGTCGCGCGCGGATGCGATTGAAAAAATAACTGCTCATCGCCGGTGGCCTGCACGATGGGCAGCCAATGTTCCGCCAGGCGTTTCTCGTTGAGATCGCGCAAGTCGAGGAGCAATTGCAGGTTTACGTCCACGAGGCGCGCGACGTTTTCCGCCCGTTCGATGTAACGCGCCATCCAGTAAAGGGAATGAGCAACGCGCGAGAGCATTTATGATTTTTGATTGATGATTGATGATTTGGATGGCGCGCGGAGGTGCACCAAATAATCGAACGCGTCCGATAAAATCGTAAATCGTAAGTCGTAAATCATAAATCATAAATTCACTTATTCATCTCCATACAAAACCCAAGTGTCCTTGCTCCCGCCGCCCTGCGACGAGTTGACGACGAGCGAGCCTTTGCACAACGCCACGCGCGTGAGGCCGCCGGGAATGATCGAGATGCGTTCGCCCGACAGGACGAACGGCCGCAAATCCACGTGCCGGGCCTCGACCCGGCCGTCGCAAAAGGTCGGATGTTGCGACAGAAAAATCATCGGTTGCGCGATGTAGTTGCGCGGTTCGGCCATGATTTTTTCCCGGAATTTTTCGATTTCACCCTGCGACGCCTTTGGCCCCATCAACATGCCGTAGCCGCCGGATTCGTTGGCGGCCTTCACGACCAGTTCGGGCAGGTGTTCCAGGATATACCGGCGATCGGCTTCCTCGCTGGCGAGATGCGTCGGCACGTTGGGAATGATGGGTTCCTGGTCGAGGTAGTATTTGATCATCCGCGGCACGAAATAATACATAACCTTGTCGTCGGCGACGCCGGTGCCGATGGAATTGGCGAGCGAGACGTTGCCGGCCCGGTAAGCGTGAACCAGCCCGGGCACGCCGAGCATCGAATCGCGCCGGAAAACCGTCGGGTCGAGAAAGTCGTCGTCAATACGCCGGTAAACGACGTGCACCGCCTGCAGGCCTTTGGTCGTGCGCATGAACACGCGCGCATCACGCACGAACAGGTCGCGGCCTTCGACAATTTCAATGCCCATCTGCCGCGCCAGATAGGTGTGCTCGAAATACGCACTGTTGCAGGCGCCGGGCGTGAGCAACACGACCGTCGGTTCGGCGACACCCGCCGGCGCAATGTGTTTTAGGCACTTCAACAATTCCTGCGGGTAATGCTCGACGGATTGCACGTCAATGCCTTCCAACATTGCCGGGAAGGCGCGTTTCAACGCACGGCGGTTTTCGAGCACGTAACTCACGCCGGAGGGACAACGCCCGTTGTCTTCGAGAACGAAATAGTCGCCCTCACGGTCGCGGATCAAATCCGTGCCGCAAACGTGAATGTAAATCCCGCCCGGCACTTCAAAATTGACGAACTCGCGCCGGAAGTGCCGGGCCGAAAGCACGTAAAATTCCGGGACGACGCCGTCCTTAACGATTTTTTGATCATGATAAATGTCGTGCAGGAAAAGGTTGAGCGCGGTGATCCGCTGGGCGAGTCCGCGCTCGATGTGTTCCCATTCCTTGGCCGGGATGATGCGCGGAATCAGGTCGAAAGGGAAAATCCGTTCCGCGCCCTGCGCATCGCCATAAACGTTGAAGGTGATGCCCTGGCGCAGGAAAGCCATGTCGGCCGCCTGCCGCTTGGCTTCAAATTCCGCCGGGGTCATCCCGGTGAAAAACCGGCGGAATTTGCCGTAATGCGGACGCACCTTTCCCGTCGCGTCGACCATTTCGTCGAAGCCGCCGTTGACAGTATAATTTGCCAGCATGGCCACTGACGCGCGTTGCTTTTTGAGCCGCGTGGGCATTTTCAGACAGCCCCTCCTTCCTGGTTGATTTCGGATCGGTGCGGGGCAAAACCTTTCCGCCGGGCCGGCATTACGCGGTTTTCAGCCGTTTGACGCCGCCATGCCGGACCGGAAAACCGGTCACGGTTAAACTTTCATTTGCCTTTAGCAGCCCGCTTGCCGAAGTTTCATCGCCATTCGAATACTTGCTATTCAACATTCGCCCGCTTAATCTACACGGCCTTGAGAAGAAACGGGCGTCCAACTATTCCGCGCAAGACGATCTATCGCCTTTCGCTTTATCTGCGCTGCCTCGTGCGGCTGCGGGAGAATGGCATCGGCACCGTTTCCAGCGAGATGCTCGCCCGGGCCGCCGGCGTCAAATCCACCCAGCTCCGCAAGGACCTTGCCTATTTCGGCACTTTCGGCACGCGCGGTCTAGGCTATGACGTGGCGGCACTTTCCAAAAAAATCGCCGATGAACTCGGGACGTCGCGCCTGCAACCGGTGATTCTGGTCGGCGTCGGCAATCTCGGACTCGCCCTGCTGTCGTATCGCGGTTTTGAAAAGGAGGGATTTGAAATTGTCGCCGCGTTCGACGCGGACCCGCGCCGGAAGCGCGATACAAAAACCAAGCAAGCGATTTATGGCATGGACGAACTGCCGCAATTTATCGGGAAGCAAAACATCAAAATGGCCATTCTCAGCGTGCCGGCGTCCGTGGCCCAGGAAGTTGCCAACCAACTGATTCAGGCCGGCATTGTGGGAATTTTGAACTTCGCGCCGATCGTGTTATCCGTGCCCGAAGAGGTCATGGTCAACAACGTCAACCTCGCCATCGAGCTGGAGAACCTGAGTTATTTCACCCAGGAATGACAGCGCCACGAGCAGAATTTTCAGCCGTGGACTGAACGAAGACCCGGTTGCATTTTTGCCGGTGCGTTTTCGCCCATGGCCAGCGGTATCACGGGAGAAGGTGTTGAAACCAATTGCGACGAATTTCGGAGGCTTCGGGCCTTTCGGGTCGGCTTTGGCTTCGCGGTTCCCGCGGGAGTTGGTTGCGTTGAATCAGCTAGGTAAAGATACCGACCGCAGCTTTCGCACAGTTGAATGTCCGTATCGTGCATCAAGGTGGTGACCACGCCGATGGGCACGCGCATGTGGCAGCCGGTGCAGACCTGGTTGCGAACGGCCGCCACGCCTTTTTTCCCTTTAGCCAGCAGGCGGTCATAGTGGCCGAGGATTTGTGGCGGAATTTTGCCGCGCAGTTCCGCGATGGTGGTGTCGGCGTTTTTTTCTTTGATTTCTCTAAATTCGAGCGACTGAAGTTTGATTAGATTTTGCAGTAATTCATTCATAGACCCGTATGAGATGTTATCTCACAATCGGCGAAATCCCGCAAGCAGAATCCGGGCGTTCAAAAAGTGGCCAAACGCCGACCACCCGCAATGCTCTCACTCCTTCTTCGCCGCCTTCACCTCGATGTGCAGGTCGCGGAGCTGGCGAGATGTAACCGCGGCGGGCGATTCGGTCATCAAATCGGTCCCTTTGGCGGTCTTCGGAAACGCGATCACGTCGCGAATGCTCGGTGTGCCACAGAGAATCGCGCACAACCGATCGAACCCGAGCGCGATGCCGCCGTGCGGCGGGGCGCCAAAACGGAACGCCTCCAGCATGTAGCCGAATCGCAGCTTGGTTTCTTCCGGCGGGATTTTCAGCACTTCCTCAAAAACCGTTTTTTGCACGTCGGGCTGATGGATACGAATGGAGCCGCCGCCCAGTTCCACACCATTCACCACCACGTCGTAGTGCTGGCCGCGGACTTTTTTCGGATCGGTCTTGAGCAGCGGAATGTCTTCCGCCACCGGCGCGGTGAACGGATGATGGCTCGAATACCACCGGTTCTGTTCCTTGTCGAAATGGAGCAGCGGAAAATCCACCACCCAGAGAAAATCATAACGGTCCGGATCTATCGTCAGCTTCCCCTGCTCTTTCAAAATGTTGGCGCAGTAACGCCGGATTTCGCCGAGGATCTCGCACGCATTCAGCCACTGGTCGGCGGCGAAGAGAATCAAGTCGCCTTCTTCGATTTTCAGTTTCTGCGCGAGCGCGGCTTTTTCGGCATCGTTGAAGAATTTCACGATGGGCGATTTCCATTCGACAGTAGTAGTGGCACGGGCATCCTGCCCGTGTGCTTCTGTTTCGGAACCGGAACCCGCGGGCGAGACGCCCGCGCCACTACTCTTTTCCACTTTGATGTAGGCCAGGCCTTTTGCGCCGAAACTTTTGGCGTATTCGGTCATCGTTTCAATTTGGCCTTGGGTTGCGCCGGCCATGCCTTTGGCGTTGAGCGCTTTCACCACACCGCCAGCGGCGACGGCGCCGCCGAATACCTTGAATTTGCTGGCGCGAAATTCTTCCGTGAAATCCACCAACTCCATTCCGTAGCGCGTGTCCGGCTTGTCAATGCCGTAGCGGTTCAGCGCTTCGGCATAGGAAAGCCGCTTGAACGGCGTTGGTACTTCAAGGTCCAGCGCCGCTTTCCAAATACGCTTCAACAGACCTTCAATCAGGCGGTAAATGTCTTCACGTTCGATGAACGACATCTCGAGGTCAATTTGCGTGAATTCGAGCTGGCGGTCAGCGCGCTGGTCCTCGTCGCGGAAGCAACGGGCCAACTGGTAGTAACGCTCGATACCGCCGACCATGAGCATTTGTTTGAATTGCTGCGGGGATTGCGGCAGCGCGTAAAATTGTCCGGGATTGGTGCGGCTCGGCACGAGAAATTCGCGCGCGCCTTCAGGCGTGGATTTGAACAGCACGGGCGTTTCGATTTCGAGAAAGCCCTGCTCGTCCAGGTATTGCCGCGTGGCCATGGCAACTTTGCTGCGTAAGCGAAGGTTGCGCGCCATTTCGGGCCGGCGCAAATCGAGGTAGCGATATTTCAGACGCAATTCCTCGTTCACTTTGCTGGCCACTTCCGGGTCGTCCACCGGGAACGGCAACACATCGGCCACGTTGAGGACTTCAAGCTCTTTGACCATCACTTCCACTTCGCCGGTGGCAATTTTGGGATTGTTCGTGCCTTCCGGACGCTGGCGGACCCGGCCGGTGACGCGGATGACACATTCGCTACGCAATGCCGCGGCGCGCTCGAAAAGTTCCTTCGGCAAATCGGACGGATCGAAAACGGTCTGGGTGCGGCCCTCGCGGTCGCGGACATCAATAAAAATCAGGCCGCCAAGGTCGCGGCGGGAATGGACCCAGCCGGTCAGCGTGACCGTCTGCCCGATATGCGCCGGGCGCAGTTCATTGCAATGATGCGTGCGTTTCATGTAAATGCGGATTGCGAAATCCGGCCGTCTTCACTGCGCTACGCCGCGCCAGCGGATTGCGGAATTCAGAATCCAAAGTAAATGCGATTTTGACGAAGAAAGCGCCGGATTTCAAAGAGATTTTGCGGCACCCCCGATCCTGACCATCACCATCATCTTAGTCCGTTTTGGCCGGCGATTCCGGGTAAAGCCGGATTATGAGCAAAAACCACATCATTCCCTGCTCGCTACCCCTTTCCGATTACATTAAGCTTTCTCCGTCATGATGGATTTGATCAAACCCGAAGTTATTATCACCCACGAAAGTGACCTCGACGGTTTGATTGCGGGGGTGTTATTGCAACGGCTCGCCAAAAAACTTTTCGACGCGAACGTCCCGCTGGAAGCGTATCATTACAATTTCTGGAAACAGCGCGACTTGCACGAACGGGCCGCGTGGGTGGCGGACTTCACGTTCGAACCGCGCCTCGACAAGCCGGAGTGGGCCGTCTTCGATCATCACGTCACGGAGACCGCGCCCAAATATGCGCGGCTCATCCACGACGTGAACAAATCCGCCGCGTCGCTCGTCTATGAACTCTGCCGGCAGGCCAGCCTCGGCTCGCCCGCGCTCGACCGGCTGGTGCACTTGAACAACGTCGCCGACTTATTTCTCGAGGACGATCCTGATTTCGTCATCGCCGGCGATTACGCGAGTCTGGTCAAGACCTATCAGTTTTGGAACCTGCACGCGCTCATCAACGGCGAGATTGAAAGGCTGCTCGACCATCCGCTGTTGGAAGTGATGGCGACCAAACGCCGCATCGAAAACCCGCTCGGCTTCGAGTGGAGCAAAAACAATGTCACCGAACTCAGCCCGACGGCCGGCTATGTGGACACCGTGGTCGGCAACAACAACCTCGTCGTCCACCGGTTGCTCGAGGAACGGGCGACGAAATATCCGGTGCTGGTCACGCTGTTCCGGCGGGGAAACCTGGTTTTCGCCAGCTTTCGCAGCCGGGACGGCGAGGCGCTCAAGATCGCGGAAAAATTCCAGGGCGGCGGCCACGCCAACGCCGCCGGTGCCATCCTGCCCAAATCCATCCGGAACATCCCCGATGCCGTCGAATACCTGCGCCAGATTTTGAATCCCAAACGGGACACGCCGCTGAACAGCCTGGAAAATTTGTTTGCCGTAATTGAAGCGGGGCAAAAGAAATAACCGCACTGGAGACGAGGTTCGGAATCGAATGGAGTCTTCACCGACTCCCGCCCTGGGTAACATTTATCCGTGAGTCAACACGCGCTACCGGACTTAACCCGCCACCTATCCGTCGCATACTCGGTTATTGAAGAAATCGTTGAAGGTTTCGTTGAAGGTTTTTTTGACCGAGTTGGAAGCATCCCCAACCAGACCCAACCGGCATCTTCCGCCTTCGTTGCGCACGCCCGTTAAGGTAGTGACCGGATGCGCCAGAAATTGTTAGCGGTTGCGTCGGGCGTGTTGGTGAACACCAGCACCCCGCCCACACCGGCGGTATTGGTCAACAGTGGCAGCCAGTTGGCCGGGGATAGGCTGAAAGAGTAGTCCAAAGCGTAATTCGTTCCGGCGATGCCCACAAAAGACAATTGCATAGCGCCATCTCTCAAAAGCTGGCTGGAGATTTGATTGTAGGCTGGATTAACGACAATCTGCTCGGGGCGGTTGGTTCCCCATCGGTCAAAGGGGGTGAATATACTATAGTGAACGCCGTCGCCCAACTGGCCCTCGCCGTTGGCGCCCATGGCCCACATGCTGCCGTCGTTCTTGACAAAAAGCGTGTGTGAACCCCCGGCGGCAACCGCAGTGACGCCACCGGCCACAATTTTCTCGGGCCTGTTGGTGTTGTTATACGTCCCATCACCCAACTCGCCTAAAACGTTATCCCCCATCGTCCACAAGCTACCGCCGCTTTCAAGAAGTACGCTGTGGTACCCTCCAGCAGCAATCGCGATCACATTGCTTGCCACAATTTGTTCCGGCTGATCGGTATTATTGGTAGAGCCATCGCCCAATTGGCCAGATACGTTATCGCCCATCGCCCACAAGCTTCCATCATTTTTAAGAAACAGGCTGTGAAGGTTTTCTGCAGCAATTGCCACAACATTGCTGGCCACAATTTCTTCCGGCTGGTTCGTGTTGTTGTAAGTGCCATCACCCAACTCGCCTTCGCTGTTGCCCCCCATCGCCCACAAACTCCCGTCGCTCTTCAGAAACAAACTGTGGTCTTGCCCGGCAGCAATTGCTGTGACATTGCTGGCCACAATTTGCTCGGGCTGGTTGGCCTGGTTGTAAGTGCCGTCGCCCAATTGGCCAAACTCGTTGCCTCCCATGGCCCACAGACTGCCGTCGTTCTTGAGAAACAGGCTGTGGTAAAATCCTCCAGCAACTGCCGTAACATTGCTGGCCACTATCTGCACGGGGCGATTGGTTGAATAGTAAGGAAAACTGCCCATTGTGCCGTCGCCTAACTGGCCATCCATTTCCCAGCCCATGGCCCACAGACTGCCATCGCTCTTCACAAACAGGCTGTGGAAGAATCCTCCAGCAACCGCCGTAACATTGCCGCTCACAATCAACTCGGGGCGGTTGGTGTTGTTGTAAGTGCCATCGCCCAACTGGCCACTGCCCACGCCCATCGTTTGACCGTCGTTGTAGCCCATGGCCCACAGACTGCCATCGCTCTTTAGAAACAGGCTATGGTCATCTCCCGCGGCAATCTTGGTCACGGATTGTGCTCCGATGTTAACCGCTTGCAACAGCGCCGCACATAGCAGACAGGCAGTCTTCACAGCTTGCGGCGGTTTCATTTCGCTCCAGATTGTCTAACAAATCGAATTTTTATGCAAGCAAATCTTAACAAACTACGACAGCCGCATCGGCCTATTCTTCGGTGGCCAACCCATTGCGGCGAGCATTCTTTCGCTTCCAGTATTGGCCGATTGTTCTTGTCACGTCGTCCAGCCATTCGCGGTCAGCCAGCAGGGTGATCAACTCGATGAAGCTAAAGAATTTCACCGCGTTCGGCCTGGGCTTGCCCAAGGCATGCAACTTGCCGGCGCTTACCAGAATGGCGACGTCTTCCGTCGTGCAGTTGAACAGCTTTGCTACTTGCCCCGCCAGGAGGCGTGCCAGCAAATCCCTCGCCGACCAGGTTGCCAAAGCCGCTTTCTTCACGTCGTCCGTCATAATTTGATTTTGAGATTTTAGTTGTCTATCAGCGTTAATTCGCGGCGGTTTTGCCTTTCCTTGAAACGATTCACGTTTAATATCGCCAGCGTTTATGGCTGAATCGCAACCGGCAAACTCCTCCTCGGCGCGCGCCGATGGCCGCAACCCGGACCAATTGCGGCCGGTCCGATTTCAAAACGATATTGCGCCCCACGCCACCGGTTCGACGCTCATTGAGTGGGGCAACACCCGCGTCATTTGCGGAGTGACGGTCGAGGAAACCGTGCCGCGCTGGATGAAGGAGCAAAAAATCGCGGGCGGCTGGGTCACCGCCGAGTATGCCATGCTCCCTTACTCCACTTTGGAACGCAAAGCGCGTGACAGCGTCCGGGGGAAAATTGACGGGCGCTCGCAGGAAATCCAGCGCCTCATCGGCCGCGCCATGCGCGCCGCGCTCGACCTTGAAAAACTCGGCGAACGCACGGTCTGGGTGGATTGCGACGTGTTGCAGGCCGACGGCGGCACGCGTACCGCCGCCATCACCGGCGCCTATGTTGCCCTTTCACTGGCAATGCAAAGGCTGCAAGCCGAAGGCAAAACAACGGAAAATCCGGTTTTACACGCCGTTGCCGGCGTCAGTGTCGGCATCGTGAATAGCCGGCCGCTGCTGGACCTGTGTTATACTGAGGACGTGGCTGCAACGGTGGACATGAACCTGGTAATGAACTCCGCCGGCGAATTCATCGAGGTCCAGGGTTCCGGCGAGGAAGCCACCTTCAGCGAACAACAACTCAATGATTTGCTCGCGCTCGGCAAGGCGGGTATTCGCGAACTGGTAACGGCCCAGGAAAAGGCGCTGCTCGCTTCCAAGCCCTGATTCGTTCCGAACACCTTGAAGCATGACACTCCTTCGAATTTGAAAGCCATGTCGTCCTCGAATCGTCCGCAACCAAAACCTGAACCGCCCCGCCCGACGCGATTGTTGCTGATCCGCCACGGTGAAATCGAACCACGCCACCAGCACACGTTTGGCGGGCGCATAGATATGGACCTTTCGGAGCGCGGCCGCGAACAGGCCAGAATGCTCGCGGACTATCTGCGCGGCAAGACGATCGACGCGATTTATGCCAGTCCGATGAAGCGCGTCCAGCAGACCCTGGCGCCCTTCCTGAACAACGGCGCGCCGGCACAAGTCATTTTGCCGGCATTGCGCGAGCTGGATTTCGGCGATTGGACGGGCCTGGGCTGGCAGGCAGTCAGCGAACGGTTCGGTTTTAGCGTGTACGAATGGCTCGACCAGATTGAATTCAAAGGCGCGCCGAACGGCGAGAATGGCAAGACCTTCCGCGCCCGCGTCGAGCCGTGCTTGCACGAAATCATCAACCGGCATCGTGGCCAAAACATTGCCGTCTTTTGTCATGGAGGCGTCATCCGTATGATGCTCGCCATTCTGCTCGACGTGCCGCTGCCGAAAACCAACCGGTTCGAGATCGAATACACGAGCATCACGCAGATCGTGTTGCACCCGCACATGGCCGAATTGGAATTGCTCAATTTCACGCCGTGGCGGGACATGCGCGCGGACGGGCACCACTTCAAATGAGGCCGTGGGAATCGCTTTGGAAAATTTCCGTCGCCACGACGGCTGAGGCTGAAGACGCCGTTGCGGAAACGGTGGCCACGATTCTGAACTGTCCGGTTTCTTCCTATGCCGACTTAAAAACCGGCATCACCACGGTTTATGGCTTTTGCGAACGAAAGTCTGTTGCCGACATTCGCAGAAAAATTTGCACCGGATTGAAGCGGGTCAAGGACTGCGGGTTGAAAATTGGGACCGGTAAAGTGACCCTGACCCGCATCCGGCGCGAGGACTGGGCGGAATCGTGGAAACGGCATTTCAAACCTGTTGAAATAAAAGCCGATCATCGGACAGACGAACACTGCGAGTCTCTGTCTGTACAAAGTGACTCCGGGACACATGTGTCTCGCCCCTCCGGGACAGTCAAATCACTGCTGATCAGATCCAGTTGGAGCAAGCGCAAAGCGCGCAAAGGGCAGATCGTTGTTGTGTTGGATCCAGGCCTTGGTTTTGGCACGGGGCAGCATCCGACGACAGCATTTTGCCTGCGGGAACTGGCGCGACATGGAAGAATTCACGCACAGCGGTCATTTTTAGACATCGGCACCGGCTCGGGAATCCTGGCAATTTCTGCGGCTAAACTCGGTTTTTCACCCGTGCGCGCCCTCGACTGTGACCCCGAGGCAGTCCGCGTTGCCCGTGCCAATGCCCGGGTGAATGGGGTCCAGAAAAAGTTGCGGATTGAACGCGGGGACCTGGCAAAACTGCCGATTCACGCGGTCAAACGATACGATTTGATTTGCGCCAATCTGATTTCGACGCTGCTGCTGGCGGAACGGCGGCGGATTGTGGCGCAACTGAAGCGCGGGGGGACACTGGTCCTGGCCGGGATACTGAAGTCAGAATTCCCGCGAGTACAAAGAACCTTTACCGGACTTGGTTTGGAACTTGCTTGTGCCAGAACCGAGAATG
>Ga0335078_10010791_pt1 | contig 13528 bp, 10 predicted proteins | sample Lox_Sample_32_FD_206711 | JGI IMG/M metagenome (GOLD analysis project Ga0335078, IMG submission 206711) | Soil microbial communities from Loxahatchee National Wildlife Refuge, Florida, United States - Lox_Sample_3.2 | ecosystem: Environmental > Terrestrial > Soil > Wetlands | place: USA...
CCGATGACCGGATTGCCGAAAAGTTTAGGCTTCCGCGTCACTCGGCGGCGCGGCGCGCGGCGACGATCTGGTCGGCGGTCCGTCCGGTCAGTTCCGCCATGTGATCGAACTTGAAGGTGAAGGTGCCGGCACCCGCGGTCGCGGAGCGGATCTCGACGATCAGATCGCCGATCTCGGCTTCCGGCATTTTGGCGCGCACCACATCCCAGCCGTCCCAGCCCTCGCGGGTATCGAAGCCGAGGATCTGGCCTCGCCGCCCCGACATCAGCGCGTTGATCTTGGCGGTGGCGTCGCTGGGGCAGACGATCTCCACCAGATGGATCGGCTCGAGCAGCACCGGCTGGCATTGCGGCAGGCCGTCGACAATAGCGATGCGGCCGGCGGTACGAAACGCCATGTCGGAGGAATCGACGGTGTGGTAGGAGCCGTCGATCAGCGCCGCATGCAAATCGACCACCGGGAAGCCGAGCGGCCCGTGGTTGAGCGCGTCGATAATGCCTTCTTCGACCGACGGAATGTAATTGCGCGGCACCACGCCGCCGGTGATCTTGTCCTCGAAGGAAAAGCCCGAGCCGCGCGGCATCGGCTTGATGTCGATCACGACGTCGCCGTATTGGCCGTGACCGCCGGATTGTTTCTTGTGGCGGCCGCGCTGCACGATGCCTTTGCGGATGGTCTCGCGGTAGCCGACGCTCGGCGTGCGGCGCTCGATGGCGACGCCGTAACGGTCGCTCAAACGCTCGGTGGCGACGCGCAGATGCATCTCGCCCTGGCCCCACAGCACCACTTCATGCGTCTCCGGATTATGCACGATGGTGATCGAAGGATCTTCCTCGACCAGCTTGTTGAGCGCGAGGCCAAGCTTGACGTCGTCCTTGCGCTCCTTGGCCGAGATGGCGATGGCCAGCACCGGCGGATAGGGCACGACCTTGACCAGCGCCGGATGCGCCTGCTTGCCGGCGGTGAGTGTGTCGCCGGTCTTGGCCCTATCCAGTTTGGCGAAAGCGACGGTCTCGCCGACCGCCGCCGGGCCGCGCTTTTCGGTGGTCTGGCCGAGCAGCTTGAACACGCCGGCGACACGGCCGGCCTCGTCTTCCGGGCTTAAGAACGTGGCGCCGTCGCCGGCCTGTCCCGCCAGCATGCGGACGATCGACATTTTGCCGCCGTGGCTGGTGTTCTGCGTCTTCAGCACATAGGCGATCGCATCGTTGCCGGATTTGACGCCGAGCCGTTTCGCGGTTTCGGCGATGCCGGGCGATTCGTGGCGCAGCGCCTTGAGCACGCGCAGCACGCCGTTGGCGCGAGTCGCGGTGCCCATCAGCACCGGACAAACGAAGCCTTCGCGCAACTCGTGGCGTAGATCGTCGAACACCTTGTCGCGCGGCGGCTGGATGTCTTCGAGCAATTGCTCCATCAGCTCGTCATCATGATCGGCGAGCGTCTCCAGCATCGAAAAACGCGCGGTCTTTTCCTTGTCCGCGGCGTCGCCTTCGAGCGGTATGACTTCGGACGGCGCGTGCTCCTTGTAAACGAAGGCACGCTCCAGCGCGAGGTCGACGAAGCCGGTGATCAGTTCGCCGTTGAAGGTCGGAATCTGCCTTAGGATCAGCTTGGTGCGCGATGCCGGCTGCAGCAGTTTCAGCACGTCGTGCACGCCGGCATCGGCCTTGTCGATCTTGTTGACGAACAGGGTGCGCGGAATTTTCTGATCTTCCAGCTCGCGCAGGATGAGCTGAAGCTGCGGAAGCTTTTTCTCGTCCAGCTCGCACACCACGACCGCGGCGTCGACCGCCGGCAGCACCGCGCGCATATCGTGAACGAATTCGACCGATCCCGGGCAATCGACGAAAGTGTAGGCGTCGCCCATGAAATTGGTGGTGGCAACGGTGAGCTCGACGCTCATCTTGTGATGACGCGCTTCCTTGCTGGCGTCGCCGACCGTGCTGCCGGCTTCGACGCCGCCCTGGCGCGGGATGGCGCCGGTGCGGGCAAGGATCGCTTCGAGAAGAGTGGTCTTGCCGCTCTGAAACGGGCCGACCAGCGCGACGCAGCGTGGACCGGTCGCTCGCGTGCCGTTGCCGTTAGCTGCCATGACCACCTCCTGCAACCGCCTCCCGGAAGCGACCCGTCATTTGTTGCGGGCCACACCAAGACATCGTTTCAGGGGTCGGCGGGGTGGGTCAAGAGGCGCGACATCGCGCCTTGCCCCGCAGGCGCCGGCGCGGGCCGAAATCGGCGTTGGCCCGAACTTATTGAGCCAAACGCAGCGTCAGCGCGCCGATGCCGGCGGCGGCATTGAGACCGACCTGACCCTGAACCGACAAAGGCTGCAGCGCCACCGAGTTGTTCGAGCCGCCGATCAAAGCATTGGCGCCGACGCCGGCGCCGACCGTCGCTTGCGCCGTGCCGCCGGCATAGGTTCCTGCCAGCATGCCGACATAACGGTTGGTGCCTGTCATCACGCCCCAAACGACCGCCGAACCGGTGGTGAAGCCGACATCGAGGCCGACAATGGTCATGGTCCCGACATAGGCCTCGGGAGGGCCGCCATCCGGCTGAAAATTGCAACTAACGTTGCGCTGCGAGGCGACGATCAGGCCGATCCCGGCCGAAACCGAACAGGCCAGCGTCCCGATCTGCACCCGGCTTGGCTGCGCATCGGCCGGCATGACAGTTGCCGCCGCGAGTGCCGCCGCCCCGACGAATACGGCTGCAAAGCTCTTGCGAATCATTTGGTTACTCCCTCACCTGGTCCATTTCGGACCTCGACTTCCTCTACTGGCGCAATTCTAGGCGAGATTAAAGCCCGCGTCTCGCAGTGTTTCGCGGAGAGTTAAGGCTTGGCCGTCCCCCTAGGCAGATGGCGCGGGGACCGCGCTCTCGCGCGGTGGAACGGGCGTCTGACTCGTCGCTTCGCCTTCGTTGCAAAAGTCTCGCCACTGCCCGCGCCCCCTCCACCATGCCCCTCACGGCCAAGGCGTGACCGAAATTTACGCATTTGGTAGCTTCCCTGCGTCGCTAGTCTTGCTCATGGTGAAGGCCGCCGATGATCATCGACGTCGATTATGACCCGAGCGTTGCCAAAGCCCCGGCGGGCTTTACAGCAACGGTCGCTGAGGTGGTCAGCTATTACGAGAGCGCCTTCACCAATCCGGTCACCATCACCATCGACGTCGGCTACGGCGAGATCGACGGCCAGAAGCTGGGATCGGGCGCGCTGGGCGAAAGCGAGGAATCGAGCTTTGTCCCAGTTTCATATGCGGCACTGCAGAGCGCGCTGGTGGCGAACGCTGACGCCAACGGCGATACGGCAGCGGCGGCAAGCTTGCCGGCGACGAGCCCCGTCAACGGCCAATACTGGGTGACGCCCGCGGAAGCGAAAGCTTTGGGATTATCCGGTGCCGGCGGCGGCATCGACGGCTATGTCGGTTTTGCCGCCACCGCAAATCTGTTCGCCTACGACGACAGCAGCGGCGTGCCCGCCAATGAGTATGACTTCTTTGGCGTCGCGGCGCATGAAATCTCCGAAGTCATGGGCCGACAGCTGATGGTCGGCGAACGTTCCTCCGGCGCCAAAGGCTACGAGCCACTCGACCTGTTCCACTATTCGGCGCCGGGCCTGCACGACTTTACCGGCACCAAAGCCGGCTATGCCTCGGCCGACGGCGGCGACACCGCCCTTGATCATTTCAATACCAAGCCGAGCGGCGATTTCGGCGATTGGGCAGCCAGCGCCGGAAACGATTCGTATCTGGCTTCTTTCAATCCGGGAACAGTCGATCCCGTTACCGCGGCCGATCTTACCGTCATGAATCTCCTCGGCTGGGATCCATCGGCGACAAGCCTGGCTTCCGCACCGATACCGCCGGTAATCGCCGCTCACGCGCACGACACGCTTTATCAAACGATTTCCGTCAGTCATGCGCAGGCAGCAAGCAGCGGCGTTCTGGCGGGCGAATCAGATTCCGATCCGTCGGACACTTTCAGCGTCAGCGCCGTCGACGGCTCGTCCGTGGATGTCGGCGTGGCGGTTGCGGGCGCCCATGGCGATCTAACATTGAATGCGGACGGCAGTTACAGCTACACCGCCAGTCATTCCGGCTTGGCGGCAGCAGAGGACATATTCGACTTTACCGTCAGCAATAATCACGGCGTTACGACCGATTCCATGCTGACCGTGCTGGTCACCCACCCCGGCAAAACTTATCTGACCGGGCCGGAAGGAGGCACGATACGAGGCGGCAGCGGGACCGAGGTGCTTGACGGCACGAGCGGCAACATGACCGTGACAGCCGGCACCGGCGCACAGTGGCTGGTCGGTGGTACGGGCGATACGCTGACCGGAGGCAGCGGCGCGGATACCTTCATGTTCGCGCCGGGCTTCGGCAAGGAGACGATCGATAATTTCAATACGACACATGACGTCATCGATCTGCCGAAAATGCTGGTTGCCAATTTTGCCGCCGTTCACGCCGACATGCAGATCTTCGGGGCCAATACCCTGATCGAGCTCGACGCTGCCGATGCCATCACGATCAGCCAGGTCGCTACCCAGCAGCTCCACGCGCATAATTTCCATTTCATCGTGTGACGGCCGTCTTGCCGGGCGTCGTTCAGCGCGCGCGACGCGCCCAGTCCAGCACGACCTGGATGGAAGCTTGTAACGGGCAAGCAAGTCATTGATTTTTGGGAATGATTTTTGAAGCAGTTCGGCTTGACGTTTTCCGGCAAAGCTTCCGACAAAGCCAACGCTAGGAACCTCGGCTGCCGATCAACGTCGCAAAAGCGACGCGTTCCGTGTCTAGGCAAATGGCCCGGCGCCCATTAGACTTTTTAATGGAGCATGATCTTTTCGGAAAACCGGCGTCCACTTTTCCGGATCATGCTTTGGCCGCCGACCTCCCATTCTACGCGGAGAATTGCCATTTTTGGCACAAAGCGGGCCATCACCTCTCCCCGCTGGCCGGAGTTGTTATCAAGCGACCTCGCGCCCCGGCTTCAGAAAAACCCAAGCGACTCGCAGCCGGTGCCGGCGGAAAAGCTTGCCTTATGCCGCTTGCCGGGAATGTCGACGATATGCACCGAGCCGTCGCCCTGGCAGGCGACGAACAATTCGTCGCCGCGGAACGTCATATCCATCGGCTGCGAGCCGACCTTGATCGCGGTCTGCTCCGTAAACGACGGATCGATCAGGCTGACGGTGTCGCTGTTGAGGCTGGTGACGGCGAGCAGCGAATTGTCCGGCGAAAAGCGCGCGATCTGCGCCGCCTTGGGCACGTCCTTGAGCACAAGCTCCTCGCGCACTTTGCCGGCCTCGGTGTCGATCAGGAACAAAGTCGGCTGCGCGTCATCGACCGCGACCACGGTGCGGCCATCGGGCGTGATGGCAATGCCGGCGAGCGGCCGCGGCGTCGCGATCTTGCCGAGCAATTTGCGCTTCGGCAGATCGATGACCGACACCGTCGCATCCTCCTCGTTCTCGGTGTAGAGGCGCTTGCCGTCCGGGGCGATGATCAGGCGGTGACCGTTGGTCGAGCCGGAATCGATGGCGTCGACTACTTTGTCGGCCTTGTGGTCGATCACCAGCACCTTCGCCGAGTTCTCGCAGGTGATGTAGATGAAGCCGTCGGCCCCCATGCGCAGCGTATGCGGCGCGATATAGGGCGAAAGATCGATGGTGGCGACGTGCGCGCGCTTGTGCAGGTCGAACACGCAGAGATGATGCTGCGGATGCGGATTGCGGCCGTGCACGCCGTCGCCGAAGATCGGCACATAGGCCTTGCCGGTCTCCGGCACGATCAGAAGCTCGTGGACGGTCTTGTCGAAACCGTCGATCACGACCTCGGTTTCGAACGTCTGCGGATTGAGGAACAGCACTTTCGTTCCCATCTTGTCGACCGCGATCATGCCGTGCTCTACGTTGGCCATCGTTTCCTTCCCTTTGACGCCGACGATATTGTACTTCGTCATGGCCGGGCTTGTCGCGGGCATGACGACTAGGATGATACTCATCGCGGGAGCAGTGATAATGACCGCCGTCGCAGCGCATAACGTCAAATTCCTCAGCCATTCGGACCAGGGCGGCCGCGGCGACGGCGTCCAGGTCATGATCGAGCGCGGCCACGCCTATATCGGCCACGGCTTCTCCAACGGCATCACCGTGATCGACGTGCGCGATGCGAAAAATCCGAAAACGGTCAATTTCCTGCCCTGCCCGCCGAATACACGCGCGCATCATCTGCAGGCGCATGGCGGTCTCCTGCTTGCGGTCAACGGGCCGAGCGTATGGACCATGCAGGTGAGCCAGGAGTCCTACTTCACCGGCACCTCGGGCGACGCGCTCAAAGGCCAGCAATTCACCACCGGGCTTCGCGTCTTCGATCTGGAGAAGCCGGAATCGCCGCGTGAGATCGGCTTCCTGCCGCTCGGCGGCTTGGGGCCGCACCGCATCTGGTATGTCGGCGAACGCTACGCCTATGTGTCGGTGCACCTGCCTGACTTCTCCGACCACATGCTGGTCATCGTCGACATGAAGGAGCCGACGAAACCGGAGGTCGTCGGCAAATTCTGGCTGCCGGGCATGTGGACGGGCGGCGGCGAAACGCCGAGCTGGCCAAAGGGCAAGCGCTACGCGTTGCATCACGCCTTGGTCGCGGGCAATCTCGCCTTCAGCGCCTGGCGCGACGGCGGGCTCGCCATCGTCGACGTCGGCGATCCGGCCAAGCCGAAAATGGTGTCGTACCGCAACTGGGATCCGCCGTTCGGCGGCGGCACCCATTCGCCGCTGCCGCTGCCCGACCGCAACCTGCTGGTCGTCGCCGACGAGGCGAACTTCGCCGACTGCAAGCTCGGGCTGCGCTACATCTGGGTGTTCGATGTCCGCGAGCCGGCAAACCCTGTGAGCATATCCACCATGCCGGTTCCGGACGAAGCCGATTATTGCAAGAAAGGCGGCAATTTCGGCCCGCACAATCTGTGGGAAAACCGGCCCGGCGCTTTCGTCAGCTCGCGCTATATTTTCGCCACGCTGCACAATGCCGGCGTCCGCATTTACGACATCAAAAATCCGTTCCGGCCGGAAGAAGCCGGCTATTTCGTGCCGCCAAACCCGGCGCGCATGTTCGATCCGCGACCGAACCGGCCGCAGATCATCCAGTCCGCCGACTGCTTCGTTGACAACAACGGCGTCATGTATGTCACCGACAACAACGCCGGACTTTATATTCTGCAGTTCGAGGGCGGCTGACGAATAAAAATGCAGGGTGGGTTGAGCGCAGCGAAACCCACCGTGCAGCCTCACGGCCCGCGGTGGGTCACGCCGCGGAGCTTGCCATCGGGCCGCGCTTCGCGCGGACCCGTTGGTAGCTGACCCACTACATGCTGCCGCATTGACAGTGGGCGCGCGTCCTTCCACACTCCCGCGCAATGAGTGGCCGCAGAAGCGGCGTTCGGGGCTTTTCAGGGGAGGATTATATGGCCGCGACGGTTACGGCAGCGCAAATGGGCGGTGGCGCCCAGACCATCGAACAATTCGTCGGCAATGCACTCGACGAAGCGAAGATATCGCCGTTGCATCGGAGGGTCGTGGCGCTGATCGCCGCAGGCTATTTCTTCGACGTCATCGATTTCACGGTGTTCGGCTCGCTCGTTCCCTTCCTGCTGCAGTCCAAGTTTGCGACCGGACCCGAAGTGGCGGCCATTGGCAGCGCCACCGTGTTCGGCCTGTTCCTCGGCACCGCCGGGCAAGGCGAGTTCTCCGACCGGTTCGGACGCCGCTTCATATACCAGTTCAACCTTCTCCTGTTCGGCGTCTTCACCCTCCTCGGCGCGTTCGCTCCGAGCGTGACCACGCTGATCATCTGCCGCTTTATCGCCGGCATTGGGTTGGGCGCCGAGCAACCGCTCTGCTTCGTCTACGCCGGCGAATATTCGCCCAAGCGCATCCGCGGCCGCATCCTGGCGATCATTCATTTCATCGGCGGCGCCTGCGTGTGGCCGATCGGCACCGCGCTTGTGCTCCTGCTCGGCAGCTCATTGTCGGTACCGGAAAACGTCTGGCGCGGCGTCTGGGTGATCGTCGGCGTCGGCGCGCTGATTGTGTGGGTGCTGCGCTTTTCGCTGCCGGAATCGCCGCGTTATCTGGCGACGCACGGCCGCGGCGACGAGGCGATCAAGGTGCTCGGCCGGCTCGGCATTGCCGGACCGACCGGGCCGTTGTCGACCGACGCCGCTAGCAACACCAAGAGCGACCCGTTCGCGGTGGTCTTCAGCCAGTTCCCGACCCGCGTCATCGCCGGCATGATCTGCTTCACCGCGTTCTTCGGCGTCGCCATCGGGCTCGGCGCCTGGCTGCCGAACATCATGGCGTCGAAGGGCTTCTCGATCACCCATTCGCTGCAATACACGCTGGCCATGAACTTCGCGGTGCCGTGCGCCAGCATCTTCATGATGTACGCGCTCGACAAATTCGGCCGCAAGATCACCTCGGTCTGCACCTTCGTTGCCGCCGGCCTGATGGCGATCGTGTTCGCCAATGCCGCGACTGCGGTCGAGCTCATAGTGGCTGGCTTCATCATGATCTTCTTCGTCCAGGTCGCCGGCAATTCGATGCAGATCTTTGCCTCCGAGGTGTTTCCGACCAACGCGCGCACCTCCGGCTTCGGCTGGGCGGCAGGCGTCGGCCGGCTGGCGACGGCCTTCATCATGCCGACGATTCTGTGGGTGCAAAACGGCTACGGCCTGACCACGGTGTTCGTGTCGCTGGCGATCCTGCTGTTGATCGCGGCAGTGTCGGTGACGCAGCTCGGACCCGAGGCGCGGCAGAAGAGCCTCGACGAGATCGCCCCGCCGACGGGGTGAGGCGTCCCGTCATCCTGAGGTGCTCCCCGCGAAGCGCCGAGCGTCGAAGGACGACGGATTACAGCGAATAGAGCGGCCGCCGTTGAGGCGGCCGCTTTCGCATTTTGTTACCGCAAGTTACCGCAGAAGCGCTGGATGCGCGTGCAGGCTTCTTCCAGCGCGCTGGTCGCCGTCGCGTAGGAAATACGGAACGCGGGACCGACGCCGAACGGCGTGCCCTGCACCACCGCGACGCCTTCGGCTTCCAAAAGCTCGGTGACGAAATCCTCGTCGGTGACGAGCTTCTTGCCGGTCGGCGCCGTCTTGCCGATGGTGCCGGCGCAGGACGGATAGACGTAGAACGCACCTTCCGGCTTCGGGCACTGGATGCCTTTGGCCTGATTGAGCATCGACACGCAGAGGTCGCGGCGCTCCTTGAAGATCTTGTTGTGCTTGGGGATGAAGTCCTGCGGCCCGTCGAGCGCCTCGACCGCGGCCCATTGCGCCACCGCGGTCGGGTTCGAGGTCGACTGCGACTGGATCATCGCCATGGCCTTGATCAAGCTCTCCGGGCCGCCGGCATAGCCGATGCGCCAGCCGGTCATGCAGTAGGCTTTCGAGCAGCCGTTCACCGTCAGCGTGCGGTCATAGAGCCGCGGCTCAACCTGCGCCGGCGAGTAGAACGCGAAGTCGTCGTAGACGAGATGCTCGTACATGTCGTCGGCCATGACATGCACGTGCGGATGCCGCACCAGCACGTCCGTCACCGCTTTCAGTTCGTCACGCGTATAAGCGGCGCCGGTCGGGTTCGACGGCGAGTTGAAGATGATCCACTTGGTCTTCGGCGTGATTGCGTTTTCCAAATCTTCCGGCCGCATCTTATAGCCGGTCGCCATCGAGGTCACGACCTCGGCCGGTTCGCCGCCGGCGAGCAGCACCATGTCCGGATAGCTCACCCAATAGGGTGCCGGGATGATGACCTCGTCGCCCGGGTTGATGGTCGCCAGCAGCGCGTTGAACAGCACCTGCTTGCCGCCGGTGCCGACGATGATCTGCGACGGCTTGTAGTCGAGCTTGTTCTCGCGCTTGAACTTGCGCGACACCGCGGCCTTGAGTTCGGCAATGCCGTCGACGGCGGTGTATTTCGAGCTTTTGCCCTCGCGGATCGCCCGGATCGCCGCCTCTTTGATGTTCTCGGGCGTGTCGAAATCGGGCTCGCCAGCGCCCAGCCCGATGACGTCGCGGCCGGCCGCTTTGAGCGCGCGCGCTTTATCCGTGACGGCGATGGTTGCCGACGGCTTGACGCGTGCGATCCGGTCCGCGAGGAAGGCCATTTGCGAGTCTCCGATCTTCAAGTTGCTAAAAGCGGGTGCTTGTTAAAGCCCCGCCGCCGCACAGGCAAGCGCAAAACCCGAAGCTAAGCCTCACATCTGCGGCATTTCGCGTGAAGCGTGCGCGAAGCGCAACACTTCCGGCAGCACCCGCCGCAACACTCCATTAAGCCCGAACTGGCCTAATGCCCCGTTTAGACAGGGAACCAGCCGATGAACCGGGCGCGCGAGGCTTTGCGAAGCGGCGACTGGCTGACGCGCGAGCGCATGCGGCTCGTCGCCAGCGCGGTGCTGATCGCCTCCGCCGCCGGCTTTCTGTTTCTGGTCGTGACGTCGTACGGCGGCGTCGATCTGCAAGGCCGGCCGCTCGGCACCGATTTCTCCAACGTCTATGCCGCCGGCACCTATGTCTGGGACGGCAATACCGTTGCCGCGTTCGATCCGCCGCAGCAGTTCGCCCGCGAGCAGGCGATCTTCGGACCGTCGACGCAATTCTACGGCTGGCACTATCCGCCGTATTTTTTGTTCGTCGCCGCGGCGCTCTCCTGGATGCCCTATGGCGCCGCGCTCGCGGTCTGGCAGGCGGTCACGCTGGGGCTTTATTTGTTGATGATGCGGGGGATCGTTTTCCCCTCTCCCCGCGCGCGGGGGGAGGGAGGTTCTCCGCAAGACTCGGAGTCGCGGATAGGCCCCCTCACCCGCTTCGCTTCGCTCGCGACCTCTCCCCGCGCAGCGGGGAGAAGTAATCCCGACTGGCTGCTCTTGTCTCTCGCCTTCCCGGCGGTACTGATCAATCTCGGCCACGGCCAGAACGGATTCCTTACCGCGGCATTGATGGGCGGCGCGCTCATCGTGCTCGACCGACGGCCGATCGTCGCCGGCATCCTGTTCGGCCTTCTGGTCTACAAGCCGCAATACGGACTCATGCTGCCGATCGTGCTCGGCGTCAGCGGCCGCTGGAAGTGCTTTGCCGCGGCGGCGGCGACCGTCGTGCTTTTGACGATCGCGACCACGCTCACCTTCGGCGCTTCGGTGTGGCAAGCGTTTCTCGACTCGACACACTTCACCCGCACCGTGGTGCTCGAGCAGGGCAATACCGGCTGGTACAAGATCCAAAGCATCTTTGCCTGGGCGCGCATGTGGGGTGCGCCGATCCCGCTGGCTTATGCGCTGCAAGGCGCGGCGACCGTCGCGCTCGGTGCCGCGCTGGCGAGGCTGTGGCGGAGCGCCGCGCCTGTCCCGCTGCAAGCGGCCGCGCTCTGCCTCGCCACGATTCTGGCGACGCCCTACAGCTTCGACTACGACATGATGCTGCTGGCGCCGGCGATCGCGTTCGTTGCGATAGACGGTTTGCTTCGCGGTTTTGCTCCGTGGGAGAAAACTTTGCTCGCAGTATTGTGGCTAACGCCGCTCGTGGCCCGCAGCATCGCGCATATCAGCCTTGTTCCATTGGGCGTGCCGATCATGATGGCCGTATTTGTTCTGATTTTGCGGCGCAGCGAGATTTTCCGCGGCGTTAAGCCGTTGCAGCAGACAAAAAGCCATGACATCGCCGCGTTGAAGTCGTAAGACCGCAATACTGGCGCGTTAGCGCAGGTTCCGCAAAATGGCAGCCGCTTTGCGGCAAGGACTTACGGAATCAACACAGCGCGAGTGGCTGACGATTGAGAAATCGGGGATGACGGTTCCGGGATAATCTCATCTCACGTCAGAACCGCACGGGAGTCGGGCAGCGGTAATGTTTACGCTTTATTCGATGCAGCGTTCCGGCAACAGCTACAAGGTGCGGCTCGCCTTGGCGCAGCTCGGCATCCGCTATCGGCTGATCGAGATCGACATCCTCAAGGGCGAAAGCCACACGCCGGAATTCCTCGCCAAGAATCCGAACGGCCAGGTGCCGCTTCTGGAGGTGGCGCCGGGCCGCTATCTCGCCGAGTCGAACGCCATCCTATGGTATGTCGCCGGCGGCACGCCGCTCGCGCCGGACGATCGTATCGATCGCGCCGAGATTTTGCAGTGGATGTTCTTCGAGCAGCACAGCCTCGAGCCCAATCTGGGTGCGGCCTATTTCTGGCTGACTCTGGTGAAAGGCGGCCGCGAATTACAGAGCCACGCGCTCGAGGACTGGATGGAGGAAGGCAACCGCGCGCTCGGCGTGATGGAGAAGCATCTCGCGCTGCACGATTATTTCGCCGCCGACCGCTACACCGTCGCCGACATCGCGCTCTACGCCTACACGCATGTGGCGGAGCAATGCGATTACGATCTCAAAGCCTTTCCGGCGATCTGCGGCTGGCTCGACCGCGTCACCCGGGAGCCGAGCCACGTGCCGATGGAGTTCAATCCGATTGCGGCAATGCCGGTGATGTGAGTGCCGGCGTTCACGCAGCGCACAGTGCCGCGAAATCGTGGCGCGGAAAACACACCGCCGCTTTATCGCTTCCGCGCGGCGCAGCGTTAACCAAGCGTTAACCAAAAAACACCGAATCGCCTTTATTCCTCAATCGCCTTGCCCAAGTCCAACGCGACTTTTGCGGCCACGACGATCTGATTCGCGAAGGACGCTGACTATGACTGAGTTCGGCGGGGTGGCCGGTTTCACAGCCCCGATTGCGCAGAAAACCGTTGCCAAGCGCCGCCGCGCCGGCGTCGAAATATTTGCTACGCTCGCGCTCGCGGTTTCGCTGCTGGTCGCCGCCGCCGCGGTGTCGATCGGCATGGCGCGCGCGCAAGCGCTCCACGCCGTCAACGTTCGGCTTTGAGCCCGACTGCGCTACGCTATTCCGCCTTGATGCCGGCCGACTGCATGACCGGCCACCACTTTTTGATCTCGGCGGTCTGGTAAGCGGCGAGCCCAGCAGGATTCTGCTGAGCGGCCGGGAAAATGACCTGACCGAGCCCTTCGATGCGCTGCTTGGTGGCCGGGTCGGCCAAGGCCGCCTGAACGGCGGCAACGAGCTTGTCGACGACAGGCAGCGCAATTCCCTTGGTCGCCCACAAGCCATGCCAGAAAGCGAGGCTCACGCCGGGCACGCCGGTTTCGATCAATGTCGGCGTGTCCGGCGATTTCGGCCAGCGCTTGTCGGTGGTGACGGCAAAGGCCTTGAACCTGCCGGCCGCCACATTCGGATAGGTCCCCGACGCCTCCAGGCAGGCCATGTCGATCTGGCCGGCAACCAGATCGGTCATCGCCGGCGCGGCGCCGCGATACGGCACGTACTGAAAATGGGCGCCGATGGCCTTGGCGAGCTCGATACCTACCAGTTGTGCCGGACTGCCGGCGCCGACGGTCCCGAATGTGACCGGCTTGGTCCGCGTCTTGAGCCAAGCGTAAAGCTCGGCGGGAGTCTTCGGTGGCA
>Ga0335078_10010792_pt1 | contig 13528 bp, 14 predicted proteins | sample Lox_Sample_32_FD_206711 | JGI IMG/M metagenome (GOLD analysis project Ga0335078, IMG submission 206711) | Soil microbial communities from Loxahatchee National Wildlife Refuge, Florida, United States - Lox_Sample_3.2 | ecosystem: Environmental > Terrestrial > Soil > Wetlands | place: USA...
GAGACGATGCTGGGATGGTTAAGCCCCGCGGCGCTCTGCGCCTCGCGGCGGAACCGCTCGACGAACTGCTCGTCCGACGCGTGCCGGTCGTCGAGCAGCTTGAGCGCGACCCGGCGGCCGAGCTCCTGGTCCTCGGCGAGGTAGACGTCCGCCATCCCGCCCGAACCGAGCTTGCGCTTGATCACGTAGCGCGTGTCGAAGACCCGGTTGATGCGCGTGTCGGTCGAGGTCATGGTTCGGGGGCTACTGCTTCGACGCCTGCGGGAGGATCGCCTGCATCAGCTCGCGCGCGATCGGGGCCGCGACCGAGCCGCCGAAGCCGTTGAGCTGGTGCTCGAGGACGACCGCGCCGGCGACCTGTGGGTTGTCTGCCGGCGCGAAGAAGATGAACCAGGCGGTGTAGACGTGTGGGATGCCGGTCTCGGCGGTGCCGGTCTTGCCCGCCACCTTGATCCCCGGGATCTGGGCCGCGGTTCCCGTGCCGCCGGTCACGACCGCCTGCATCATCTGGTTGAGCGCTGCCGCGGTGCTCGGCTTCATCGCCTTGCGCCAGACCGTCGGCTTCGTCCTCGTGACGATGCTGCCGCCGGGGCTGCGCACGACCTTGAGCAGGTACGGCGCCATCACCTTGCCGTTGTTCGCGACGCCCGCCGCGACCAGCGCCATCTGCAGCGGCGTGACGAGCATGCGCTCCTGTCCGAAGGCGAGGCGCCCGGGATCGACCTGGGAGGCGTCGTCGATCAGCGTGTGCTTCTTGAAGTCGTAGAGGCCGCTCGGTGCGCGCTCGTCGGCGGGCAGTTCGAGCGGCGGCGTCGAGTAGAAGCCGAAGTCCTTCGCCTTGTCGAGGATGCGGCGGGCGCCGATCTTCTGCCCGATGTTGCAGAACACGGCGTTGATCGAGTGCTGGTAGGCCTCGATCAGGTTGACGTTGCCGTACATCTCCGGCCCGTTCTGATCGGGGTTGCCCGAGTTGTAGACCTTCTGCCCGTACTCGGTGCAGTAGCCCGGGTCGTAGAACCGGGACTCCGGCGTATAGATGCCGGCGTCGAGCGCGGCCGCAGCGGTGACGGTCTTGAAGGTCGATCCCGGGGCGTAGAGCCCTTGCGTCGCGCGGTTCAGGAGCGCCGAGGACGAGCCCGGGCACGCACTCGGCGAGTGCAGGATCGACGCATAGCCCGACGCCGACTCGATCTTGTTCGGGTTGAAGCCCGGTGAGGAGGCCATCACGTACACGGCGCCCGTCTTCGGGTTCAGCGCGACCGCCGCGCCGCACGATCCCGCGAGCGCCGACTCCGCGAGCTTCTGTGCGTTCGGGCGGATCGTCAGCGTCAGGTTGTTGCCGGTGACGGTCGTCCCGCGCAGCTTGTCGGTGATCTTGTCGATGATCGTGCCGAGGTTCGCGTTCGACGCGGTCAGGTAGCCGTTCAGCTGGCGCTCGATGCCGGAGCGTGACCGGCCCTGCGTCGAGTAGCCGACGACCTGCGAGGCCAGCCCGTTCGTCGGGTAGCGGCGGAAGTAGTAGGTCTGGCCGGCGCGCGTCACCTTCTTGTTCGCGGCGAGCACCGTGTGCCCGTCGGAGGCGTAGATCAGGCCGCGCTTGATCTGGAACTCGGCCACCCGCTGGATTGCGTTGTCCTGCCGCGCCGCCAGCCCGGCCGAGGCCCAGGACTGCCAGTACGTCGTGGCGACGATCAGCGCCGCCAGGAGCAGCAGCGCAACGATCGAGAGGCGGGAGATCTGCTTGTTCACGTCGGTGCGTTCGCGCGGTTGGAGACCAGGAGCAGCCCGGCCAGCACGAGGAAGTTGGCCACGACCGATGATCCGCCGTACGAGATGAAAGGAAGCGTGATCCCTGTGAGCGGGATCAGCCGCAGGACGCCGCCGACGATGATGAACGTCTGCAGCGCGAACCCGAAGGTGAGGCCCGTCGCGAGCAGCTTCGAGAAGCCGTCCTCGGCCTGGAGCGCGACCCGCATCCCGCGCGCGACGAACAGCATGAAGACGAGCAGCAGCGCCGCCGCTCCGATCAGGCCGAGCTCCTGCGCGAGCGCCGAGTAGATGAAGTCGGTGTTGATGTACGGGATCAGCGCGTGGCCGTCGGCGGAGGTGAAGACGCCCTTGCCGAGGCCGGCGCCGCCGAAGCCGCCGTTGCCGATCGAGTAGAGCGACTTGACGAGCTGGTAGCTCTCGCAGTCCTGGCGGAGCGCGAGCCCGCCCGTCACCGGGCAGTAGACCTTGTTCGTCGTCCAGGGCTGCAGCCAGATCGTGACCCGCTCGTGGACGTGCGGGATCTTCTCGTAGGCGACGAAGCCTCCGGCCGCGAACAGCCCGACGAGCACGAACGAGAGCCGGTTCGTCGCAACGTAGAGCATGGCCAGGAAGATCCCGAAGTAGAGGAGGCCCGACCCGAGGTCGTTCGTGGCGACGAGGACGAGCATGCAGCCGCCCCAGATCACGAGCAGCGGCCCCAGGTCCTTGGGCCGCCCCTGTGCCAGCACCTCGCGCTTCTCGCGCAGGTATCCGGCGAGGAAGACGATCAGGAAGATCTTCGCGAGCTCGCCCGGCTGAAAGCGGAACGGGCCCGCCTCGACCCAGAGGCGGGCGCCGTTCACGGATGCGCCGATCCCGGGGAGACGCGGCAGATAGAGGAGCACGATCGCCCCGATGCCGAACAGGTACTTGTACTGCTCGAGCACGCGATAGTCGCGGCGCAGCCGGAGCAGCGCGAATGCGAACAGCGCGACCCCGATCACGATCCACAGGCCCTGCTTGAATGCGTCGCTCGGCCCGAGGCGGTAGATCTCGGTCACGCCGACCGCGGTCAGCAGGGCCGCCATCGGCAGCAGGTACGGGTCGGCGTTCGGCGTCGCGTACCGGGTGACGAGGTGCGCCGCCAGGTAGAGGCCGAAGAAGAAGAGCGCGTACGTGAGCGAGTCCCAGCTCACCACCGCCTGGCGTGCGATGTAGACCGATGCGAAGCCGAGCCCGGTCAGAACTCCGACGACGGAGAGGTAGAAGAGCTCGCGGTTCCGGTAGCTCAGCGTGCCAGCCCCCACCAGGCGAGCAGCACGATCAGCGCGACCAGCGCGAGGATGACCAGCGAGGCGAGCAGCCGCCGGCCCAGCCCCGCCTCCGGCTCGGCCGGTGCGGCCGCCACGGCTGCTGCACTCTCCCGCGCCTCAGCCAGCGCCTCCACCGAGACGACCATCGTGTCGTCGATCGGGGCGTGCCCGTCGAGCGCCTCGGGCGGCAGCATGACGTTGTCCTCTGGATGGAGCGTGTCCTCGTCCTCGAGCGGGGCGTCGGGGGCCGTCGCGTACTCGCGCGTCCGCTCGTCCGGTTCGCCGTTCGTGCCGACGGCGAAGAGGACGGCGGTGATGTTGTCCTCGCCGCCGCCGCGGTTCGCTGCGTCGATCAGCGAACGGGCACCGGCTTGAAGGTCGCTCCGGAACTGGAACATGATCCGCTCGATCTCGCCCCCGTCGACGTACGACGAGAGGCCGTCGCTGCAGATCAGGAAGACGTCGCCGGGGCGTGCCTCGACCGAGAAGGTGTCGACGTCGACGTCCGGGTCGGTTCCGAGCGCCCGCGTGATCACCGACCGCTGAGGATGGACCTCCGCCTCGGCGGGCGACAGCTCGCCGCGCCGCACGAGCTCGGCCACGAGTGAGTGGTCGTCCGTGAGCTGGTCGAGGCGCCCCTCGCGCAGCAGGTAGGCGCGCGAGTCGCCGACGTGCCCGAACGCGACGCGGCCGTCCGGCTCGACGAGCGCCGCGGTGACCGTCGTGCCCATCCCGGTGGCGGCTGCGTCGGTGGTCGCGCGGTCGTGGACGCGCCGGTTCGCCTCCTGGATCAGCTGAGCAACGCGACGCTCGCCTGTGCCGTCGCCGCCGCCCTCGCGCAGCGCGGCCGCGGCGAGGCCGGATGCGACCTCGCCCGCCTGCGCCCCGCCCATGCCGTCGGCGACGGCAAACAGCGGCGGCTCGCACACGAAGGCATCCTCGTTGCGCCGCCGCTTGCGGCCGGTGTCGGTGCTGCCGAACGACTGCATGATCTCGATCACGACTCGAACCTCAGGTCGGTCTCCCCGATGCGAACGACGTCGCCCGGCGCGAGCCGGCGCTCGCGGGTCAACCTGATCCCGTTCACGAATGTGCCGTTCGTCGAGCCGATGTCCTCGAGCCACACGCCGTCGCGGCGTCGCTCGAAGCGCGCGTGGCGGCCCGATGCATACTCGTCGCCCGCGAGAGGCAGGTCGTTGTTCGTCCCGCGGCCGACCGTGATCGGCGCATCGAGCGTGAAGACGTCGCCGTCGTCCAGCGCGGGGCTCACGAGAACGACCAGCCGCCCGGCCGACGGCTTCGGCTGCGCGTTCGTCAGGCTCTTCGCGTCCAGCGGCGAGAGGATCATCGACTCCTGCGGCGGGCGGAGGTTGCGCGTCGCCGACCGGACGATCCGCCAGATGAAGAGATAGAGGAGGACGAGGAAGGCGATCTTCAGGGCGAGCAGCGTGGTCTCGACCTGCGCCGACGCGAGCACCGCTCCGGCCGTGGTCACCGCGTCTCCCGCGAGAACGTGACCTCCGTCGAGCCGATCGTGAAGCGGGTCCCGTCCTCCAGCTTGAGGCGCTTCACGCGCTTGCCTCTGACCTCGATCCCGTTGGTGGAGTCGAGGTCGACCAGCCAGTAGGTCGAGCCCTCTCGGCGGAGCTCCGCGTGCCTGCGCGAGACGTTCGGGTCGGGAACCTGGATGTCGGCGTCCTTCGACCGGCCGACGACGGCCCGCGGCCGCGTCGACTCCTCGCGTCCGCCGTCCCAGGTCAGCACGGCGACCTCCGACTCGACTCCGAGCGAGACCGGCGAAGCAGCCTCTGTTGGCTGGGCCACTGGCGGCATGGGCGCGTACACCATGGTTGCACCCCGTGCGGCCGCTTCGGGGGCTCCGGCTCCGGGCGAGTCGACCTGCGCGAGGCGGGTCGCGATCCCGAACATGCCGACGTCGAGGTCCTCGTCGGTTTCGAACAGCACGCGCGGCGGCGTCAGGAGCGCGTAGCCCTCGCGGCGGGCGTGCTCGGCGAGATACTCGGACAGTTCGTCGGTGAGCTGGGTCTCGTAGTTCGCGAACTGCTCGCGGTCGGGCGGCGCGAGATAGACGGTGTACTCGTTGGGGACGTAGACGCGCGACACCGAGACGTTGCGGTGGTCGTCCATTTCCTTGACGAGCTTGCGCGCCAGCTCGACCGGCTGCACGTTCGTGCGGAACGCGCGGCCGAACACTCCTTCGAAGAGTGATTCGAGCTTCGATTCGATGCTGCGGAGCACGGGCATGGGCGGGCAGGGTGCTTCCCCGGCAGACCAGTTTACGGTCTGGAATCGAGGGTCAGAGCGGCCGCAGACAGCCACGCGGCGACGATCAGCGGCAGGATCGCAGCAGCGGGCGCGGTCAGGGCCGTGGCGGCGAGCAGCGCGGCTCCGTAGCCCGCCGCAACCCAGGGGCCGCGGTGGCGGAGCAGGGGGAGGACGACGGCTGCCGCGGCCAGGATGAGCGCTTCGGCGAGCAGCGCGGGGTGGGCTCCGAGCTGGCCGATCAGGGCGTGCGCGACGGCGGTCGGGCGCCTCGACCCGTCGATTCCGAGCCCGAGCGGCGGCGCCGACAGCTCGAACGGCAGGCGGACGTGCCGGAGCCCGGCGACCAGCGCGGCGAGGAGCACCGCGCCGGCGGCCTGGGCGGCCCGCCGGAAGCTGCCGCGCGCGCACTGGGCGGCGAGCGGGATCAGGCCGAGGGCGGCGATCGGCGCCAGCAGCGGCCCGACGACGAGCAGGAGGCCCGCGCGGGCGTCGCGCCAGGTGAGCACGATCCAGGCGGCCGCGACGAGCGTGTAGAGGAGGGCGAGCCCGGACGAGATGTTGGCGAGCGGGAAGAACAGCGCGGCGAGCGCCGTGACCAGCCCGAGCCGCGGCCCGGCGAAGGTCGCGCCGGCGGCCAGCGCGCCCAGGCCGAGCGACCAGCCGGACGGATAGAACGAGAGCCTCGAGGTCGCCCAGCCGACGGCGATGCCGGCCGCGGCCGCCGGGAGGACGCGCTCGAGCAGCACGGCGCGGCGGTCGATCGGGGGCGCGGCGGGCCTTGCGCCCTTTCGCTTGCGCCGCCGGGCGGGCAGGGAGCGCAGCTCGGCCGCCAGCCGGCCAGCCGACGGCCGCCGCTCGGGGTTGAGCACCAGGGCGCCGGTGACCGTCTGGAGGATCCCGGCGGGGAGGTCGGGGCGCAGCGACTCGAGCGGAGGCGCGCCCAGCTCGATCCGCCGGGTCGTCTCGTTCAGGTCCCCGTGCCAGAACGGATGCTGGCCCGCCAGCGACTCCCAGAGCAGGACGCCGACCGCCCACACGTCGGCGGCCGCGGTCGCCACGGCGCCGCGCAGCCGCTCGGGGGAGATGTAGGCGAGCGTGCCCGGGACGTCGCCGAGTGCGGTGAGCGTGTCGAATTCGGCCATCTGGGCGAGCCCGAAGTCGAGCAGCCGGATGTCGATCGAGTCGGTTTCCGCGATCAGCACGTTCGACGGCTTGACGTCGCGGTGCACGATTCCGCGGCCGTGCGCGTGGGCGAGCGCGTCGCAGACCTGGGCCGCCACCTCGATCGCCGCCCGGTCGTCGAGCTCGCCCGACCGCATCGCCTCGCGCAGCGTGCGGCCCGGGACGTACTCGTAGGTGATGTACACGTGCGACGAGTCGTGCGCGAGCGAGCGGATCCGCTGGCAGCGCGGATGGCGAAGCGCTGCCGCCGCTCTCGCCTCGCGCTCGGCCCGGTAGCCGGCCTTGCCCTCCCGGGCGACGATCTTCAGCGCGACGTCGAGCCCGGAGCGCTCGTCCCGGGCCAGCCAGACATGGCCCATTCCGCCGGAGCCGAGGGGCCGGACCGGCCGGTAGCGGCCGAGAAAGAGGTCGTTCGCGAACGCGGCCTGGGACACGTACAGGGGCTTACACCGCGGACCGGGCGACTCCTCCACCCGGTCGTTTCCGACCGCGAAGCCCTGTACCCTCGGGGGGTCGATGGGCCCCACCGACGACGACATCCATTTCGACTTCTTCGAGGACGAGCCCGCCACCACCGAGGTCCAGCAGCAGCCGACGAAGAGCAGGCTCCCGCGGCGCGGTGGCAGCGGGCCCCGCCGGCCGTCGATCCCTCACCGCAGCCTTGCGCCGCTCCTGCGCCTCGGCGCGCTCGTCGTCGGGCTGGTCGTCCTCCTGGTCGTCTTCGGCCTGCTGCTGCAGTCGTGCGCGTCGACGTCGAAGCACGACACCTACGCGCACTACATGGACAAGGTCTCCGTGATCGCGAAGAGCTCGGCCGACAACGGCGCGGCCGTCACGAACGCGCTCGTCACGCCGGGGATCAAGGCGTCGGAGCTGAGCCAGAAGCTCTCGGGGATCGCCGAGCAGGAGCGCCAGAACGTGGCAGCCGCCCAGGACCTCGATCCGCCGGGAACGCTGCGCGACGAGAACGGGCACATGATCGAGTCGCTGCAGCTCCGCGTCAGCGGCACCCAGGGCCTCGCGAACGCCTTCGCCAAGACGACCGCCGCGACGAAGCCGAGCGAGGAGGCGTCGATCCTCTCCGAGCAGGCGAACCGGCTCATCGCAAGCGACGTCGTCTGGGAGGACCTGTTCCGCGTCCCGTCGCTCGCCGAGCTGAAGGAGCAGGGTGTGGTCGGCGTCCCGGTCCCGCCGTCCCAGTTCGTCACCGATCCCGACCTGCTCGGCACGTCGTCGATGGCGGCGCTGCTGAACCGCATCAACTCGTCCGGCTCGGGCTCGACGCCGACCGGCCTGCACGGGACGAACATCGTGCAGACGAAGGCGCTGCCGTCGGGCCTCGTGCTCTCGCAGACGGCGCAGAACACGATCAACGGCGTCAGCACGAACCTCGCGTTCGCCGTCACGATCGAGGACTCCGGCAACTTCCAGGAGGCCGGGATCAAGGTCACGCTGACGATCCAGCAGAAGAACCCGATCGTGAAGACCCAGACGATCGACCTCATCAACCCGCAGCAGCAGAAGACCCTCACCTTCTCGAACCTCGGCGAGGTGACGTTCGCGATCCCGGCGCACGTCAACGTCGACGTGAAGCCCGTCCCGGGCGAGACGAGGGTCGACAACAACAGGGCCAGCTACCCCGTCATCTTCTCCCTGGGCTAGGGCTTTGAGCGTCTCGGCCTCAACCGCGCTCGTCGTTGCGATCGCCGGGCTCGCCGTCGGCGTGGTGTCGCTCTCACTCGCGTGGTGGGGGATGGTGCGCGTCCGGCGGGTGCGCGACGCGCAGCGGCTGATGCTGGGCGGCGGCCGCCGCGACCTGGTCGAGTTCGCCGTGACGCTGCAGGGGCGGGTCGACGACCTGCACCGCGCGGTCGACGAGGTCGCCGCCGGGCTGCAGCGGGTCGACCGCCGCGTCGACGGGGTCGTCGCGAAGAGCTCGATCGTCCGTTACGACGCCTACGAGAACACGGGCGGCCATCAGTCGGCGTCGCTCGCGCTGCTCGACTCGGCGCGCACCGGCGTCGTGGTGACGGCGATCCAGGGGCGCGACTACGCGCGGATCTACATGAAGGAGCTCGACCGTGGGCGCGCGTCGGTCGACCTGTCGCCGGAGGAGGCGGAGGCGGTCGAGCGTGCGATGAGCCGCTGACCCTGTTTGCAAGCGGTCTTCGCGGCCGCTTCGTCCGGTACATTGCGCCCAGGGTGCAGCAGGTTCTGGTCCTGAATGCGAGCTACGAGCCCCTGAACGTGTGCTCCGTTCGCCGCGCCCACGTGCTGATCTTCAAGGGAAAAGCGGAGGTCGTCGAGCAGCTCGACCGACCACTTCGCTCGGCCAGCGACACGTTCCGCTGGCCGCATGTCATCCGGCTCGTGCAATACGTCCGCGTCCCGCGGCTCGTCCAGCGCAAGATCTCGCGCCGGGCGCTGTTCGCGCGTGACGGCTGGCGCTGCGTCTACTGCGGTTCGACCGGCGGGCGGCTCACCCTCGACCACGTGATCCCGCGGTCGCGCGGCGGCGACTCGACGTGGGAGAACGTCGTGACCTCATGCTCGCCCTGCAACCTGCGGAAGGGCAACCGCCTGCCCGACGAGGTGCAGATGGTCCCGGCGCGGCACCCGCGCCAGCCTGCGCCCGTGCTGTTCATCCGGCTGGCCACGCCGAAGATCCCGGATCGCTGGGAGCGCTACCTCGCGCCCTATGCGACGTCGACGCTCGGCGCCGTCGCGTAGAGGGCTTGTAACAGACTGTTACTTGGCCTGGCCCCGTTCGACCGGGAGATCCGGCCGCTGCTCCCACTCCGACCAGGATCCCGGATACAGCCTTCCGTCTCGGCCCGCGAGGTGCAGGCGGTGGAGCGGGACGCACGCGGTCACCCCGGAGCCGCAGTAGGCGACGAGCTCGCCCTCGGGCAGCGGCGGGAGCGGCTCGTTCCAGGGCGCGTTCACCGCGCCGGGGATCCGCCCCGGCACGCGGTCGGTCGGATTCGGCTCGCCGCGCCACCGCGAAGCGACGCGCGCGTCGACGACGACCAGCTCCGCGTGGCGCGCGGCGAGCTCGTCGAGCGAGACCGTGTCGTCCGTGCGCTCGCGCGCCGTGAACGTCGCCGGGGCGATTCGCTCGAGGCCCGCCTGCAATGGGCCGTGCCAGGCGTCGAGGTCGATCACGGCGCAGTCGTCGTGCCCGAAGTGCCGCAGCACCCACCACAGCCGTTCGGCGCCGCCGAACGATCCGTAGGCGACGACGAAGGTCCCCGGCCCGATCCCGGCCGCTCCCGCGGCGGCCGCGAACCGCTCGGGTGCCGGCAGCGGGTGCCGGCCCGCCGGCCCGGGCGGCGACGAAAGGTCGCGCTCGACGTCGAGGAACGCGGCGCCCGGAATGTGGCCTTCCTCGTAGGCGCGGCGCCCGTGGCCGGGGTCGTCCAGCGCCCAGCGGCAGTCGACGAAGCGGTAGTCCACTGTGACATCTGACCACGCGGCGGCGTATCGAGGGCATGAGACGCATTCTCTTTCTCTCTCTTTCGGCCGCCGCGGTGCTGTTTGCCGTCGCCGCGGTCGCGGGCGTCGGCAGGCCCGATCCGGCGAGCGGCGCTGCCGCGCAGGCGCAGCCCAGCGTGGTCACGACGACCGGCCACGGCGACGTCACGGCGGTGCCCGACGAGGCCGTGGTCTCGGCCGGGGTCAACACGCACGCCGCGACCGCGGCCGCCGCGCTCGCGCAGAACGCGCAAACCATGCAGCAGGTGATCGCGGCGCTGAAGAACGCGGGCGGGTCGGATCTCCAGACGCAGGAGGTCTCGCTCGACCCGCAGACCGACGATCAAGGGGCGGTCACCGGGTACGTCGCGCAGGACACCGTCAGCGCGAAGGCCAGGATCGCGGACGCCGGCGCGCTGATCGACGCGGCGGTCGGGGCCGGGGCGAACACCGTCGACGGTCCGACCCTCGACGTCTCCGACTCGGACGCGCTCTACCGCTCGGCGCTTCAGAAGGCGATGGCCGACGCGCGCGCCAAGGCGCAGGCGCTCGCTCAGGCCGGTGGGTTCACGGTCGGGCCGGTGTACTCGGTGACCGAGGGCAGCCAGGCGCCTCCGCCGGTCGTCTACTCGGCGGCGACTGCGAGCGGGGCGGCGTCGACGCCCGTCGAGCCGGGAACGCAGGACGTGACGGCCGACGTGACCGTCTCGTTCCAGATCCGCTGACGCCTACACTCGCCGTGTGAGCGACGTCGTCTTCGTCGAGATCCCCTCGGGCTCCCGCAACAAGTACGAATGGGACGAGGAGCTCGGGGGGATCGCCCTCGACCGCCGTCTGTTCACGTCGATGTCGTACCCGGCCGACTACGGCTTCCTCGAGGGAACGCTGGCGGCGGACGGGGATCCGCTCGACGCGATCGTCCTCGTCGGCGAGCCGACGTTCCCGGGCTGCCGGATCCGCGTCCGCGTCGTCGGCGTGTTCCACATGGCCGACGAGAAGGGCGAGGACGAGAAGCTGATCTGCGTGCCGCTGCACGATCCACAGTGGAGCGTCGTGTCGGACATCCACGACGTGCCGGCGCAGCTTCGGAACGAGATCGAGCACTTCTTCCAGGTGTACAAGGACCTCGAGGACTCGAAGCACACCGAGACGCGGGGCTTCGGCAACCGCGACGACGCCGAGAACGTGATCGCCGAGGCGCGCCGCCGCGCCCGCTGACGAATTTCTTGCGCATCGCGAGGGTGTCGCCTATCGTGGAGCGCGACATGTTCGGGATCGCCACGACGGATGTGACACCTCTCCGCTGACTGCGGCAGAGGTGCGTCCCCGTCCGGCTTTTCTTCTACGCGATCCAAGGAGCATGAGTGCAAGACCAGGCAGTTGTCGTCTCGGACCTTCGGAAGGTCTTCAACCGTAGAAAGGGAGTCTTCGGCCGGCGCCGCAGCCGGGCGGCGCTGAACGGCGTCTCGTTCACGATGGAGCGCGGCGAGTGCGTCGCGATCCTGGGGCAGAACGGCTCGGGCAAGTCGACGCTCGTGCGGCTGCTCTCGACGCTGCTCCTGCCCGACGGCGGCGAGGCGGCGATCTTCGGCCACGACGTGTTCTCGGACGAGCGCGCGGTCCGCCGGCTGGTCAACCGCGTCTCCGTCGAGGCGAGCTTCTTCAAGAAGATGAGCGCGGCCGAGAACCTCGCGTACGCGGCGCGGTTCTACGGGATGACGCCGCACGAGACGCGCGAACTGATCCCGCTCATCCTGGAGCGGGTCGGGTTCCCGCCGAGCCGGCGCGGCGAGGCGATGGAGAACCTCTCGCGCGGGATGCAGCAGAAGGTCGCGCTCGCCCGGGCGCTGCTGACGTCGCCGGTCCTGCTGCTCCTGGACGAGCCGACCACCGGGCTCGATCCGCGTTCACGCGCGGAGGTGCAGGCGTTCATCCGCGAGATCCGGCAGCGGCACGACTCGACGATCCTGCTCTGCACGCACGACATGAAGGAGGCCGAGGAGCTCGCCGACCGGATCGGCCTGCTCGACCGCGGCGAGCTCCTGTTCCTCGAGCCGGCCGAGGAGGTCAAGGCGCGGTACGCGGTGGAGACGCTCGAGGACGCGTTCTTCGCCGCCACCGGACGGGAGTTCGAGGACGAGAAGACCGAGGAGGACGAGGAGAGGGAGGTGTTCGCGTAATGGCATCCGCCGAACTGACCTTTACGCGCAGGCGCGTGCTCCGCGACGAGCTCGTCGGGCTCTATGGGGTCGTCGAGCGCAACGTGTACCTGACCAAGCGCTACCTGCTGTGGGACCTCGCGTTCCTGGTCTGGACGATCGCAAACACCCTGACGATCGTCTTCATCGCGCGCGGGGTCGGCGTCTCGCCGGCCGAGCAGAACCAGCTCGAGATGCAGCTGCTCGTCGGCGGCGTGATCTGGGCGTTCCTGGGGATCATCTTCGAGATCGTCACGGAGACCGTCGCGTGGGAGCGCTGGGAGGGGACGATCGAGTACACGTTCATGGCGCCGCTCTCGCGTCCGGTCCACCTGATCGGGATGGGCCTCTACGCGGTCATGTACGGGCTCGTGCGCGCGGCGGCGGTGTTCGTGGCCGTGGTCGCGTTCATCGGCATCCACGTGCCCAACGCGAACTACCCGGCGGCGGTCGCGCTGCTCGCGATCGCGTCGGTCTCGTTCATCGGCGTCGGGATGATGACGGCCGTCCTGCCGCTGATCTCTCCGGAGAAGGGCACGCAGCTCGGCTTCGTCGCGCAGGGCCTGATGCTCGTCGTCTCGGGTGTCTACTACCCGGTGAGCGTCCTGCCCGACTGGATGCAGTGGATCTCGAAGATCTCGCCGGCGACGTACGCGCTGCGCGGCTGCCGCGCGTCGATCATCGACGGGGCCGGCCTCGCCTGGGTCGACGTCTGGCCGCTGCTCCTGATCGGTGTCGTCTCGATCCCGCTCGGCCTGCTCGTCTTCCGGTCGGGGGAGCGCTACGCGAAACGGAACGGAAAGCTGAAGCGGTCGGGATGATCGAGCTCCGCCGCGTCGAGTCGGCGACCGACCTCGGGACGTGGGCCCGCATCAAGAGCTCGGTCGTTCCGAACGAGCCCGTGACGACCGACCAGCTCGAGCGGACGGCCGAGCGCGGCCGTCTGCTCCTGCTGGCGTCGCTCGACGGGACGGACGCCGGCTGTGGCATCGGTGCGCTCTCGAACTTCGGCGGCCGGGCGTTCTGCGCCGCCCGCGTGCTCGCGCCGTACCGGCGGCGCGGCGTGGGAACGGCGCTCTTCCGGGCACTGGCCGACCACGGCCGGGCGCTCGGCAGGGACGGCGTGAACGCGTTCGTGCATGCGGACGACGACGCGGCGATCGCCTTCGCATATGCCTTCGGCCTCGAGGAGACCGACTACCAGCTCGAGCAGCTCCGTGGGGTGTTGCCCGACGAGGAGGCTCCGGCGCCGCCCGGCGGCGTCGAGCTGGTCTCGCTGGTCGGCCGGCGCGAGGAGCTGCTCCGGGCCGCATGGGGCTCGGTCGC
>Ga0335078_10010793_pt1 | contig 13527 bp, 8 predicted proteins | sample Lox_Sample_32_FD_206711 | JGI IMG/M metagenome (GOLD analysis project Ga0335078, IMG submission 206711) | Soil microbial communities from Loxahatchee National Wildlife Refuge, Florida, United States - Lox_Sample_3.2 | ecosystem: Environmental > Terrestrial > Soil > Wetlands | place: USA: Florida...
CAAACAGAACCCCGAGCGACCAGCGACCAATCCGAAACCAGGGAATTCGCGCGACTTCGGGCCCCTTCAAGCTGCGCAGGAAAATGACGAGAATCGCAACGAGAGTTCCGCCGAGTCCGACGGCCAGGCCGTAGCGCTGCGCGATTTGCGCGGGAGTGGCGCGGCTTTCCCCATCGCGCCAGGTCTGGGGAATTTTGATGAAGATGCGGTACCCGGAAACTTCATCCCCTTGGACTTGCAACTGCACGCGGATGTGCGCCCCGTGCTCGCCTGCCGCGGCGTCGAGCGCGGCTTTTTGTTCCCACTCGAACAAGTGGTCCGTCCGCGCGGGCTTTTTATCGGTGTGCGTTTCCACCAAGTTCCAATCCGCGAGATTCATGCCCTTGTCATCGTGCAAAAATGCTTCCGCGCGCGCCTGAGCCTCTTGTTTCGATAAATTCGACCCGGGCGCTTTCTCGTCGAGCGTGTGATGGACGGCATGGAGCGAACCGTCCGGCTTGAGAACCACCCTGTATTCTTCGTTTTGCGAATTGCGGAAATAGCGAATCGTCCAGAAGGCGGAGGGAACCTGGTCGCGATAAACGCGGTTCGTGGCGTCCATGCCAATGGCGCGCCGCAGATATTCATTCGTGTAATCATCGAACGTGTAGACGATGGTCGCCGCGTGATGATAGGAGGACGGATCGACGTGAATCCGGCGCAACTCTTCGTTGCCGCGTTCGGTGGCTTGCCGCGCATCGGTCTGGAAGCGGACAAAATCGCCGATGGCCTCGCGCTTTACGCCGGCAAGCAAAGCAATGCCCAGCACGCCGCACGCAATCAAAACGGCCAGCGCGCGGGTAGACATCGATTGGTAGGTTCGTGAAACTTCTGTGGATGCGGCAGGCGAACTGCTTTCCGTCGCTACTGGCGCGGTTTCCGCGAGCGCTGCGTCCATCGGCGGCCCGCCCAAAGGACGGGCTTTGTTCAGTAGCGATGGATCTACCTCGAATCCGCCGCGCGAAAGATAGGAAAAGGACGCGATGGCAAGAGGAATCAGCGCGGCGCCACCCACAATCGCTCCAGACAAGGGCAGATACACGCCGTGCGAACGCAAGAGGGAAGTGCTGATGAGAAACGCGTCCACCGTGTAATGCCAGATGAGCGTGGCCCAAATTCCCCAGCGCAACATCACCAGGCCGGCCACGATGCCGATCAGGCCGACTTCCAAGCCGCGAATGTAGGCCGGCTCCTGCGGATAATTGCTGTGCAGAAATCCCCAGAAGAAGGCGGGGAGGACCACGGCCAAAACACGGGACCTGGTGGCGCGCAACAAAAACGGAATCGCGAACAGGCGGAAGAGGAATTCCTCGCTGGCGGCGGCGTAGATGCCGATGGTCAGCGGGTAGACCCAAGGGACATAGGTGCTGACCACGTTTTCGTAATTGAGGTCCTGCGGCGCCCACGCGCCAAAATGTCTACTGATGATGTAAAATACTGTTATATAACCAATGTGCGCGGCGGCCAGGCAAATGCCGATGACGTTGGCGCGGAAAAATTCCCGGGTGCGAATTCCGGGCAGGCGAAGTCCGACGTTCAGCCTGAGTTTCTCCGGCTGCAGGATGCGATAGAGGGGTTCTCCGGGCACGATGGCGAGCACGACCAGCAAGGCGCTGACGACGCTCGTCAGGGCGGCTTGGCCCACCTGGCCGAGGAAAAAACTGGAGTACGGATTGTTGGTATCATATCCCGCGCGGTCCAGAGGCCACTGATTCATGGTCATGAGGAAATACAGGACGGTGAGGAAAAGGCCGAGCATCAGGCCGGCGCGCCATTCGAGCACGCCCCGGCGTCCCAGCGTGACGATCACGTAGAGGCACCCGCCAATCAGGAACGTGTAAGGGAACAAGGCGAAATCCTCAAACAAATCGTTCGAGTTGCGCAGGCGCCTGTAATCGCGCACCCACGCTTCCGGAACCTTAAGGAATTCGCTGAAGCCGCTGACGCGGTCGCCGGCCAGCGTGACGTTCAGGCGGTAGGGCGCGTCCTTGGCGCGAAAACCGCGCCGCTCCCAGGAAAAACTCCAATCGCGGCGCGCGGGGCGCTCGGTGAGGTTCGCTTCCTGCTCGCGGAAATCGTAAAGGGAAAGATCCAGGTGCAGAGTGTCACGGAGGAAGGATTCCGCCGTGGCTAGCGCGGCGGCGCGTCCCAGGCGGGCGCCAGGAGCGGCTTCCTCGAGTTCGTGATTGTAGCCGACGATGCCGCCGGCGGGATCGACGCGCACATCGAATTCTTCTTTTTGCAAGGGGCGAAAAAATCGCGTCTGCCAATACCAGATGTGGACGTCGCCAGCCATCATCTTGTTGGCTTCTTGGAGCCCGACTTCGCGTTCGAGGTACGTTTTCGCCGTATCGTCCAATTCGAAAACGATGCTCGAATCGTATCCGGCGAGCTGCGCGCCTTGCGCGGCCGCGAATTGCCTGGCGATGGCCAGGGCATCCGCGCGCGGCACCTTGAAATCGACGGAAGCTTCGGGGAAGGCGCGAAAGAAATACGTGTACGCCACGAACGCGCCGAGAACGCCTGCGAGAATCCAGAGCAGGAGAACTTTCGCGTCATTCCGGTCGAGTCGTTCCAGCGGCAAGCACGCCTCCCGTGGCACGGGCGCAAACGAGACATCTTTTCTTATGGCGCAGGCGAATGCAAGCTTCCAGTAGGACGGGCTTCAGCCTGTTGGGTTTGGGCTTTCGAACTACTGCAAACCCGACAGGCTGAAGCCCGTCCTACTGGCGCGTGATATAAACAAGAAATGTCCGCGACGCCCACAACCGAGCTGATGTATCTGAAAGGCGTTGGGCCGCGCCGCGCTGAAATTCTGGCGAAACGCGGGTTGCGGACGTTTGAGGATTTGCTTGGGTATTTGCCCTTTCGTTACGAAGACCGCATCCGCTTCGCCAAAATTCGCGACATCGCGCCGGGGGGCATTTACACCCTTCGCGCGCAGGTCTTGAGCGGCAGCCTGGTGCGCTACACGCGCGCGCCGGGAGGGATCTATCACTTGCTGGTGCGGGACGAGACGGGCTCGCTCCCCTGCAAGTTTTTTCACGGGCATTACCTGGAAAAAAGATTCAAGGCCGGCCAGCAAATCGTCCTGCACGGAAAAGCGGAACTGGATGCGATGCGGCCGGGCCGGATCGAAATGATCAATCCGGAATTTGAAATGCTCGGCGAGGAAGGCGCGGATTCGACCGAAGTCGGGCGCATCGTTCCCATTTATGAAGCCATCGGCGGGATCAGCTCGCGCACGATGCGTCGCATCGTGTACCTGGCGCTCGAGAAATTTTCCGGTGAACTGCCCGACCCGCTGCCCGCGGAAATTCTGGCGCGATACAAATTTCCATCGCGGCGGGAAGCGATCCGGTTTGTGCATTTTCCGCCCGCGACGGAATCGGTGGAGGCGTTGAATTCGTTCCGTTCGCTGGCCCACCTGCGCCTCATTTTCGAGGAATTTTTTTTTTACCAGTTAAGCGTGGCCATGCGGAAGAAATCGGCGCAGCAGCAGGCGGGGATCGCATTCCGCGTGCGCGAGCCGGGCATCCGCGAAGCGATCAAGCGCGTGTTGCCCTTCAAACCAACCGGAGCGCAGAAGCGGGCGCTCGGGGAAATCGCGGCGGACCTGGAGCGCGGCGTGCCGATGAATCGACTGCTGCAGGGCGATGTGGGCAGCGGGAAAACCATCGTCGCGCTGGAAGCCGCGACCATCGTGATCGAAAATGGCTATCAGGCCGCGCTGATGGCGCCCACGGAAATTCTCGCCGTGCAGCATTTTCTGGCCGCAGGGAAAATATTCGCGCGGGCCGGGTACCGCGTGGAATTGCTGATCAGCGGAATGAAAGCGTCGGAGAAAAAAGCGGCGCTCGAACGCGTGCGCAGCGGCCAGGCGCAACTTGTGGTGGGGACGCACGCTTTGCTCGAGCCGCAGGTGGAATTTGCGCGCCTGGGTCTCGTGATCGTGGATGAACAGCACCGCTTCGGCGTCTTGCAACGCAAGGAGCTGATGGAAAAGGGCTCGGCGCCGGATGTGCTCGTGATGACGGCCACGCCGATCCCGCGCACGCTTTCGCTCACGATCTACGGCGATCTGGACATTTCGGTGATTGACGAGATGCCGCCGGGGCGCGTGCCGATCGTGACGCGCGTTTCTTCCGAAGCGAATTTGCCGGGCGTGTGGGATTTTCTGCGGCGCGAAATGGAGGCCGGGCGGCAAGCCTATGTGGTGTACCCAGTGATCGAGCAATCGAAAACCGCGGAATTTGAGCGCTCGCTGAAAGCGGCCATCGTGGAATTCGAGCGGCTGCGCAGCACCATCTTTCCGAACCGGCACGTGGGCCTGCTGCATGGACGCATGAAGAGCGAAGAAAAAGAAAACGTGATGGAACAATTTCGGCGGCACGAAATCGATCTTCTGGTCGCAACGACCGTGATCGAAGTGGGCGTCGACGTTCCGAACGCGACCGTGATGGTCATCGAGCACGCCAACCGCTTCGGCCTTTCGCAACTACATCAGCTCCGCGGGCGCATCGGGCGCGGCGGAGAAAAGGGAACCTGCATCCTGATTGCTCCGAAGAATCCCGGAGACGATGCACGCGTGCGGCTCGAAACCATGGTGCGCACGACGAATGGATTTGAGATCGCGGAAACGGATTTGAAATTGCGCGGGCCGGGCGAATTTTTTGGCACGCGGCAGCACGGCGAGCTCGGCTTCCACATCGCCAATCCGATTCGCGATTTTGAACTACTGGAGATGGCTCGCCGCGAAGCGCTTGCGCTCGTCGAGCCGCCCGAGGCGGAGCCCGCGCGGCTGCGCCTGCTGGCGCGGCTTCCGGTCGAGTGGCAGAGGAAGTATCAGCTGGCGTCTGTGGGGTGAGGCGGCTTTGCGATGCGTGTAATCGCCGGAACATACCGGAGCAGGACGCTGCGCAGCTTGAAGGGGCAGATGCTGCGGCCGACGAGCGACCGGCTCCGGGAAACGTTGTTTAATATTCTGGGTGCGGCAGTGAGCGGGACAACGTTTGTGGATTTGTACGCGGGGACGGGAGCGGTGGGAATCGAAGCGCTCAGCCGGGGCGCGCGGCACGCGATTTTTGTGGAGCAACATGCGCCGGCGGTGGCCTTGATCCGCCGCAATCTGGAATCGCTCGGAATCGGCGCGGAGGCGGAAATTCTTGGCATGGATGTCGCGCGCGCGATCGAACGGCTCGCGGAGAGGCGCGTTCACGCGCAATTTGTTTTTCTGGATCCGCCGTACGCCGCCGATATCGAATACGAAAACGCGCTCGAGGCGCTGGGGGAATCGCCTCTGGTTGCGCCGGAGGGGCGGGTGATCGTGGAGCATTTGAGGAAACGGGAACTTCCGGAGCGGGCTGGAGAGTTGGAGCTTGCGCGCGTTGTCGAGCAAGGGGACGCGGCGCTTAGTTTTTACAGGCTGGCGCTGGCGGCGTAGGGAAGTCGTCGGAGTTTGTGAAATCGGATTCTCGCAATGGATGTTCAGCCTGCCGGTTTGGATTTGAGAACCGCTTGGAAAAGCAGACAGGCTGAAGCCCGTCCTACTGTTACTTCTTTAGTAAATTTCTCAGCGCGGTTGAGTCGGTTTGCGGAGCGGCGGGCTGGCCTGCGGGGGCGGGCGCGGAACTCGATGCTGCGGATGGCGCGTTTTTGCCTGGGCGCACTTTCGGGCTGGCGATCGTTCCTTCGAGCGTGAAGGGCACGGTGATTTTTCCGGCGCGTCCGCCGATCAGCCCGCCTACAAGGCCGCCCACTTTGCCCAGGATCGCCGCGGAATTTATCGTGGCCGACCCTTGGTAATCGAGCGTGCCGTCAAGGCCGACGCTGCCGTGCAGGTCCACGATGCCGGCGGAGGAATCGAGATGAATTTCTTTGCTGGAAATGCGCTGGCCGGAAATGGCAACGTCTCCTTCAAGGATGGAAAACGGCGTGTCGCCGCCGACTCCGGCCATTTTCACCAGCGATTCCGCGGCGCCCGCCAGATTGACTCCCGGCAAATGGCCGTTGCGTACGGCAAATTTTCCCGTGCCGGTGAGCGTTTTTCTCCAGTCATCGGTCAAGTTGCCGAGAAGTTGCAGGTCCAGCTCTCCCGTGCCGCTCATTTTTCCGTGCGTGGAGGGGGAGGCATCGAGGACCTTGGCGACGTCCAAATTGCGCATCTGCACGTTCGCGGTGAAGCGCGCCGGATCGGTCACGCGGTCCACGCGCGAGGAAATTTGCAGCGTGCCTCCGTACATGCCGATGGAAATGGGCCACAGCTCAGCGCGGTCGGTGTACACGCGCATCTCCACGTTCGCCGGCCCCACGGTGTAAGGCCTGGCTGTGATCCTTTCCACATTGATGTGTCCCCGCGCCACGAGTTCGCTCTGTGCCGCGGCAGCAGACGCGGGAACCGGGGCGGCGGGCGGCGAGGACGCAGATGGAATTCCCGGCGCGCCGCCCGCCACGACCATCAGTTTGTCGATGTCGAATTTCGAGGAACTCATTTCAAAGTTCACCTGGGGATGCTCGAAATCGGGCACGCTCACGGTGCCTTTGATATCGGCGGCGGTGGCGAGGTCGGCGACAAATTGCGCGTCCAGTTTTCCGCCGGACAAAGTGAATTTGCCGGCGCGAAACGTGATGGGATCTTTCCAACTGCTCAGGGCCAGCGTCACGCCGGTGAGCGTTGAATCCGATCGCCAATCATGTATGCGCATCGGATTTACGGAAAAATTGTGCATAGTGATGTTGATGCCCTGGGTATCGGCCAAGGGCGCCGCGACGCCTTGAACGACATTGCCCACGACTATTTCTGCGCCGTCGAGACGGATAGTGTCGATTTGATCCAGAGTCAAGCTGGTGAAAGATTCGCCGGACTTTTGCGGCGTAGCGGCCGCCGCGGCATTGGAATCGGGCGGCGCAAAAGTGTAATTATTTTTTCCGCTGCTGTCCGTGAGCAGCGTGAGCTTCGGACGCACCAAATCCACTGAGCTGACATGGATGGTTCCGCGCAGCAAGGGAGCCAGCGCGACGTTCACGCGAATTTCCTCGGCTCCGACCAAATCGCCGTCGGGAAAGCCGTTAGGATTGCCGATGTGCAGTTGCGCGACGTTCACGCCGGCTGACGGGAATAGCCGCGCGTGGATCGCGCCGAGCGTGACTTTCCTCCCGGTCTGCTTGGCGATGGCGCCGGCAATCGAGTCGCGATAGCGATCGACATTCAGGAAATAAGGCACGGCCAACACGACGAGAAGCAGCCCCGCAATGACGCCCACGAGGATTTTCGCCCAGAGCGGGAAGCGGCTGGATTTTGCGACGGTGGATGGAGCGCTAGCCATGCCAATTCACATTCTCCGGGATGGAAATAACGGCATTGGAGTCCGGACTCGTCGAGCCTGCTATCGTGGCAAATCGTTCGGCGGACGGCAAGCTTCAGTAGGGCAGACTTAAGTCTGTCGCCTTTTCGGTGGCTCGCGTCCACAATTATTTTTACCCTCACAGGCTGAAGCCTGTGCCACGGGCGCGCCTAAAAATGTTCCCGCAGGGCGCGAAAATTCGTGAGGATCAGCAGGCGGCCGGCGCCGCTACGGACTTCCTCGTGCTCCAGCGCCCACGTGGCGTGATGAGGAATGAACACGGCGTTCAGGCCCGCCTCCAGCGCGGGATTGATATCGCTGCGCGGGCTGTTCCCAACCATCCATCCGCGTGATTTCACGACGTGGTGCCGGTTCACCAGCGCGCGGTAAGTGGCCACGTCTTTTTCCGGGACGATCTCGATGGCATCGAAATGAATCTGCAATCCCGAGCGCTCGACCTTGGCCGCTTGCTCGGCCGCTTCGCCCTTGGTAAAGAGAATCAAGCGGTGCCGCCCGGCAAGATAGGCGAGCGTTTCGAGGACGCCATCGATGATATTGGGAGGAACGCGCTCGAGCTCGGCGACGCGGTAATGGATATTTTCCACGGTGCTGCGCTCGGCCCGGTGGCCCGCGAGCTTCATGTAGGTATCCTCGAGCGAGCGGCCGAAGCTGCGCACGCCGTAACCGTGCTGGCGGATGTTGCGGCGTTCGGTTTCATTCAGGATGTGGCGGGCGTATTGGCGCGGATAACCGAAGGGTTCGAGCAGGGTCAGAAATTCCTCGATGGTTTGTTCGAAGTAAACATTGTTCTCCCAGAGCGTGTCATCGGCATCGATCAGAATGGTTTCTCGGGGCATGATTTCAGGCGAGTCTATTGTGAGTTCGTTTTGGCGCGCGGGGATTTTCCGCGCGGCGTGATTTCGCAAGGCGCTCGATTCCGCGGTCTACGTCTTTCCGGCCCCGCTTGCCGATAGCCGTTCCAAGATTTCAAGCGCAATCTTTTGCGTTTCGCCGTAATGCGTCAAGTAGCTTTGAAACTCGCGGTTCAATTCGATGGCCTCGCCGGCATCGTGCTGGGTCCTTAGAATCATATCGCGCATGCGGACGGGGTGAGGGAGCACCGCGTCTTCCTTGAGTTCATCGAGCGCGGATTTGACGTCGTAGGGTTCCATCGTTCCTCCTGGTCGTGTTCTGCAAACACGATTCTACAGCGAAATTCGCGACAAACGAAACTGTGGGGCGGACTTCCGTCTGCTTCCGGTTTTCCTCGTGGTGGAATGGCAAGCGCAAAATCGGCAGGCTGAAGCCCGCCCTACTTGCGGAACATCAAGATGCGGTGGGCAAAAACTCGTAGCGATCAATGCGCGCGGCAACCCCGCGCCTGCCATTATGGGGTTCGACGCGCACGATTTCCGCGAAGCAGCGAATGTGCACATCTCCGGCCATGGTGATTTCACGGGGCAAGGTAAGAATAAATTCGATGGAGGATCCCGGGGCGAAGTCCGCCTCAATCAAAAAGTAGAGGCCGCGGAAACTCACGTCGCGCGTTTGTCCCTGGCGTTCGCCACCGCCCGGTTCGTTGGAACGAACCGTTAGCGGGAGCGTCATCGTAAATCGCCGCGATGACCGGCGTTCTGTCGATTCTGGCATGACTCCCCTGAAAGAGGGCGTTCCAGGTTCGCCTCACCGTAGCACTGGATAACAAAAATCGCAACGGGAAACGAAGAGACTTTTGAAAATAGGCTTCTCCTCCGGGGTTCAAGGACAGTTTGTACCGCGGCGCCGCTCCGTGGTTACATGAATTCTACTATGCCGACGCAAGCTCATCGATCCTTGATGTTTCCCGGCCCCGCGGGGCGGTTGGAAGCGATCCTGTGGTCCGTTTCGGAGGAGGGAGAAGGCGCGCAGCCGCCGCTCGCCGCCGTCGTTTGCCATCCGCATCCGCTGTTTGGCGGGACAATGCACAACAAAGTGGTGTACCAGACCGCGAAAACGATCCATCGATTTGGGCTGCCCGTCTTGCGCTTCAACTTTCGCGGGGTGGGCTTGAGCGAAGGAACGCACGACAAGGGGATCGGCGAGACGGAAGATGTCGCGGCCGCGATCGGTTTTCTTGCGGAGGAATATCCAGGCGTGCCGCTGCTTCTTGCGGGTTTCAGCTTTGGCTCCTGGGTGGGCTTGCGCGCCGGCTGCGGCGATTCGCGCGTAACGGAACTTATTGGTCTCGGCCTCCCGGTCGGCGATCTGGAGAGCCGGAGCTTCTCTTATCTCGAGCTCTGCGACAAACCGAAACTCTTGGTGTCCGGCGAATTCGACCGGTTCGGTCCGCCGAATCAATTGCGCGCGATGGTCGAGCGGTTTCCTCCGCTTGTTCGGGAAAATACAAGCGTGGCGATTGTTTCCGGCGGCGATCATTTTTTTGCGGGACATCTTGCAGAGCTGGACCGCACGGTTGCGGAATGGATGCTGCATCATCATCCGGAGCTTTCGGACCGGGATACGGAAAAGTAGGACGGGCTTCAGCCTGTCGCTTTTTTGAAGGATTGTAGGCGGAAAACCGACAGGCTGAAGCCCATCCTACTGCCTCGTTCGTTACGATTTGGGAGGCTGCCCCGCGGGCGGATGCGAATCGTTCGTCGCGGGCGGTTTCGCCTGGTCCGCTTTCTTGACAACCACGATATTCTCCAGATACATGTCGTTTCCGTTCACCACCACATCGGCCGTAATCTGATCTTCCGCGGCCAGCGGGGTGAGCAGATTGGAATTCTTCACCGGGTAGCCCATCGTCATGGCCGACATGAATCCGGGGATCTCCCCGGCATCTACAACGACCTGCTGCTTCGCGGGCTCCACGGAAACGACGCGCCCGGTAAGATGATAGCGCTGCGGCGCCTCTGCCGGTGGCTGCGCCGGTTTCGAAGAGCCGCAGCCGGCCAGCCCCGCGGAAAAAGAAATTCCCGCCGCAATGATAAAATTCAGAAACAATCTGCGTGCCTGGAACTTCGTGCGATCTGGCATGTGGTCATCCTTTCCTCTTGCCCTGTTTGTCGCGGAGAATCGGGACGCTCCGAGGCCCCCGTGTAGAATACAGAAAAATTCGCCGAACCTGTACTTCAAACAATTGGTTTCCAATGCGCCAGATTTTATCGCGATTTTTCAATCCGATTTGCGTACACGAATGCGAATTCGATGGAGTCGCGGAAATCGATTAGGATATTGGCGAAGCCGCCGCGCGGCGTAGTAGTATTGAAAATACCTTGCCGGTTCCCCGGTAGCTCAACGGTAGAGCATTCGGCTGTTAACCGAAGGGTTGCAAGTTCGAATCTTGCCCGGGGAGCCAACCTCTGTTCAACGGCGTTGCGTGGATGGCACACACGCCGGCCGATTTGTTCGCATCGCGGATCGAGACACGGTACACTATTTTTGCTTGGGCCTGCTGCGGGCAGCGATTCCCTCCACACCCGCGACGTGAACTTCGCGCATATTCAATCGCCGGTTCAATTCCTGAAGGATTCGATCATGCCAAAGACAATGGAAATTCTCGATGGGAATGAAGCCGCAGCTTCCGTGGCCTATCGCCTGAGCGAAGTGATCGCAATTTATCCGATCACGCCGTCCTCGCCCATGGGCGAATGGGCGGACCAATGGAAGGACGAAGGCCGGCGGAATATTTTCGGGACGATTCCGACGGTCGTGGAGATGCAGAGCGAAGGAGGCGCGGCCGGGGCGCTGCATGGCGCGTTGCAAGCCGGAGCGCTCTCCACGACGTTTACCGCGTCGCAAGGCCTGCTTCTCATGATTCCGAATATGTTCAAGATCGCGGGGGAGCTGACACCCGCGGTCATTCACGTGGCCGCGCGGACGATTGCCACGCATGCCCTGTCGATTTTCGGGGATCACAGCGACGTGATGGCGGCGAGGACGACTGGATTCGCCATGCTTTGTTCATGCTCGGTTCAGGAAGCGAGCGACTTCGCCCTGATCGCTCACGCCGCGACGCTGGAAGCCCGGGTTCCTTTCCTGCACTTTTTCGATGGTTTTCGGACTTCTCACGAAGTGAACAAGATTTTCCCGCTGTCCGACGAGGATTTGCGGGCCATGGTGGAGGATAATGCCGTGCGGCGGCATCGCGAGCGCAGCCTCACACCGGATCGTCCAAAGCTGCGCGGAACAGCGCAGAATCCCGACGTGTTCTTCCAGGCGCGAGAGGCGTGCAACCCTTTTTATATTGCCACGCCAACCATTGTGCAGAGCGCGATGGATCGTTTCGCTGCGCGAACCGGGCGCGCGTACCATTTGTGCGACTACACCGGCGCGAAGGACGCGGACCGCGTGATCGTGCTCATGGGGTCCGGAGCGGGCGCGGCCGAGGAGACCGTCGCAGCGCTGAATAAACGCGCGGAGAAAGTCGGCGTGCTGAAGTTGCGGCTCTTCCGGCCGTTTCCGGCGGAGGCGTTCCTTGCCGCGCTGCCGAACACCGTTCGCGCCATCGGTGTTCTCGATCGCACCAAGGAGCCTGGAAGTCCGGGTGAGCCTTTATACCAGGACGTCGTGACGGCGTTCGCCGAGCTTCCGGACAAGGACCGCGGCATGCGCGCCTGGCCGCGGATCGTCGGCGGGCGCTACGGACTTTCATCCAAGGAGTTCACCCCGGCGATGGTGAAGGCGGTGTTCGATGAATTGAGCGCGGCAACCCCCAAGAATCATTTCACCATTGGCATCCGGGACGATGTGACGCACACCAGCCTTTCCTATGACGAATTGTATTCGACGGAGGATCCGCGCACCGTGCGCGCCATCTTCTATGGTTTGGGATCGGACGGGACTGTGGGGGCCAATAAGAACTCCATCAAGATTATTGGAGAGAACACTCCCAACCATGCGCAAGGGTATTTCGTCTACGACTCAAAGAAAGCCGGATCCGTGACGATCTCGCATTTGCGTTTTGGCCCGCGCCCCATCGAATCCACGTACCTCATTTCCCGGGCGAGCTTTGTCGCCTGCCATCAGTTCTCGTTTCTCGAGCGCATGGATGTGCTGGCCGCGGCGGAGTATGGAGGAACGTTTCTGCTGAATTCTCCCTTCGGCGCGGAGCAGGTCTGGGACCGCCTGCCGAGCAAGATCCAGCAGCAAATCGTGGATAAAAATCTCAGGTTCTTCACGATCGACGGATATTCCGTGGCGCGCGAAGCGGGCATGGGCAATCGAATTAATACCATTATGCAAACTTGTTTCTTCGCTATTAGCGGCGTGTTGCCACGCGAGGACGCGATTGCCGCGATCAAAGCCGCGATCCAAAAGACGTACGGGAAACGCGGCGAAAACGTAGTGCGGAAAAATTTCGCCGCCGTGGATGCGTCCATCGCTCATTTACAAGAAGTGACGACGCCCCGGAAAGTGACCAGCCATTTCGATCTTCTGCCGCCCGTGCCGGAACAAGCTCCGGAATTCGTCCGGCGCGTTCTGGGCGAAATGATTTCCGGCGCCGGGGACGCGCTTCCGGTCAGCGCGCTGCCGCCCGACGGCACGTTTCCCACCGGGACAACCAAATGGGAAAAACGGAACATCGCTTACCAAATTCCCGCGTGGGACGAAGACCTGTGCATCCAGTGCGGCAAATGCGTGCTCGTCTGCCCGCACGCGGTGATTCGCGGGAAAATTTATGACGCGTCGCTGCTTGCCGGCGCCCCCAAGGATTTCAAGTTCGCCCCGCCGCGCTGGCGCGGCTTTGAATCGCTGCGTTACACCTTGCAGGTTTCTCCCGAGGACTGCACCGGTTGCCGACTGTGCGTCGAAGTGTGTCCCGCAAAAAGCAAGAGTGAAGCGAAACACAAAGCGATCAATATGGTGGACCAGGCTCCGCTGCGCGAAACCGAGAGCAAAAATTGGGATTTCTTCCTGTCGATCCCAGACTTCGACCGCGGCCGGTTATCTCATTCGCAAGTGAAAGACGTTCAACTGCTCGAGCCGCTCTTTGAATTTTCGGGCGCGTGCGCGGGCTGCGGTGAAACTCCCTACATCAAACTACTGACGCAATTGTTCGGCGATCGCGCGTTGATTGCCAACGCCACGGGCTGTTCGTCGATCTATGGAGGGAATCTGCCTTCCACGCCGTATACATCGACCGCGGCCGGCCGCGGCCCCT
>Ga0335078_10010794_pt1 | contig 13527 bp, 14 predicted proteins | sample Lox_Sample_32_FD_206711 | JGI IMG/M metagenome (GOLD analysis project Ga0335078, IMG submission 206711) | Soil microbial communities from Loxahatchee National Wildlife Refuge, Florida, United States - Lox_Sample_3.2 | ecosystem: Environmental > Terrestrial > Soil > Wetlands | place: USA...
GGGGGTCGTCCCCCCGTGGCTAGCACAGTGCGCGGGGTGCCAGGGGGGTCGTCCCCCCGTGGCTAGCACAGTGCGCGGGGTGCCAGGGGGGTCGTCCCCCCGTGGCAAGAAAGTGCGCGGGGTGCCAGGGGGGTCGTCCCCCCGTGGCAAGAAAGTGCGCGGGGTGCCAGGGGGGTCGTCCCCCCGTGGCTAGCACAGTGCGGGGGGTGCCAGGGGGGTCGTCCCCGTGGCAGGCAGAGCTGGTTCGCGCTCGAGCGGCGGCATCGGGTAAGCTTCGACGGCTGCCTGATCCGCCCGGAGCGGACCGGGTTTCATCACTAGAGTCCGTAACCCTCACCAATGGAGCGAACCGTGGCTTCCGTCTGCGACGTATGCGGCAAGGGGCCGGGTTTCGGCAACAACGTCTCGCACTCGCACCGCCGCACCCGCCGTCGCTGGAACCCGAACGTCCAGCGCATCCGCGCCGTGGTCAACGGCACGCCCAAGCGGGTCTACGTGTGCACCTCCTGCATCAAGGCAGGCAAGGTCACCCGCTAGGCGAAGTGATCCCAGCCGGGGGCTCCGTCCTTCAGAGCCCGCGGCTGGCCGTCGACGACGACGCCCGCACCCGCCCGCCCCTCATCAGCGAGCACCGCGCCTATCACCCGCCAGCGCGGCGGCAGCCGCGTGCCCGGCGGGAACGTGGCGGCGAGGGAGTGGTCCTCGCCGCCGCTGAGCACCCACCGCAGCGCCTCCTGGGCGGGCGGGACGGCGGCGGCGGGGCGGGAAACCGGGCCCGTTCGGCCGGAAGAAACGTGACGGCGGGCCGCCTGCACGGCGCGGGCCGCGGCGAGCAGCCGTCCGCCCGGGCGCAGCGCGCCGGAGTTCAGGTCGATGCGCACTCCGCTTGCGGCCGCGATATGGCCCAGGTCGGCCAGCAGGCCGTCGCTGACGTCGATCATGGCGGTGGCGCCCAGGTCCGCGGCCTCCGGGCCGGCGTCGTAGGGCGGTGCGGGCCGCAGGTGCCTGGTGACCAGGGGATTACCTGTCAGGCCGACGGTCAGCAGGGCCAGCCCGGCCGCGGCGTCCCCGAGCGGGCCCGCCACCGCCACCAGGTCGCCGGGCGCCGCGCCGGACCGCAGCACCGGAGCGCGGCCGGCCAGGTCACCCAGGCCGGTCACCGCGAGCAGCACCGAGTCGGCGCGGGCGGTGTCCCCGCCGATCACGCTCGCCCCGGCCCGGGCGCACTCGGCCGCCAGGGCGCCGGCCAGCTCGCGGGCCCAGCCGACCGGCAGGCTGGCCGGCGCGGCCAGCGCGACCAGCAGGGCGGACGGCTCGGCACCCATGGCCGCCAGGTCGGCCAGGCTCCGGGCCGCGGCCTTGTGCCCGACGTCCGCGGCGCCCGACCAGTCGCGGCGGAAGTGCCTGCCCTCGAGCAGGAAGTCGGTGGTGGCCACCACCCGGCCGTCGGGCACGGCGAGCACGGCCGCGTCGTCGCCGATGCCGACCAGCGTCCGCGGGCCCGGCGGCAGCGCCGCCGCCAGCTCCCTGATCAGGCCGAACTCCCCGACCTCGGCCAGCGTCCGTGAATCTTGCCCAGTGATAATGGCCTCCGCCACCAGGGGCACGTGTGTTACAGGTCTGGACCTCTACGGTAGCGTGAGCCCGGAGGGGCGCCCGTCCCACAATGCCCTGGGAGGACCTCATGGTGGAGGCTTACATCCTCGTCCAGACAGAAGTCGGCAAGGCTGCCGACGTGGCCTCGCTCATCGGGAAGATCAGCGGGGTCACCCAAGCGGAGGACGTCACCGGCCCCTACGACGTCATCGTGCGTGCCCAGGCAGCCGACGTCGACGAGCTTGGCCGCCTAGTCGCCGCGCACATCCAGTCCGTACCGGGGATCACCAGGACGCTCACCTGCCCCGTGGTGCACATCTGAGTAGTTCGGCGGCGAGCGGCGCGGTGTGCGGGCCCAGGCCGAGCGCGGCCGCGCCGCGCAGGTCGGACGGCGTGTCCACGTCCCGGCGCAGCCCCGGTATGCCGTCCAGGACGAGTTCGACGGCGCCGCCCGCGGCATGCCGGGCGCGCGACCCCAGGCCGAAGGCCGGCCGGAACGCCGCCCCGGGCCCCGCGGTGTACAGCGTGGTGCCATCCCCGGCCGCGTCGGCCACGAAGGCCGTCGGCCAGGCCGCGGCGGCCCGCAGCGCCCGGCCGATCTGCTCGGGCCGCAGCGCGGGCAGGTCGGCGGAGAGCGCGGCCGTCCCGGCGCCCGGCCACCGGGCCCCGGCGTACCCGGCGCCGTGCCGCAGCGCCGCGTTGAGGCCGTCGCGCGGCTCGTCGGGCACCACCATGGCACCGAGCGCGGCCAGCGCCACCCCCGCGACCTGGTCATCGGTGATGACGATGACCCGGGCGGCCTCGCCGCAGCCGAGCACGGCGGTCACCGTGTCGCACGCCAGCGCGAGCGCGAGTTCCTCCCGGCGCGGACCCGAAAGCCCGGCCGGCCCGGCGAGCCGGGACTTGGCCTGGGCGAGCACCTTGACGGGCATCAGCACCGACCAGGTGACCAGGGCATTATCGGTCATGCCTTTGATCCTGCCTCGACACCGGACCAGAAGAACCAGGAGACTAGCTTCATGAGCCCCCCCGACGGCGCCACCCAGCCTACGTCTTACCGCTATTCCAGGGGCTGGCGGCGGTTCTCGGTGATCATCTTGCGTCCCGGGCTGCGGCTGCTGATGAGGTACCGGTGGCGGGGCAAGGAGAACATCCCTCGGACCGGCGGCATCATCCTGGCCCCGAACCACCTGTCCTACGCCGACTGGCCCGCGATCGCCCTGTTCAGCTACGTGTACGCGCACCGGTACCCGGTGTTCATGATCAAGTCGGCGGTGTTCGAGGTCAAGGCGATCGGGCCGCTGATGTACAAGCTCGGCCAGCTGCCGGTGTACCGCGGCCGAGGCGACGCCGGCCTGGTGCTCAAGCAGGCCGAGCAGGCGCTGCGGGCCGGGGCCTGCGTGATCGTCTACCCGGAGGGGACCGCTTCCCGCGACCCGGACCTGTGGCCGATGGTGGGCAAGACGGGCGCCGCGCGGCTGGCGCTGACCACCGGGGCGCCGGTGATCCCGATCGCGCACTGGGGCGCCCAGGAGGTCCTCCCCTACGGGTCGAAGAAGCCGAAGCTGTTCCCGCGCAAGACCGTGCAGATGGCGGCCGGGCCGCCGGTGGACCTGTCCGCCTACCAGGGCCAGCGGCTCGGCGCGAGCACGCTGCGCGCGGCCACCGCCGACATCATGGCCGACATCACCGCCCTGCTGGCCACGATCAGGCAGGCGACGCCGCCCGACGTACCCTGGGATCCCGCCGCGGACGGCCGGGTTTCCCCGGACCGAACGGACGACGGTTCCGCTTTGCCGTCGGCCGCGAGCCCGGCTGGGGAGGCGCAGGCGGACTCGTCCGCCTCCGGGCCTTCATGATGGACGGGGCATGAAAGCCGCGGTGCTGGGGGCCGGGTCCTGGGGTACCACGTTCGCGCAGGTGCTCTGTGACGCCGGGACCGGCACCGTGCTGCACAGCCGCAAGCCGCAGCTGGCCAAGGCGATCGCCGGGCTGCACGAGAACCCGGACTACCTGCCGGGGATCACGCTGACCCCGGCGCTGGACGCCACCTCGGATCCCGGGGAGGCGCTGGCCGGGGCGGACCTGGTCGCGTTCGCCGTGCCCGCGCAGGCGCTGCGGGCCAACCTGGTGGCGTGGGCGCCGCTGATCCCGCCCGGCGCGCTGCTGGTCAGCCTCATCAAGGGCATGGAACTCGGCACGTCCTTGCGGATGAGCCAGGTCATCGCCGAGGTCCTCGACGCGGATGCCGCGCGGGTGGCCGTGGTCGCCGGGCCGAACCTGGCGGGCGAGATCATCCGGCGCCAGGTCACCGCGACCGTGGTCGCGTGCCGTTCCGAGAGCGGGGCACTGGCCTTGCAGGGTGCCTGCCACACGCCGTATTTCCGCCCGTACACCAACACCGACGTGACCGGCTGCGAGCTCGGCGGCACCGTGAAGAACGTCATCGCGATCGCGGTGGGCATCGCGGTGGCGATGGGGCTCGGCGACAACACCAGGGCCACGCTGATCACCCGCGGGCTGGCCGAGATCGCCCGGCTGGGCTCGGTGCTCGGCGCGGACCAGCAGACGTTCGCCGGGCTGGCCGGGATGGGCGACCTGGTGGCCACCTGCAGCTCGCCGCTGTCGCGGAACCGGACGTTCGGGGAGAACCTGGGGCGCGGCATGACGGTGGCCCAGGCCGCTTCGGCCATGAGCCAGACCATCGAGGGCGTGGCATCGTGCGGGCCCGTGCTCGAGCTGGCCAGGGCGCACCACGTCGAGATGCCGATCACCGAGGTCGTCGAGGCCGTCACGCGTGACGGGCTGCCCGTCGCGCAGGCCGCTTCGATGCTAGCGTCACGTTCAGCCAAGCCCGAGTGGTACGGTCCCTGAAACCGGTGCCCGGAGTGGTTCGGTCCCTGCGGCCGGCGCTCAGCCCGGTTTGATCCCTAAGGCCGGCGCCCGGAGTGGTTCGGTCCCTGCGGCCGGCGCTCAGATCGGTGGGAATGATTTCGTGGAAATAGCGCGTAAGCAGTCCGGCGAGAACACCCGCGCGGTGCACCTGCCGGCCCCGCCGACGCCCGCTCAGCAGCCGCTCGGCACGCCGGTGTTCCGGACCGCGGCGTTCTCGTTCGGCTCGGCCGAGGAGTACCGGGCCGTGCTGAACGACGAGATGCCCGGCTACACCTACAGCCGGATCGACAACCCCACCGTCGACGCGTTCGCCCGCGCCGTGGCCGCGCTGGAAGGGGTGAACCTGCCGCGGTGGCCCGCGGCGCAGGCGTTCGCCTCGGGGATGGCCGCGATCAGCGGCGTGTTCTGGACCTTCGCCCGGACCGGCGCGCACGTGCTGGCCTCTTCGGCTGTGTACGGCGGGACTTTTTCGTTCCTGCGGAACGTATTGTCGCGGTTCGGGGTCGAGACGGACTTCGTCGACATCACCGACCTGGACCAGGTCCAGGCGGCCATCCGGCCGACCACCAGGATCGTGTACGCCGAGACGATCGCCAACCCGACCACGGCCGTCGCCGACGTGCGCAAGCTGGCCGACATCGCGCACGACTGCGGCGCCCTGCTCGTGGTGGACTCGACCCTGGCCCCGCCGGTGATCTGCCGGCCGCTGGAGCACGGCGCCGACCTGGTGGTGCACTCGGCCACCAAGTACATCGGCGGCCACTCCGACGCCAACGGCGGCGTGGTCACCGGGCGCATCGAGCTGATCAGCAGCATCCGCGGCGTCCGGGTGGACACCGGCGGCTCGCTGTCGCCCGATGAGGCGTTCTTGCTGCGGCGCGGCCTGGAGACGCTGCCGCTGCGGGTCCGGCGGGCCTGCTCGACGGCGTCGGTGTTCGCCGCCGCGCTGTCCCGGCACCCGGCCGTGCTGCGCATCGACTACCCCGGGCTGCCCGACCATCCGGGGCACCAGGTGGCCAGGCGGCTGTTCGACGCTGGCCCGGAAGGCGTCCGCTTCGGGGCGATCGTGACCGTGACGCCGCACGGCGGGCGCGACGCGGGCATGGCGTTCGCCGACAAGCTGCGGCTGTCCCAGCTGGCCACGTCCCTGGGCGGGACGCACACGGTGGTCAGCCACGTCGCCTCCACCACGCACCGCCAGCTCGACGACCGGGCGCTGGCGGCCGGGGGCATCGACCCGGGCGCGGTGCGCTTCTCCATCGGCCTGGAGGACGCGGAAGATCTCATTTCCGACGCCTACGTGGCCCTGGAGTCGCTGAGCAGGCCATAGCCCGGCTTCCGGTTCGCTAGCCTGGTCTGACCGGACGGTAACGGGAGGACGCGTGGGGCAGCGCAAGATCCGGGTCGCCGTGGTGTTCGGCGGCCGCAGTACCGAGCACGCCGTGTCGTGCGCGAGCGCGGGCCTGATCCTGTCGGCCATCGACCCGGAGCGCTACGAGGTGCTGCCCATCGGCATCGCCACCGACGGGCGGTGGGTGCTCACCTCCGGCGACCCGGCCCGGCTGGCGCTTTCCGCTGGTTCCTCGCCCCCTTCGGTGGAGTCGGTGGCCGTCACGGAGGGTGAGATCACGCCGCGGACCGGTCCGGGTGGTGTCCTGCAGGTGACCAGCCCCGGTTCGGTGCCGCGGGATCTGGGTTCGGTGGATGTCGTCCTGCCGCTGCTGCACGGCGCCTACGGCGAGGACGGCACGCTGCAGGGCCTGCTCGAGATGACCGGCACCAGGTACGCCGGCGCGGGCGTGTTCGCCAGCGCGGCCGGCATGGACAAGGAGTACATGAAGCTGCTCCTGTCCGCGCGCGGCCTGCCGGTCAGCCGGTACGTGGTGGTGCGCGACCGGGACTGGCGCGTCGCCGGCGAGCGCAAGCGGGTGCTCGACGAGATCGCCGAGCTCGGCTGGCCGGTGTTCGTCAAGCCGGCCCGCGGCGGCTCGAGCATCGGGATCACGCGGGTTCCCGGTTGTGAGGAGCTGGAGCCGGCCATCGAGGCGGCCCGCGCGCACGACCCCAAGGTGCTGGCCGAAGCCGCGGTGGACGGGATCGAGGTGGAATGCGCGGTGCTCGAGGGCCTCGACGGCGAGCCGCCCGAGGCGAGCGTGCCCGGCCAGGTCATCGTGGACCCAGGCTCTTCGTTCTATGACTTCGAGGCCAAGTACCTGGCCTCGGCGACCACGATGCAGATCCCGGCGCCGATACCCGCGGAGGCCGCGGCCGAGATCAGGCGGCTGTCCTGTGCGGCCTTCGACGCGATCTCCTGCGAGGGGCTGGCCCGGGTCGACTTCTTCTACACGCCGGCCGGGAAGATCCTGGTCAACGAGATCAACACGATGCCGGGGATGACTCCCGCCTCAGGGTTCCCGATGATGTGGGCCGCCTCGGGCCTGCCGCTGCCGCAACTCGTCGACCGCATCATCCAGACCGCGCTGCGCAAGCGCCCCGGCCTGCGCTGAGTTGGCCTGCGCTGAGTTGGCCTGCGCTGAGTTGGCCTGCGCTGAGTTCCCGGCTGCGCCGCCGCCCGGCTGCGCCCGGCGCCGCCGCGGGGCGCCTGCGGCTCCGCGCGGCGGACCCGTTCATGATCGTGGCCAGAAAGGGGCCGGATAACGGCCCAAACTGGCCACGATCATGAACATGCCATGGGCGGGGGCCGGGGCTGGGCCGGGGGTTGGTTTCCCGGCCGCATGGCGTGACGGGTGAGGCTATTTCTTGGGCTTCTCGCCGTTGACGAGGGCCTTGAAGTCGGCGCCGGCGCGGAACTTGGGCACCGAGGACTTGGGCACCTCGATGATCGCGCCGGTGGCCGGGTTGCGGGCCGTGCGAGCGGGGCGCTCGCTCTTCTCGAAGACGCCGAACCCCGTGATGGCGACCTTGTCACCGCTCGCGACGGCGGACTGGATGGTTTCGAGCACCGCGTTCAGGGCTTCTGTCGCCGATTTCTTGTCCCCCAGCCGTCCTGAGATCGCGTCGATCAGCTCACGCTTGTTCATTGTTCACTCCTGCGCTTCCCCCACAGGCCGCGGGGCTCCGATAGAAGATCGCGACCTCTGACCTGCCCGAAAGTAGGCCATCCAGCGCCGTTGCACAATAACCCAGGCCACATTGGCCGGCGTGTCGGCCAAGATCGCACGCCCCAGTATCCAGCGGGTATACGCAATGTATCCAAGTACCGGCTACTCGCTACTCTACGTTAATAGCCTAGGTCAGAGGCGTAGTCACGTCCGGATCGCGGTCCGATTCGCCGCGACGGGCTGACCTTGAGCCTCCCGGGCCAGCCCTTAGGCCGCCCGCGGCTCTCCTTGGTTACTGGTGGTACGCATGAGCATGAGCTGGAGAGCAGTCTCATCATCGTGGGTCAAAAACCCCGTTATGGGGGTAACAACGACACACGATCACAAAATGCGCTGCTTGGCTGGTGCCGGGAGGTGTTTGGTGCGGCGAGCTGGCGGGTTAGGCGGTGACAGGGAGCCAGGAGGGACGGGAGTGCTCGAAGGCCGTGATGTCGTCGACGTGGCGCAGCGTCAGGCCGATGTCGTCCAGGCCCTCCATCAGCCGCCAGCGGGTGTAATCGTCGATCTCGAAGGGCGCCTTGATCCCGGCCGCTTCGGCCAGCACCACGCGGTTGTCCAGGTCCACCACCACCTCGGTGCCGGGGTCGGCCTCGACGGCGTCCTGCAGCGCGATCACGGCGGCCTCGGGCAGGACGACCGGCAGCAGGCCCGCCTTGGTGGAGTTGCCGCGGAAGATGTCACCGAACCGGGGCGCGATCACGGCCCGGAAACCGTAGTCGGTCAGCGCCCAGACCGCGTGCTCGCGCGACGAGCCGGTGCCGAAGTCGGTGCCCGCGACCAGGATCGTCGCGCCGGCGTACTGCGGCTGGTTGAGCACGAAGGAGGGATCCTCGCGCCAGGCGGCGAACAGGCCCTCGCCGAAACCGGCCCGGCTGACCCGCTTGAGGTACTCGGCCGGGATGATCTGGTCGGTGTCGACGTTGCTGCGGCGCAGCGGCACCGCGCGGCCGGCGTGCGTGACGAACGGTTCCATCGGGGATCTCCTCTGCGGTCTACAGGTCGGCGGGGGCGGCCAGGTGGCCGGTCACGGCGGTGGCGGCGGCGACCTCGGGCGAGACCAGGTGCGTGCGCCCGCCCTTGCCCTGGCGGCCCTCGAAGTTGCGGTTGGAGGTGGACGCGCTGCGCTCGCCCGCGCTGAGCTTGTCCGGGTTCATGCCCAGGCACATGGAGCAGCCCGCCGACCGCCACTGGGCGCCTGCCGCGGTGAAGACCGCGTCCAGGCCTTCTTGCTCGGCCTGGGCCCGCACCGCCATCGAACCGGGCACCACCAGCATCCGGACAGACGGCGCGACGTGCCGTCCCCGCAGCACCGCGGCGGCGGCCCGCAGGTCCTCGATCCGGCCGTTGGTGCACGAGCCGACGAAGACCGTGTCCACGGCGATGTCGCGCAGCGCCATGCCGGGCTTGAGGTCCATGTAGGCCAGCGCGCGCTCCGCGGCGGCGCGGGCGGCCGGGTCGGCGAACGAATCCGGGTCCGGTACCGAGGAGGCGAGCGGCAGCGCCTGCCCGGGGTTGGTACCCCAGGTCACGTACGGCGTCAGCGTGCCGGCGTCGAGGATGACCTCGTGGTCGAACGTCGCGTCCGCATCGCTCGGCAGCGTGCGCCAGTAGTCCAGCGCGGCCTCCCAGGAGGCGCCCGACGGCGCGTGGGCCCGGCCCTCCAGGTACTCGAACGTCACGTCGTCCGGTGCTACCAGGCCGGCCCGGGCTCCGGCCTCGATGGACATGTTGCAGACGGTCAGCCGCCCCGCCATGGACAGCGCGCGGATCGCCGCGCCGCGGTATTCGAGCACGTAGCCCTGCCCGCCGCCGGTACCGATCTTCGCGATGATGGCCAGGATCAGGTCCTTGGCCGTCACGCCCTCGGGCAGCGCGCCGTTCACCGTGATCGCCATCGTCCTGGGCCGCTGCTGGGGCAGCGTCTGGGTGGCCAGCACGTGCTCCACCTCGCTGGTCCCGATGCCGAAGGCCAGCGCGCCGAGGGCGCCATGGGTGGAGGTGTGCGAGTCGCCGCACACGATCGTCAGGCCCGGCTGGGTCAGCCCGAGCTGCGGGCCGATGACGTGCACGATGCCCTGGTCGGCGTCACCCATCGGATGCAGCCGGACGCCGAACTCCGCGCAGTTCTTGCGCAGCGCCTCGACCTGGGTGCGGGACACCGGGTCGGTGAAAGGACTGCCTGGGCCGTAGAGAGGGGCTGGGATACCCGGCCCTGTGATGCCGGTGGTCGGCACGTTGTGGTCTTCGGTGGCGATGGTCAGGTCGGGCCGCCGCACCTTGCGGCTGGCCGCCCGCAGCCCGTCGAACGCCTGCGGGCTGGTCACCTCGTGCAGCAGGTGAAGGTCGATGTAGAGCAGATCGGGCTCGCCCTCCGCGCTGCGCACCACATGGGCGTCCCAGATCTTCCCGGCGAGCGTACGGCCCATCACGCTCTACTCCCTTCAGGTTGCGTCTCGCATTCCGAGACGGCAATATTCAGTACATGAACAACTCTAGCGGAGTCGGCGTCCTGGACAAGACGATTTCCGTACTGTCTGCGCTGGAAAACGGTCCGGCTTCGCTGGCGCAACTGGTCAAGGCGACCGGCCTGGCCCGGCCGACCGCGCACCGGATCGCGGTCGCGCTGGAGAGCCACCGGATGCTGGCCCGCGACGCGCAGGGCCGGTTCGTGCTCGGCCCGAGGATCGGCGAGCTGGCGGCCGCGGCCGGCGAGGACCGGCTGCTGGCGATCGCGCAGCCCATCTTGACCCAGCTCAGGGACATCACCGGGGAGAGCGCCCAGCTGTACCGGCCGCACGCCGACACCCGCATCTGCGTGGCCGCGGCCGAGCGGACCAGCGGGCTGCGGGACACCGTCCCGGTCGGTGCCGCGCTGCCGATGACCGCGGGCTCGGCCGCCCAGGTCCTGCTCGCCTGGGAAGACGGCAGCCGGATGCACCGCGGGCTGCGCGGGGCCAAGTTCACCGTCACCACGCTGGCCCAGGTCCGCAGGCGAGGCTGGGCCGCCACCGCGGCCGAGCGCGAGCCCGGCGTCGCGTCGGTGTCCGCCCCGGTGCGCGGCCCCAGCGGCCGGGTCCTGGCCGCCGTCTCGGTATCCGGCCCCATCGAGCGCCTGACCAGGTCACCCGGCCGGCTCCACGCCGCCGCCGTAGTCGCCGCCGGCGAAAAGATCAGCAAGCTCCTCCGTGCCGAAACCTGACCGACCAGGGGCGGGGGAGATGAGGGTTCTGGAAGCGAGCCCAAGGGGAGGGAGAGGTGACAGTTCTAGAGGAGACGCCCAGACCGAGGAGCGAGGAACGAGCGACGAGGCCCCCGCGAGCCGAAGGGCCGCGGCTGTGCCTGGACTGAGGAGCGACGAAGGAGCGACGAGGGAGCGACGAGGGAAGGCACAGCCGCAAGAGCGGCCCGGAGGCGAGCGGGAAAGCAGAGCGGTCCGGGGTCGTAGGTAACCTGCGAAGTAAGGAGACCGGGACGTTGGACCCGGCTGGGCTACGGCCCAAGGCCCTTACCGGACTGGGTCATGATGGATATGGTCAGATTCCGGCAGAACCCGCAGGACCGGAGAACCCGGGGAATGGATACGAGGTCGCGCGCATGAAGGCAGCTGTCGTCAAGGAGACATCGCCCGGCGAGCGCCGCGTGGCCCTGGTGCCCGACGCGATCACCAGGCTGCGCCCCGCCGGGATCGACGTGCTGGTGGAGAGCGGGGCGGGCGACGGCGCCTGGCTGTCCGACGCCGCCTACGCCGACGCGGGCGCGTCGATCGTCAGCGCCGCCGAGATCTACCGGACCGCTGACGTGATCCTCGCCGTCACCAGGCCCTCGCCCGAGGCGGTGAGCGAGCTCAGGAAGGGACAGGCCGTCATCGGCATGCTGGCCCCGATGACCGACCCCGAGCTGGTCGCGACGCTGGCCGCCCAGGGGGTGACCGCGATCAGCCTGGACGGGCTGCCGCGCACACTGTCCCGGGCGCAGCCGATGGACGCGCTGACCTCCCAGTCGAACGTGGCAGGCTACAAGGCCGTGCTGGTCGCCGCCAGCGAGTTCGGCCGGTTCTTCCCGCTGCTCATCACCGCGGCCGGCACGGCCAGGCCCGCGAAGGTGCTGGTACTCGGCGCCGGCGTGGCCGGCTTGCAGGCGATCGGCACGGCCCGGCGGCTCGGTGCGGTCGTCAGCGGCTACGACGTGCGGCCCACCTCCAAGGACGAGGTCACCTCGCTCGGGGCCACGTTCGTGGAGCTGACCTCGGTCGGCTCCGCAGCCGGGGAGGGCGGCTACGCCCGCGAGCTGACCGCCGAGGAGCGCCAGGCCCAGCAGGACGAGCTGACCGGCCACATCGCCCGGCACGATGTGGTGATCACGACCGCGCAGGTGCCCGGGCGCCGGCCGCCGCTGCTGGTCACCGAGGACGCGATCAAGGCGATGGCCCCCGGCTCGGTCATCGTGGACATGGCAGCCAGCGCGCTGGGCGGCAACGTGACAGGCTCGCAGCCCGGCGAGACGGTCGTCACCGGCAACGGGGTCACCATCGTGGGCGCGGAGAACCTGGCCGCCACCGTGCCGACCGCGGCCTCGAACGCGTACTCGCGGAACATCTCCGCGCTGCTCCTGCACCTGACCAAGGACGGCGCGCTGGCCATCGACACCAGCGACGAGATCCAGGCCGGCGTGGTGGTCGCGCACGACGGCCGGATCGTCCACGAAGGCGTGGCCAGCCTGCTCCCGCCGGCAGCGCTGCCCCACCCCACCCCTGGAGGCCCCGGTGTCGACGGCACTACTGACTGACCTGACCATCTTCATCCTCGCGCTGCTCGTGGGCATCGAGGTCATCGGGAAGGTCCCGGCCACGCTCCACACGCCGCTGATGTCGGCGACCAACGCCATCCACGGCATCGTGCTGGTCGGCGCCATGCTGATCGGGCTCACGGCGCACAACGTGGTCGGCTACGTCCTCGCGTTCGTGGCCGCGGTCTTCGCCGGCGCGAACGTGGTGGGCGGCTACGTCGTGACCGGGCGGATGCTGAAGATGTTCCGCAGGAAGGCCCCGCAAGTCGAGGGGCAGCCGGAGCCGGAATCGCTCAACGGCCACAAGGGCCTCAAGGCCCTGGCCGGACGGATCGGCATCGGCAGGGCCCCGTCAGAGGGAGCAGAGCCATGACCGGTTTCACCGGATACATCCAGCTCGTCTACGTCCTGACGGCGGCCTTGTTCGTGGTCGGCCTGCACCTGATGAACAGCCCGGCCACCGCGCGCCGCGGCAACCAGGTCGCCATGACCGGCATGGTGATCGCCGTCATCGCCACGTTCGTCCTGATGATCCATGCGGGCACGGTCACCACGACCGGCTGGATCGTGCTGATCGCCGGCGCGCTGATCGGCTCCGGGGTGGGCTTGTACGCGGCCCAGACGGTTAAGATGACGGCGATGCCGCAGCTGGTGTCGGCGTTCAACTCGGTCGGCGGCGGCGCCGCCGCGCTGGTCGCGATCTACGGCTACTACGAGGCCGAGTCCCGCGTGACCGGCGTGCTCGGCACCACCACGGTGTTCACGGTGCTGGACGTGCTCATCGGCTCGGTGACGTTCTCCGGGTCGATCATCGCGGCCGGCAAGCTGCAGGGGTTCATCCCCGGCCAGCCGATCATCTTCAAGGGCGGCCGCCTGCTCAACGTGGCCCTCGCCGTCATCGCGATCGGCGCGGCCGCGTTCATGCTCACCACGGCCAGCCTGCCGGCGCTGCTGATCGTGGTGCTCGCGTCGCTGGCGTTCGGGGTGATGATGGTGCTGCCCATCGGCGGCGCGGACATGCCGGTGGTGATCTCGCTGCTGAACGCGTTCACCGGCACCGCGGTGGCGATGGCCGGGTTCGTCATCGGGAACTGGGCGCTGATCGTGGCCGGCGCCCTGGTGGGCGCCT
>Ga0335078_10010795_pt1 | contig 13526 bp, 8 predicted proteins | sample Lox_Sample_32_FD_206711 | JGI IMG/M metagenome (GOLD analysis project Ga0335078, IMG submission 206711) | Soil microbial communities from Loxahatchee National Wildlife Refuge, Florida, United States - Lox_Sample_3.2 | ecosystem: Environmental > Terrestrial > Soil > Wetlands | place: USA: Florida...
TGATTACCGGCGACCACTCGGAACCTTCCAGGACTCCTTCAATGCGGCAATCGGACTCTACTTCTTCAAACTGACTTTTGCATAATCCTCCTGGCTTGTACCTTTCTCTGTCCTTTCGTGTACCTGCGATGTACCTGGGCCTGCTTTTCCGCTGGTACTGGCCGTCGCATGGCGGTGGTCTGCTAACCGTCGCCCTTCACGCTTAACGCGGTCCTGGATGCGAGCACCAGCCGCGACCCGGTACTTTGTCCCGTGCCCGCGGCCAGGCAGTGTCACGCTCCCGGCCCGCAAGGGACGCTGACCCGCCGGGTTGGAGGGGATACTGGAGGTAACCGCGCCAGGCGTGTCCCCCTTTGCCTGGGCGCGGGTGGAGGGTCGATGGCCGGGAAAGCCAGGAACTGGTCGGCCGCCGGCGCTGCCCGGTTTGCCAGGGAGGCGCGGATCGCTACCGCCGGGTACCTGCGCGCGGCGCCGGTCGCGCGGCGGTGGCACAGGAGCAAGCTGCTGAACGCCTACGGCTTGCACCTGCAGCACACCGGGAGCCCCGAAGAGGCGCTGGGCCTGCTGCTCGGCGGCATCGGGTACCGTCCGCCGTACCCGCCCGGCTGGGACGAGATCACCGAGATGGTGCTTGCCGACGAGGCCAGCGACCTGGCCGCCGCCAGCCTGTACATCCTCACCCCGCAGATGTGCGACGTGACCGTGGCCGCTGCCCAGACCCTCACCCCCGAGGACATCGCGCTGCTGACCGAGGACGACCTGCCCTCGCCCGCGGGCCTGGTGGTGCTGCCGCAGCCGCTGCTCGTTAGCGCCGTCACCGGCGACCTCGGCGACGACCGCGCCTACCGGTGGCGCTCCCCGGCCCGTATCCAGCCGCTGTCGGGCGGCCGTCACCTGCGCCGCACCGTGCCTGCCGTCCGCATGTCGCTCTACCACGACGCGCACGGCCCGGTCCGGCCCGACACGTTCCTCGCCTACGAGTCGGCCGCCCGCACTGCGGGCACCCCGCTGCCGCCGCTGATCCTTGACGCGATGCGAGCGGTCCCGCTCGGCTACCACGCCACCGAAGAGCAGGAAGAAGACCTGAAGCGGTTCACCGGCGCCGCCCGCAGGTCCGGTGAGGCAACCCGGGAGCTGTACGCCAGCGAAGGGATCGACGAGAACCGCGTGACCGGCGAGTACGTGCCAGGCAGCCAGATCGACGACGCCGATGACCTGTTCATGGCGAAGTTCCTGTTCGCGTTCTGGCGGCTGTGCGAGCAGCGGATCGCCGTCACCGAGGCCGCGGCCATCCCGCACAGCGCCCGCGTCCTGGCCGCCAGGGCAGGCGTGCCAGCAGACGTGCGGGTCATCCGGCTCCGCCGCCCCGCCCAACCCGGCGCGGACGGCCCGGCAGGCGGTAGGGACTGGCAGCACCGGTGGGTCGTCCGGATGCACAAGGTCCGCCAGTGGTACCCCAGCGAGCAGCGCCACAAGGTGCTCTACCGCGGCCCTTACATCAAGGGCCCGGAAGGCAAGCCCATGCTCGGCGGGGAAACCGTCCGCGGCCTCATCCGCTAGCAGGGCCAGCCAGCAGGCCCCGGCGCCCACTCACAGGCGAGTGGGCGGGTAGCCCGGCTTCGGCCAGGCAGCGGCTAACTAGATTTTCAACTGGCCAGCTAAAGCCGACCCCTGCAACTGCCCGGGTAAGGGGGCGGCATGGCGCGGGCGGGCGGCTCGACAGGCACCGCGAAGGCGTGGCAACCTACCGGGACGGGCTCGTCGGCCACGGGTCGGCTGCTCGCGGCGGGGCCGCCTGCTGCGCGCGGAGGGCCGCCGCCCGGGTTCCCGGGGCGGCAAAGACGGTCAGCGGAATTCGCAGACCGTTTATCCTCGTTCGCGAACCTGTGACCCTTCCATGTCGCCATCTAATCTGCCAGCTAATACGGGCTCCCGCCGACAGCGGAGCCCGCTTTCAGTGGCGGACGCGCAGGACGTGGCGGTAATAAACCTTCCGGTGGACTCCCAGACTTGTATAAGCGCAAAGCTCTTAAAACAATAGTGGATGGCGGGCCGCAGATGCGTGACGTACGTTAATTCCCAGTCTCCTGTCAGTGGCAATGTATCCGTGCAGTGTCAGGTTCCCGCCCCTCCTGGTCCGTGCCCGCAGGCCCGCGTCCGCTCGCCCCCGCGAGGGCGTGCGGCCAGGTGAGGGGAGGCGCGCGAGGCGGCTGGCGGGCGGCGAGGAGGGCGCGGGAAAGGCGGCCGGCGGCGGAAAGGCGCGAGGGCGGACGGTAATCAATTCGGGCGCGGTGAGTGACGAATAGCGCGGAAATTGGCGAGGAAATTAGCTATTTCGAGGCGGAAAGGCGTTGACTGCCTCGAAAAAGGCGAGATAGCGTCGTGGCGTACCCAGAAATTCCGGGGGAATTCCCCCGGTAATTAATAACCTGGTTCATGGCGAAGCGCGCGCCTGCCCGTAATTCCCGCCCCCGCTATTCCCGCCGCCCTGAAGGGCCGGCTCGGCAACGGCCAGCTTCGCCGCCAGGTCGAGGTCAACGCCGACCACCTGCCCGTCGACCCCGCCACAGCCGACCCCGCCAACCCGGCCGACCGCGAACGCTACCCCGCCCTGTGGGGCGCGACCGTCCACGAGTGCGCCCATGCCGCCCACTCCCGCTGGCGCGCCCCGAAGGGCACCAGCGCCGCCTGGTCGGCCGCCGCGACCGCGCTGGAAGGATCCCGGATCGAGGCCCGCCAGGTCGCCCGCCGGCCCGGCGACCGGGCCTGGCTGCGCGCGTGCACCTGCCAGATCGTGATCGGCGACTTCACCGCCGCCGCTGCCCCGCCCGCGAGCGTGGCCGAGGCCGGATCGGCCGCCGCCCTGATCCTCGCCCGCGAAGACGCCGGCATCCTCGAGACCGCCGAGGCCGAGCCCGTCGCCAAGGCGGTCGCCGCCCTCATCGGCGAGGAAAAGCTGGGCCAGCTCCGCCAGATGTGGCGCGAGGCCCACCGCACCTGCGACGACGACGCGAGGCGCATGGTGCGGATGGGCCGCCGCTGGTGCCGCATCCTCGACATCCAGCCCGACCAGCCCGCGCCGAAGGCGGACCCGTCGGAGGCGGGCGGGCCGCCGTCGCCGGTCACCTCGGCGGTTGGCCAGGCGACGGCCGGGTCGAGGACGCCGCCAAGGCCGAGTTCGCGCCGACGCCCCCGTTTCCGCCCGGCCGGGCTGAGGGCCGCGAGGCCGAGAACAAGGTCCGCCGTCAGGCTGGCGACGCCTCCGCCAGGGACTTCGCCCGCGACCCCGGCGACGCCTCCGCCGGCACCACGGGCACCACCCGCGAGCCCACCCCGGATGAGCAGGCCGCCGCGAGGCGGCTGGCCCGCGCGCTGCGCGAGGCCAGCGCCGGGGGCCGCACCGAGACCGTCATAGCCTCGGCGACCCCGCCCGGCCGGCTCCGCATGCGACACGCCGTGACGGCCGACGCCCAGCGCGCCGCCGGGGCCATGCCCACCGCCAAGCCGTTCACCAGGGTCGAGCGCCGCCGGGTACCCGCCCCGCCCCTCGCCGTCGGCATCGCCTGCGACGTGTCCGGCTCGATGAGCGGCTTCACCGGGCCGGTCGCCTCGACCGCCTGGATACTGGCCCGCGCGACCGCGAGCCTGCCCGCCGCCCGCACCACTGCCGTCACCTACGGGCGGCACGTCCGCCCGGTCACCTACCCCGGCGCGGTCCCCGCCCAGGTCGCCGAGTTCAGCGCGGCCGGCAAGTACGAGGACTTCACCCGCGCGGTCAGCGCCCTGGACGGCGCGCTCGGCATCGCCAAGCCGGGCAGCACCCGCATCCTGGTGATCGTCTCCGACGGCCGGTACAAGGGCACGCAGCACGCCGACGGGCAAAAGCTCATCACCCGCCTGGCAGCCTCGGGCTGCCTGGTCATCTGGATCGCCCCCAGCGACACCGCGAACACCATGGCCGGCGCGCGGGTGGTCATCCTCGCCGATCCGCCGCCACCAGCGCGGCGGTCGCCCGCGCGGTGGCCGCCAGCGCACGCACCGCCTGACCGCCCGACCCCCAGGAGGCGGCCCGGCCCGCCTCCCGGCACGAGCGTCTCCCGCCGGGAAAGGACATGTCCGCACCAGATCACGGCACCGGGATAAACGCAGCAGGAAAAGGAAAGGCAACGAGCGCGGAAAAGTAACGGCACCCGGCCCTGAAAGGAAGAATACGTCGGTATGCCTCCCGGAAAACCGTCGGCCAAGTCGCGGTCGCGAGTCGTAATTCCAGTTGAGGGCAGCGAGTCGGCATATTTCCGTGTCCCGACGGGCCGGGCGGGGAAACGGCATCTGGAATTGTCGCGGAGCTGCTTGACTTCACGTCCGGACCAGAGCAATTGTCGTCCAGAAAACACCGGCGCAGTCAAATCAAACGGGAATTATGCCGGAGAATAGAAACGGAGTCACCATCATGGCACGCACCAAGAACCCCGCCCCCGCTCCGCACGCGGCCCGCACCGCCGCCGACACCGCGACGACCCCGGCCTCCGCGCCCGTTGCCCCGCCGGCGGGCGACAGCCCCGCAGCGGCCGTCCTGGCCGCGCTGTCGGCCGACCCCGCCGGGGCAGCCGTCGCGGTCATCGCCGCCCGCGCCGGGATCAGCGTTCCCGCCGCCCGGCAGGCCCTGCTCGCGCATGAGAAGAACGGCACCGCCACCCGCGTCAAGGGCAGCAGGCCCGGCATCGCCGACACCTGGAAGCCCGCCGCTGCGACGGAGGCCCCGGCCGCCGAGGCTCCGCCCGCCGAGAACCCCGGCGCGAGCACCCCCGGCGACGGGCAGCCCGCCCCGGCCTCCGGCAGCGGCACCGCCGTGGGCCAGCAGGCGGACGCCGGCCCCGAGCCGGACCCGGCCGTGACCGCCGAGGCGGCCGGAAGTGTCGCGGCCATCGCCCAGGCCGCCGACGAGGCCGGGAAGGCCCTCGCGGCCGGGAACCTGGACGTCGCCCTGGCCGCCCTGGAGGCCGCCCGCGACCTGGCCGCCCAGGGACGGCACGCGGTCAAGGCCGCCGCCAGCGGCCGGCGCGCCCCGGCGACCCGGCCCGGGGCGCTGCGCGACCTGGTCGAGGACCACCTGCGCAAGTTCCCCGACACCGCCTTCACCCCGCACCAGGTCGGCAAGGTGCTCACCCGGTCGGCCGGCGCGGTCGCCAACGCCTTGGACAAGCTCGTCAGCCTCCGTGTCGCGCAGATGGTCACCGACAAGCCCCGCTCCTACCGGCTCGCCCCCGCCCCGGACGTGGCCGACAACCCCGGCATCAGCGCGGAGGCTGCGCCCAGCGCCGCGTAGCGCGCGGGTCGCGTGGACGGCGCGGCCGGGACGGCACGAAGCCGCCCGGCCGCGCCGTCTTCGCGTTGTGCCTGCGTGGCTGGCCTGCGGTTGCGGTCGGCCGCGCAGGCCGCGCCGGCCGACTGCCGCTTGCGGCCATTAAGTACATCAGGGTGCTGATAAGTACATCAGGGTGCTGACCTGCACAGGTACATCGCAGGTGCACGCCAGGTAGACCAAAGGACCATCGCGGGAGCTATCCTGTCGGCCGCCCGCACGGCGCGCGTACTGCTACTTGTAGCCGACGCCGCAGACGGTGGCGTCCTCCCGGCGGCCTCGCCGTCGTCGTCGCCATCGGGCCACTGGGAGGCGGGGACGATCCCGGGCGGCACGACGGTCAGGCCGTCGAAGAAGCCCGACAGCCTGTTGGCTAGCAACTCCGTTTCGGAGACATCCAGCAGAAGTTGCGAAAGTTGCACCGGGCGTGGTGCGGCGGAGGTGCGCCAATTTCGGGGGCAGGAGGATACTTTGAGCGCATAATCTGGCCGTACGCTGCTAACCGTTGAGGAGTTAGGGGGGCTGGTGGCACAGGGCATTGAAGCGCGCGAGTCTCAGCTGTCGAGGGTGTTCTGTAGCGACTTCCAGTTCGAGATACCTAGCTACCAGCGGCCGTACAGCTGGGGAGACGAACAGGCCGGCGAGTTGTTCGAGGACGTCCTGGCGGCCGTGCGCCGTGCCAGGCCCGGGGTGGCGGACCCGTACTTCCTGGGCAGCCTGGTCCTGATCAAGAAGCCTGAATCGACACGTGCGCAGGTGGTGGATGGCCAGCAGCGGCTGACGACGCTGACCTTGTTGTTCGCGGCGCTGCGAGACACGATCTCGTCGCCCGAGATACGGGCGGCCCTGGGGAACCTCCTTGTCGAGCCTGGCAACCCGCTTGAGGGTCTCATCGAGCAGCCTCGGCTGGCTGTTTGGGACGCCCACCGCCAGTTCTTCGCCCAGCATGTGACAAGTCCCGGCAGTCTCCAGACCCTGGACCAGGAGCAGGCCCTAACAGGCGCCCAGGCACTTATCCAGAAGAACGCGAGGCTGTTCACCCACTGTCTGGAGGCCCTGGCTGAGGAGGAGCGTGTCGCGCTGGCACGCTACCTGGTCTCCAGCACGTACCTCGTCGTGGTCTCGACGCCCGATGAGGGAAGCGCCCACCGGATCTTCGCAGTCATGAACGACCGAGGCATGCAGCTGTCGCACACGGACATCCTCAAGGCGGAAATCCTTGGCGGCATCCCCGAAGCGGAGCGCGAACTGTATGCGGAGCGTTGGGCGTCCGCGGAGGACTGCGTCGGGCGAGAAGCGTTCGGCGACCTGTTCGGGCACATTCGCATGATCTACGCGAAGGCCAAGCCAGAGAAGGCCGTCCTGGAGGAATTCCGCCGCCATGTCTTGAGCGAGTTCGCCGCTAGTGACTACCCCAAGGTGATCACCGAGGTCATCGAGCCCTACGCTGACGCTCAGGCAACCCTCCTCATGGCCGGCTATAAGGCGGGATCCCAGGCCGAGGAGGTCAACCGGTACCTGCGATGGCTCGGGCGGCTCGACAACTCCGACTGGCAGCCGTCGGCCCTGTGGGCACTACGGCACTGGCGCAACGAACCGGAGCGACTCGCCGGGTTCCTCCGGAACCTCGAACGACTCGCGGCAAGCATGTTCATCCGGCGGGCTGACGTGAACGCGCGGATCCGCCGCTACGGTGAAATCCTAACCGCCCTGGACGCGGGCGCCGAGCTATCCAAGCCCGGAGTCCTCGGGCTCACAGACGACGAGCGCCAGGAAACCCTGGAGTGCCTGGACAGCGACGTCTACGAGGGCGGCCGGACCCGGCTCTACATCCTGCTGCGGCTGGATGAGACCCTGGCCGGCGCCGGCGCCAGTTACGAGCACAAGCTCATCACGGTAGAACATGTACTCCCGCAGAATCCAAAGCCAGGCAGTGAGTGGTCGAAGAGCTTCACCGAGCAGGAGCACGCCCACTGGGTGCACCGGCTAGCCAACCTTGTCCTCCTGGACCGCCGCAAGAACAGCGCGGCCGGGACACTTGAGTTCACGGAGAAGACAGAGAAGTACTTCGCGACGAAGGACAAGGTCTCCCCGTTCGCCCTGACGACAACGGTAATCCGCTGCCCGGAGTGGACTCTGGAAGTCCTTGACAAGCGCCAGCAGGAACTCATGGGCCACCTCGCGGCGGCTTGGAGCCTGTGACCTCGTCCTTCAGCAAGACTGCCAACCTCCGATTCCGCTGAAGGTGACAGATGGCTAGCATAAAAGGCCGTTACGAGTATCCAGATGGCGCGACTCCCGGAAAATCGAAAGAGGGCGGCCTGGATCAGAATATCTACGATGACCAGGGGAATCTCGTAGGACATGCCAGATTCATTCCCGACGACGGGAGCGATGACGATTACGGCTACAGGTACGAGGACGACTACCGGCGCGGGTCGGATGCGGAATCGGAGGAAGTACGTCTAACTCCCGAGGAGATCGCTCAACTGGCTGAACTGCTTGCCACCGCTATCTTGGCTGGCGTTAAGGTTGCGCCGCATGTCAGGCAATGGTGGGAAGAGCAGGTGCTCTCGGCTATCAGGTCGGGTTTGAGCAAGTGGGACGAAAAGGCGCTCCCGGCCATCAAGGCGCAGTGGAGCAGGCTCACTCGCTCCCACAAGGCTGAGAGGCGGCAGACCGTCGTTCCCGAGGTGCAGGCGATCGCCGCGGCGATGCCCGTCGCTGACTCGCCGGACGTGACCAGTGCGCTCGCGGTATATCAAGCCAGCATGAGCAGTACGGAAGCACGAGAACGCTTCGTCGCGGCCCTCGTGGCGAGGGCGTTCAGCGACGAGCAGATGCGGATCCTGCGCGAGACGCCCGTCCGGGCCGGCGATGCCCTGGACCTAGGCCACCTGATGGAGGCGGTCACGCCAGAGGAAGTCGCGCGCCACATCAACCAGGTACTCCAATCGAACCCGACCCTGCTGGAGGCCCGCACGAGAGCCGGATTCGGGCATCTCGAAAAGCCCCTGCGCCTAACCGACGGCAAGAAGTAGCCAGCTAACGCACTCGGTTAGGCAGTGCGGCCTCCGCGCCCCCCGGCTAGCCTGGTCCTTCACGGAGCCTGATGGCCCATCGGTGAGAAGCACGTTGAAGACAACCTAGTGCCGTCTGCGGGCTAGCATCCCAAGTCGCTTACGCTCGGCGGCCGAAGCTGGCAACGCCACTTGGTGACCGACAGATAGCCGCGCAACCGACACGCGTACCGACAGGTAGGCGGCCGAGCCGACATCTTCAGCGGACCCCCTACAACCGCAGCGTCTTTTTGCCCCGCCAGCGCCTATTTTCGGGTGGCCGGGTGAAAAAAGGCCGTCAAAACCCGATTTATGTAGTGAGTCAGCAAAGCGGCGGCACGCGGGACCACCCGCCATGCCAGTTCCTCCAGACAGCGTTACGCGCTGCCCTCCGCCGGGCGTGCCCACACCGGGCCGCGCGGCGGCGGGCGCCGCCGTGCCCCTTGGCGGTGCCCGCCTCGCAGTAGGCGTCGGCCAGCGCCGGCCCGCGGTTGCGGGGCGGCGCCAGGGCCAGGCCGACTTGACGCGGCGGGCGGAGTCGAGGGTGGATTCCTGCGGTCCCGGGCGGCAGGCCAGCCCGCCCCGCCGGCCGGCGACCGGGTCGGCTGCCGCCACCCCCGGCAACGGCGATGGCGCGCACGGGGTCACCGCCCGGGACCACCCCGCGCCCGCTCATGCCGGCCTTCCCCTCCGGCAGGAGCGGGCCGCCCGGCGTCACCCGCCCCGCCGCGCACGCCGCTCGTGCGGTGCCACTGTTTCCCTGCCGCAGCCCCGGGCCATCCCCCGCCGTCAGCCCGGCGGCCGGACTTGACACGGCGGGCCGAGCGGAGCGTCCGTCGTCGCGGACCCACGGACGGGCCGCCCCCGGGAACGCCAACCGCTCCCGGCCGGCCCGCCGCCACCCCGGCCGCTGGACCGGGTACCGCGGATGACTCGCTGCTGACGATCGAGGAGGTGACCGCCGAGCTGCGGGTGTCGCGGGCCGCGTTCTACCGCTGGCGCCGGCAGGGCGCCGGCCCGGCGGTAGTGCGGCTGCCGGGAGGCGGGGTGCGGGTCCGGCGCAGCGCGCTCACCTTGTGGCTGCGCCAGCTCGAACAGGACACGCAAGACCGACAGGAGCAGACAGGTGGACAGTTACGACGTCAGGTTCTGGGAAACTAAGAAGATCGCCGACAACGCCAGCGGCGGCCGGTACCGGGTCCGGTGGGCCGTCAACGGCCAGGAGCACTGCAAGTCATTCAAGAACAAGACCCTCGCGGACGGGTTCCTCGACAACCTCAAGAACGCCGCCCGCGACCGCCGTCCCTTCAGCCCCCGCACCGGCCTCCCAGCCGCCGAGACCACCGACGACGAGATCGTCACCTGGTACGAGCACGCCCGTAGCTACGCCGAGGCCAAGTGGCCGAACCTCGCCCCGGTCTCGCGCCGTTCGGTCGCCGAGGCGCTGGTCACCGTGACGGTCGCGCTGACCGCGAGGGAGAAGGGCGCGCCCGAGCCGAGGGTGCTGCGCCGGGCGCTGTTCGCCTGGGCGTTCAACCCCGCCACCCGTGAGGCCGACCCGCCGCGCGAGGTCGCCCTCGCCCTGGGCTGGGCCGCCCGCGCCTCGCTGCTGCTCAGCGCGCTGGACGACCCGGCCACTGTGCGGGTCGCGCTCGGCGCCTGCGCCAAGACCCTGGCCGGGAAGCCGGCCGCCGGGTCGACGCAGCGGCGCAAGCGGTCGGTGTTCTACAACGCCCTCGGCTACGCCGTCGAACTCGGGCACCTGGCCTCCAACCCGATCGACCGCATCCAGTGGACCGCCCCCGCGGTCGCCCAGAGCGTCGACCGCCGGGTGGTGGTCAGCCCCGCCCAGGCCAGGAGCCTGCTGGCCGCCGTCCGGGGCCTGTCGGAGCGGGGCGCGCACCTGGAGACGTTCTACGGCTGCCTGTACTACGCCGCCCTCCGCCCCTCGGAGGCGGTGATGCTCCGCGAGTTGGACCTGTACCTGCCGGCCAAGGGGTGGGGGAGGATCGTGCTGGCCGCCTCCGCCTCCCGGGCGGGCACGGCCTGGACCGACCACGGCACCTCCCGCCAGGAACGCGGCCTTAAGCACCGCGCCGACAACGAGACCCGCACCATCCCCATCCCGCCCGAACTCGTCCGCCTCCTGCGCGCCCACATCAAGAAGTACGGGACCACCCCGGACGGGCGGGTCTTCCAGACCAGCCGGGGCGGCATCATTCAGGACTCCGCCTACAGCGCGGTGTGGGCCGAGGCCAGGAAGGACGCACTGACCGAGGCGCAGTTCCGCTCCCCGCTGGGCCGCCGCCCGTATGACCTGCGGCACGCGGCGGTGTCGCTGTGGCTGAACTCCGGGGTGCCCGCGACCGAGGTCGCCCGCCGGGCGGGGCACGGCGTCGCGGTCCTGCTGAAAATCTACGCGCACTGCATCGACGGGCAGGCTGATGCCGCCAACCAGCGCATCACCGACGCCCTCGGTGCCAAGGACACCGAGCCCGGACCCGGCGCCGAGGAAGACGGCGAAGGTGAAATGGCATCTTGAACACCGCAGGTCAAAGGCCACAAAGGCCCAGATCCGGGCGTGAAGGCGCGGCCTCCTGACGCCGCCGTCCGTGCCCGTCCGTGCGTCACCTCGCCGCCGGCTCCCAGCGCACGGACGCATGGCGGACGGCGGCGGCCCCAAATTACGGCTCGGAGCGTATAACGGCAGGTAAGCGGCATAAGCCTCGAATAGGAGGATAGGGCTGTAAAACCGTCGGCTCAGCCTACGTTGGTTCGAACCCAACACCTGCCACATTGTTTCCGCAGGTCAGAGCCGGTGTCACTGGATGGTGGCGCCGGCTTTTGCGTGCCAGTGCGAGCGGTTCGCGGACCGAGTGTGGGCCAGCTGTGGGCCAGGCCGGGTAACCGGTTATCGTTCTAAAATTTGGCTTTGAGCTGGCTAAACGTTTATCGATAGGGCTGCTGTGATGGCCTGCGGCCGGCGTGATTTGTGGGCCGTCGGCGGGCCGGGCGGGAAAATCACGGACGCATGGCGGACGGCGTCCGCGCTCATCGTGGTTGGTGCAACCGCTGGTCTTTCCACGGAGTCGCGCGGTCGGTGCACACCGCTGGCTTTTTCACGGACGGGCACGGACCATGTCCTTCGGGCGGTCCGAGGACACGGCTGATGTGCTGGTTGAGCAGGTCGTCGTGGCCGTGGATGCAGTGGGTGTAAACGGTGAGCAGGACCGCGACGCTGTTCCCAGCCCTCGCGGCGATCTGGGCCGGGTCCCCTCCGGCGTTCAGCCACAGGGACAGGGCCGCGTGGCGCAGGTCGTAGGGCCGCCGGGCGAGCCCGCTGGCGGCGAGTTCGGGCCCGAGGGCGAGAGCGCGGGCGGCGTGCCAGGCGCGGCCGTAGACCGATTCGCTGAGCGGCCCACCACGGGTTCCCTGGAACAGCCGCCCGCCGGGTGCGGTGCCGTAGGCGTTGACGTGCGTACGGAGCATGGCGACGAGCACCGGGGGGACCGGGACCATCCGGATTGTCCCGTGCGGCCGGTGCTTGAGCCGGCGCTGCTCGTGGCTGGTGCCGGTGCTGGTCCAGGCAGCGGCGGTCCTGGGCGCGGCCGTGGCGAGCCGGAGCACGCCCCATCCGGAGCCGGGCAGGTGGCAGTCAGCGAGGCGCAGGGCGACGGCTTCCTCGGGGCGAAGCGCGGCGTAGTACAGGCAGCCGAAGAAGGCGGTCAGCTCCGGCCGGGTCTGGGTGACCGCGTCCAGCAGCGCGGCGACCTGATCTGGGCTGGCCACGACGGCGGGGTCGAGGGCTGCGGATGACTGAGGCACCCGCCAGCCGAGGTTGTCCAGCGGGTTGCCCGGCAGCAGTCCGCCCTCGACCGCGTAGCTGAGCGCGCCGTGCAGGACGGCGCGCTTGCGGATGATGGTGTTGGCGGCGGCCTGGCTGCCGTCCAGCCGGAATGTCAGCGCCTCCAGCGCGGCGCGCAGCACGTCCGGCTCGCTGAGGCAGCCGACGGGCAGGGATGCCTGCTGCGCCCAGTCGAGGATCCGCGCGGAGGCGCAGCCCGGTTCGGCCGGGCGAGCGGGGTTGAAGGCGTGCTGGTACAAGGCCGTGCGCAGCTCCCGCGGACCGGGCCGGCCACGTCCACCGGGCCGGGCCAGTGCGGGCGTGACCGTGGCGAGCGCCTCGGCCACGCTGGCGCGGGAGTGGGCGGCCAGGGACGGCCATTTCATCGCGGTGTATGCGGTGGCCTCCTCGTACCAGGTGACGATCGCAGGTTCGGGAATGTGCCATTCCGCCGGCTCGCCCGTCAGCGGATCGAAGTCCAGGCCCATCCGGGCCGCGCGGACCAGTTCGGCCCGGTAGCTGTCGGCGAGCTTCCTGGTGATGAACGACTTTGACTTGCTGCGGCCCGCCGCCCGCCAGCGGACTTCGAACGGTCGGCGGCGGCCAGGGCGTCGGCGGATCGCGTGCACGCTTACATCGAACCTGTTCGTGGTTGCCTCCTGTCTGGCAGGCGACCCGTCCCATGCCGATTCTCACACCCGAAGCAGGCACCACCCAGCTCAGCATGTCGAACTGAGCCGCGCTCAGGCAAATCTGCCGAACGTTCCGCTTGTGCCCCGGGTTCTCCACTCCAAGTTCCGCTAGCCGCGACGCCGGTATGGTGTCGTCGTGGAGACGGCGGACGAGGTAGCGCGGCTGGCGGAAGAGTGCGCGATCATCCGGCAGGCGGTCGCGCTGGCGGCCTGGGTGAGGCCGGAGGGGAAGGCACTGACCAGGGCGGGGGTGCTACGCAAGCCAGCGGTGCCGGCCGCGTGCACGGCCATCGGGATTCGAGCGCCGGAGCGGTTCCGATCGGCGGCGGACGTCCCGGGCCTGCACCGGCCGTGGACCGCCGCTCTTGCCCTCGGCGTCCTGAAGATCGACGATGACCGGGCGACCGCCGGTCTGGAGCTGGACGGGTGGCCGGGAGAGGCAGACAGCACCGGGCGCTGGCTCGATGCCCTGCGCGCGGTCTGCGGCGACATCACGGGGGGAGCGGCCGATGCCAGCCTGGGTCTGCTGGTTCTCGCCCAGGCGCTGCTGAGATCCCTAAGCGCGGGCA
>Ga0335078_10010796_pt1 | contig 13526 bp, 12 predicted proteins | sample Lox_Sample_32_FD_206711 | JGI IMG/M metagenome (GOLD analysis project Ga0335078, IMG submission 206711) | Soil microbial communities from Loxahatchee National Wildlife Refuge, Florida, United States - Lox_Sample_3.2 | ecosystem: Environmental > Terrestrial > Soil > Wetlands | place: USA...
TCAACCCACGCCTTGGCTTCTTCTTCATTATCAAAACGTCGGGGCGGCATAAAATTAACTCTTTCTATCACATACACGCCGTCTGGTAGCCCAGTAGCTAACGCCTCAAATGACTCTGACTCTGCATAACATTGCCAGCCAAAGCAGAGAATGACAACGAATACAAACGCTGTTTTCATCAGGTTTTTATAATTTTGGTTCTCTATTTGAAATATGATTCCATACCCATGCTTCATCTCGCCATGGGAATATTGATGACATCACTCCATTGGCCGATGCGAGCGTTGAAAGTTAACATTTTAATTTCATAGGACGTTTGGGGCGGAGTTATTTTCATTTTGTTGGCGCGGTGGGCGGTGTCGGCGGAGTGTGATTGCCGTCGAGGAAAGGAGTCAGTCCCGCACATTGCAGAGTTTTTGGTTCCCATGCTTCCTCCCGAAGGCAGTATTCTCTCGAAGTGGTGACTGCCAAAAGTCGGGTTAAACTGGATAAAAGATGTCCCTGCACTCTTGCGCGGTTGCGCGGTTGCGCGGTTGCGCGTTGACTTGCCCAGGACAAGCGGCACCACATGGTCCGAATCCTTCATGTGCTGCGCCGCGTATTTGGACAAAACCCCATCAAGTTGTCAACACTTTTTTTGATATTATTCATAAGTGTTTGGAATTAAGTGAGATTGAATTCAAATGCAAAACCACAGCTTGCGATTTGCACGCCACAAAAAAATTACGAGCCCGCGAAACCGAGAGTAGGCCAACAATCAAAACGACCGATCAAAGAATCGGTGAAATCCTAATTTTCATGGGCTAGAAAAAATTTCACCATTTGAAAAAGCGTGTCTTTGCGGTCGCTCAAATTATAAGTTACCGCATTGCGCCATTAACTGTGAGCCTAATTGTTGTGACCCGAACAAAATAACCGTCGCTATGCTGAGTATGGTTGTGATTGATTTAGTTTGCATATGTTATTCTTCTCTCTTTGTTTGTGGTTTTACCGTTTGTTAAGAGATGTATGGTGAAAAAAGCGCTGCGCCCAAATGCCAATTAGGGGAATCGCGGTTAGAACAACTAAAATTGCTACAACGGACTTAACCGACTTGATGTCGGCAATGAGCATGAATTTAACTGGGAATGGAATAAGGACGTATTGAGTTTTTATTTGATGTCCGAAACCGAATTGGAAACAGCTACTAGCGATGGAAACACCCAAGTCCGCCATCGGCTCAAACGACTGAAAAACGATTGGCCGGGCGCAGCTAGGAAGAATGTCATTCCAGAACTCTGCTCAAGGTTGGACAGGTTTTCTGTACAACCCCTGTAATTAATATAGCCGCTCACGAAAGCAGGTTCCGCCACCTTGCCAGTTGCTTCGTAACTTCTTTGGTTCCCGGCGCGCCGGTGAAATTGCGTTTGGCCATCGCCTTTACCAAATCGAATACGGCCAGCGCGTCACGGCCAAAAAATTTGGTCCCGGTCACCGGGTCCGCGGATCGCAGTTCGGCGAGTGTGAGCTGATTCAGCGCTTTGCCGGATTTTTCTGCCAGCGCCACCACCGCGCCGACGGCTTGATGCGCTTGCCGGAACGGCATCCCTTTCCGCACCAGATAATCCACCAAATCCGTCGCCAGCAATGCCGGGTCACTCGCAGCAGCGGCGCAGGCGGCGCGATTGACTTTCGTGTTCTTCAGCATCGCGGCCATGAGGCGTGTCGTGGCGCGCACGGTGTCGGCGGTGTCGAACAGCCGTTCCTTCTCTTCCTGCAAATCGCGGTTGTAGGTCATCGGCAAACCCTTTAGCAGCGTCAACAGCGCGACGAGGTTGCCGATGACGCGGCCAGTCTTGCCACGCGCGAGTTCCGCTACATCAGGATTTTTCTTTTGCGGCATGATTGATGAACCTGTGGTGTAGGCGTCGGCGATATTGATGAAGTTAAATTCAGTGGTGGCCCAAAGGATCAAATCCTCCGCGAGCCGTGAGAGATGAACCGCCAACAGCGCGGCGGCAGCGCAGAATTCAACAGCAAAATCCCGGTCACTCACGGCGTCCATGGAATTTTGCGAAAGAAGCACAGGCATCCCGCCTGTTTTTCTTCCGTGCAGGCGAGACGCCTGCGCTACAAAGCCGAGCAATTTGGCGACGAGTTCGCGTCTGAGCGGGAGTGTGGAGCCAGCAATCGCGCCGCTGCCAAGCGGGCAGATGTTCACGCGCGAGTGGCAATCCCAAAGCCGTTCGCAGTCGCGTTCGAGCATTTCAACGTAGGCGAGCAGATGATGCGCAAGATAGACCGGCTGCGCCCGTTGCAGATGCGTGTAACCGGGGATCAGTACGTCGGAGTTCTTCTTGCCGAGTGAGACAAGTGCCCGCTGCAAATCCACAATTTCGCCGAGCAACAAGACAATTTCATCACGCAACCAGAGGCGCATGTCGAGTGCGATCTGGTCGTTTCGTGAGCGGCCGGTGTGCAATTTCGCGCCGGCAGGCACACGCCGGGTCAGTTCGGCTTCGATGTTCATGTGAACATCTTCGAGTTCGGGCCGCCATTTGAATTTGCCGGCGGCGATTTCCCGGCCGATGGCATCAAGGCCTTTCGCGATGGCGCGCAACTCCTTTTTCGTCAGCACGCCGATTTTTTGGAGCATAGTGGCATGAGCCATCGAACCGAGAATGTCCTGCCTCCAGAGCCGATGGTCGAAGGAGATGGATTCAGTAAATTGCGCAACATCAGCGGCGGGACCGGATTTAAACCGTCCACTGCGTGAGATTGGAGAAATTTTTTTCATACCTAAACTGCTTCGAATGTGCTTCCAGCCAAACGGAATGTCACTCCCAAAGACACAGGGCCGTCGGCAGAACCGGGTCCGAATTGTCGTCTTAATCCCGATTTCCCTCATCAAACGATTGTGATTTGGGCAGAATCAGGATTAGAATTTGGCAAAAACCGTATTGCCGCTGCTGTAGGGATGTGAAATTCTCTTCAGGTAATCATGAGCGAGTTCAAATATGCCTGCCCGGTCTGCGGCCAGCACATCAAGTGCGATTCATCGCAGACGGGCACAGTGATGGAATGCCCGACGTGCTTTCAAAAAATCACTGTGCCGCAGGCGCCCGCGACAGAGGATCCAAAATTCATTATTGCGGGGACGAAGGCCGGTGGGGGGCGTCCCGTGCCGACGGTGGTGGATGCGGGACCGGTGACCGCGCCGGAGAAACATTTTCCGGTTGCCGGGTTTATCGTCGCAGTATTGCTTTGCGCCGCTGCCGCGGTTTTTGTGGCGTATGAAATAAAGAACAATCACGCGGCGGGGCAACACTATCCCGCCGACGGGCAGGACCATCGAAGCGCCGCAACGCCGCCACAGCCACAATCGTCCGAATCGCCGTTGCCCGGGCTGGTCACGTTTGTGCCGACAAATTTACCGGTTCCAACGGGGACAAATTATTGGACGTTGAACGTCAACGCCGTCGGCACGCCAGCGATGCCCGCCGGGGGAAAAGTTCACGGCAGATCATTCACGGCGGGGCGGATGGTTTTAAACAAGGACGGCTTGACGATCCGCACGGCCGACTTCCCGCCGGAAGCCGGCGTCACCATTTACTTGCGGCCCGATCCAATTGAGAGCCTTTATGGCAAATCGCTGGTTTTCGAACCCAACACGCCCCAGGCGCCCGCGGTTTATTTGCGCTGGAAAAACGCGCAAGGCCAGGAGTCGGACGACGTGAAAAACTCCGGATATGCCCTCCGCATTGAGTTCGGGAATCCGGTCAGCAATCATATTCCGGGTAAAATTTACCTTTGCACTCCAGATGAATTTAAGAGTTACGTCGTGGGAGATTTCAATGCCGAAATCGTCAAATCGAACCCGTAGCGGCAACATGGTGGAGATTGTCGTCCGCACGCTGACAAGGGAAAAACGCACACTGGCTTTGGCAGAATCCTGCACGGGCGGCCTCATCGCCAATCAAATCACGAACGTTCCCGGTGCTTCAAAAATTTTCCCGGGCGGGATTGTGGCCTACAGCAATGCGGCCAAACAAACATTTCTCGGCGTGCGCGCGGCAACGCTCGCCCGGCACGGCGCGGTCAGCGAAGCCGTGGCGCGCGCCATGGCCGAAGGCGCGCGGGTCAGGTTTGGCGCGGATTTTGCTATAGCGGTGACGGGTATTGCCGGACCGACCGGCGGCACAAAAACCAAACCAGTGGGAACGGTTTTCATCGCATTGTCCGGTCCTGAGGGAGTCGTGGTCGAACGCAAGTTTAATCCGGGGGGACGCGAGCGATTCAAGGATTTGACGGCGCAACAAGCGTTGACCATGGTGCAGACGCAGTTGATTCGGGAATGACGTTTTATGCTTGAGGGCGGAATTGTTTTAGATAACCTGATTTTCGGACATGGCCTTGACTGCTGATCCACTGACGGAAGCGCACAACGCGGCTGCCGACCTGATTGAGACTGCGGCGACACCCGGGCGACGGGGTACGTTGTTGATTGTGGACGATGAAGAAGGGCCGCGCCAATCGTTGCGGGTCATTTTCAAGGACGATTATGATTTGCTGATGGCCGAGGACGGGCCGACGGCTATCGAACTGGCGCAGAAGAACAAAATTGACGTTGCGGTGCTGGACATCCGCATGGCGGGCATGTCCGGCATCGAGGTGCTCGAACGCCTCAAATATGTGAACCCCGACATCGAGGCGATCATGATCACGGCGTTCGAAACCACGGACACGATCCGTCAGGCTTTGCGATTGCGCGCTTCCGACTACATCAACAAGCCATTCGACATCAACACCATTCGCGCCGCGGTCAACCAGGCCATGCAGCGGCGCACCTTGGAAAGCGAAATCCACAGCAGCGCCGAAAAAGTCCAGCAACTCCTCAACGAATTGCAGAACCAACGGATCGAGGAACAAATCGTCAAGGCGCGCGGCGACATTTACGCGCACATCATCCATGACATCAACGGCCCCCTCACGGTCATCTGCGGTTTTGTGCAGGTGCTCAACCGGCGGCTTGGCCAGGCTTCACGGCTGGAAATGGCGGACCTGGAATTTATCCGGGAACGGTTGGGCATCATCGGGCGGCAGACGAGCAGCTGCATTGAGATTTCCCGCCGCTATCTTGGCTTTCTCCGCCGCCAGTCGGATGAAACCGCGCGGGTGGGCGTCAACCAGATGCTCAAAGACCTGGAGCAGCTTGTGCGGGTACATCCGAGCCTGCAGGACAACGAGTTCGGTGTCCGACCATTGACGGAAGACGTCGGCGTCAAAATCAATGGCACAGATCTGATTCAGATTCTGCGCAACCTGGCCGTTAATGGTTTTCAATGCGCCTCGTTCAGCCATCGCGTGGACATTGGCGGCGAAATTTTGCGCGAGCCACTGGACCTGCAGACATTCAAGGATGGCCCGCAGGACCGTTTGTTGAACGTGGAAGGTTTCAGCAACACCGCGCCGCTGGTGAAATTGTGGGTGCGAGACAACGGGCCCGGCATTCCGCCGGAAGTGCTGCCGAAAATCTTCCAGCCTTACTTCACCACCAAAGGCCCGCGACAGGGAACCGGCTTGGGCCTCAGCATCGTCCAGCGCCTCATTAAGGAAGGCAACGGCGCGCTGCACCTGCACACGCACGTGGGCGAAGGCACGACCTTTACGATTTACCTACCCGGCGCGAAGCTGGCAAAATAGATCGCCTCTCAGACCAGCCCCGATCCGGGATCATTTCCAGGCTGTTGCTATTTCCGCCATAAGTGCAAGAAATGCATCGGTTTGGCCAAAACACGCGTAGTGGAATTCCATCCGTTCCAGGATGTTGTTCTCGAAGCGGATCTAAAATAACGTCCACCAAAATTCCAACCAGCGAAACAACGATGAAAAAAATACTCATGCTCGCCGTCGTCACCGGTTTTGCCGCGGCATTGACGGCCTCGGCTGCGGAAGGCAAGGAAAATTGGAACACCCTGTGCGCCAAATGCCACGGCGTGGACGGCAGGGGCCAAACGAACATAGGAAAAAAGCTCGGGGCCAAGGATTACTCCGACGCAAAAATCCAGGCCGCCCTGACGGACGAGGCTGCGTTCAAGGCCATCAAAGAAGGGCTAAAGGACAAAGAGGGCAAAACCCTGATGCACCCTTACGACCAATTGTCGGACGACGACGCTAAAGGGTTGGTAGCCTACCTGCGGACGTTCAAAAAATAGCGATCATCCGGAGACCAGCTGATTGCGCTGCGCGGCCCAACCGCGACAAGAGCACTGAATGATCCGATGGATACCGGCGAAACGACCACCACGATGACAGCCTGCAATCGCCCAACGGTCAAATGCCGCGGGTGGCTGGTTGCGGCAAAGTGGATTTGCCTGTTGGCCTGCGCGGGACTGATCGGTCCCGGCGTATCCGGCCAGGAGAAATTCTCCAACGCGGATTGCCTGGATTGTCATCTGGACCCGAGCACAACGCAGACAGTGAACGGGGAAACCATTTCGCTGGTGTTTCCGACCAATGCCTTTCAAAAATCGGTTCATGCCAGGCTCGCTTGCGTGGACTGCCATACCGGCATCAAGGAACTCGTCCACGACCATCCGCTGCCGCCGGTGAATTGTGCGCGCTGCCACGCGCAGCAGGGCGAAAGTTACGGCAACAGCGTTCATGGTCTGGCGCGCAAAGCGGGCCACGAAAACGCCGCCATGTGTGTGGATTGCCACGGCTCACATGACATTTTGCCCCCGACGTCGCCGGCATCTCCGCTCCATTTTGTGCGGCAGGCGCAAACGTGCGGTCGTTGCCACCCGCAAGAAGCGCGCGACGTGGCGACCAGCGTTCACGGCAAGGCTATGGCTACCGGCGCACGCGACGCTCCGACCTGTACCGACTGTCATTCGGAACATAAAATCGAGGCGTTAAAAGACGGTGCGCCACTGGAAATTTCCGGGGTCTGCAGCCGCTGCCACGCCTCGGTCTATCTCGACGACCAGTATAATCTTCCAGCCGATCGCGTGAGGACCTACCTGGAAAGTTATCATGGACTGGCGGCGCAGAACGGCTCAACCGTTGTAGCCAACTGTGCCAGTTGCCACGGTTATCACTTGATCCTGCCCTCCTCCGACCCGGCTTCCAGTATCAACACCAACAATCTTGTGGCCACGTGCGGAAAGTGCCATCCCGGCGCGGATAAAATGTTCGTGAGCGGAAGAATCCACTCGGACTTGGCCGCAAAGCCCGAAGGGCGTGATTTAGCAGGCAAAATCAATTGGTGGGTGCGGCGGGTATATCTGGGGTTGATCTTTGTTGTGGTCGGCGCGATGTTCGTTCACAACGCCCTGCTGTTTCACAAGAAAGTCGCAGTCCACCTGCGCGCCGGCGGGCGGCCCGTGGTGCGCATGGGACTGTCCCACCGCTGGCAGCACGCCGTGCTGGCGTTGAGTTTTATCACATTGGCCGTCAGCGGATTCGCGCTGAAATTTCCGGACTCAGGGCTGGCAAGAATTCTTGGTTCGAGCGAGCCGGTCCGCCGCTGGATTCATCGCATCGCCGGCATCGTGCTGTTGTTGACAGGACTTTATCATCTCATTCACATTTTGGTGAGCAAGCAAGGACGACGGCTGGTCAGGAATTTGCTGCCGGTGAGAAAAGACCTCGCCGACCTGCGTTGCGCCGCGCGCTATCTCTTTGGATTAAGCGACGACAAACCTAAAATCGGCCGGTTCGGCTACGCCGAGAAAATGGAATATTGGGCCGTTGCCTGGGGTATCATCATCATGGGCGTCACCGGTTTGATGGTCTGGTTCAAGTTGGACGTGACCCGCTTGCTGCCGCGCTGGGTCGTGGACGTGGCGCTGACGATTCATTACTACGAAGCGGTGCTGGCGTGCCTGGCGATTGTGGTCTGGCATTTCTATCATGTGATTTTTGATCCCGACGTTTATCCGCTGAACACGGCGTGCTGGAATGGTCGTGTGTCCGAAGAGTGGCAAAAACACGAGCATCCGCTGGATGAACAGACGCTCCAACTCGCGCCAACTAATCCGAATCCTGAACAGGCGGAATCCAGGGTAGAACGACCATCATCGGTTTCAAGCGATGATGCCGGCGAATCAATTTGATCGTCGCCTTTCGGCAGGAGGCGACCTTTTGCGGCCCAAAATCTGGCAAATGGGTTGCTGCAATACCGGCATGAACCTGCGTTTTACAATTGTCACTGCACTCGGTCTGCTTGGCGCTCTGTCCGCCCGGGCCGACGAAAAACTGCCGGTACTTCAGGCTGGCACCGACATTTACAGCAATGTCACTGTGCTCAACGTGACCACCACCGATGTTTATTTCACTTACAACAACGGCCATGGCATGGCCAACGCGAAACTGAAAAACCTCAGCCCCAATCTGCAAAGACAATTTCACTATAATCCCGTCAGGGCCGGTGAAACGGAACAAAAACAAGCCCTGGCCAACGCTGAATATCACCAGGAAATTATCAAGAACCAGGCTGTGGTTTCACCGCCAGACGAAAGTCGCACGCCACCGCAAGCCCTCGCGCACGCATCGGATTTAACCTGGGGCACCGATTTCAATCAGGCACTGACGCAGGCAAGGGCGGATGGCAAGATGGTGTTGCTTGACTTTACCGGATCCGATTGGTGTCCGTGGTGCATCCGGTTCGATCATGAGGTGTTGGAGACCGACCAATTCGCCACGTACGCGCAGAACAGACTGGAATTGGTGCGGGTGGATTTTCCGCGTAACCAACCCCAGGATGACGCGCGCAAACGCGCCGACAGGGCATTAGCCAGTCAATACCATGTCACCGGTTACCCGACGTTTGTGCTGGTAAACTACGCGGGCAACGAACTTGGGCGTCGAGTGGGCTACCGCGAAGGCGGGCCGGGCGCCTTTATTGCGGAGTTGGAAAAGTTCAGCGACCAGTAAAGAACGCTGAACCTCCCCGTCAATTCCCCAAATACTCTCGCGGATCCACGATCTTGCCGGCGATTGCACTGGCGGCCACGGTCATCGGTGAGGCGAGGAACACCTGCGATTCCTTATCGCCCATGCGTCCGGGAAAATTCCGGTTGGTGGCGCTGATGCACTTGATACCGGGTTTGTTGATGCGTCCGAAGGTGTCCACCGGCCCGCCAAGGCATGCCGCGCACCCGGCATTTTCCGTCATCTGCACGCCTGCGCTCACGAGAATGTCCCAGACGGTCTGGTTGCCCCAGTACGTCGTCTGCAAATCCCGGACGATTTCCGGCGTGGCTGGCACGCCGAACGTATCAATCGCCACGTGTTTGCCCCGCAACACTCGGGCAAACTCGATGAAATCACTCGTCTTTCCACCGGTGCAGGACCCCACATAGGCGCGATCCAATTTGATGTGGCCGAGTTCTTTCGCCTTCTTGCGCTGGCCGGGATCGGGATGGCACGCCACGGTCGGTTCGAGTTGTCCAAGATTCACCACGAGTTCGTAAACAAACTTCTGCTTCTTGTCCGGTGCGACCGGTTCGTAAGTGGATTTCGTGCCATTCAATTTCACGCGCGCGTCCACGTATTCCTGCGTGCGCGCATCAAATTCGAAAATGCCGTTCTTCCCGCCCGCTTCGATGGCCATGTTGGCGATGGTCATGCGGTCGTCCATGGAAAGCGTAGCCACCCCCGGGCCGTCGAATTGCATGGCGCGATACGTCGCACCGTCGAAACCAATTTCGCCGATGCAATGCAAAATGATGTCCTTGGCCATCACGCCGGACTGAAGTTGGCCCTCGAGCCGGAAATGCATGGTCTCCGGAACTTTGACGAGCAATTTGCCTGTGCCCATGAGGAAGCCTGCATCCGTGTTACCGATGCCGGTGGCAAACTCGTTGAACGCGCCGGCCATACACGTGTGGGAGTCTGTGCCGAACAATACTTCGCCGGGCCGGGTGTGGCCTTTGGCCGGGAGAGCGGTGTGGCAGACGCCAGCGTATTGTGAACCGTATTGCCGCTTGAGATGGCCCTTGCTCGCATCGAAATGCCAGTGGCCGTTGGGATCGTCAATCACGTCATAAAAATAGGGCAGGCCCTGCTCTTTCACAAAATCACGCAGGATATCCACATTGCGGTTGGACTTGGAGTCGGCGGTGAAAATATAGTGGTCGGGAATAATGACGATCTTGTTCTTGTCCCAGACTTTGGCGTCTTTGCCAAACTCGCGTTTGAACACGCCAATGGTGCCCGGCCCGCAAACGTCGTGGGTCATGAGGACATCGGCATTCACCCAGATGTTGTCGCCGGCCTGCACGCGCTTCTTACCGGCTGCGCGCGCGAGCAATTTTTCCGTTAAAGTCATAGACCAGGCAAAATAACTGATGTGTGGCGTAACTTCAACTGAACAAAAATCAAAATGGTCAGCAGGGTCCGTACAATCGCAGGGCAATGCTTGAAACTCGCGAGGGATGGCCGGATACAAAGAAAAATTGCTTTGGAATCTGACGGAACCGTTTGTGCCACTACGCATTGTCAGATGAGCACACTCCCCGATGTTGGGGCATCTTGTTTATCGGCATTAATCCTGCTTCATGCGGCGGTGATTATGCGCATGAAAGATAACGTTACCTGCCGGCGCATAAGTTGAGTAAAGTCTTATGCGAAGAAAAATTCTGGTGGTGGAAGATGACCCCGATCAACTTGAAGTGATCCGTTTGAGTTTGAAGACAGCGGGTTTTGCCATTGGCACCGCGGCCAACGGCACGGACGCCCTCGTAAAAACGCGCACGATATCACCCGACTTGATCATCCTGGACCTGATGTTGCCGGGATTGAACGGCTTTGACGTTTGCGAAAGTTTGCGGCGCGATCCGGCCACGGCTTCCGTGCCGATCATCATATTGACAGGTTTGTGCAGCCAGTTTGGGCGGTTCGCCGGGCTGGAATCCGGCGCCAACGATTTTCTCTTAAAACCATTCGATCCGGAGCAACTGGTTTCAAAGGTTGAGAAATTATTGAGTCAGGTTTATGCCGCTCCCGACATACCGGCCCAATCCAAACCGGCAACTGCCAGCCGCCGATTGCATAAAAGAAGCCCCGTCAACCGCCTCTGACTGCGAACAGAATAACTGATCCCGAGTCTTCATTTCCGACAGTGGGCTTTCCTGCCTTACAGGCGCCCAAAAATTTTCGGCGCTTTTTAATTTTGTTTTACCCTCTTGCAACGGCAGGACCGGTTTTGTTAGCCATTTGGTGGAACTTCATGCCGGCGACGATTTATTCGCCAATCTGCCTTTCAATCACGGCGCAAATCCTGTCCGACCATTTTTTCAGTGAGGCAACGTCGCGGCCTTCGAGAAGCAGGCGGACCTTCGGTTCGGTGCCGGAGTACCGCAGAAACACGCGCCCGCCCTGGGCCTGCAATGCTTTCCCGGCTTCGCTGATGAGTTTCGTCAGGCCGTCGAATTGCTCGAACGGGATTTTTTCGCGCACGCGAAGGTTGGTGACGAGCTGTGGAAAGCGCGTCCAGCATTGCGCCAGCTTTGAAAGCGCCGTTTGGTTTGCTTTCATGATCCGCAGGGTTTGCAGGACAGCGACGAGTCCATCGCCGGTCGTGCTGTGGTCGCGGAAGATCAAATGTCCACTCTGCTCACCGCCAAAATTGAAACCGCCCCGCAGCATCTCATCAATCACGTTCTTGTCCCCGACGGGAGTGCGAATGACTTTGCCGCCGGCGGATTTGAGCGCGGCTTCCAGGCCGGCGTTGCTCATCACGGTGGCCACCAACGTTTTTTGGACCAGCGCGCCTTGCGTGAGCATGTCAAGCGCGGCAATGGCCATGATGTCATCACCGTCTATCAACCGGCCCTTTTCATCGCAAAGCAAAACGCGGTCGGCGTCACCGTCGTGCGCAATGCCGATATTAGCCTTGTGCTCAACGACCTTGCGGCAAAGGTTATCCGGGTGCATCGAGCCGCAATTCCGGTTGATGTTCATGCCGTCGGGTTGATTGCCATAAACGATGACTTCCGCGCCGAGCTCGCGCAGGACGCAGGGCGTGGCTTTATAGGCCGCACCGTGCGCGCAATCCACCACCACGCGCAATCCTTCGAGCGTCAAACCGCGGGGAAATGAGGCTTTGACAAATTCGATGTATCGTCCCAGCGCGTCGTCAATACGCACGGCCTTTCCGATTTCATCAGCCGTCGGGCGGATGTTTTCGATTTTGCCGCTGAAAACCAGATGCTCGATTTCATCCTCGATTTTCTCGTCGAGTTTGTAACCGTCCGCCCGGAAAAACTTGATGCCGTTGTCGGCGTAAGGATTGTGGGATGCGGTAATGACGATGCCGGCATCAGCGCGCAGGCTGCGCGTGACGTAGGCGACGCCGGGCGTCGGCAGCGGGCCGATGAACAGTACGTCCACGCCCATGGAAAGAATGCCGGAGGAGATGGCATTTTCGAGCATGTAACCGGAAAGGCGCGTGTCCTTGCCGATGACGATTTTGTGGCGGCCCTGCCCGCGCGACTGGCGTTCGAGATTTTTGAAAACGTGGGCGGCGGCGCGGCCGAGTTTGAGCGCGGTTTCCGCAGTGACGGGTTCAACGTTGGCGGTGCCACGGACACCGTCGGTGCCGAAGATTTTTTTGGGCGGACTCATGATTATTTTCCAGGCGACGGAACGATTACATCGACGTAGGACGGCTTGACACTCACCAGCGTTATGCCGGTCGGGGTGGAAACATCCACGTGCCGGCGCAACTCCTTGCCGGATTCAATGCCCGTGAGGTCCACAACCGCGTGAATCTGGTTGGCTTGCAAAACCGCGATGTCCCGGGGCGGACCGCTGACCGTGACGGCCACCATGGCGGGCGTGACGTGGAAGTTGCGCACATCCGAGGTCTCGGAAACCACCACTACCGGCAGGTCGTCATAGGTCAACTTGTCTCCGGCGGACGGCTCGGCAGAATATCCGGATTCGCCGAGAATTTTATTGACCGTCAGCCAGATGACGATGGCCAGCACCAGCGAAAACAGTTTCCAACCCAAATCTTTTATGAACCATTCACGTAGCACCATAAAAATTCAGTGTCCGGTTTGCTTGAACGCCGGGCGCGACTCATTTTTAGTAATAACGGCCGGGCCGGGCCGGGGGCGTTCGCTAATACGGGTGCGCAACCATTCAACCCCGCGGCGGGATTTTACTGGTTGCACCAGCACGGAGGTCAGGAAGGCCCGCAATTCCTCCAACGACACGCCCCGGACCAACTGCCCTTTGTAAGCATACGAAATCATACCGGTTTCCTCGGATACGACGACAATGACAGCGTCAGTTTCCTCGCTCAAACCTATCGCTGCGCGGTGGCGGGTGCCCAGCGACTTGTTTAAATCCTGCCGTTGGGTCAGCGGGAAAATGCACGCGGCATAGGCGATGCGGTCGCCCTTGAGAATCACGCCGCCGTCGTGAATTGCGTTGTTGGGAAAGAAAATGGTTTCGAGCATTTCCGGCGTCGCCTCGCAATCCACTTTGACGCCCGGTTCGACAACTTCCTGCAATTGAATGGACTGCTCGACGGC
>Ga0335078_10010797_pt1 | contig 13525 bp, 9 predicted proteins | sample Lox_Sample_32_FD_206711 | JGI IMG/M metagenome (GOLD analysis project Ga0335078, IMG submission 206711) | Soil microbial communities from Loxahatchee National Wildlife Refuge, Florida, United States - Lox_Sample_3.2 | ecosystem: Environmental > Terrestrial > Soil > Wetlands | place: USA: Florida...
CCTGGAACGGTATCGGGGGACCTTCGCGCCCGGCCCGTTGCGCAACACGCTCGCGAGGACGCAACTGCAAACCACTGAGGCGGTCTAAAAGTTAGCCGCAGTGCGGAAAATCTGGGCGCTGTCAGTAATGTATTGGAAATTAAAGGTAAAATCCACTGCGCGCGGGCAGGAGGAGATCAAGGAAGACGTTGACTCATGGTTTAAAATTTGCCAATCTCCCTCCATAGGCGCAGTGGTAGAGACGTCAGCAGGCGTCATGTTGTAGGGGGTAGAGCGATGAAAGCGTTCTTCTGTGTAGCGGTCGCTGCCGCGATCGGGGTGGGACTTTCGGTAGCTCCGTCTAGTGCCTCGACGTGTGCTGGAACTTGCACGAATAGCGTCAACGGGGTCGGCAGCACCGATTTGGGCAGTAATCCATCCTCTGTCGGTTTCTTTGACTCAGGCGTAGCAACTGGAACTTCCATAGCGGACGAGTGGCAGTTTACTCTGTCGCCGCCTCCACCGCCGGCTTATGGCGGCTTTGCCAATGAGATCACGCTTGGCATCGCTAACAACGCGTTCATCAATAACCTGACGTTCTCGGTGTGGGCAACCGGCGGTTTGTCGGCAATCGATACGGTCAGTTTCCCGTTTGCAACGCAGGCGGCCTGTCAAGCGAGCCCGAGCTGCGCAAACACCTCGCAAACTGTTACGCTAGGTATCCCCTCCCTGACTGCTCCCGGCTCGTACTTCCTGAAGGTCACGGGAACAGCTGGCGAGAACCTTACTTATAGTGGCACGCTTGGCTTGAGCCCGATCCCGCTTCCCGGAACCATAGCGCTGTTTGTGGGTGGCCTGGGCTTGCTGGGCTTTGCGGGTGCGCGCAAAGGGCGCAGAAGCGGTCGCATCGCCGCTGCGACTTGAGGTTCGTCTCAACGGCTGATTTTGCCTCTGATCGAAACGGGGCCTCACGGGTCGACGCTGTGAGGCCTTCTTCTTTATTGGCTCGAGGCGCATTCGGCCTACCCACCCAAGCACTAGAAACGCGACCTCCTCATTTTGGGGCTTGGCCTGAGTTGGCGAAGTAGTTGACGCGTCCCTGCGGAGCGAGGGCGGGCGTTGCGCCGGCGGCGAGCGGCTGGTGGCGAACGTGCCACAAAGCCGCCAGAAAGCGATGACGTTTCCCGCCGCGTTGCGGCCTGATCGTCGGATCGAAGCGCCCGGCGTAATCGACGGACCGTGACGTTACCCCGAAGTTTTTATCCAGCGGCGGCTCTGCCCTGCTACGACCGCCGCTACCACGCGGTCGCGCAAGTCAAGCTTCTGGCCGACCGCGAGTTCGCAGACGGACATGAGCCCCGCAGAAGGCAAACTGCGCGGCGCCGCGCTCGGCGACCATTCCGATAGCCGTGGTTCGCCGTGAACTTATTATTAGAGAAATTCCTCCCTTTGAAGCCGGCTAAGTGGACGATTGGACGTTCGGAACTGCGGTCGGGCGCACAGACGTGCGGACCGCGCTCGCGATGACCGGCCCTGAGCGGGCCGATCCGCGCCGTCTAGCCCCAAGCTGCCAGATCTCGGTACGCTCTGCGCCTGGGATCAAGCGCCGATGCCGTGGTCTCGTCGCCGAACAGCGGAACCCACTCTCGGCCGGGATGGAAACAGTCGAGCGCAATGCCCCGGCGACCGTAAATCTGGCCTGCCGATAGGCGACACGTGATCGGCACGTCCGGAGACCGGAAGCTGCGCTACCGGCACTCGCGGTCGCCGATGGGGTATTCGGCTTCCGGCAGCCGGCCGGGGAAGTATGCCCACGACCCGCGGCCCCTGGTAAACGCAAAAGACTGCCGGCGCACTCAAGAAGCTTCCGAAAAAGCCAGAAGCCGAAAGCCGGGCTGGAGGACCAAGCTGGAGGCGCTCGCAGCCTTCGACGCCATCATTGCGAGCTCGCACTCAGTGCTGTCAACGATCGCGACGCGCTGCTACACCTTCGACAAATTGCCGCCGGAGCACTCCCTTCTGCGCGCGACCAACGTCATCGAAAGCGCGTCTACCACGGAGCGTCACCGCGCCGTGCACGCGGGCGCCCGCCGCACAAAAACCGCGGGCGCGTGGTTGATCTTCATACTCGCGGAAATCCGCCCGCAAAAAGCTCGCGCTGCCTCCACGGCTACACCAGTTGCCCAACCAGGCTCTCGAGAAAAAGTTCACCGACTAAAAACGAAATCGCCGACTTGCAAGCTCCACCGCTAACTCCCAACCGTCACCAGAATTCAATGATAGATCATTCACAGCTAATAGAAACCATTAAGCACAGAGCCACAATAGGCTGCTCCTATATCGTCGTCCATTTTCTATTTCAGCCGCCGCCGCGAATAATTCTAGGTATTCCAGGTAAGGAGCAATTCCAAATAGTGAGATCCTTAGATTCTGTTTTCACCGGTTCTTCGCAATTGGCGCCTAACAGTGCGTCCATTGAGCCGTTGAGCAATAGATCTCGTCGGCAGCAAGACTCGCGGCTTGAGGGCAGAGAAATATGAGCTCATTAGTTGGTGAGAAAATGCAGACTTTCGAGCTTTTCGGCGACGGCAGTGTCCGTGGTCTGACATTGACTGCGAGTGCAGACCAAAATGCAATTGGCGCCAGCATATTTAACGATAGCTTTCGGTTTGCGACTGTGGCCGCTATCGACACGCAGCAGCCGGTTCCAGAGACTGAATGGTTCAGCGTCAACCACAATTCCGCGACCGACGCGGTGACCGCGATCGACCCCTCGCAGACGATCTCGATCACAGCCGGAGCAGACGTAGAAATCGACGGCGGCGCACAGCAATCGGTAGACTTCACGAGCACGACCGGCACTCTGAAGATCGACAATTCTATCGAGTTTACCGGGCAAGTGTCGGGACTATCTGGCTCCGATACCCTCGACCTCGCCGATATAAGCTACGGGCCGAATACAAGTGTCACGCTTTTGGGAAATATGACCGGCGGCACGCTCACCGTGAGCGACGGAACCCGTGTGGCGAATATCGCGCTGAGAGGAGACTATTTGTCGTCAAGTTGGACGTTGTCCAGCGACGGCTCTGGCGGAACTAACGTCGTCGATCCAGTTGCAACGAATAACTGGCAGCCCATCAACATCGGCGCCGGAGGTTATCTCACCGGTATGGACATCGCACCAGATGACACGATGGTGGTGCGCACGGACACCTACGGGGCGTATCTCTGGAATGGCGCCCAGTGGCAGCAGCTTGTAACTGCTTCAAGCATGCCCACCGGATTTGTGGCACCGGGCAACAATCAAGGCGTCTACGAGATTCAAATTGCGCCAAGCAATTCAAACATCATGTATATGATGTATGAAGGGGACGTTCTCAAAAGCACCAATAAGGGAGCGACGTGGACGGAAACGTCCTTCGCACAGGTTGCGGCAAATCCGAACGATTTCTACCGGATGGACGGCCAAAAAATGGCCGTCGATCCCGATAATCCCAATATCGTTTACGTCGGCACGCCCCAGAACGGCTTATTCGTCACAACTGATGGCGGCTCAACCTGGAACAGCGTAAGTGCCGTGCCGGGAAGTCTCCCAGATTCGCACGGCGGTTATCAAGGCATTACCGGAATAGAATTCGATCCGGAAAACCCCAACATCGTTTTCGCTGCCAGCAATGGCAACGGCGTTTATGAAACCACCAATGGCGGCGCCACATGGTCGAAGCTAAATGGTGGTCCGAGCAACGTCGAGTATGCCGCAATTTCCAGCACTGGCGTCTATTATGCCGTCGGAGACAACTATTCGGACGTCTGGAGCTACGCTAATGGTGCTTGGACGAAAGTGCTCGCGAATGTGGGCTACGGTCCGATTCATACAATAGCAGTTGATCCCTTCAATCCCAACGAGATCGTTGCCGCCGGAATCTACGGCAACCTCGACGAAAGCCACGACGGCGGTCGGACTTGGAGCGGCTGGGACAATAGTACTTCACTGGCCTCGCCCACCACTCCATGGATAACGAAAGCTATATCGCCTTACCTGTTGCCCGACGCGATGGTTTTCGATCAGCTGACGCCGAACAAGTTGTTGACATCCGCTGCAGGAGATTTCTGGACAGCCACTATTCCGGATAACGTGCTGCCCGGCAGTCCTATCACTTGGAATTCCCTAGGGAGCGGTGTCGAGCAGCTGGTTGCGAATGAAGTGCTAGTGCCCCCCGGGGGCAATCCGATACTCGCCTCATGGGATCGGGCTTTCTTCTACGTATCTAACCCAGACACGTCACCTTCCACCTACGGACCGGTCGCGGGCTCGACCATTGTTGGTGGTTGGTCTTTGGACTATGCCTCCTCCAACCCGAGCTTTATCGTTGGCATTGCCGATGGCGAGGGCGGTCCAGAGGAGTCCGGATACTCCACCAATGGCGGTCAGACTTGGACATTCTTTCCAACCAATCCACCAGGTGCCGGCATTGGCACTGACGTCGGCGGTACGATTGCAGCAAGTACACCGAGCAACATTATCTGGGCCGCCGCCGGTGGCCACCAGCCCTACTACACTCTGGACGGGGGTGAAACTTGGAATCCTGTGGTTCTCCCCGGTGTTTCGAACTGGAGCGTCTTCGACACGTCATACGCCCTCGACACGCGCACGGTTACTGCCGATCGCGTGCTGCCGAATACCTTCTATATGTACTTTCCGACAAATGGAACGGCCAGCGGCTTTTATAAATCCACTGATGGCGGCGCTTCTTGGACCCAAATGTCTCATGTGTTTTTTGTCGGTTCCGGCTTTAACTCAGAACTGGAGTCGGTTCCGGGCGAGGCTGGCAATCTGTTTTGGGCATCTGGACCGGTTGGAGGCACGACGGCTCAGCACCCGTTCCATTCGGATTATTTTTATCAGTCGACCAATGGCGGGGCCACCTGGACGGCCGTTCCTAACGTTCTTGAAGTCCAAGCATTTGGCTTCGGCGCCCCGGCCGCCCAAGGCGGATATCCATCAATATACATCGTCGGCTGGGTCAACAACGTCTATGGCATCTGGCAATCCAATGACGACGCTCATTCTTGGATTCAGATAGGGGTTTGGCCTGAAAACAGTCTTGATGATATTAAGACCATCAGCGGCGACCCAAATCACTATGGACAGGTGTATATCGGCTTCAACGGCTCAGGATATGCCTACCTGCAGGCGGCCTCGCCGCCACCCGCCTCTGGTGAACCAGCGCCCACAATAACCGGCTTTTCACCGGAAACCGGCGCGAACGCTAACATCACCAATTCAAGCGTCATCACTCTTTCAGGGAATGCTCAGGCAAGTGATATCGTCACAATTTATGACGGGACGAAGTCCATCGGCACGACGATAGCCGGTGCCAACGGCACTTGGACCTATGTGACCAATACTTTGGTGAACGGAACCCATTCATTCACCGCAACGGCTGCGGATTCAGCAGGCGATATCAGTCCTGCGTCCCCTGCTCTCGATGTCACAGTGGATACGACCCCGCCTGCAGGTGTTTTCGGCAGCGTGAGCTTCGCCGCCAGCAACGGCGCGGCCGTTTTATCTGGCACATGGTCCGACACCATGGGCCCAGCGACTGTTCAAGTCTTCGCAGGGGCAACCCTTCTGGGCGCCGCCACAGTGAACACTGCGACGGGTACCTGGTCACTACAGGCGATGTTGACGGCCGGAACCTATAATCAACTTCACGCCACGATTACTGATGGCGCCGGAAACACGGTCACTATCGCCACACCGGAGAAGGCCGTTGTGACCGATATAACACTCGGCAACGGCTCAACGATGGTAGAGGGCGAGGCCTGGAACGCGGACGGGACGATCCACGATATCTCGTATTCGGACATCATCGGTCAGGCCTATAGCAGCTATGACGTCATCTATTCCGCGAACCGGCCGACCAACGCGACCTACGCCAACGGGATGACCGAAACCTGGGCGTACAACGCGAATGGCTCAGTGCAATCAATCGTCTACAACAACATTATCGGACAGAATTTCACATCGACGGATACGATATTTGGCACCAATGGCAAACCGGCAAGCGAGATCTGGACAAGCGGCACGAAAACCGTGCAGAGCGAGACGTGGAACTCTGACGGTTCGATACATGACATTCACTTATACGCTATCACTAACCAAGCGTACACCAGTTACGACGTTGTTTACTCCAACAACAAACCAGTCAGCGCCATCTACTCAAATGGAATGACTCAGACCTGGAGCTACAACACCGACGGAAGCTACGAGACGCACCTCAATGGCTTGCAGGGCGGGACGTCATCAACAAATATCTACGATACGACTAATCATCTTGCTGCTCAGGCGGTGATCAACACGAACGGGAGCGAAGCGCTTCGCGGCATGGAGAATGGTCTGACCATCACATCCGGCCCCAATGGCAGCACCTTCGCCCTACCCAGTCCGCAAAATGACAACTTCGCATTTTCATTCAATTCGGCTACGACGATCACGGGTGGTGGCAATCACGAGAGTTTTGCGTTTCAGGCAGGCTTTGGTAACGTTGCGATTACCGATTTTGTCGCGCATTCGCAGGCTAACACGAACAACGATACCATCGCGTTCGCTCACGGCCTATTTCAGAGCTTTGCCGATCTTCAGGCCCAGATGTCGCAGGACAAAGCCGGCAACACAATCATCCACGACAGTCATGGCGATACGCTCACGTTGGCGCACACGACCATAACGTCGCTTCACGCGAATGATTTCATACTAGCGTGAGTGAAAATTTGACTTGAACGCCGAACGGACACGGACTCGATGAATTGATCTGCTCAATTGACATTTGATCCAAGGAAATCACCACCTAACAGCGGTGTGCGCAGCATCCCAGCAGTAGGAGTCTATAGAGATACTTCGGTCTATTGGAAATCGTCCGCCGCGGTTTGCCACGATGCATGCAGAAACCGAGGGCCACGCGTTAGCTCTACAGTATTCCTCGATCCAGGCAGCGTATAAACAAGCTTCATACGCTTTCCTTTGGTGGGGCGTAAGGAGCGCTCCCGATCCCTCAGAAACCGCCGAGGAGCTGCCAAATAAGAGAGTCGCCACTCCCAGAACGGGAGTAATCCAGATTGACTTCATAGCTCTCCTCCTCGCGGGTCCGAAGCCGCTCGCGGGTGCAACAATGCGGCATCAGACCATTTTCGGGGATGCAGCGATCTCTTCGCCACAGGCTTAATCTCTCATCTCTCACCCACCGGCGCGTCACGTCAATCGGCTGTTCTCACGCTCCCTAGCCATGCAGCACGTACGACATGTCCCGGTAAGCAACTGATGTAGCTCCATTTTTCCCATTAAAACCTCGCCGTCGTGCCGATAGAAACGAAATTGCGGACAAAACTCGTATCCGGCGTTTCCGACATGAAGCGAGTGTATGTGTAATCGAATGACAGTGTTAGCGTGTCGTTGATTTTGTGACGTATTCCGAAGGATGCAAACCATGAATACTCGGCTGGCATCGGCGGTCCATTTATGAAGCTGATCTGGGTCGCGCTCGCCACCAGAAAGGCAGATGTCTGCTCAGACAACACCACATTGGTCTTGTAGGTAAGGGCGGTGATCTCCGTCGATTGAGCTGGCGAAACACCCACGGTCGTGAGACCCAACCCGCCAAGAGCCTGTGGCGCTGTTGCCAAAGTGATGTTCGAAATATTCCTCACCCTGTCGACCAAAAAACTCATGTTCCATTGATTGGTAGGAAAGTAGGAAATGACCCCGCCGTAAATATCGCCCCCTGCGTCTCCCGCCGTATTAACTTCGGAGCCCTGCTGGCCGTAATAAACCGATCCCTGGAACAAACCGATCATATCCGAACCAATGCCGCCCCTGGCGCGAAAATAGTTTGAGGCGGGACCCGACTGGGGATCTGTGAATGACTGGACGCCATCGGCATAGGCATAAAACCGTTGAGTCAACCAAAACCCGGCGCTTCCATCATATGTCTTTCTGTTATAGCTTTGCGCGTTATCGTTCTCGAAAATGGTACTTGAGAGCAAACCACCTAGCTTCACAAACGCGCGATTGAATTCTTTGAAGATCGTTCCCGTCAGGGTGTAATTGTCGTTGGGATTGACTATGGTTTGTTGGTTGGCCAAGACATCGGCGGCGTTTTGAGGTGTTCCAGATCCAGGGTTATTAGCAATCGGCGTAGGAAGTGAGCTTTGTATAACAGCGGCATTGGTAAGGTGCTGGTAATCGCCTTGGCCAATGAAAGTCAAATCCGGAAGCGGTGAGTAACTCTGGCTGATTCCGGCTTGTCGATCAAATGTATTGTTCAAATAATTGAGGGTCGGATAGACCCTGCTGTCGATATTCGCGTATACCTGAGTGTCATAAATCCCGGAGTTGTACTCGGCCCTGATGCTGGGATGAATTTGTACACCAGGGCCGGACAGTGGAACCGTTGGGCTCTGATGAACATTCGTATCGTAGAAGCCATAAACACTTAGCAGAGGAGAGAGTAGCCATTGGCCAACCGGGAAATTTCCGGGGCCCGGTGCTGATAGAGGGCGTCCCGTTGGCGGCCCTATTGGTGGTTCTAAGGGCGCCTGCGTAGTGGTTTGCGCTCCCCCTCCGCCGTAGGCCTGTGCTGATGCAGTAGTGGTATATGCGCCTGAGGGGGTCACCACTGCTGTGGTAGGCGGCGCCGTGGGCTGATTCCCTGTGTTAGTCTGATCTTCTTGTGCGACGGCGATATCAAAGTAGCCTACCAGGCACATAGTCAGAGCGGCGCAAGAGATGAAGCTCCTTAGCCGGTCCGATCCGACGCCAACCTGATGTGGAGAAAGTTTCATCGCACGTCACTGGCGCCACTTGGATCGATTGACGATCGGCAACGCGACGCTCGTTAATAAAAGCGTTCAGGCACGCGAATAAGGTCACCCGGCAAGATCGTGACCGAAGCCAATAATGGATATTCCGTCCACGCCTTTTGCCCGGGATGCTGAATGAGAATGCTGGACCGGTTGCCCCGATACGTGAGGCCGCCGGCTTCGGCAACAACTGCAATTGCGTTAAGCCCGCTTCGATAAGCATATTGACCGGGCTTTGCGACCTCGCCAAAAATATAAATCGGCTGGTATTCAACAATGGTGACCGTTACTTTCGGAGCTGCAAGGAATTTGCCGGACTCATAAAGTCTCGCAATGTTGTCCTGCAGCTTAGACGGTGTGAGACCGGCGGCCTTGACGCGCCCAATGAGCGGAAGGTTCAGGTAGCCTGCTGGATCAACGTCGTAAACGCCGGACAGATTCGGCTCGTCGTAGACCGTGACGGTTACTCTCTCGCCCAAAGCAAGGACGGACGCTGCCGATGGTGGAGGCAACGGCGCCGGCTCACCTGCGATCGGTCCGAAGTCAGTGTAGCATCCCGCGAGCAACAACCCAATTGCAAGCGTAGTTGCCAGGAGGACACATCTATTGATCATGGCCACATCCCCATTTGCGTCACAACCAACGCGGAACCGATAAATCACGCCTCCTTGCCGGCGGCATCCAGAGGCAAATATTCCTACCTTGGGGACTCGCACCCAACGCTATTCTAGAAAGTTAGCAGCCCGTTGCCTGTGATAGTTTAGCCACGATTTTGCAGAAATTAGAGCGGATTCCGCCGCAGCACGCTACGGCTCCCGCGCTCCGCCGCCTGGTTCATCGCCTAACGACTTCATCCAGCGTCAAATTCGGATGATCGGATGATCGGCAATCAACGCCAGTCAAGAGCCGCGTCTGCGTCCAGCGGCGAAAGGCTGCCCCGCTCGCCTTGGGGTGCGGTGCTTTCGGTTCCTGCCGCCGCCCGGCGAAGACTACTCCTCGGTACGAGGCTTGCCTTCGCCGATTGAACGGGCGCCAATGAAAGAAACGGGCAAACGCAGTGAAAAAAGGCATGTCCACACCGCCGCCAATGCGCGCGAAATGTACCCAACGTTGGAAATGGAAGCATGTCCAAGCACAAACTAAGGGTTATCCCACCACCCTGCTTACAACGGGTGCTGCGCTGTCGCTTCTGTGCGCATTTGCAGCCGCCTCGATTTCACCCGCACTTTCTGCCGAGAAGATCGATCTTGAGCCCGTGGTCGTAAGACATGTGGCAACTCGCTTTGTCGCACCAAATGGAAGCGACGAGGGTCCTGGAACCGCCAATCAACCTTGGGCAACGATCAATCATGCCGCTGAGAAAGCCAAAGCCGGCGATTTGGTCTTGGTCCACGGCGGCCGCTATGCGCTTTCAGCTCAAGTGAGGCCGCGCAATTCGGGACGCCCAAGCGGATGGATTACGTTCATGGGATTTCCCGGTGAAAAAGCGATACTCGACGCCCAGCACGTTCCGCGCTCGGCATTACTTCAGGGTGCGCTGTATAATGGGGCATTCCAAATCCAGAATGTCGCATACATCCGAGTAGTCAACCTAACCATTATAAATTCGCACGGGGCCGGCATCTCCGTACGAGATAGCCATGACATCGAACTAATAAATAACTCAACTGAAGGGACGTTCTCGTCCGGGATCGCTGTCTGGGATACCACTCATAGTGACAAACTAACGCAGCACATCCGCATACTAGGAAACAAAATAACAAAAGCGACGACTTGGGCTTCGGCCTCCGCTGATATTCCGAAGCACGGTGAAGCGCCACACGAAGCGCTCAGCATCGGGGGCGCTGTCGACTTCGAGGTTGCATACAACCATGTCTATGACAGCGACAAAGAGGGTATCGACATCAAGGAGACGAGCAAGCGGGGAATAGTGCATCATAATCTTGTTGAGAACGTACAACGCCAAGGCATCTATCTCGATGCGTGGTTCGGCGAGGTCAGCGGCATCGAAATCTCCTCAAATGTTGTTCACAACTGCCACATGGCCGGCGTGATATTGTCGGTCGAGAATGGAGAGTCTGTTGCAAGCGTTAGTATTCACGACAATCTGATCTTCAACAACGACGGTACAGGATTGTATTTTTCGCGGTGGGGCGTTGATCGCCTGCGTCGGAGAATCGAGATTCGTCACAACGTATTTTTCCACAATGGCTACGGCACGCCAAAGGTCGATCAAAGGTACTACTGGATGACGGGCGGACTATACCTCTATTCTACAAGCGTGCGCGATATCTTTATCGCCAACAATATCTTCAGCCAAAATCGGGGCTTTCAGGTCGGCTACAGCGAATTGCTCTCGCATGGACCTGGATCGTGGAGGAAGGTCGCTCATGAGAAAAATATTCAAATCATCGACAACCTAATTGATGGCGCCAACGCAGTTGATTCGCCGATCGAAAGTGGCGGGGATCCCATTGATCGCGTCAATATCTACGCGATCAATGGGACAAGAACAATATTCGGCAACCCAATGTTCACGGATCCGGCCGGTCAAGACTTTGCATTGAAGCGTGGTTCGCCCGCGGCCATAAGCCGCCTCGGGCCGGGTTGGCTCCAACGCGGACCACGCTCAAAGCAGTGGTGGAGGAGCAATTTCCCTCCTAAACTATATCATGTCCGTCCGCCTCGATCGGTGAAAAGAACAAAGAGACACGGGAACTGCCAGACTGCAAGCGGGTCGGCGGGCATGATGAGTGCCAATGTTCGACCGTCTCACGTTGGACGGCTGACGTCCAGCGTGACGCCGTTCGCACAAGCCCGGGAATCGAGCTTCCGCGGTGTGAACTGGTCCCCTTGGTGGACGCCAGCAAATGGGAGTAAAAGCCAACCGATAATGCTTCTGAGTCGCGATGGCGGCGCCGGCCTCCTCCGCGAGAGAGCCTGGTTCCCGGGGATCCAAACATCGGCCTGACTGCAAATAGGCACTGTCTAGCGATGGTCCGAAAATCTGCGCAGGTCAGACGGTCTAGACGGTTTCATTTCATTGCATACCCCTCTAAGCGCCTTACCACTTGGCATTGCCAAGAGGGGTCGGATGTTAAGAGTGCGGCCGAATATTTGGCCAATAGTGGGCTTTTTATTGATTTCCCGAAATGGAAAATGTACGGTTACGCTGGGCTCAACGAGACGATAGCGCCCCCGTAAGGATCGAGATGGAGACTGTTGTCTCTCTTGCATTCACGATCATCGCCAGCCTTGTCGCTGTTCCGGTCGGGGTGCTGTTGATTGAAGTTGTTTCAGCGATAACGTCCCCCCGCGGGTCCGGTTCTGCTCAGCTTGGCGCACCCGGCAAACGCAGACCGCGCATCGCAATTTTGGTGCCAGCGCATAACGAGAGCACAAAGTTGCTGCCGACACTTCGTGATGTCGCGCCTCAATTGCGAGCGGGTGATCGCGTCCTTGTTGTTGCGGACAATTGCACGGATGACACGGCCGCGGTGGCGGCCCAGTGCGGCGCCGAAGTCGTCGAGCGTCACGATATCATAAGACTTGGCAAAGGTTACGCTTTGGACTTCGGCCTCCGATCTCTCCATTCGGATCCACCCGAGGTAGTCATATTTATAGACGCCGATTGTAGGATTGGAGACAACGCGCTTGATGAGTTGGCAAGTACTAGTGTCGCTTATCATGGTCCGGTTCAGGCCTCGTATTTGATGAGAGCTCCGGCCGGGGCCCCGATGGGTTATCAGGTCGCCGAGTTTGCCTGGCGGGTGAAGAACTGGCTGCGCCCGCTAGGGCTCCGGGCGCTGCATCTGCCGTGTCAATTGATGGGCTCCGGTATGGCGTTTCCTTGGAACGTTATTCGCTCCGTGAATCTCGCCAATGACTTCGTTGTTGAGGACCTCAAGCTCGGCCTCGATTTAGCGTCAATGGGCTATGCTCCGCTCTTCTGCCCATCCGCCGAGGTCACCAGCGAATTCGCTGCCTCCGCGACCGGCGCACGCACCCAGCGGCAGCGATGGGAAGGAGGGCATCTCGGACTAATTTTGACCGCAGTCCCGTCATTACTCAACAAGGCAGTTTCAGCTAGAAATTGGAGGCTTTTGGCGCTTGCGCTTGACCTAGCTGTTCCACCACTATCGTTTCTCGCTCTTCTGATAGTCGGAACTTTTGCAACTACTCTATTGTACGCGTTCTTGAGTTCTTCATGGATCGCCGCGACGCTGAGCGCAGGGAGTCTTGCGGCGTTCGCGTTAGCGGGCGGCCTCGCTTGGCTGACTTGCGGTCGCGATGTCGTGCCGCTTCGCGCACTATCCTCAATTGCGCGTTATGTCCTCGTAAAAATCGGTCTCTATCGTTTTATTTTGTCCAACAAGTCGCATATCAAGTGGATCAGAACGGATCGGACCACGTCGCAATAGTGCGCAGTGGAGCTAGAACCGTGGCCAGAAGCGAATAGAGCGAAACGGTTGGCAGCGAGATAACCACAAACAAAGTCAGATTTTACGAAAGTAAAGCTGCGTGGTAGTTCCGTCTCGACCAAGCAAATGTTTTGCCTCGCGCTTGAGAACTCGAATTCGTTCAGCGGTTACGTGAGCAGGACCGCGGTTCTTGATGTGGCGGAACCCGTGTCGCTCGGCAATGGATATCAGAGTCTCATGCGTAAACGCATTGATGTGTTCCAGCG